>ORJL011502316.1_pt1 | contig 43726 bp, 40 predicted proteins | sample 1779941 | NCBI WGS metagenome assembly ORJL01 (sample SAMEA104232317, study PRJEB22302) | groundwater metagenome | biome: forest; feature: aquifer; material: groundwater | place: USA | collected 2011-08-07 | depth 5.8 m | reverse complement strand
GCATCGGCACGGTCCGGTCTACCGTCGCGGCGAGCTGCTCAAGACCACGCCGCAGGTACATATCGCGCGTGACGCCTTCGCGACGTACCTGAAGCTCGCGGGCGAGTTCGGGCTCACGCCGGTCGCGCGCACGCGCATCTCGACGGCGCCGGCTGACGATGAGGACGACCTCCTCGATCGTCCGCTGCATCTCAATCGGTAGGGAAAATGCGTCTCAGCAATTTTCAAGATGGCGTACGGCCTTCGCGAACCTTAGCGATTTCGAGTGTTTCCGAGCGTTGTCCGATTTCGTCGTCCCGGCTCGTCCCGCCTCGTCCCGGCTCATATCGACCCGGTGGCTGTACACGTGGCTGTACAGAGGGACCAGCAGGCGATGCCCAAGGAAGGAGCGAGGTGCTATCCGCCGAGCACGGGTCGAGGAGCTCGGCGTGAAGCGGACGGTTTACGGGATGGCAACTGAAGGCGGCACGCGCGCCTCAGCTGCTGTCGCGAGTCGAGCGATACCGCGGAGCATTCCCCGGAAGATCAGCGCGTGGATCGGATAGAGCAGATACCAATACGCCAAGCCCGCGACACCCCAAGGGTCGAAGAGGGCAGTCTGCCGAATCGTCGACCGTCCCTCACCCCTGGCGGAAACCTCAAACTCGAGCCACGCCCGTCCCGGCATCTTCATCTCTGCTGCGAGCCGAAGGCGATGCCCATCCTCGAAAGCCTCGACCCGCCAGAAGTCAAGAACATCTCCGAGCCGTAGGTCGTCTGGAGCGCGACGCCCTCGGCGTAGCCCGACGCCACCGAGGAGTAGGTCAACGAACCCGCGGATGCCCCAGAGCCAGTCGCCCGAGTACCAACCCGATCTGCCGCCGATCCGACGGATCGGAGCAAACGCCGCGGCGGCCGAAATGGCGACCTCGCAGATCCGGGAGTCCACCAGCCGCGATCCCACCCGGATGCCTCCGTAGGGCGAGGTCCTTCCCGAAGAGGAAAGCGCATCGGACCAGCGCGTCTCGGCAAATTCTCGATCCTCCGAGGCGAGCGCACGGCCTATCGCATCGGCAAGACCCAAGGGACGAATCGTGAACGATTCGAGCGCGGCGGTGCCGCGCACGACCGTCGGATTCCGCATGCCCTCGATCAGCTCGCGGCCCACGCGGGCGTAGACCGGTGTCACGAGTCCGAGCCAGAGACTGGAGAGGCGGGGCGTCAGCACCGGGACGGGGATCAAGAGCCGACGCAGCCCACGCTGGCGCGCATACTCGCGCATGATTGCCCCGTACGAAACTCGATCGGCACCGCCGATCTCGAAGCGCGTGACACCCGGGGCCTCGGGAAGGTCGAGCGCCGCAGCGAGGTACGCAATGACATCCTCCACTGCGATCGGTTGAGCTGGCGTCGCCACCCACCTTGGGCAGATCATCACCGGAAGACGCTCGGTCAGGGCGCGAATGAGCTCGAATGACAGACTCCCGGAACCGAGGATCACGGATGCACGGAACTCGACGAGAGGCACTCCGCTTTCGCCCAGGATCGCCCCCGTCTCGTGTCGGCTTCGCAAATGCTCGGAGAGGTCGGATCCAGAAGGGTCTTCGACGCCGAGCCCTCCCAGGTACACGATTCGCCTGACCCCCGCCTTCCGTGCGGCATTACCAAAGTTCCGCGCGGCCTGGCGGTCACGCTCGGCGAAGTCTCCGTGCGCTCCCATTGAATGCACGAGGTAGTACGCAGCGTCCACGCCTTCCAGCACCGGCGCGAGTGACGATGCGTCGAGGCAGTCGCCCTTCAGCACCTCCACCCCCGCAGGTACCCTCGCGCGGAGGACCTCGGGTTGCCGCGCGAGACAGCGCAGTCGTTCGCCGCGTTCGGCCAGCACGCGGAGCAGCCGCCCGCCGACATAGCCCGTGGCACCGGCGATTAGCACCAAGCGCCCAGATGGCAACGTCACGAGCGCGACCTGTTCGATCGGAAGATCGCACCGTTCAACGCGCCCGCGAAGGTCACCCAGGCAAGGTACGGGAGAAGCAGCGCCCCAGCGATCGGAGCGTGGATCCAGAACGCCGTGATGGTGGCCGCGATGGACATCCAGAGCAGCACGATCTCGCCCAGGGCCCACGCCGGCCTCCGGAGCCCGAAGAAGATCACCGACCAGGCCAGGTTCAATGCCAGCTGTACACCGAACAGCCCCAACGCAATCGTCACATCGCCGGCGTCTCGCGCTCGCCAGACCAACCACGCGGCGATGGCCATCATCAGATAGAGGACCGACCAGACCGGGCCGAACAGCCAAGCGGGCGGGTTCCAGCTGGGCTTACGCAGCGTCGGATACCACGTGCGAACTGCGCCCGCCGTTGCGGCGCCACCGACGGCCGCGACGACGAAGCAGGTGATGACGAAGCCGACAAGACCGGCGATGTCGGTCATCGGTCTCCAGGGTGCCCGGAGATCCCACTCCCCAGCCTCATGCGGACGCCTGCATGGGGTCTACCTGCCGCATCAGTCCGCCGTCGAGCAGCTGCGTGAAGATCTCCACGAGCTCGGGCTCCCACTGCTGGCCGGCGCCATCCGCAAGACGCTGGCGGGCCTCAGCCAGCGACAGCCCTTCGCGGTAGGGCCGGTCCGAGACCATCGCGTCCCAGGAGTCGCCGATCGCGGCGATGCGCGCGCCGAGGGGGATCTCCGCGCGGTAGAAGTGATCTGGGTAGCCCTGGCCATCCCAGCGCTCGTGGTGATGCCGGAGGATCGGCAGAAACTCCGCGACGCTGCGCAGTGAGCCGCAGATCTTCTCCCCCTCGACCGCGTGGGTGCGCATAAGGGTGAGTTCCTCTTCGTCGAGCGGCCCAGGCTTGAGCAAGACGACGTCGGGGATGGCGATCTTGCCCAGGTCGTGCAGCATCCCGCCCATGTACAGGCTCTCCAGCCGGTCGTCAGATAGGTGGAGCGCCCGACCGATACTGCGCGAGTAGAGGGCCACGCGCTCGGCGTGGTAGATGGTGTAGCGGTCGCGGGCTTCGACCGCGCGGGCCATCGCCCGCAGCACATCCTCGGTCGCATCGAGGCGCTTGTTGAGCGCCCGCTCCCGCAGCAGGACCTTGGTCCGGATCAAGAGCTCCTTGGCGTCGAAGGGCTTGCTCAGGAACTCGTCCGCTCCGGCCTCGAGGCCCTTGAGCCTGCTCTCGCGGTCGGTCAGCGCGGTGATCAGGACGACGGGGATGAGCCGCCTGGTCGGATGGGCCTTGATCCGGCGGCAGACCTCCAGTCCGTCGAGACGCGGCATCTCGATGTCCAGCAGCACCAGGTCCGGCTCGGCGGCCTCGATCGCCTCGATCGCTTCCACGCCGTCGTGCGCCTGGCGGACGTCGTAGCCGAGATCGAGCAGATGGGCCTCCAAGAGCTCGCGGTTCGCGGCGATGTCGTCCACCACGAGGATGGTCGGCTTGTTCAGCGGGAAGGTCTTCGAAAGCGTCATGTGCGCTTCTCCACTGGTCGGTACTGGCGCACCGCGGCGCGCAGCTCGGCTGGCTGGATCGGCTTGGTCAGGTACAGATCGAACCCAGCGGCGCCGTTCGCGCTGATTTGCTCGGGCAGGGCCTCCGCGCTCAGGCCGATGATGGGCGTAGTCAGGCCCGCCGTGCGCACCGCGCGGCACACGGCGTCCCCGCGTAGACGAGGCAGCTGGATGTCAAGGATGAGGAGATCGAAGGCATCGCGGAGCGCTCGGGCCTTGCCCGTCTCGCCATCGCGCTCGACCGCCACCTGGTGCCCGTCGTCCTCGAGCACCGCGGTGAAGAGCTCAACGTTCAGCGGGTCGTCCTCGACCAACAGGATGCGCATCAGCCATCTCCTCGCTCGCCGCCCGCGACCTGGCTCAGCCAGCGACGTAGCCGGACCGCATCGATTGGCTTCGTGAGGTGGTCGGCTGCACCGAGCGGCCGGGTGCGTCCCTCGTCATCCTCGACGGTCACCACGATCACCGGGATGCTGCGCGTGGCGCCGTCGGCTTGCAGAGCTTCGAGGACCGCCTCGCCGCGCATGTCTGGGAGCCGCAGGTCCAGGACGACCCCGGTGGGTGCATCGCGACGCGCCGTCGCCAGAGCGGCGCCGCCGCGGCCGACGATCTCCACTGGCAGATGAATTTCCGCAACTAGCGCGGCGATGAGTGCGGCGTCGCCTGGATCATCCTCGACGATGAGGATGCGCGGACCGGCCATCTCAGTGTGCACCGCACCGGGCAGGGACACTGTGAATGTCGTGCCGACACCCACCTCGCTGATGAAGGAGATGCTGCCGCCCTGGAGCTCGACGATCCGCTTAGTAAGCGCGAGGCCCAGGCCGGTGCCCGAGGCTTCGTAGCGACCTTCGTGGAGGCGCTCAAAACTGCCGAATACCCGATGCTGATCGGCAGCGGCGATACCGATCCCCGTGTCGCTCACCACGAGCTCCAGATCGTTGCCCGCGATCCCAATGGCGAGCCGAACGCGTCCTCCGCGCTCGGTGAACTTCACGGCGTTAGAAAGCAGGTTGAGCAGGACCTGCCGGGTCCGAAGGGGATCGACGAACACGCCTGTCATCGGCACTTCAGACGCCGCGAATGCCAAGCCGCGCGCCTCCGCGTCCTGGCGCGCCGTCGCAATGGCAGGCGCGACAAGATCGGCCAGGCTGATCTGCTCCGGGCGGATCTCGTAGCGCCCCGCCTCGACCTTCGAGATGTCCAGGACGTCGTTGATGAGATCGAGCAGATGCGCGCCGGCGGTCTGAATGTTGCGCAGCCAGCTCCGCTGGCGCTCCTCGAGCGACGCGCCGACACGCTCCTCGAGGAGCTTCGAGAATCCGAGGATCGCATTGAGCGGTGTCCGCAGCTCGTGACTCATGTTCGCGAGGAAGGCTGACTTCGCGCGGCTGGCTTCTTCGATGACCTGCTGGCGCTGCTCGAGCGCCGCGACCCGTCGCTGATCGGTGAGGTCGAAGCAGGCGACCACGACGCACGCCTCGCCCGCGATCACGGTCGGCTGAGCGAACGACAAAACCGTGCGGACCTCGCCGTCCTTTCGACGAATCCGCAGCTCCGCTTTCGCCTGCGGCTCGTGGAGTGCCTGGAGAAGCGAAACGGCCTCTTCGGGATCGACGAGAGATTCGAGCTGGAGCAGATTGTGATCGATCAGCTCCTCGCGGGGAGACCCAATGAGCTCAATGAATGCCTTGTTGACATCGAGTAACGTGTCATTCGAGCGGCGTGCGATCAGTGACGGCACCGGGGAGGCGCGAAAGTACGCCGCGAAGCGCGCTTCGGAAGCCTCCGCCTCAGCTCGGCGTGCCTTTGCTTCGGCGAGCAGCGTCTCCGTACGGCGCACCTGTTCCCGCACGGTACGGATCTCAGCCTGCAAGATCAGTTGCGTGGCGACAAGCCCGACTACGCTCATCGTATACAGGACGAGCGTCACGACCTCAGCGTATGCGCCACCGCCGGCGCGCGCGATGAGCAGGGCGAGCGTGAGGACGGCACTCGCAACGACCCAGCGTGGGCTAGTGATGAGCATCGCGAGCACTGGCCCCACCATGATCGCCAGGGACGGGGCTGTGAACGGCAGAGGGATCGCGAAGCCGATCAGCAGCGTCACCGCGATGACAGTGACCCGTGTCGCTGCGCCCCATCCCCGTACGTAGAGCAGGGTCAGGACTGCAAAGAGAACCACGCCCAGCGCGATTGGGGCTTTGTCCTTGATGGCCTCGTTCACGAACGAATCCAAGAGCAACGCGAGCGACAGAGCGGTCTGCGTGACAAGCACGGCAACAGTTGTTCTCCGCAGGAGCGGTGAAGCCGCCGCTGGTGCTGCCGCGCCGAACGACGGCGAACCGCCTTCGGCCGTCCTCACATCCACGACGCGTCTGAGATTCAGCATCGCGCCACTATCTCGGGAGGCCGGCGACGGCAAGAAGGGTGACGCTCTCGATCAAGAGCCCGCCAGCCGCGCATGCGATACCGCCCCGCACGTAGCCAAGCCGAGCAGGAGCAGCGGGGCACGGCGGCCATCCCGACCAGGACGGTACCGATGGCGAACGGGACGAGCCGAAGCACCACGAGCAGGACCGCTGTCCCGCTGCCCTACAGCGCTAACGCGTCCTTGATGCCGACGAAGATGAGGGAACTGAACTGTTCGGACCGTGAGCATGGCCACACCGAGGCCGATCTCGCGTGTGGCGAATGCTGCTAGGGCACCCGTTCTGCACCCGCTTTGGTCAGTGTTGCTTAACGCGCTGATCCCGGATTCCAGAGAAGGCCCCCCCCCGCGCGCGTGCGCGGAACGGCTCGGTGGAGTCCACAGGGAACCCGGCGATCGCGGCGGCCAAGTAGGGCCGCCGCGACGGCACTCGCCCGCTATCCGCTCACACATCCTCACGACGATCCACATCTCGCAATCCAGCATCCACCCCGGGGCGGCTCGGGATCCGCCCCATCGCAGGTTGAGGTCGCATACAATTATCGCTTGACCCATCTATATCAAGCTTAATGTCCGCGAGGGGGCCAAAGGTCCCCTCGATCGGGGCAATTCGGCGAGGGGACGCAGCGAGGGTCCGTCTCCGCAGGGCAGGCAGCGTCAGCGCCTGTCCGATCACGGGCGTACCAGGCGGTTCAAGGGGGTCGAGCTGGCCGTAGAACGTCGGCACGCCGTGTCGGCTCGGCGCTCCGAGATCGGCCGGACTCGCGCCGGGATGCGTCCCATCCTGCCTTCTGATGACGCCGCGGAAATGTCGTGCCGCGGAGTGACGGGTGCGCGGGAGCGGCCGTCGCCAAGTGAATTCCTCGATCTCTACGCGCAATCGCTCCGTGCGCTTGCCCTCTGGGCGCGCTGAGCGCTGGGATCGCGACGCGAGTCTACCCACCTTGTTCGGGGTGACCGGCGCGGCCGCGTCGACGAGAATGTCGGGCGATGACCGATGCGCTGCCCCTCCTCGAGATCGGGTTGATCCTGCTCGCAGCTGCGGGACTTGGAGCGCTCAGCCGAAAGCTTGGGCTGCCGGCCGTGCTCGGCTATCTGCTCGTCGGACTCGCCGTTGGGCCCTTCACGCCGGGCTACGTCGCCGACCGACACCAGGTGCAGCTCCTCGCCGACGTCGGCGTTGTCTTGCTCCTCTTCGAAGTTGGTATCGAGCTTGACCTGCGCACGCTGCAGCGCGAGCCGCTGGGCATCGTCGTCGCGGCATCCCTCCAAATCGCACTGGGCGTGGCGATCGGAATGGTCCTGCTCAACGCGCTCGGCGTGATCCCCCTGGGCGGCGCGACGCTTGCGCTCGCCGCGGCCCTCTCGTCCTCGGTCGTCGTGATCAACATCACGCGCAGTCGTAGGCGCACGACCGATCCCCCTACCGAACGCGCCCTGGTCGTCTGGGCTGTCCTCCAGGACGTCATGACCCTAGTCGCGGCAGCCGTGCTCTCGGTTCTCTTGTTCCCCGGCTCAGACGGCGGGGCCACCACCATCGCGAAGCTCGTCGCATTCGTCGCGCTGGCCGGGGCTGTGCACACGCTCATCGTTCCGCGGCTCCTGCGCGCCGTGCGGGCTGAGAGCGACACGTTCCTCATCAGCGCGGTCGCCGTCGCGCTATCCACGGCGGCCGTGGGGAGCGTCGTCTTCGGAGTGCCCATCGCGCTTTCCGCATTCGTTGCGGGACTCGCACTCAGCACGCGTCCAGAGGCGACCGAGGCGCGTCGGGAGGTGCTGCCGTTCCGCGACCTGTTCGCGGTCATGTTCTTCGTCGGTGTGGGAACGCTGGTCGATCCCGCCGCGCTGCCGGGGAATCTCGCTTGGTTCGCCGTCGCCGTCGTTCTGGTCGCCCTGAAAGTCGGGCTCGTCGTTGTGCTCGCTGTGCTCTTCCGCGTTCCCGCCAGGCCGCTGCAGCTTGGCGTCGGCCTCGGCCAGCTCGGGGAAGTGAGCTTCGTCATCTTGGGCCTCGGTGTCTCCGCCGGAGTTGTGAGCAGCGGGCAGTTCGCCGCGTTCCTTGCAGCGGCCGTGCTCTCGATCGCGCTCTCTGCAGTCGGCGTCCGGCTCCTGCCGCGAGCCCAGCAGCCCGTCCGCGCGACGTGAGACCGGGGGCGTGGTCCAACGTTCTTTGGAGATGCCCGCGGGAGCATCGCTCTCGGCGCACACACACGCCCGCGATATCCGCGATGTGGGGTTCCCCCTCTCCCCATTTCGCGGAAATGCACGAGGAATGGCAGCGTCGAGGCGGGCCGACATGGCACGATGATGGCGTGGCGATGATGAGATTCCCGCTGGCCGCCGAGCTTCCGCTCCCCGAGCTCCCGCTGAGCCCGTTCATGCGTATGGTCGTTGGACTCCGCCAGAGCGGCTTCGGCTACAAGCGCATCGCCCGGAAGCTCGGGCTCACCCGGGATCAGGCGCGCTACTACGCCCGGCAGGTACGTCTGGGCGGCGTCCGGGGCGAGGTGCCGCCGAGGCGCGAGCGATGGGCGACCAGCCGCGTGATGTCGTGCGCCCGCTGCGGTGAGGCGATCGTCATCAGTCAGCGCGGCCGACCCGCGAAGTACTGCTCGCGGCGCTGCCGGGACGCAGTGGATTACATGCTGCGGAAGACCCGGTCACAACAGGCGGACGTGGCTGCCGGCACGCGAACACGTCCGGCACGCGGAGTAGGGCGCGGCGGGTGATCGCGAAGGGCCAGCGTCGCTTTAGATCGCGATGAGCTCGCGCGTACGCCGCGCGCGGCCCCCGGCCGGGTGCTCGAAGCCGACGACCATCGCGTCCGCCGTGGGCGGGCGCGATCTTATGCAGGATTCCGCTGAGGCCGTCCACGGTGGCCCGCGTGACCGACTCTTCGCCACGGCGGCGATGCACGCGCATTTTTACTGCGGACCCCCCGTCGATTTCGGGCCGATCCGCGAGCGCCTCAAGGCGAGCCGCTCGACATCGTCTTCCCCTTGACCTCTTCCTTTGGAAGGGCTCATTGGAATGTTCGCAGGGGGCCGCACCATTCCACATCTGGCGCGTCTCGACGAATTCGATTCCACCCTCGTCCGCTTATGACCCCATCAGTCCACGCCCCACGCCGATGGATGTCAGAACCCCCAACGACGAGCGCGATTCCTCCCGTCGCTTAGCCGCGCCACCCACCCTCGGGCACGAGCTGGCGAAGCAGATCGATCGCTGCGCCCCGTGAGAGCACCTCGTGCCAAGCCTGATTCGTGTATGCCCGCAGGCATTTGTAACAAGCGGTTTCAGGGCCGCACTCACAGGACTCGAGCCGACGAAGCGCGTAGTCAATCACCTGTGGGAGCTGCTGGCTGATCCGTTGAGCATGGCCAGCACCTCCGGGCACGGCGTCGTAGAGCACGAAGGACTTCGAACCGCTCGATTGGTAGGTATGGAGCGTGCCATCGATCTCGTCACGTTTGATCGATAGCACGGCCGCGCCTTCCAAGAGCGCGTAGAGGACGCTACGCGCGGTGTCCGGACCCGTCGCGATTGACGTCCTGACTTCTACGACGTCGGTCAGGAATTCATGAGCGAGGTGCGCGGCGCTGAGCCAGCCTCCGCATTTTGCGTCGCCGCCCTTTCGGATATTGACATGACCTTGCTCGCGAGGGGCCCGTTGGCCCGGAGCCGTCGCGGGAGCCGGGAGGCCGTACCCGCATCGATGACAAAGACGGAATCCGCGACCATTGGGTCCGCGATTGAGGACCACGATCCGACCCTGACGGCTAACCCGACGGCTGACGATCACGCCCTCTCTGCCGAGTGCCGGCACATCCTCATATTCGCTTGGATCCTCAGCTCGGTATTCGGCGAAGTAAGACTCGGTCGACCATTTGGCTGAAGGGCGACTCTCCGCGGGTCGCTCGCTCCCGACGCCGCCCACGAAGCCAAACACAGGAGTTATGGCGGTGCCCGTATGACGGCCGTCTACCTCAGGACTGCCGCAGACTCGGCAGTGTTCGGGGAGCGTCAGTAGATCTTCGCGGTAGGCTCCGCACCGCTTACACACCGCCCATTGCTTGCTCGGCCACTCCCGCTCGGGCTGCGTCTTTAGGCCGAGACTCGTCCAGAGCTTCTTGGCGGCAACGACTTGCGCGCCAGGTGCGTAGTCGCTAATCGCGAGAGTGAGGTCGCGGTCCAACTCAAGACGGCGCGCCTCCTGTTCGCTCGACCTCGACAGATCGAGCGGGACGACGTCCACGGGGAAGCCGTACTTGGGAAGAACGTTGCGGCGGGCCAGGAATCCGAGCAGATGTTGCTTCAACAAGGTGTTGGCTTGGAATTTCAGCGCCTCGGCAAAACGGTACTGCTGCTCGGTGGCGGCCTTTTCTCGTGCCTCATCGAGAGCCAGCAGATCTGTGCGTACCTCCGTCGCAGCGCGACCAAGCCAACCGAGTGATGTGTCCTCAGCGTTGGGCTCGACCAGCGCGCGGACCCAACCCCAGCCATCAAGATCGAGCGTTGCCGCAGTTTCCGCAGGCACGATACGGCCAAGAGCGTCGCCGACCGCCGCAGGATGCTCCTCGAGCCAAGCGACGAACGTCTCGTCGGCTGGCGACGATCCGTTCTTGCCCACGAAGAAATCTCCCACGGATCCGTGCTCCGCAATCGAGCGCTCAAACGCGGCGAAGGCGACCGAATGCACGTGACGACGGGCGATTGTCGCGTTGTCGAGCATTATGCGAGGAGGATCGATGACGCCGTTGACCATCGACTCTGGCGATTGGAAGAACGTGAGGTCGTGACTGCGTCGTTGGGCGAAGGTCACGACGAGCGCCGCCGCGTTTGCGCGTCGCCCTGCCCGCCCAGCGCGCTGAACGTAGTTAGCCGGGCTGGGTGGCATGTTCCTCAGCAGCACCGCTTCAACCTCTCCAACATCGACGCCAAGCTCGAACGTCGTCGAACAGCTGAGGACATTGACCCGGGCGCGCATGAAGTCGGACTGGATGCGGCTGCCTTCGCTCGCGGTCCATTGCGCGGTATGTTCCTGAACTCGGATACCGATCGGCAGGAGGCGGCGATACAGCGAGGCGTAATGCTCCTCCACCAGCTCCTGCATCGTTCGCACAGTCACGAGCCGACCTGGACATCCGTAGGTTGGACACACGCCGGCGACCGAGCGCCAGGACAGTTGGCGACACCGGTCGCAACGGAACGGGAGGTGGCCCTCAGAAACGGGAATGAATTCGAAGCGTTCGTGCGCAAGCTGCCGTAGGACCCCATGCTGCCGATCGGTATGCGAGCTCAGTGTTGAGGCCCAGGCATCGCTGCTGAGATGTAGCCACATCTCTTCGAGGATTCCAACCGGGCTAGCCGAGATCCCTTTGCGCTCGAAGACCTTGCGCACGAGCTCGACACGGCGGTTCGACCCCCGAGCCGGCAGCCACGACAGCACCCCTGCGGCACTGCCGTCGCGGCGTACGCCGAACTCGCGATTACGCGGCGCGAATGTCTGGTCACGAATGTCGACGCCGTCAGGGATTGTGATCGCACCACTCAGGCGAAGCGTGTCGAGCAGCATCCGCATCAAGTCAATCGCCTCAGTATTTGTGAGCCCCAGTTCCGTGAGGCGGGGTGGCGCTTGATAGCCTCTCGGGAACCGAACGGCGATCTCGAGGAGGCCTGTTCCGTCGAGGCTTTGACGACGATCGGTCGAGAGCAGCTCGTGGAGCACCCATGTGCGAATCTCCCGAAGCTTCGTCGCTCCCGTGTCGTCAGGGTCTACTAAATGGCACTTCTCCGCGACCGGCCTGATCGCGGCGATGATGTCCTCGGTTCCTAAGGGTTCGCCCTCCGAGCCCCTCAAAGCGGCCGTAGCCATGACGCTCCTCTGCACGGCACGCTGGTAGGTTCGCTCGAGGTAGGGCGCGAAGAAGGCGGCGTCCTGTCGACTGTCAGAGAAAACGAGAAGACGACGGCCTTCGCCCACTTGCATCACGGCATCCCCGCTCGTCGCCGAAGGAAGATCCTGATAGAGCGTCGTCGCTACAACGGAGACAGGCGCGTCACTGCCAGTGACCATGCGCAGGACGACCTCCCCATTTGTCCTTCCTGCGCACGCCGCGCACCTGCGAAGGACGTCGGCGTCCTTGGGTCGCCGTGCGACGACGACCGTAAGGCGTGGACCGGGGCCGTCTTCGGGACAGTCGCAGGGGTCCGAGGCTCGTTCTAGGAGGACCGCGCACGACAAGCAAAGCCACCGCCGATCCAAGGTTGCTTCCGGCGCCGCATCGGAGGTCTGTTCATCCTCGTCGTCAGCTTCGGCGGCCGACGCATCACGCTCGATAAGCAAATGCGTCAATGCCGCGAACGGCGGTGCTTGATCGAAGTGCTCAGCGTGTCGACTGCCGATCAGATATTCGGCGCCGCATTTCCGGCAGACTCCTAGCTCGAACATCCGGGCCAAGATGCCGGCTGCTCTGCACGCTGGACACGCTTCGTGTCGAGCGAGGAGCAAAGCGGGTGCCCCAGCAGGATGCTGTGGGTGGAGGCACACCCACGCTCCTTCAAGCGCACGAACAAAGAAGTGATACCTCGCCGGTATCAGAGGGTCGTCCTGCGGGCCTCGCCGTGCTTGAACGGCCAAACTAATCAGCGAGACAAGACTTTCCACGGCGGACGGGTCGCCGAATGCGATGTTGGCGCCATCGCGCAGCGGCATACTCCCCTGCCTCTCGATCTCCTCCTGAAGGCGGACGACTCGCCCATCCCGCGCCAGCAGTAGCGACAACAAATAGCCGACATCGGGCGCGTCGTCGATCTCACGCCCAGGAACATCGACCGGTGCATGCACGTGGGCGACCTCGCGGGCGTCGGTGAGATCCCCACTGGCTGCAAATAACGCGGCGTAGGCGGATCGAGGCAGGTCGTAGGCGGCAGTGCCACGTACGAGCGACTTCTTCTCCGCGCCAACGATGTCTTGGTGGCGCGGGTCTGAGGGATCCCAGTCGAAACGCTCAGCGGTAAGGGTCTCGGCGAATGTCGCGAGGGCTGGGTAGTCGGCCACGCCGCGGCCCAATGTCGCGCTCGTCAGAAAGAACTGAAGACGATCAGGCTCGCTCGACACGACGCGGTCGCGTAAGCGCCGCAACAAGTAGGCGATCTCGGTTCCCTCCGCGCCGTCGTACACGTGGGCCTCGTCGAGCGCGACCGCTCGCCAGTACCGACCGGTGGCGCCATCGAACAGCGCGCTGTCCCGTGGGCGAAGTAGGAGGTATTCGAGCATGGCGTAGTTCGTCAGCAGGATGTGAGGCGGCGCCTCCTGCATCTCGTCGCGTGAGAGGATCTCGTTCGCGATCCGCGGCTCTTCCGGATAGCGGAGCCGGAAGTCTTCCTCCGCTTCGCGTCGGCCGTCTCGCGTCTCTCCCACGTAGCGACCAAATCGAATATCCGGACAGTTGGCGAGGACGGCGCGCAGGCGCCGGAGCTGGTCGTTTGCCAGCGCGTTCATCGGATACAGCAGGAGCACGCGGACGCCCGGATTCCTTAGCGTGCCCGCGTCGGCTTCACGAAGCAGCCCGTCGAGGGCCGGGATGAGGAAGCACTCTGTCTTTCCGGAGCCTGTGCCTGTCGCCACGACCAAGTTACGGCGGGTCTCGATCGCCTTCCGAATCGCCGCCTCTTGATGCCGATATAAGGGCCGTGCGAGCGGGAAGCTTTCGCCATCAACAGCGCGCAGACGCTCCGTGAGCAGCCCGGCCTTGATCAACTCCTCCACGCTGGCGCCCGATTCGAACGGTGGCGCGGCCTGAAGGTACGGACCACGCGTTAACCGCGAGTCACCTTGTAAGGCGTCGACGAACGGGGCCCTAAAACGATCAGACCGGGGAGCAAACGTCGAGATCAGATAGCGCCGGTAATCTTCCGCGATCCGCTCACTGACCTGGAGCGGGTTCACGGTGCGACCTGGACACGCAGCGCCTCGCCCATTGACTCTGGCGCAATCACCACAAGGACGTGCCTAGCTCGCGAACAGCCGACATAGAGAAGCGCCTCGAGGTTTTCCTGGCTGCCGCTGTCCAAGCTGTCCAACTCGCAAAGCACGACGATTGCGTTGTCTTGGCCCTTGAAGTTGTGGATCGTATCGAGGAGGACATTGCCATCCGTTTGATCCCGACCATAGAGGACCCACTCACCGAACTCCCGACGCCGCCAAAGGTCGGTGCTCCTTTGGGCCGTGAGCACGGTAACGCTCCCCGGCTGGGCGCCATCCTTGCGTAGCCCATCGAGGACCACGCGAAGCTTCGCGTACCGCACCGATGCCGGCGCCGCATCTTCATATGTCGTCACTTGAACCGCCCGCCCGTCGATGCCGCTAAGCCGCACGGGCGGACCCTTATAGAAAGACTCGACGAGTCGGCCAACTTGATTGCTATTCCGCACATTCTTCGTCAGTTGATACGGCGGGCCGAGCCAGCCAGGCAGTTGATCGCTGGAATACAGCCGCTGGTTGTCGTCGAAGAACACATAGAACTCGCCGCCGCGGACGTCGTCCAGAACAAGCTCGAGAAGCTCGAACCAGTCGGAGTGGAAGTCCTGACCCTCGTCGACGATGACGGCGTCGTACCTACGTCCAACGTGCTGCAACGCTTCCAGCATCGCGGCCGGCAGCCACTCGTAGTACGGGACTCCAGGAGGGCAGTCGCGGGCCATGCCCGCTGCCTCGACGAACTCCTGGCAAAGGCCGTGGAAGTGCATGGCATCGAGGTTCGGCGGGAGCGCTCGCGTCGTGCGCAGGTAGTCGGCCAAAGACTTGTTGAAGCACGTGAGCAAGACCCTCTGACCGCTTTCAGCAAGTCGCCGAGCCTTCTCGACCGCCAATAGCGTCTTGCCGGACCCGGCACAGCCTGCGATCGCGGCGCGTCGGTGTCGTGCCAGCTGCGCAAGGATCTCGAATTGCTCTTCAGTGAGCTCGACGATTCGCGCCTCATCCTCGGCGACGATTTGAGCAAGAGGCACTCGGTAACTCCTCGACGTTCCGTACATCGCGATGAGGGCGTGCACTCCGTCGGCACGGGGCGCCGGCGCGGGCTCGAGTTCATGCCAGTAGCGGAAGCATTCGCGCACCCGCGAGCCGAGCTCGACGAGGTCATTCGAGCCGAACGTGATCTCCCGCTTTCCGCGCTGCGTGAATCCATCCTCTGAGATTGGAATGTTCGGGAAAACGACGGCGTAGCCGATCTGAAACGGGCGCCCATTCGGCCAGCGTGGATCGGCTCGAATCTCAGCAATCAACTGGTGCTTCCCGGTGAGCGCCTGCGTAAAAGGATCGGCGATGTGAAACCGCTCCCCATGACGATCAGTCGAGAACCACGAAGCTGTCGTCGCCTCGAACTCAATGCCGCCGCCTTTGACCTCGAGGACCAGAAGCCCGTTCGGATGCGCGATGAGAAAGTCGACCTCCCCGTCAGGTTTTCCCCGCCGTCCGTGCCACGCGACGGAGTGGAAGACCACGAAGTCGTCATCGAGCGTTGTCTTCAGGGCGTCAAGAACGCGCCGTTCCGAATCCGGAGACGTTGCCCGGGGACGCTCAGGGAACGTTCGGGCCATCGACGCCTCCCGATGAGTGAAGCTCGCTTGGAGGATAGGCTGAGCGCCAGCACAGGGGGGAACATACCGACCGAAGGTTCACCCGCCGACATCGAGGAAGAGCTTCGCGCGCGCCTGCGTGGCGCCAGGCTCGTGTACGGGGACGCGGGTCTCGATGAGGACACGGTCGAGCGGACCCGGCAGGCAGTCGTGGCGATCGCAGCCCAAGGCCGCGACGTCGCATCGGCTCTAGAGCGTCACTACCCCGCGACGCTGGTCACCTTCCTGGTCGGCGAAGGCGTCTATCGCTACCAACACAGCTACTGGCCAAATCTGAGCGTTCCCGGGTTGGACGGCGGAACCATCGGTCTCGCGTTCGAGCGATGCCTCGCAAAACTCGACCTCGAACTCTTCGACAAGTTGTCGGACGAGCCGATCCTCCGCTTCGTGACTCCCATCCTCGCGCACGGCGGCATCCCGCGCTTCAGCGCTCGAGATCTCTTCGTCCTTTTGATCTCGGAGCTCCGACGGTACGCGACCGCTGACGCTGCGGACCTGGTCGGGATGTGGAAGACGCGTCCGGCCGCCTTCCAAGGCATCGATAGGCCTGTTCGCCGCTTCCTCCTCTATGGCGGCGCGACCGCCTTGGACTTCCTGGGACGGTGCCTTGACCTGATCCGCGAACCCGACGAAATGAACAGCGACGTCGGTCTTCCTCTCTACATCGTGGAGGCCTACCGCCAATACCTCGAACAAGTGCCGAGTGCCCGCCTCCACCGAGGGAGGAGTCTTCCGCCCCCGCGCATCCTTCTCGATCCGTGGGACCAAACGGGTCCGATCGTAGAACTGCCGACGTTGCCATCTGACCTCGGTGCCGCGAGCTGGCGGGTGAACGATGGCAGCGCTCGGGAATATCGCGGCTCGACCGTCGAAGGCAGAACAGTCGCTGTTAGCCCCGCACGCACATGGGAGATCGACCTCATATATCCGGGCGGGCAACGACGATCGACATTCGAAGCGCTCGCATCAGGCGTGCTCTGCTTTGATCCGCGAAACGGGGCCTACCTGCAAACATCCCGACCGGTCGCGCTGGACGACGTTTGGTTGGTGACGCCGGCAGACGCGCTCGTGGATGTTACGGACGGGGCCGGCCACTCCTTGGCGCTGCAATTGCGCGAACGGCTCACGCTCTCCGCGCAGTGGGTGGGATTCGCCGCGGCGCACTACGAACTGGCGGGAGTGCGCGCGATCCAGGTCTTACACCAGCCCGTCGGCGGAGACCTTAGTGAGGCGATGGTTCGCGTGGTCGCCCCCACCGAACGGCCCGCGCTGATCGGGACACCAGTCGCCCACGCAAGCGCGGAGAACGGCGTCGACGTGTATGACACCGTGCCCGCGATTCAGGTGCCGCGCCTGCCGGGCTATGCCGACGAGCGCTGGTCAGTCCAGGTCCGCACCGCGCTTGGGACGCAGCACTGTGCGCTTGCGGATATCGGTGCCGCCGGAGTCCCTGTGCCCCTACGCGCGCTCATCTCCGACGACTTTCTGGGTCTCGTTGATCTGAGGGTTCGTGGACCGCTCGGTCTCGATTTGCGGTCCACGTTTGGCGTGGTGCCCGGCCTGCGCGTAACTGTGCCTGACACCCTGATCTTGCCGGGAACAGACCGTGAGGTCGTCGTGCGCGCCTTCGGCGGCCCGGGCGTGTCAATCGGCGATGGTGCGCCGGGCCGTGAGATCACTCTCGCGGTTCCTCAAGACGCGAATCAAGTCTCGGCTATCGCCCACCGTGGAGACGCGGCGCTCGGCTTTGTAGTGCGCGTAGCAAAGCTCGTTTGGGCCGTCCAGCGACTTGGAGCAAGCACAGCTCTCGACGCAGTCCCGGTGACCTTAGAAATCGACGTGCTCCGTTCGCCCGAAACGTCGGGACTTCTTATCTCCACCTGGCAGCCGGACACGACCGTACGACTGGCCCTAATGGGCAGCGACGGCGAGCTCATGAGTACGGAGCCGGCGCTCACGTCCAAGCGTGAAGGGCGCTGGCGGTTCCCGTTGGCGCTATTCGGCGATACGGTTGCGGCTCAAGACGAGGCGACGCTGCAGCTCCTCCTCTACGTTCAAGGCGAGGTAGTCGTCGTCGGCCGAGTCGTTTCGCGCGTGGAGGCATCGGCCTTTGGTGTCGCGCGAAAGGTGGACGGTTCTGTTCACTTAACTTTCAACGAAGCTCGGCCGCTTCGCGATCGCGTTGCACATCTCTGGTCGCTTGATCGGCCTTGGGAGCCACCAATCGCGACCGAGTTGGCGGATGGAACGTCTGGGGTCGCCGTCTTCGCGGGTCTAGACGTTCTAGATGGACCGTATCGCGCGCAGATCGCGATCGCGGATCGCTGGGCATCCCCACGACGTCCATCGGCTGGCCATCCCAGTACTGATGATATCTGCGTTGGCGCGCGTATTCGCATCGGGCTCACAGACGCCCCAGAAGCGCCCGCTCTTCTCTTACTCGAGTGGACGCTGGCGACCGGTTCGCGTCCGGACTCGCTTAAGGATGCCGTCATCGAAGCCGTACTGCCGGAGACGCTTACCGCCGTATATGCGCTAGTCGCAGACACTCCGCCGGGCTCGGTACCTGCATCGTTCAAGGTGGCGGCCGAGCTCCTGTTCGAGAACATTCGGCCTGCGGCGGCTCTTATCACCCAGTCGCTCTTGGACGCACGCGTAGAACCCTCTACGACGCTCGCTCTTCTTGCGATGGCGCTTCCGCAGATGCCTTCTGACGGCCTTGACGAGCCGTCGTTGCGCGGCCTCTGGCGCGTATGCCCAGCGATGGCTGCGCATTTTGATGTCAGGCTCGCGCGCGCCGGCGACCACGACGCCGTTCTGCGCTGCGAGGAACTCCTCGACTGGACTCCCTCATCGGGCCTGCCCCTGGCGGGCGCAGGCCTCGAGCGGTTTTGGTCGGACATGCCACGGGCGCAACTGACCCTGATCCGCGACGTGATCGCCTTGATTCCAAAGCAGCAGCTCAGCATCGACGCGTACGTCCTCAGCGCGTTCGAGTGGCTTCTTGCCGCGAAGGATGGACCACACGTCGCGGCATGGTGGAGCCGCTACAAGTGGCTCGTTGACGAAGCGGGCCGCATGGCGCCGGAGGCTCAGCACTACCTTCGCGCTCGTCGACCGTCGGCTGGCTCGCCCGCGTGGGCAGCTCTGCCCGTCGCGACGCTCGTCGCGGCGCTACTCGCCGCGACGGATGACCAGCAGGCGGAAGAGGCGAGAGCCGCTCTCCGTGACGCTATTCCGTTCGCCCAAAGAGTCGTTGTATACGACCTCTGTCTTGCGCCGGTGCTCCTAGGCGCGACCCCGGACGAGAGGCCGCGAACGGTGGAGAAACCGGCTGCCCCCGAGTCGCCGCCTCCTATCAACGCGACACCACACGAGTTCAATGAGCATCCGACGTTGCTCGAGCCGGCACCGACTCGAAGAACTTCGACTTCCGCCCTTCTGTCGCGCTTAAAGGATTGGCGCGTTCGCATTCAGAAGAGGCGGACCTTCTCGATATTCCGCGACTCCGAGTTAGTGGCTCTAGCGGAAATGCGGCCGAGCTCGCGCGATGACCTTTCTGCCATCCTCTCACCGGACAAAGTGGACCAACACGGCGACGAATTGCTTGCGATGCTCGCCCAATAGCCAGGCACGCAAATTGATTTCGGAGCCGGTCGTCGAAGTAGGCCTCGTCACCAGGTCCCTAGCAGGGACGACAGGCGCACAGCCGTTGAACACATGAAGTGGATCGTCATCGCGATCATCACGGTCGCGATACTCGGCTTGCTCGCAGGTGGCGCGAGGTACCAGGTTGCACCGACCGCGACTGCTCCGGTGCCGGTCGACTCCGCATTCCCGACCGCAGCCGCCGCGATTCCGACAGTGTGCCACCTCAACGGAGCGCTCCCCGATGCGGCCTGCACTCCCGGAGCGGCGAACCCGGACGCCACGCAGGCGACCATCGCGAGGACCATCTGCGTCTCTGGCTACAGCACCAGGATCCGCCCGCCGGCCTCGTATACCGACCAGCTGAAGATCCAGCAGATGCGCGCCTACGGCTTGACCGGGACGACCGCCGACTACGATGAGGACCACCTGATCCCGCTCGAGGTTGGCGGCGATCCGCGCGACCCACGCAACCTGTGGCCGGAGCCGCGGGGCGGCGAGCCGAACGCGGGCGAGAAAGACCGCCTCGAGAACTACCTCCATGCACAGGTTTGCGCCGGTCGGATGATGCTGGTCGACGCGCAGCGCGCGATCGCAACGGACTGGGTCAGCGCCTGGAACTCCGCGGGTCGACCGTAGAGTTGTGGAGCGCGGTCGCGGACGGGTGGAATCTAGATCTGTTGCGACCGCTTCCCCCTAGCGGATGACGAGCGAGCGGATGACGAGGGCTGCACCTGCGGGGAGCGCACGCCAGCGATCGCTATCTCCGCGAGCACCTCAAGCGTGCGCCAAAGGTCGGGGTGCGCCGACGCCATGTGGCGGTGATCGTCAACTTCATCGAGCACCTGGATGCCGCACGCTCTGGTCGGAGTCCTGGGATTCTCGGCCCCTGGGCGTAGGTCGATCCACCTCTCCCGTTCGGTCGGCTCGCGCGCGTGCACGAGGATCTCGCACAAGCGGGGATACTTCTGCTCGCTCTTCTTACGGGGCATCGCCGACGATTCTGCGCCAGTGAAGGCGCCGCTCGAGGAAGGACCCGCACCAATGGACGACGTACGCCTGCTGCGTCTTACGGCAGTCGCGGAGCTCCTGAGCGTCAGCAGGACAAAGGTCTACCAGCTCGTCGCTTCAGGTGAGATTCCTAGCGTGCGGCTGGGCCGTAGCGTGCGCGTGCCCCTCCACGGTTTACGCGAGTGGGTGCTTGAGCAAACCTCGAAGGCCTCTCCTCCGCCCTTCATCCCTCCCCCACCGGCGCCAGCCGCGCCGAGCCGTCAGGTCCGCGCGTCGCGCGTCGCGCCGCCAGCGCCGCGTGCACGACGATCCCCAGCGAAGCCGAAGCCGGAGTCAGACGAGGTCACGCCCTTCTTCGAGCCATACATGCCGCACCCAATGAACAAGGAGGAGTACCGCGCCTGGATCAAGCATCTCGACGAGCATCCGGATGAGAAGGCCCGCGTACTCGAGGCAGCCGACCGTTATTGGTCCCGAGGGCGTTAGTGGGTGCGAACGCGATCCGCTCCTTGCTTGTCGAAGACCAAAATTAGCCCGTCGTCACCGCGAAACCGGCGAAGAAAGAACTTCGGCACGACGTGCGACTCGCGCGCGAGGCCCTGGGTCGGCGGAGGAGCATCGGTCTCGGTCATCACCGGATCTAGACGCGCCACGTTCGGCGCCTGAACTAGCCGCCGAAGAAGGCGGACTCGTAGGTCGGAGCGAAGGCAGGATGACGACCCTGGACCGAGTCGATGGCCGCGCGTAGCGAGGCCAATCTCGAGACTCCCGGATCGCGGGCAAGGTCGTGGCGCCGCTCGATGTTGTAGACCATCCGCAGCTCGTTCTGCGGGAAATCGCCGCGGGGGATGTGAACAAGCTCCTCGCGCAACAGGCGGTTCAAGACATCGGCAGTCACGGCGCCAATTCTAACTGCCGACGGATTCGACAATTGGGAATCCTTTGGCGAAGACCGTCTGCCAGCACTCGACCGCTTCGGCTTCCCGCCCGTTCAGCCGCAGACCCTCGGCGCGCATCGCGGTCTTCGCGTCGGTCCAGGCGGCGTCCTTCGCCGCGCTTCGGCCAAACCACCCGAAATAGCCGTCCAGAGGGCCGCCCTTGGCCCACGGATCCAGGAACGGCTCTGAGTCGAGAAGCACGCGCACGTAGGCCAAGGTCACAGCAACAGCGCCCGGATAGTCGGGAATCGCGCGGCCGCGCCAGATTCGTTCCACGGCCATCTCAAGGTGAAGTGACCGGAAGTGGGAATCGTTGCGCTTGTTCCAGGACTTGATGAGCTTGACGAGCGGCTTGAGGCAGTGGTCCTGCTTATTGCGCGTCTCCATCAACTCGACGTGATGGAGCGGATTCGTGGCTTGCCAGCCTCCGTCGCCTCTTGGCACCACGAAGTGGTCCTCTGAGACGAATGCCGGGACGACGTCGAAGTTGAGCACGTCCATCTCCATAACGACGGCAACCTCGTCATGACTGAGCTTGGTCTTCGGATAGCTCTTCTTGATGACCTTGCGTAGGTCCCGTACCAGAGACGCAGACCGCTGCTGATAGTCCTTCCAATGCGGATCGTCGGCCAGAACAACTAGAAGGTCGATATCCCGCTCCATCCGAATCTGGGTCTGCCGTGCATAGGAGCCGATCAAGATCGGCTTGCGATCGAGGGTGAATTTCCCGTCCAGAATCGAACGCAGGTGCTCTTGACTACTCGCTGCTCGGGCCCGCTGCTCCGGAGTCAGCTCCAAGCGGCTCAGTAACTCATCGAATCCGAGGGTGACACTGGCAGCCAAATTCCGAACGTCTCGAATCTCTAAGCCGAGAGTCGCGCTCGCGCCGCTGCGGCTTCGCGGGCCAGGTCAGCCAGCTCTTCGGCGTCGGGAATCGCGATGTGGCTGCCGCGACGGACGAAGACGTCGCTCTTGTACCGAGCGAGCATTTCGTCTGTACCGCGATAAGGCACCTGCGTCGCGTCACGAACGATGCCGACCAGACCGGCCTCTCCTGCTTCCCACGGAACCGTGCGATATTTCAGCCCAGGCGGTTGGCCACGGACGTACTGATTGAGGATGTCCTCGAGTCGGTCTTGCGTAATGCCGGGATCGACGCTCTTGACAAACTCGCGGGTCTTGGGATCAAAGCCAATGACGAGGTAGCGGCCCTGCCGACCCTGCGTCGTCGCGATCGAGAGAACGTCGCGCACAAACTCAATCCGCGCCGCGACGGTCGATAGATCCAGTTCACGCTTGAAGTCGACGGTGGTCGTCTCCCAGTCGGCAAGCAAGTCGCGCAGCAGCTCCTGGTCCTCGGTGCGCTCGACCTCGGTCGCGCGCACGACGCCGACGTACGTAATCCGGACCGGTATCGGTCCTCCTGCGGTTGGAATCGAGTGCAGACAGCTCTTGTCCTTGAGCACGTTGGTGATATCGAGCGCGTGACCAGGGTGCCACGGCCAGCCGAGATCAGAGAAGACCTCTTGGGCGGTCACATCTCCACGCATGATGGCGAAGGACTCGTGCGTCTCCTCGGAACGTTCGACTGCTCGTCGCAAGAAGGCGAGCTGTTCCTCGTCAACACGAACTTGTTTCAGGAGACTCGACCAGGTCGAAGTTAGGCGCACTCTGTGTCCGACGCGCCCGCGCTCCGTCAACTTTACGTGGATGTAGCTCTGATCCGGGTCGGCCAGTCCAAGATCCGCCAAGTCACTTGCTGCGTCGAGGATCGCCATGCGTTGGTCCGATTGATGAAAGTCGACGCCGGGGACGTAGGGGTCTATGCCTAGGTTGAGCCGTTTGGCGAGCTCCGCAACCTGAACACCGATCAAGCGTCGATCAACGTCTTCGCTGACCGCGAGAGCGGTCTCGGCGAGGACTCGTTCAACCCACTCGACGTATTTCACGTCAAGGTATCTCTATCCATACGCCGGGAACTGCTTGTTGAACACCTTCTGCCAATGCTCAAATGCGGAACGGTCTTCACCACGGTTCCGCAGCTCCTCTGCTGTGGCCGAAGACGCGGCGTCCTTCTGGGCATAGCTCAACACTTTCTGTCGATTCTCCGCGGAGAGATAACTGTCGAGTCTGCCGCCCGGGTTCCATGGATCATTGAAGGCATTCGGTATGTAGCCCGCCAGGACCCGAAGGGTCTCTTTCGTGCCATGCGGGTACGAACCGATTGAAACACTGCGCCACATGTACTCGATCATCATCTCGAGGTGAAAGGACTGCAGCACGGAGCCGTTACAGAAGTTCCAGTATTTGAGCAGCTTGACCAGCGGCTTTAGGAGTTCGTCTTGTTTCTTGTGGCCTTCCATGAGCTTGAAGTGGACGTTGGGATCCGTGGACTTCCAGCCGTTCTGTCCGTCGGCCACAAGATAGCCGCCGTCCTTCCGTGGGAATACAGGCACGACATCAACGTTGAAGACCGTCATCTCCATCACAACCGCGGCGCCCGAGCTCGTGACTTCGCTTTTCGTGTACTCCTTGTTGAGCGCGTTGCGGACCAGATAGACAAGGCCCGACGAATTGGACTTGTACGTCTCCCAGTACTTGACCGGCGAGAGCGACACCATGATGTCGATGTCCCGCTCTTGTCGAAGAATCGTGTTTCGCGAGTACGAGCCAATCAGCCACGGATTTGGCGGGGGCTCCTCGGCATAGATCGTGAAACGATCCTTGAGAAAGTCGCGCAGATTGTTTTGCCGCGTGCTGCCAACCGCGCGTTGATCAGTGGTCAAGGCGACTCTCGTCAGAAGCTCATCGAATGCAGCAACGACGGTTCGCGGCATTACGGCTTATCGAGGTCTTTCCAGAGGGGGTCGTTTTCGTAACTCGCCTCGCCTCTCTCGATACCGGCGCGCGCGCGCTCGTAGGCTCCGCGCGAAATGCGATGCGGCTTCAGTAGAGCCAGATCCTTGTACTCGTTGCGCATCGCCTTGAGACGACCGACGAGTTCGGCCTCCGAGGCGCCTGACACCAGATCGATTTTCAGGAATAGAAGCGCGTCATCACGAATCGCCTTGTAGCGGCCTGCCTTTGCGCCGTGAGCTTCGGCGTTCTCTTCCGGCCTGAAGAATCCATGGACGCTCGTCAGCACGGCTGACGCGAGCGCTAGGCCCGCAGTCACGAGCCTCTGATCATTCAACAGGGCGGAGGCTCCGGCCGCTGCGGCCGCGAGGCCGCCGACGATTGCGAGAGGTACTCCGAGGAACCGTGAGAGCTTGGCGAAATTGGCCGCCTCTTCGTAATGACCGCGACTCGAATAGCTAGCGTCGACGTAGAGGTGCTCGGCCTGGTCTGCAAGCGCCATGCGCAGCTTTTCCGTCTCTTGGCTCATGCGGATACCTCAGCTTGGTCGCTTACCCTGACTTCGCCGAGCTTGGCGGGGAAAGCCTTCGCCAGAAGAGCTTGAATGCTGCGCTCGCAGTAACTACTGGCTGCGTCGATTCGGCGCAGAGACTGCTCTGTGAGCGCGAACAAGGCCTCCGCGGCGCGCGCGATTTCCCTTTGTTCATCGAGTCCTGGCAGAGGGATAAGCAGGCCCCTCACTTCATCGGTGTTGATGTTATGAACGCCACTAGTCGATCGAGCGGGCAACTCAATCTGCGCTCGCACAAGAGGTGTTGCGATCACAAGCGAGAGGTACTCGGGCAAGAGAACCGACGTGTCCGGTCGCAGCCGAAGAAGGTAACCGGCGAACGTCATGCCTACGGCGTCTGGGGTCACCCTAGCAGTCCTTCCCAGCAGTTCGACTGAACCATTAGACCGAACCATGAGCAAATCGCTTTGCCCAAGCGACAGGTCTTCGCGTTCTTTCGCAGGGAGGGCCGCGTACTTCATGTCGGAGAGATCCAGTCGACCTGTGCTGACGTTAGGAATCCGAATTACCGGGACGCCGTCTACGCCATAGGCCGATCGTTGACTTGTGCCGTAGTCGAGTCTTTCAAGGAGCAGGCCCAACGGCACGAGCCGCCACTTGTCGGGGACATCAGCGTGGAGCCGATGCGCGTTAGGTTCGGGTTCGCGAAAGCGCTTCCCCAGCTCGTCCACTCGTCGCCTTCGAGCAGCGGACACGACTCCATCGTCGACCGTCGTACCTCGGTCTTCCCGCCAGTCCGCGGTGAGCACGCCAGAACACGCCGACACAAGGATCGCTTGGCGGAAGCGTTCCACCAAGAGTCTCGCGGACGACAGATGGAGAGAGACTGATCGGCGCTGACGCTCGAGTTCGTCGAGAAGGCGCGCGAGCGCCTCCTGCACATATAGAGGCGGTACCGGAACCAGATTGTCGCGGACTGCACGATCGGACGTTGCCGGGTATTGACTTCCCGTCTGTTGAGGGCTCACCTGCGCTATGAAGAAATCGGACCGGACGAGATGATAAAGGTACCGGGAGGTGAGTTTGCCGCTGACAGGCCGCAGCAGCGTGAAGCCAGTCGAGGCAATCGCTGGCGGCTCGAGGTCCATGACTTGGGCAACGTTTCGAAGATAAGTACGAACATTTGAGAACAGCACGTCTCCATCCTCTATCGGTCGACGCGCTCTTGATGGCGCATCCCTCCCCAAGAGCCTCTTCGGATCCACGATCTCGCAGATCCTGTTGTCGATCGAAGAGATGTCGACGTAGGTAATTTCCGTGTTGGGTTTCTGTGACGGATCGCGACTCGGCACATCGACAGTGACATCTTTGAGCCGCAAGAGTGGCCACTCGGCCGCGTTTTCGATTGCCACGCTCATTTGCCGGCCTCGTTGTCCTCAAGAATCCGCTGGATCCGCCCTAGGTCGTCAAACGCAAGTTCAAGTTGGGCCAGGGCCTCCGTAACGAGCTCACCGGGAGCGGAGAGGTCGCTCGGATCCGCAACATCTTCGTCCTTCAGCCATTTGAAGCTATCGAGCTTGTAATGCCGATCCTGGACCTCAGCCAGCGAGAAGCTTCGCCAACGACCATCTGGCGAAGTCCTTTCGTCGCGCTTGCTTCTTCCGTTTGGGTCCACCCCAAAGCACTTCTCGAACTCGGCGAAGTGCGCGGCGCTAAGCGGACGGTCCTTTTTCGTGATCTTTGGGACGTTGGCTCTGGCGTCGTATATCCACGTTCTCTCGGTTGGCCGGCCTTTCGTGAAGAACAGAACATTCGTGAGGGTTCCTTCGGTGTACGGGCTGAATGTTCCGCGCGGCAACCGCAACACGGAGTGAACATCACAATCCTCCATCAGGACCCTGAATACTTCACCGGCCTGAGTCTCAAAGAGGACGTTGTCGGGGACGACCACCGCGGCTCGGCCCCCGGGCTTGAGAATTGTGAGCACGTGCTGAATGAAGTTCAGCTGCTTGCTGCTTGTCGAAACGGTGAAGTCGTCACGGTCAGGCGCTTGATTCGCCCCTTTGGTTCCAAAGGGCGGATTGGTCAGGACGAGGTCATATCGATCAGTCCCCGGAGTCTCAGAGATTGAGTCCTTGCGCTCGATGTGTGGCTCAACCTGATGAAGGTAGAGATTCATGACGGCGAGTCGACGCGGCTCCGGGTCAATGTCCTGCCCGTAGTACGTCTGAGTTCGGATGCGCTTCGCAACGTCTCGATCCAAGGAACCTTTGCTCTGATCGAGTAGCCATTCATAGGAGGAGACAAGGAAACCACCGGTTCCACAGGCGGGGTCGTCAATCTTGAAATCACGAGTCTTCCGCGGATCTGGCTTCATGCAACGGACTATGGCTTTGATGAGCAAACGCGGAGTGAAGTACTGGCCGGCGCCCTTCTTGCCCTCAGATGCCGCCTTCTCAAGAAGACCCTCGAAGGCGGCGGCCTTGACGTCGACATCGAGCGACGTCCAATCCGTTTCGTCGATCAGACTGATCAGCTTCTTGAGGTTGACGGGGTTGCTGAATCGGGACTGGGCGCCGCTAAAGATGTCCCCGAGCATGCCGGATTGCTTGCCTAGGGTTCGAAGCGCTTCGACGTACGCATCAAGGAGATCCGTTCCGCTGAGCCCTCGCAGGTGCGCCCAATCCGTGCCCTTCGGAAGGCCGATCTCGCGCTCGCTCGCCATCTTCAGAAACAGCAAATACGTCAGCTGCTCGACGTAATGGCTGTATCCGATCCCATCGTGACGGAGCGTGTGGCAGAAGCCCCAGAGCTTGGCAACAACGTCAGTCGTCACGCCGCCACCAGCTCTCGGTTGAGATCAATGACGAGCTCCGTCAGCTTGCCGTCGAAGACGCGGTCGGCCTGCCCCCATCCCCCCCGATTCGACAGTACGGGAACGTACTCGAAGTCGGTCTTATCAATCGAAAGGTTCGCAATCAGGTGCCTGCGGATGTAGTCAATCCACTTCGCTTGTTCTTCCGAGATCGATCGACCTACCAGGACTCGGTCGATCGCGCGCTGCACGCGCTCCTCAGCCGTGTAGAGGTTGGAACTGTCCTGGTCGGCGCGCTTGACCATCGAAATAATGTCCACGAGCGCCTTGTGCGACGTCACCCGAAAAGCGCGCTCGAGGTTGTCCTCGGTGAAGTGCTGTGGCGCTTTGGCCAGCGCCTGGCGAAGCTCACGCAGAGGCTCGCTGCCCCACCCTTGCGGCCGCGACAGAAGGATCGTCAGCGCGTCGATCTGTGCCTTGTTCTCGCGGACGAACTCTGAGAAGGCCTTGATGTAGTCGTCCGGTTTGTACTCTTGCCCGACGCCGCCTTTGATGAGCCATTCGGACGTCACATAGTCGGCGGCTGATTCGGCAATGAAGAATGTACGTTCGGGACGCGGGTACTTGGTAAGCAGATCCTGGAATGCCTGTTCGCGCAACACGAGCATCGTTTCGGCGAAGTGTTCGCGCAGCTGAGCCGGCAGATCCTCGGCGAATCGTCCGAGATCTCCGTCGGGAATGAACCGAGCAAACAGGTCTCGGGCATCCCCCGACATTGCCTTTTCGATGCGGCGCAGCCGTCTGGCCAGACGCTTGATCGAATAGTCACGGTCGCGGTTCTGCCAAACGTCGTCGATGACCTGCTCGATTGTCTTGCCGTCTGACTCCGGCGGCTCGGCCGTAATCGCGGTGGCGTTACGGAAGTACGCCAGAAGAGTTCCATCGAAACAGTCGAACATCACGAAATGAGACTTGTCCGGATGGTGCTCGCCCTTGCGGGTGCCGCGCCCAAGCATCTGCTCGAAGAGGATGCGGGACTTGACCGGCCGCAGGAACACCAAGTACTCGAGATCCGGAATGTCGACGCCGGTCGTCAGAAGGTCAACCGTGACCACGATTCCAGGATTCGGGCGGTTGCGGAATTCGCGAATCCGCTGCAGAGGGCGGTCGACTTTGCCGGTGATCTTGGCGACGAAGGCGTCACCCCGGCCGAAGATCCCGCGTGCGAGCTCAACCAGTTGGTCGGCGTGCGAGGTGTGCGGCATGTCGTTGTCGGCAAAGATCAGTGTCTTGGGGAACCGGCCGTAACGTCTTTCGTGCTCGTCGGCGTAGCCCTTGAGCTCAAGAAGGACCTTGCGATTGGCTTCGGGCGCGGTGATCAGCCGCTCGATCTTGGCCGCATCGAAGACGCGCTCGTCTTCTAAGAGATCGAGCTGCTTGACGCCGCTCACCGGATCGACGGTATCGACTTGTTCGCCCTCTTTCAGGAACAACCCATTCATCCGGACGTCGGATTTGACGGTCACGACGTCGTAGTCGACGAGGTATCCCTCGGCGACTGCGCGCTGATACTCATAGCGGTAGGCCATCGTCTCGAAGTAGGCCGTTGTGTGCGAAGCCGGCGTGGCGGTTAGGCCGATCTTGATCGCATCGAAGTGGTCCAAGGTGTTGCGCCAAACCGACATCTCTTTGGACGAGTAACCCCTGTGGCACTCGTCGGCGATGATCAGATCAAAAGCGTGGATCGGAATGTCCAGCTTGTCGGCATCGGTTTCGATGTCGGGATCGGTTGATCCAAAGCCCAGGACCGCTTCGCGACCAAACAGGTTGATGGCCATGCGCTGAATGGTCGAGACGTAGACGAAGGCTTGGCCGAGCTGAGGGTCCGTCAGGTACTTGTTCGGCAGCACCTTGGGGTCGAACTCGAACTCATCGCCCAGATCGTCTTTGAAGAACCGTTGGCTGTAGAGCTCATAGATTTTGTCGAACTTGAGTCCGGGTTCAGCTTCGAATGAGGCAAACGTGCGAACGGTCTGCGCGGCCAGCGCGCGCCGATCGACCAGAAAGAGAACGCGCCGCGCGACACCGGACTTCATGAGTCGGTAGATCTCGCTGACGGTCATCACTGTCTTGCCGGTGCCGGTCGCCATCATCACGAGCATCTTTCGCTTGCGCTGCCGGATGGCTTCTTCGATCGCCTCGTTTGCCTCGCGCTGATAAGGCCGCAGGTATTGGGAGGGTGGGATTTGCGCGAGTTTGCCGAGTTCGCCGTCGAAGTCGCGGGTCATCATTTCTTGGAGGGCGGTCGGCGTGTGGAAGTGAGAGACGGTCCGGGATCGATTGAGCGGTTGTCGGACGTCGTGAAACCAAGTGATCTCGCCATTTGATGAGTAGAGGAAGGGAACGCCGTATCCGTCTTGATAGCGCGGTGTTTGCGGGATGCCTTTGGAGTAGCGCTCGGCTTGAACGAGAACTTCCTGCGGTCCCAGACCGACCTTCTTGGCCTCGACTACCGCTTGGACCGCGCCGTCGTCGCAGAGGGCGTAGTCGGCCGGACCGGCCAAAGTTTGCAACTCCCGAACCGCACTCGCGTGAAGCGTTGCGGCCTTCTCAAGAGTCGTTGGGGGCACGACCTTCCACCCGGAGGCGGTGATCTTCGGGTCAACCCGGGAAGTACGTGTAAGAGCTTCGCCCTCATGGGCCATGCGTCCCCATCCTCATCTGTGGGCGGTGCTCTTGCTTCGGACGGTGTGGGTGAGCTGGCGAGGTTGAGGCCAGTCGGTCCCAGCTGTCCCAGTCTGGTCGAGAAGCTCGCGGACGAGCGGCTGCATCCAAGACGGCAGAGTCGCGAATCCGTCGGACAGGTCTCGGCGGATCGCTCGACCGTGCTTCGGATCACCCAGCACCATGCGCAGACGCGCCAGAACCCGATCCTTGTCTCCCGGCATGGTGTCCTTGAGCCAGTGCAGCGCCTGCACGACGCGCATGCCCGGACGCCCAGCCCAATAGAGCCGGCTGGCCGCAGTGGGCTTGAACGCGATGACCAGACGGTCGAGCTGTATCGAGCGGCGCCGAGTGTCCGTGTGAATGGTGACTCGGGCCGGCACAGCGGTGGTCAACCCCAGATCGTTGGCCGCGGTGAGGCCGTCGATGAGAAGTCGGACTTGATCGCGACGGGCCAGAGCGTCGAGCACTGCGCGATAGTCCGGACTGGTAGGTCGCTTTGTCAGTTTGTTGATCTTGGGGCGGTCGTAGAGCCCGCGGTCGATTCGACGCAACTGGTTCGCGCTCACGAGACGCTGGAGCACCTTGTCGATCGTGTCGCGGCTGCCGAAACGCGCAAAGTCCGCGGGCGTCCAGACATGATTCGGTGAGGCCGAGCGAATCTGGTCGCGGACCTGCGTCGGGGCGCTGATTGTCTGTGTGTTCATGTCCGATATTTGTATACATTTATCGGACACTTGTCAAGCCACTTCCCCGGGAGCCAGCACGACGAGGCCGCCGATTGGGAGCTCAGGCAAGAGAGCCCCGCGACCAGCGTTAGCGGCTGACTACCCGGAGCGGGGCTTCGCCCTGAGGCACTTTCTTGTAGCGGATCTCGGCCTGCAGACCCATCGCGGCGAGGGTCTTCGCGAAGGTCTGCAGCGTCGGGTTGGCCTCACCGCTGTTGAACATCCGGGACACGACCGGCGCAGGGGTGCCCAGGCGCCTGGCGATGGTGGCCTTCGGAATGTGCAGTGCCTTGCGTCGCTCCTCGAGCCGGGCAAGTGCCTGGACCGTCGCGAGCTCAGCCTGCACGTCCGCAGCGAACTGCTCGCGCTCTTCCTTGCCTGGGAACTCCTGGGCCAGGAGCGATCCGAACGCAGCGCCGGCGTCGATGGACCTGATCTTGTGCGTGGGCTTCGTCTTCAACTTCTGCATGGCTAGACCATACCATAGAAGATAATGTCCGCCAAGAGTCACGGCTTGACCGCCGGGTACCAGCGCTCCAGCCCGAGCGGGACTGCGACCGGGCGCGGATTCGCGGCGTTGTATGCGTCCCGGTAGGCGCGGATCCTCTCGTATTCCCGTTCGTGCATCTCTTCGCCCTCGGGCTTCGATGCGCCACCCAGAATCGCGACCACCGGTGCACTGAGCCCGCGGAGCGGACCCTTCGCGTCGAGCACGCAGAACAGGCGGTAGTTCATCTTGCCGTGCTGGTCCCGCATTTCGTAGATGCCCTTCATGTCGTCCTTCATCGCATGCCACCACGGCACGCCCGCGGGCAGTGCGTAGGGTCCCGGCCTCCACAGCCGCAGAGCGGCGAGCCAGATCAGGTACTGCCGACGGACGTCTTGGTCCAGCGCTTGGAGCCATGCGAGCCCCGGGGTCTGATTCGCCGACCGGAAGAAGGCGATCTGCCACTCGACTTCCGCGGCTTTCTCTCTCGCGCGCCCGGTCGGCTTGGTCATTCGCGGCTGAGCCTACCGACCGAGGCGACTCGCCGGCTCACGCTGTCGGGATGGTCGGGGCATGCGGCCGCGCGAGAAGCGATGGTGATAAGCGTCGGTCTCTGTAGCAATCTTTGTAGCAACGCGCTCGCAGACGCACGCCGCCGTGCGCAGCCCGATATCGAAATCACGGAGCAAATGCCGCGTCTTGCATCCCGCTGCACCCCACCGGACGACTTTCAAGACCGCCGCATTCGACCGCTCTGCCACCCCTCCGGATGGACGAACGCCAATAAACATAGGACTTTGGACACGATCTGTGACTAAGTCCGCATCGCTTTGATGCCTAAGTTGATGCCAGCACCGGTGCAGCGCCCTGCAGCTTGGTGCCACATGCGAAGTAACTCGTAGAGCTGGGCGCTTCTATGTATCTGGTAATGGTGTCACTGGCATGGCGACACCATGGCACCACGCCCTCAAGACTCAGTGCGAGAGCAGGCTCCCTATAGCCGCTTCGCCGCCCAGGCTGTGTGTTCGCGTGACATTGCCTCCTCCCCTTGTTCAACCAGTGCCTCAAGCTCGGCTTCCGTAGCGACTCGCTCCACCCGACCCTTCAGTGCGCCGAGTTCAAGCGCCGCTAGTCCGTAGGACCGGACGAGATCCTGATGCCGTTTCGCCTGCAGCCAGGCGACAGCAGCGCCGACGGCGCCCGAAATCACGCCGAACAGATTCACCTCGATGATCTCGGCGGCCCTAAGGACGGCGACCACCAGCCCGAGCAGTTGGAGGAGCGTCACGAGCATGAGCCATCGCTTGGCCAGCTGGCCGTTCTGAATCCCGCTCCGTCGGTACCACGAAAGCTGATCATCAAGTCGCTCCGCGAGATAGGCGGCTCGTCGATCAGCCCACGGGAGCGCGCGCACGGCCTCCATTCCCGTCGTCACCGAGGGGCCCGCTCCCTTGGCGCCGATCTTCCCAGCCATTTCGGCCAGCTCCTTGACAACCTCTGCGACTCTCGCCTCCACCTGATTGCATGCGTCGGCATCGCTAACGCTCGCGTCATAGGGCCGGAGTCGCATCGCGAAACGCCAAGAAATCGTCTTTAGCGACTCGGCCAGTACGCGACCATCGAACCACGCGCGCTCCGGTCGCCATGACTGCATTGCGACGGAGGCTGCGAGGGCCAGCAGGAACAGCAGCGAAATCCCGACGGCGCCTTCCTTACCCGACCAAACAAGGGCCGCGATCGCCGCGGATAGTGGCAGGATGATCTGTGCCCGGAGGAGCCAGAGATAGTTGCGTTGGCCCTCGAGCGATGCCGCGTCCGCAGCGTCGTAGAGCGGGGGCAAGACTAGCTGCGGCAAGCTACTTCAACGGAGCGTTGGCGAGTCGCTTGTCTCTGCCGTTCTTGATGAGGCTCTGGTCCTTCGTCAGCGACTCCTCGATCCACGACGACAGCGCGTCCGCCTGGTTCTGAAGGGTGTCCCACGCGCGGAAGAGCGCGTACCCGCTTTGCACGTTGTCGTGCAGCCGATCCGGCACGATCACCTTGTCCCCATCCCGCAGCGCCGTCGGCAGGTAGATGCCGACGATCCCCATGTTCTGGTTGAGCGACGCAAGAATCTCCCAGTCCACGTACTTGCGACCCGGCGTGTTCCTCCCACAGAGAACAATGGTCGTACTCGCGCCAGTCAGGAACCCTTCTCTCAACCGCCGAATAACGTAGTCCGGGTCTTCACTCTCGATCGCGCGATCCGGCGAGTTGTCCTGCACGACCTCGTGCTTGTCCTCGTAGAGCCGCACGAAACGGTCGTAGTAGTCGCGATCGCCGCCATGGTGATAACTCACAAATACCCGACGTCTGATCGTCATCTAGCTAGCCCCCATCCCATGAATCACGCTGTGTAGTTGTTCTTCGCCTGGTCGAGAGCCTTCACAATGCCGTCGCGCGTGAAGCCGTTTGCCCATGCCGTCCCGACGTTCAACAAGCCCGCCGGCGCGGTGTGTTGGCGTTCTATCTTGACGGCTGCGAGCTTCAGCCTGATATCGGGCTGCTTTGCACGATCAATCTCCCACGCCATCCAACGACTGCCGTGGGATTTGGCCCCCACAATGACTAAGAGGTAGCCCGCTTCCTTCATCTTGCGAGTGAGGGCAGCTTTCACTACCCCTACCGCCTTGCTGTCGATCGCCTCATTCGGAGAACGCTGATCAAATTCGAATCTGAATTGTGTGTTGGCGTCCCAAGCTGTCAGGAGCTGCTTGTAATGCAAGTCTTCGCTGTGGTCGTAGCTAACGAATACTCGCTTTGGTTGCGCTCGCCTCCACCAGTCCCAAAGGAAGGCCAGGCCGACCAAAGCGCCCGAGCCGACGACCCACGGTTTCACGGTTTCTCGCGCGGGCTGCTTGAACTGGCCTCGCCCGAGGTCCTGCCACCCGCGGCAGATTCGACCGATGGGCTGGGCGCATAGAGGAGACGATCACCCAGCTCATCCCAACGCTTCCACTCGTCCGCCTGGGGCAAAGAAATGGTGATGAGATTGCCCCGATAGAGGTCGAATGTGCTGCGGAATGTCGCGCCATTCCTTCGTTGTGCACCGAGGGACAGGCGATAAGGGACGTACAAGGCAACGACCAGGATGAAGCCCGCGTAGACAGCCGTGAGCCGAACATCGTTCGACTCGAAGATCACGCTCCCCCCGGATGCTGCCGCCAGCAAGGAAATCACACCCGTGACGATGTACGCGACGCCTACCAGAACGAACGCCGCTGTCAGATGAACTAGAGCGTCAGCCGATGCCCAGTCGCGGTCGATCGTTTCGCGGACATCCCTCGCCAATGTGGTCCACAGTCGCGGCCAATACACCGTTCCGTTCATCCCGTAACGATGATGGGGATAGGACTCGTACCCTGCGATGATGTTCCCGAGACGGGTCGGACGCGTAGCCTGCGGTCTGCCTCTACTGGTTTGAGGAAAGTCCGTCAGCTCGGACCAAATGGCGCCGAGCCCGACTGCATCGTCTTTCGCAGCATCGCACTGCGCGATTAGTCGATCGACATGGCTTTGCCAGCGGGACGTCCGCCAATCCCTCAGCCACCGGGGCCACCAGCGGACGCCCTCGAAGATCTTGTAGATGTCGTCATCAAGTAGGTCGAGCAGGAACCCGACCAGTAGTCCAAAGGCAACGGCCCCTGCTGTTAGAGCGTCTGGGCTTATTCCGATCTGGGGAAGCACGCGCCCGAGGAGCGGTAGGGAGAGAACAGTCGCGATACCGCCCGGAAGCGCTATGCGGTAGAAGAACGGCAGCCCGAAAGCCGTCGTCTTTTCCAACTATGAACGCTCAGCGCGGTGTTGGATTCTTTGGTGGGGGCGGATCACCGTGAGGTCCGGGCCCCCGTTTCTCACCCGGTCCTGCCGGTGGGCGCGGTGGCTGGGGCGGTGGCTGGGGAGGACGCGGGGGCTGCGGGGGCTGCGGGGGACGAGGTGGTACGGGATTCTGGGCAATGGCCGCATGAAGACGCATGAGAGTCATGTCCCTTTCTTCCTTTCGCCTTTGTCCGGTGGCGGTATCGGACGCTTCGGCCCAGGCGGGTCCCCATGAGTCCTTCCCGTCTTGGGGGTGAACCTGCCGGACCCCGCGTCGCGTCTTGGAGAGCCTCCGGCGCCCTTCTTAGATGGAATCCCGCCCTCCGGCCAACGGTAGTTTCACTTCGCGAGCGTCACTTCTTCGGCTTCTCTTGGATCTTTTCCACCTCGTGAGTCCTCGGATTCTCACGCGCTTTCTTGACGGTTGTGAAGCGTCCAGACTCAGAGCTACGACCGATCTTGCCGCCGCCAGTCTTGCCAGCCACCTAACTACCCCCATCCCTCGACTACGCAGTCGCATTTCGCTCGAATGCACCGATTCAGTGCCATTGCGAGGCTGTTGTCAAGTAGAAGTTAGAGCGGATAAGGCTCCACGGTTGGCTCACCCGAACAGCGCCTCACCCATCTCCTTCGCCGCTTCCCGCTAAAGGCTCAGCACCACTCGGACCCACGTCGGACAATTCCGCTTCGATCGCCGCGCGAGCAACCCGACGCCCGCCGTCGACACTTTCCCACCGCCCGTCCCCGATCACGATGTGATCCAGCACCTCGATCCCCAGCAGCTGGCCCGCTGCGACCGCCTCCTTCGTGATGCTCAGGTCAGCCGTCGAGGGTGCGGGATCGCCAGAGGGATGGTTGTGCGCGATGAGGATGGCTGCGGCGTTGGTCCGCACCGCCTCGCGGAAGAGCTCCGCGATCCGGACGGTCATGCCGCAGACCGTCCCTTGGTAGACGGTGCTGACCCCGATCGGTTGATGCTTGCGATTCAACAGGACGACCACGAGCCGCTCAGATTCGGCCCCGTCGAAAAGCCCCCGCAGGAGGAGATAGGCGGCTTCGGGCGAGTCCAAGGGAGGCGGCATCTCCGCCACGCGACGGCGGGTGTACGTGAGTTCGTACACGTAACGAGCAGGTTCCACGTCGTGCGCACTGTGGGTCATTACTCCGACAGGATCCGGCTCAAGATGCCGCTAGCCGAAGAGAGCCGCGCCCATCTCCTTGGCAGCCTCCCGCTGAAGGGAGGGCACTACATGGGAGTACAGGTCCAACGTCACGGCGATCGTCGAATGCCCGAGCGCTTCCTGCACGACCTTGGGGTGGACGCCCAGGGCCAGCGCGATTGACGCGTAGCTGTGCCGGAGATCGTGAATCCGGATCGGGGGCAGCCCAGCCTTGGCCAGGAGGGGGCGAAACCACGACCGGATGATGTCGCGGCCATCGAGGGGATGGCCTGTCGGAGTGGTGAACACCAAGTCGTTCTCCACCCATACCTCCCCAGCCACGCGATGCTCCATCTCCTGAGCTGCACGGTGACGCCGAAGAACCGCCACGACGCGCGGCTCGATGTCGATTACCCGACGGCTCCGGGGAGTTTTCGGCTCCATCAGGACGAGTTCCCGTTCTGCGTTGGGTTGAAGTGAGGCCACGACGCTGATGCGCCCACGATCAAGGTCGACCGCCCGCCAGGTCAGGCCGCGCATCTCGCCTGACCGCATCCCCGTGGAGAGGGCAAGCACAAGCAGCGCCTCGAGGCGGTCCCCCTGAGCCACCTTGAGGAGTGCCCTTGCCTCCTCCCCGTTCAGCGCCCGCATCTCAGTCCGCGTGAACCTCGGGGCATCCACGAGGGCAGCAACATTCCGAACGACATCTCCCCACCGCTCGGCGTAGCGGAGACAGCGGAAGATCACTCGGTGCAGATGAAGAATTGACCGGGGCGCCGCTCCTGCCTTCCGGCGCAGTTCGTAGAGCCGGGCGACGTCAGTTGGCTTGAGCTTGGTCAAGGGGATTCGCCCGATGACTGGGATCGCGTGAGCGCGAAGCAGCTGCGTGTAGTTCCCCGCGGTCTTCGCACGGAGGGACGGAGTAACCGCGACGATCCACCGCTCCGCGAACTGCGCGAAGGTCTGCTTGTCATTCGCAACGGACAGCCCGTCTTGGTGGGCCTTGATGGCAACGGCGAGCTTCTTGGCGACGTCTGCACGGGTCTTCGCGTAGAAGGAGCGACGTCGCCCGTCGATCGTCGCCCGGGCAAGCCACCGGCCGTTGAGCTGCCCGATGCTGCCTTCGCCGTTGCCGCGTCGCGTCACGCAGTGCCTCCCTTCTTAGTGTTCTTCGCAGTCGCCTTCTTCGGCGCGGACTTGGCGGCCTTGTCCTTCCGCATCTCCCGCCAGGCCTTCATGTAGGCATCCACCCTTTCCTTGTTGGCCTTCCGCCAAACCCTCAGGGCTTCGTTCCGCGCGAGCCTCTTCTCCTCATCGGTCTTGCCGGGAAAGTTCTCCGCGGGGAGGTTAGTCAGCGTCAGGGCGAGGATCTCCGATGCAACCTTCTTGGTGAGGGACTTCTTGGTCGGTGGCGTCTTGGCCACGGGCTTCTTCGTGGCGGGCTTCTTCTTAGCGAGCTTGGTCTTGGTCATCGTTTTCTCTCCTTGATCGGGAGCTCTTTCGCGTCTCCCTGACGAGGAGCGACTGTGTCGTGTTGGAAGTGCGCCGCGAACCCCTACGGTCAGCCCAACTGCAAGATGTTTGATCCGACACCACTGTTCGGGATCGCCCTCTGTGCGGCAGAGCTGTAGGGGTCGCACGTCGGAGCGTCGGTGGCCCCCCGGGGGAGTGACGCAAGTGACGCCAGTGACAACCAGTGCTGGAAGTTTCCCCGCGCAGCCAATAGCCGTAAATGTTCCAGCGCCAAAACCATTTTGCGTCACTAGCGTCACTCGGCCAACACGATGCTTCATCTCGGGGCGGCAGTCGGCATCCAGCCCTCGCGGACGTCGATTCCCACCCAGATCCGCGTCCCGCCCGTCGCGCGTCGATCCTTGATCTGGGGCATCTTGGCGATCCGTGTCGTGAACTCGTGGCGGGTCAGCGGGAAGCGGAGGCTGTCCGACTTGGCCCACGCGAGGTACGCCTGCCAGAGCTTGGCCTTGGGGATCGTGCGATCCAGGGCGAGGTCGCACCACTCGTCGAGGAAGTATTGGAGGGGATCCTGCTCGTCGCGGTACTGCGCCGTCGCGTCGCTCACGAGGCGCGGCGCTCTGAGTCCGTCCTGCTGCCACTCCAAGCAGCCGCGAATCGCCCAGGCGAGGATTGCAGAGCGCGCTTCCGGCATCGCGAGCTTGTCGCCGAGGTGTTTGTCCCGCTTCTCCTCTGGCACGATGTGGGTGAAGGGGACGATGTTCATGCGCCGGAACATCCCTTCGTCGTCGTTGTTCACTCGCGGAGCGTCGTTCGCGGCGAGCCAGAGCTTGAACTGGGGCTTGAACTCGAAGTTCCTTTCGTAGAGCTGCCGCGCCCGGACGGTGTCGCCGCCGGTGAGGTGCTTTAGCCGCGCCTCTGCGAACCGCCGGCCCCGATCTGCCTCCGTGGCGAGCACGAGCCGCGCCCCTGCGAGGTCGGCGATGTCGTTCGACCCGCCCCCGCCGAATCGCGTCGCGAGGAACGTGTCGAACGCGGTCTGGATCGCGTAGTCGCCGAGCATGTCCTTGACGGCACCTGTGAATCTGCTCTTGCCGGTGGCCGGAGGACCGTAGACGAAGAACACGGCGTGCTCGTCGACGCTTCCGGTGAGGCTGTACCCCGCCGCGCGCTGAAGGTAGACCGTCAGCTCGTCGTCGCCGCCCGTGACGTCGCGGAGGAACGCGTCCCAGAGCTCGCTCCTGGCGTCGGGGTCGTAGGCCACCGGGGCGAGCTTGGTCATGAGGTCCTGCGGCTGATGCGGTCGCAGCTCGCCTGTTCGAAGGTCGAGCGTCCCGTTCAGGACGTTGAGCAGCCACGGATCGGTGTCGAGCACGTCGGCCCGGATCGCGAGGGAGGCCTGGATCTGCGCCAGGGTGAGCAGCGCGGAGATCCGCCCGGCGCCTTCGCTGGCATTGGCGTGCTTGGCGATCGCCTTCAAGGTGTCGCTGTCCTCCGCGGCGGCCGCCTCTTTGTAGATCGACCGGACGGTGAACGTCGCGAGGAGCTTCGCCTTCTGGATGACGTCAAAGCGCCAGCGCCGGCTGTCCCAGACATACCACGACCGCTGCTGCGCGCAGTACCGGACCGACTCGCCGTGCTGCGCTGCGAAGCGCTCGGCGTTGCCGAGATCCGTCAGGGGGAGGATTAGGTCGTACCGCGCAATCGAGGCGGCGACGCGCCGGACCTCGTCATCCCCGAGCGGCGGCTCGCAGCGGGCGGCGTTGATCGTGAGGAGCTTCGCGAAGAGCTCGTCCGCCTCGAGCCCGAGGTGTCGGAGCTTGCCAGCCTCGGATGCGAGGAAGTTGTTGCGGGAGCCTTCCTTCACGATCTCGGGGAAATCGGCGGCCTCCTTCTGGCCCGGCTCGGACGCATCGCCCTTGCCCAGGAACTTCGCAGGGAACGGCGCAAGGTCACGGTCCTCGAGGATCGCGTAATCCCCGCCCGATGCGTGGTTGCTGGGCGGCGCGATGACGTAGCCGCCGTCCCCACGAACGTCGATGCCGGGCGCAATCTCGCTCGCGCTGTTCCTGACCTCCCTGCCGGGGTGCTGGAAGTAAAGGTGGAGACCTCCGCCTCCGGTCTGCACCGTGTAGGTCGCTGGGAGGTCCAGCTTGGCGAGCGAACCATCCCCGCCGTGCCTGGGGTCCACGTCGACAACGACGATTCCCGACCCAGCCCCGGTGGCGATGCCGACGTTCGCGGTGGGCCACTTCCCCCACCACACCTCGACCTGGACGGGGTCCGTCGTTGCTTTGTCTTGCCACGCGTTGATGAGCGGGTGCTTGCCCGGCGAGGAGCATTCCTTGCGGCAGCTGCAACCGCCGCCGTCCAAGATGCTCCGAAGCGGGAAGACGCGCCAGCCCCGCGCGGCGTATGCGAGCGCCGCTTCCCGTTTGGTCATGACGAAGCCTCGGTCGGATGATTGCGATCACCGGCGAGGACGTCGCAGGAAACCAAGACGCGAGTGCTGTCTTCGTTGCCCCGCAGCGGAGGCCCGCCCGCCTCTATATATCTAGCTAATGGTGTCACTGGCATGACGTCATGGCGGCACCGTGACCCCGTGACACCGCGACACCGTGCCCCTATGGCACCGCGACACTCCTTCCCCTCTGGCATCACTTCAACTTCCGGGGTCCGCCCGGTCGTCCGGGATCCGCTCCATCGCCCAGCAGCAGGACGCGCGTGCGCCGGACCACGAACCGATGGAACGCGGCGACCTCGGCGATCAGACCATCCCGATAGCCCCTGTTGTTCGGAAGGGTCAACACGGCCAGGAGAACTGTCAGGACGCCCAACTTGCCAGTCGGAATGCCGCAGATCATCGCCAGCTCCGCCAATCGAGCCGCCGTCTCGCGGGAAACGGTGAGGGTTGTCCGGTCGACCTGAGATCGCTGGAACTCGTAACTGACCTGCTGATTGAGCCGAACCAGAGCATCTTGATCGCCACTCGACATCGCATCCGACCTGGTCAAGTCGTACGCGTGCCGCAGGGCACCGATCGCAGGGTGAGCGTCGAAGATCCCGATCCCCAAGTCCAGCGCGTGACGCGTAAGGAATGAGTAGGAGACACGATGCTCGTGTGCCAGCTGTCCCATGATCGCCCTGTATCCAGGCGGTGTGAGGCGCACTGCGATCTGAGCACGCTCTTCGTCTTCGATTCGACTTGGCCGCAGCGCCGCCGCGCGCAGCACGTCGTTCAGAGACAGGAGGTCATTGGGCGGCCTATCCCATGGTGAAAGTTCGCCTCCCGATTGCCCATCCGTCATGCTGACGCCTCCGCGCTTCGCATTCGGGAACACGCGGCGTGGGGTGCAGCGACCAGCAAGGCTGTCCGTTCAACGTGCAGAGCGATCATTCAGATCGCCTCGGCCATGGCTTGGAGCATCTCGAGTGCTTCGGTGTTCTTCCTTGACTCCTCCTCGTGGGCGCGCACCTCCGCGCGGATCTCCTTCAACAACCGGATGACTTCGTCGTACTCGCTGCACACTTCGCCACCTCCACGCCGAATTGCGATTGCGCGCTTGCCCCTCCGCGATGCGTCGTTGGTCATGAGGGCAGTTCCGTTGAGTGATCGCGATTCCACGCCGCGAGGGCCGCCCATGGGAGAAGCACACGCCTAATGCCGATCCGCACGACCGGCAGCTCCTTCCGAGCGATCAGGGTTCTGACCGTGCGACTGCTGATTCCTAGCGCAGCGGCTGCTTCGTCGACGCTCAGGTTCAGCGGGAGTCCAGGGGTGTCGCTCGTCAAGTGCCTCATCGTCGGCTGCCCCGGATCTTCAGGTCAGGCTTTGGCGCCTTTCCCTGAGCGATGGGCTGCTTGGAGGCATCGTGGCGGTTGGCAAACTCCCGGGCGAGGTCCCTCACGATTCCTCTGAAGCCCGGAGGAGCGATACGCACTGGTATCCGGGCAGCGTTCTCGTCGCCTTGCCGATTCGTGGGTTGGGCCGCCCCGCGGAGGATTTCGATTGGGTCCGCGCTTGCGGGGTCCTGTCGTGAGGCTGTCTCCCGAGACGAGCTCGCGTCGCCTCCCTCGACTGGTCGTTTCATTTGGTCTCTCCCTCCAATCGGCCGCTTGTCTCTGATAGATTCCGCGGAGGAAGAAGGATCGGACTGTGACTAAACCGTTACGCAGAACCAGCGAGGCACTCGACACCGCCGGCATGACCCGGGAGGACGGTGGACTCCTGGGAGAGGCGTTCCTTCCCTCGGCACGGCCGATCACCTGGCCGAGGGTCTGGCTCGACGGGGACCGCCTCTATTACGGTTATGACCCGGAGCGCCCGAAGCTACGTCCAATCGAAGGCGATTCGGTCGGAATGCTCAACCGCTTCTGGCGCATCGCACGACCGCAACAGGTTGTCGACTTCGCCGACCGATACGGCGTTCTCGGCATCTGCGAGCATGGCCTGCCCGCTCCTCATAACCACGCCCGCCCCCGAGCTCCCGGAGATTCCCAGGTGGGGGAATGTCGCCCTCAGCGCGTCGGCACGCGCGAGCGGGTCTACTTCGAGCCCATCGACCGCTGGCTGCACTATGCGAGAGTCGCGCGAGGGCTCCTCGACGTTGCGGCGGCGCTCCATTACGGAGATCCCGGAGCACGACAAGACTGGGCGGCGATCTTCGCGGATGACGGCGCCGACACGGACCCTGACGAGCGAGCCATTCTGCTATCGGAACCAAGGGCAGTTCAGAAGGGCCGCATCATGCTTGCTCTTCTGGTCAACGAGTGGCTCGACATGGGACAGGTGGGAATGAGCTTCGTTTGGCCATTCCGGAGCGGTGCGCCGGAGCTCCCGACGCTCGCCGCAGGCACGTTCGGCCTACTTGGGATGCAGCTCGCCCTCGCGATAGCCCGCGCTGACTTTCGGCGGTGCTCTTCCTGCGGGATGCGCTACCCGCGGACCGGAAGACAGCCGACCCGAACGCGCCGCAATTTCTGCAACGACTGCAAGGACAAGGCGGCGAACAACCTCCGGCAGCGGGAGCTACGAGCGCTGGATCAGAAGATCCTCCAGCTCGCAGACGTGGGGACCCTGCGGAGAGACATCGCGCGCACCTTGCGAATCACAGCTGCGCGGGTTGCGGACGCCATCAGGCGCCGCGACGGCAGGAGGAAGCACCCTAGCAAGACGGGGAACCGGTGAGGGCTCGCTGCGATCCTGCACCAGTGGCATCCAGGTCGACCGCTCCCGCTCAGTCGTCCTCCGGCTCATGCGGCGATGAGCAAAGCCCACCCGACATATCCCACAATCAGCACCAGCATGATCACACCCACCGCATTCTGGGCCTCCGAATCCATCGCAAGAAAAGTTCCCTTCAAGGTCTGATCCTTCTTTCCCTTCCGCCTGATCTGCTCGGCGGGCCTAGGCCGAATCCTGTCGCGTGAAGAAGGCTTCGGGATACAGCCCTTTGGTTGGGGGGGGCCGGGTGGGCATACTTCTTCGGGGTCTTCGCCAAGAGCTCGCTCCGGATGCATATGAAGTTTCCCCAGTTTTGGAAAATCCCAGAGTTCGGCTGCAAGCTGTAATCGCGGCACGCCCGAACGGCTGAGCTCGTTGACGATCACATGGTCGTTGGTGTTTCTGTGTCGCTCCCCGTGGAAGGAAGCGAGTAGCTTGCGAGTGACGCTAGTGACGCAAAATGGTTTGTGCGCAGGAACTTATTTGGTGTTGGCCCACGCGGGAAAAGTTATGGCGGTTTCCGTCACTGGCGCCGCTTGCGTCACTCGTCGACCAGGCGCAGAGCTCGACGAGATCGCCCGACCGGTCTGATATAGGTTCCCGCGCAGGTCGCACACTGCAGGCGACCTGAGCGGGGAGTCCGGAGGCGGTCTATCCGGCAGGGTCCGTTGAAGCTAGTCTCCGGCCCTCGCGCTTCGCCTTCGTGCGGTGATGCGGGACCCGT
>ORJL011258921.1_pt1 | contig 43754 bp, 41 predicted proteins | sample 1779941 | NCBI WGS metagenome assembly ORJL01 (sample SAMEA104232317, study PRJEB22302) | groundwater metagenome | biome: forest; feature: aquifer; material: groundwater | place: USA | collected 2011-08-07 | depth 5.8 m | reverse complement strand
TCACTGCAGATCATGGAAATGCTGAGAGTAAGCTTGATCTTAAGACAGGGTTGCCACTCACCGCTCATACCACGAACCCAGTTCCATTCATCTTAGTGGATGAACGATTCCAGAACCTACCTTTGCGTGAGGGTGGGGCGTTATGTGATATTGCCCCGACGATTCTGGAGTTGTTGAAGATTTCTAAACCCTTGGAAATGACAGGTACAGCCCTTGTTAAGATCTAAGGCTACTTTCTACTCTGAAAATGATAGAATGTTTTTTAAAAATAAAGGGGGATATGAATATGAGTTTGATTATGGATGTCTATGCCCGCGAAATTTTGGATTCCCGTGGAAATCCAACAGTTGAAGTTGATGTAACCCTTGAAGACGGGACGATGGGGCGCGCTGCAGTACCGTCAGGAGCTTCAACTGGTGCTTTTGAAGCAGTTGAACTACGCGATGGAGACAAGCAGCGCTATTTAGGTAAAGGTGTTCTCACTGCAGTGGATAATGTTAATAACCTGATCGGTCCAGAGGTTGAGGGATTGAATCCTTTTGATCAACCTGGTCTGGATCGGGCGCTGATCGAACTAGACGGAACAGATAATAAAGGAAAAATCGGAGCAAATGCCATTTTGGGAGTTTCTTTAGCTGCAGCCAAAGCTGCTGCTGAAACAGTAGGATTACCTCTATATCAATATTTGGGTGGGGTAAACGCGAAAGAATTGCCAGTACCTATGATGAATATTCTGAACGGCGGTCAACATGCAGATAATAATGTGGACATCCAGGAATTTATGATTATGCCAGTTGGGGCAGCTAACTTCAAAGAAGCCCTACGTATGGGCGCAGAAGTTTATCATACCTTGAAAGCAGTTTTAAAAGAGAAAAGTTTAGCGACGTCCATCGGAGATGAAGGTGGTTTTGCTCCTAACTTAGAGTCCAATGCTGACGCTTTATTGGCGATCGTAGATGCTATCCAGCGTGCAGGTTATGTACCGGGGGAACAAATTGCCTTAGCTTTAGATGTTGCGGCTACTGAGTTATATCATGATGGTGTTTATCACTTAGCGGGAGAAGGCTTAACAAAGACTACAGAAGAAATGATTGACTATTATGAGGGTCTCATCAAGCAATATCCTATAGTTTCGATTGAGGATGGTTTGGCTGAAGATGATTGGGAGGGTTGGCGTCTGATGACGGAACGTCTCGGTCAAAAGATTCAACTTGTTGGAGATGATTTATTTGTAACGAATCCTGCTCGTTTAGCCCGTGGGATTAAAGAGAAGTGTGCCAATTCAATTTTAATTAAGCTGAACCAGATCGGGACCTTAACTGAAACCTTAGATGCCATTGAAATGGCAAAAAGAGCTGGCTACACTGCAGTAATTTCTCATCGATCTGGAGAGACAGAGGATGTGACTATGGCCCATGTAGCCGTAGCAGTTAATGCCGGTATGATAAAAACTGGAGCACCTGCACGCACCGAACGAGTGGCAAAATATAACGAACTGTTGCGTATAGAAGAAGAACTTGGCGAGAGTGCCACTTACAGAGGCAGTGAGGCACTAGGACGTTAATTTCTGGAGGTAAGGCGAAAGGAGTTGTTAATAAGATTTATTAACAACCCCTTTCGAAATTTTATTCTAAAAAAAATCTTAATTAGGTGATTATTGACTGATAATTCGGTCAATGTGTTATAATAATTCGGTCAATGTGTTATAATAATTCAGTTAATGTATTGCAATAATGTATATTCAATGCTAAAATCTTCTTACTGTAGCTTACTATTTAGGAACAAAGGGTTGACCTCTGAGGAAAGTGGTACTAGCTTGAGTTCCGCAAAACCTTATGATACAATGCTATCTTGATACTGGTGGAACGAAGGTAGCAGACAGTTTTAAGAGGATTCTTGGTTGAAAACCAAAGGATAATAATACTTAAGGGGGTGAGAAAGATGAAAATTGCTTTAGTAGTAACATTAGTGATTAGCTCCTTTGGGTTAATCGCGACTGTTCTCCTTCAATCGGGACGTAGTGCCGGATTATCTGGGGCAATTGCTGGTGCTGGAGAGTCCTTTTTTGGAAAGAAGAAGGGTATGGATGAGCTCTTTGGTAAGTTAAGTGCAGGTTTTGCGGTGATTTTTTTGTTGAGTTCATTAGGTGTTTCTCTGCTTAAATGACGAGATGACGCAATGCATAATGCATGATGCATAATGCATAATTATGAATTGTGGGTTCTATTCTTGTTTATGTATAATGTTTGAGTCTCAATTCCAAAGTTTATCTTAAATTATGGGTTGTTCATTATGAATTTCTTTATTTATCTTTAATTATGAATTGTGCATTATGAATTATGAATTATTTAGGAGGGTGTCTCTGAATGGATTTAACTACAATGCCATATTGGGCTGCGGGAGCGGGAATTCTCGGTCTCTTATTTGCGTTCTATTTTGCAAAAAGTGTCTTAGGTGAGAATCCTGGTAATGCCCGGATGCAAGAAATTTCCAAGGCGATTCAAGAAGGTGCTATGGCTTTTCTTAATCGAGAGTATCGTACTTTAGTTCCGATTGTACTTATAATATTTATCGTTTTATGGTGGGGTAAGGGCTGGGAAACAGCAGTCTCTTTCTTAGTAGGAGCACTTTTGTCTGCGGTAGCTGGATATATTGGCATGTCGATTACGACACGGGCTAATACCCGTACGACCGAAGCTGCGCGGACAAGCTTAAACAAAGCGTTAGGTGTAGCTTTCCGTGGCGGTGCCGTTATGGGTTTAGCGGTTGCCGGTCTAGGTCTGCTAGGTGTAGCCATACTTTACTTACTCTTTAAGGATGCTGAAATCATTAATTCTTTTGCTTTTGGAGCGAGTGCCGTCGCCCTTTTCGCTCGTGTTGGCGGTGGTATTTATACTAAAGCTGCAGACGTCGGCGCGGACTTGGTCGGTAAAGTCGAAGCAGGGATTCCGGAAGACGATCCACGTAACCCTGCGACTATTGCTGATAACGTAGGGGATAATGTTGGGGATACAGCCGGAATGGGTGCCGACTTGTTTGAGTCTTATGCTGCGTCAGCAATTGCAGCTATGTTAGTGGGTTTCACTACTTACCATAGTGTAAATAACGGTTTGCCAGGTATAATGTTGCCGTTACTTTTAGGGGCTGCTGGTTTAGTCGCCTCGATCATTGCCAGTTTCTTTGTGCGTACTGGAGAAAATGCTAATCCTCAGAGTGCTTTGAACCTGGGACTTTGGGGAACAAATCTTCTGACTGCTATTGCTGGTTACGGTATTGTTCATTGGATGTTGCCAGCTTCCCTTACAGTTAAGGGAGCAACTCTTACTCCCAATAGCGTTTATATCGCGATTTTAGCTGGTTTGGTCGTAAATGTTCTCATTGGATTAATAACTGAGTATTATACCTCTAATCAGAAGAAACCTGCTCAAAGCATTGCTAAGGCTTCAGAAACTGGAGCGGCTACCAATATTATTGCTGGTTTGGCCGTAGGTTTAAAGAGTACTGCTCTACCGGTTATTGTAATTTGTGCAGCTATTTATGTTGCCTTCTCGGCAGCGGGAATCTTTGGAATTGCTATGGCGGCTATGGCAATGTTGTCCACAGCAGGTATGGTTGTAGCGATTGATTCCTTCGGACCTGTAGCTGACAATGCCGGTGGAATTGCTGAAATGGCCGAACTTGAGCCTAATGTTCGTAAAACTACTGACAAGCTTGATTCAGTGGGCAATACCACAGCCGCTGTAGCTAAGGGCTTTGCGATCGGCTCTGCTGCTTTGACAGCCTTGGCACTTTTCAATGCCTACGCTGAATTAGCCCATTTAGAAACGATTAATATCTTAATTCCGACGACAATTATTGGTGTGTTTCTCGGCGCTGCTGTACCCTTTCTGTTCTCAGCATTTTGCATGGAGGCTGTCGGTAAGGCTGCCTTTGAGATGATTGGGGAAGTACGCCGCCAGTTCCGCGAAATTCCAGGAATTATGGAAGGTAAAGCTAAACCAGATTATCGGAAATGTGTAGATATTTCTACTAAAGCTGCTCTACGTGAAATGATTGTTCCTGGGCTGCTCGCAGTCTTGATGCCACTCATTGTTGGTTTCGGTCTCGGTAAAGATGCAATGGGCGGATATCTTGCTGGTGGTACGGTTTCCGGGCTCTTGTTGGCTATCTTTATGGCCAACGCTGGTGGTGCTTGGGATAATGCTAAGAAGTTTATTGAAGCCGGCAACCTTGGCGGTAAAGGTACCCCAACCCATGCTGCCGCAGTTATCGGTGATACAGTAGGAGATCCCTTTAAAGATACTTCTGGTCCTTCTCTCAATGCTTTAATCAAGGTTATGGGGACGATTTCCCTGATTATTGCTCCATTTTTGAAGTAAGTATTAGGAAGTTCTGAGAAATTAACTTAATTCTTAGGTTTAGGCCAATTAAGAGGTAGATTTCTTGATAATCAAAATTTAGAGTTATTAAACACAAAGGGAAGGGCACTTCGAATGGAGTGTCCTTCTTGCACTATCTAGAAAGTATTAGTTTTGGGTTAGCATAAGTGCAACTAAGGCGGCCGCCTTCGCTAAAGCTTAGCGCCAGCCAAGTTTTCTTTAAATTGTATTTCACTGAGTAAGTTTCTGAGGGAATTGAATTTGGGGAATTCAGGACATAGTTTAACCTTGGGCAGAGAATATGAAGAGGTCGCTCAAGAAATTACTTAGCGTATAGTATAGTGTGATAAGTTATCTTGTGGTATACTAAAATATGGATGGAAAGGGGGTCTGGAGATGGCGTCTGAAGGAATTAAGGTTGTATCGGAAAATCGCAAAGCGTTTCACGATTATTTTGTCGAAGAACGAGTTGAAGCTGGAATTATTCTTACTGGTACGGAAATAAAATCAGTACGTAACAGTCGGGTAAATCTAAAAGATAGTTACGCTCGCTTGGAAGACGGAGAATTGTGGCTTTACCAGATGCATATTAGCCCCTATGAGCAGGGAAACCGCTTTAACCACGATCCCTTAAGGAAACGAAAACTTTTACTCCACCGCTCAGAAATTGTTAAATTAATCGGCAAGATACAGCTTCAAGGGTTAACTTTAATTCCTATTAAAATGTATTTAAAACACGGATTAGCTAAAATTGAATTAGCTGTATGTCGAGGTAAAAAGAACTATGATAAACGTCAAGATATGGCCGAAAAGGATGCAAAGCGTGAGATAGAAAGACATTTGCGTGAGCGAAATAAATATTGATGTTTAAAAAATTCTTAAATTAATTAACGTAATTTCCAAAACAGTGTTATAGTCTCAGTTATATCCTATATCATTTAAAGTTAAAAATGATATACTATATATAGAATCAAATTACGGGGGCGTTCTAGACTCGCTCGAGGAAGCGGTGGCAAGAGTTGCGCGTCGAGATTCCACCTGGTCTCGTTAAACGGTGGACCTTTATAATTAACAACGATAATTACGCTCTAGCAGCTTAATCGCCGCTAGCATCCTGCCGTCACGTGTCTACGGTGAAGGGTCAGGGTGTCAAAACAGTAGGCTGCCCAATCAACAATGCTCGGAGTTGTAAGGGGAGATTTATCGAGCTAGCCTGAACTGAATCCTGGCCTTTAGGAGTCAAGACTGGCGAAATTTAAATTAAAGGACACACGCGTAGACGCTTTTGTGGCAGCTCTTCGATACAGGGGTGCAATTCCCCTCGCCTCCACCAAAATTTTAGATCAATTTAGATACAAGTCTATTTTGACCAGTAACCATGCAGGTTTGCGGGGTTTTTGAGAGAAATTTCAAAAACCCCGTTTTCCATAGATGCATCTGAGGTTTCAAGGACGTATTGCAGGGATTTGAACCCTCGTATGCACTTCCCGCAATAAAATTAACACATAAACTGATTATAAGAGGCTGCATAGCAGCGCAGCCCTCTTTTGATATACATCATATTGTCAAACGAGCGGGTGCATTTTCAATGAAAACTCACCCGCTTTTTTTATGACCAATATCCGACTTTTTCATTTATAGCATTAGTTGGAGCGAGGTCTTTTTGCTAGGGCTTTAAGCGTTCAACAAACCACCGGGTTATGGAATTCAACCGGTGAACGCGGTGCCAGGGTTGACCGCTACGGCTCAGATCGTGGTTTTCGTTCGGGTAGCGAAGTAGAATAACCTCTTGCCCGAGAAGTTTAAGGGCGGTGTAGAACTGCTCCGCTTCAGATATTGGCGTTCGCAAGTCGTTCTCAGCGTGGATCATGAGTAGCGGAGTTCTCACCCGATTTACATAGCTTATGGGTGAGTGAGCCAAATAAACGGTGGGGATACGCCATGGTGGCCCATCATAGTCTGCAAGCCGGTTAAACCCGAAGTCACTTGTCCCAAAATCGCTATATTCATTACTAATGCTACGCATAGTGACCGCAGACTTAAAGCGATCGGTATGTCCCACGATCCAGTTCACCATAAAACCACCGTAACTTCCACCTGCTACCCCAAGCCGTGAGGAATCTATACCTCCTTGTGCGATAGCTCCTTCAATAGCTTTCATAATATCCTTGAAGTCCTTATTGCCCCAGTCGCCCCGGATAGCATCAGTGAAGGCCTGGCCGTATCCCATGCTCCCTCTGGGATTGGAATACACTACTGCAATCCCGTTAGCAGCAAGCAACTGAAACTCGAAAAAGAAACGGTACCCATACATAATCATTGGTCCGCCGTGAATTTGCAGCACTGCTGGAGTCTTTACTGTTAAATTCGTCCCGTGGGGACGCAGGATCCATCCTTCTATGTCTACATTTCCGGATCGAACGATGTAGCGTTCAGGTGCGGATAGTTTAACCTCTAACAGTAATTGCCGGTTAACGTTGGTTAGCCGCTGTTCACGGGCTCTTACCCCCAAATCCACAATTAAAATGTCGTTGGGAGTCACCGGATCGGAGTAGCATAGCACTGCGCGGTGAGAGTCCCGGCTTATACTAAAGTTATAGATGACTCGTTGACCTTCGGTTACGAACTCAACCCGCCCGAAACTTATCTCCACACGTACCAAATGGCTCATGCCCCGGTCGCTGACCAAATAGTAGAGGGCACGCCCATCTGTCGTCCAGGCCGGGGGGGAGGGTTTTTTGGACTCGATCAGGTCGGCGATAGACTTGTCACCGAAAGGCCGGTCGAATCTAGCCGTCACGTTACGGAGTTCCCCACTCAGAGTGCTAACGGTCCAAACCGAGGGTTGAGTATAACCGCCGTACCGCCGGTTATCACCAATGTAAGCAATGGTCTTGCCGTCAGGAGAAAAAGCAGGGCTGTGGGCAGGCCCTAAGCTTTTGGTTAGCCTGCGGATGGGACCTCCGATAGCCGGGATTAAACCAATATCACCTATAAACATGCGGTTAGGGTCAGGGGCCCCGACTGCCCGCCATTCACTCATTGAAAAGGCGAGGTACCACCCGTCCGGCGACCAGACGGGGTCATCATGGTCGATCCTACCATGGGTTATAATACATGGCCTAGCTTCTTGAAGACCGATTACAGCGATCTGGGTAAACTTATCCCCGATGAACCCTACGCCGTTTTGTATGAAAGGGAGCGTTGTGATTTTCTGGACGTCTGTGGTATATTTCTCAATTGGTGGCAACGTCTTTGGCTCTTGTTCCTCGGGTTCGATGCCGTTTTCACCCAGAAGGATCGTAAAGGCGATCCGGAGTCCATCAGGTGCCCAGACCGGCCGATCGGAAATACCTCTGTAAGATGTAACTTTTCGAGCTTCCCCGCCACTCGATGGGATGATCCAAATCTGAAGCGACCCGCTTCTTGTAGATAAAAAGGTAATCCATCTGCCGTCCGGTGACCAGGCGGGAGCATAGTCTAATTGATCTCCTTCGGTTATGGGTTCAGGATTACCCCCGGCGGCTGATACCATCCAGAGATGAGAGCGGTACTTGTTCTCCTCCGGCACGAATACCTTTTGTACAAAACAGACGCGGCTTTTATCGGGTGAAATCTGAGCCTCAGTTATAAGACGAATCTGGAACAGGTCCACAGGCCGCAGGCAGCGGTACCCTGGTAGCTGTTCTGCATAAGTATGCACACGCTTCCCCCACCTCTCGTTTGTGCTTAACCATCCGAATGCCGCCACATGACCGGTAGAGTCTGTTAACGGCCACCGAAAAGGATACCTTATTCTATGTACTCCGGATTTACTGTGTCACTCTACCATCTTTCAGGGTCTTTAGGAGTCCCAGGAAGATGCATATTGTTAGTGGAATATTGCTCTAAGCCGTATCAGTATCGGTTATCTGTAGAATATATTCCCTATATGCGAAAAGCTTTTTATAAGGAACATTACACCCTATAGTACATATTATAGTGTGCCGGGAAATATCCTTACAAAATTTAAGGGGGGAGATCCTCTTGATGAATAACCAAAGGACACCATCAGAATCAACGCGAAGACCTATAACCCAATTCAGGGTAGTCCTTGAACCGAATATTGCTAAATCTGCCCTGGATTACCTAGAAATTTCTTTGGTAAACCTGCAGTGTGCATGCGGCATAAGCTCTGAATTAATTGTAATTCCAGAAACAAGAAGATTACCTGGACTACATCCACTGCATTCTAAGGCCTTTGTTCCTATGAGTTATCATATTGTTACAGCCCTCGGGGCATTACGGGTAATTCTAGCCACTCAACCAAGAAGCACCCTGTCTTTCCTAGCCGTTAGCTGTATTATAAATACACTAGATGCTACAGAACACATTGCTCCAAATATTAAAGAAATGCGCGAACACGTATCACCTAATTATAGTAAATCAGTGGAAACTACCGACCAATTTGCTCGTGCCTGTGTTAAAGAAGTTCGGGAGGCACTGGAAGTCGTTAAGAACTACTCTATAGGAGCACCCAATTGGCCCAGCCTATTACAGGATATACGGCAGTTCCAGGAGGAAGTCAGACGTATCAGAAGGGAAGAAGTTGAGGAAGGTTATTAGGAGAATGATTAAATGAGAGTAGCACTCCTGGCCAATTTAAGGTTCCTAAGCGGCCAGGTTATGGGTAAAGTAACAAACCAAATTATTTACCTGCCAGACGCACGAGACGCCCCTGACGGAACGATTAAAAGACACCATGAAATCTATCTTGGGGATCCACGTAAAATTGAATCGTCAAAAATAAAAACCGTTCTACGTCATCCTGTAAAGTTAAAGATAATGAGCATAATCTCTATTGCTAAACCTGCATCTAAATTGTCCACACATTACATCGAAAACCCTAACGTCAAGTTTTACATTTAAACCTTGTGGGACCGTGTCCCTACACCCTCGGGGTTTTTGGGGATCCAGGTACCGAGGTAGTCGGGAACAACGTTGGTAACCGTGTTCATAATTAGTAATGTGAATAAAAAGAGACTAATTACAAGAACAGGGTTTAACTTAGAGTCAGGCCGTCACCTTTCACAAGATTGTCGCTGAAACGCTGGGAGAATAGAAACGTGCAAGGTTGTTTGTTCTTTTAAACGCCAAAAATAGTACAAGAAAGTTACACATTTTCTACATACACAGGTTTTTGTAGTACCATCGAAGATAATCCAATCTTTACTCTTACATGATTTATTACAAAGCTCACAAGCTGTATTGTTTTGATCCACAGGTTATTCCCCCTTATCGCTAAGGCAAAGCAAGCTCCCCAAGCTCTTACCCAGGAAGCTATTACTTTACATTAAATCTACTAACATGTTTAAACATCTTGAATGGATAACCTGGAGGTCTATATCTCCATTCCTGAACCTGCCCTGTTCTCCCCACTCTGTCCATCGCACTACATACATAAATCCCATTTTATTATTATCTTTCGAATCATATGCCCTTGAATACTCCGGATTAAACTCCCTAAGATACAATTCGTTATCAAAGTTACTACCAGATCTCCATTCTTTTTTATCCCAGGCTAATACTTCAATTTCATATCCAGACTTTTCATCCATCATCTCTTTAACTATTCTAGAGATTACTATTTCAGGTATATTGGCATGCATAAGTACTTCTATATTGTTCATTGTCCAATTCCTCCCTTTCTTTTTGGGATACCTTGGGGAGGGATAACCCTCCCTCTTAAATATTGGATTTTATCGGCAATTACACTGAATAAAATATCATCACATTTAACACAAAATGCTTCAACCTCAGCGAGATATACTTTATCCATAACTTCACCTTTAAAATTTAATGCTTTTAATTCAGAATCAAAAACCTTAGATATAATTTCCCTGTGTGCACATCCCTCATAATTGACTGCTGTAACTACATAATTCATTTTTCATACTTCCTTTCTATTCCCTTGAAATTCGTGATTCATTTGGAAGGGAATCTCACCCCTCCCCTTTAATTACAAATAATCAATACCAAGTTATTGGGCTCTTTACGTGGTACCATTCTCCCTTTGGACAGTCAACACGAAGGTAAACACCGTTGGCCTGATCTTTCGCCATTTTCACCTTTTTGATTTCGTGCTTTTCGGGGGTACTGTGATATTATCGTTGTCGCTGATCATTGTACTGATAGAACTATTGAACTATGCGAGTCGTACGGTGTGTATGCTTATGTGCGGAAAACAGGAATCCCAGGTAAACAATTTGCGATCTTCGAATTCTTTAGAACGCAAATAGATCAAACTAAATGGGATAGCGTAACGATTCTCGATGCAGATAATCGGTTAGATAATGATTACATTGAAAAAATGATGAAAGCTTTAGAACGGCACGAAGTTGTCCAGGCTTACCTTGATGTCGTCCAGAGTTCAAACTGGATTGCAAAGGGTTACGAAATAAACTATAGAGTGATGAATGGGGTCCTTCAACGTGCCCGTCAATCCTTGGGATTAACTGCTTTTCTTGGTGGAACTGGATGGGCCTGTCGATGGTCGGTTCTTCAGCAAGTACCTTTCGATTGTACTACTGTAACAGATGATCTGGAATATACAGTAAAACTCTGGTTATCAGATAAACGGGTTGAATACTTGGAAGACGTCAAGGTATACGATGAAAAACCACGATCAATAAAAATATCTTACGTTCAAAGGCTGCGCTGGATGCGTGGGGGATACCAGGTTTTGTTTAAGTATTTTAAATCTTTTATTGTCCAGGGTTTACTCTTTAAAAAGCGTTTATCCGTTTTTGACCTTCTAATCTCGTTATCTTTGTACTTAATGGGTGCCATTAATAGCTTAATGATTCTATTGGCAATTATGGGGATCTCCGGAGCACATTGGTCCTGGATGAGTTATTCAACTTATCAATTAATTTACCTGGGTTTGTATATCTTAATCGACACTCTGAGTTCCTTTAGGCTTATGCTCTGGTTACCAGCATCATTGATCGTAAATATACTAACGATTCCAATGAGCATACACGGTTTAATAACCTGGAGGAAAACAGCTTGGGTAAGAACTGAGCATTATGGGAAAGCAGTAAATTAAAGATAATTAACTAAAAATAAACAGGAGTATGAAATATCATACTCCTGTTTCTAACTAAATTATATTATTTTTTTACATAAAAGTTTATGGATTTATTTTCATTATTTGTATAAGTATAATTGTTCTCTTCGAAGATTTTCTTTAATAATGGAATAATATTACTCTTATTTGATAACGAAAGATATTTGTTTCCTAATTCATTATCACTGGATTTTCGGGTATTAATATAATCTAAATAGTATTTGTAAGCGTTCTTTTTATTGTTAATATATTCTATAATAATATCTTTAGCTGGCAGAAAATCATTTGAGGGTTTTATACTTATAATTCTATCTAATTCGTAATCACATAAAACTATAGAATCCATTAGGTTCTTCTTATAGATAATTAAATCTCTTTGTTCAAATGGGATTTGATTCTGCTTAGAGATGATATCACTATTATTAGTAATTATGCTATATGCATCAATAATGGCGGCATCAGAGTTAGGGATTGGATGGACATTATTTCTATTGTTAATAGTATTAGATTGAGTAGATTCTAAAAAGTTTGGAATAGTAGGTTTATAAAGTGTTACTAAAAATGCAAGGCTAAAAAACGAAAAAAGTATTATAGGAAATCTTAGGTTTCTTTTTGGTTCACTTTTATGGTTATTATTGTATGTGCTATTTGGATCTATTTCAGCCATTTGTTTTCTGAAGTTTTTTTGAGTTTCGGTAAGTTTCATTTTTAACTCTCCTTTACAATGATTTCTTGGATAATAATTCTACATAACTATTGTAACTTCCTTTTGTTCATAATTTTATTATTAGGGTTTCCAGTAGTGTAAGTTCGCCTCCACCAATCAAACCCTCGAATTTAGGTGGAGATACATAACGAAAGCCTTGAGGTACATAGAGATGTACGCCTCAAGGCTTTTTTTGTATTTAGTTGCCAGCTGCAATCACTTCATATCCAATCATGAACAATGCCGACTCTAGAGCTCTGAGTTGTATTGACGGATGAAGCACATTAAATTTGGAGTTATTGATTTCCAAGATTTCTTTCAACAACCAATTCCCCCTAAGATTATTTTCGATGTGTTTAGCCGAGGAGTTTCTAAGAACTGGAAATTGGTGTCGTTCTGTGCCTGGATTTCGTCGGTTGACAGGCTGATATGAAGTTGGAGTAGTACGAGCGTCTTTGTGTGCAAATAGCAGTTTGAGAGGAACATTCGGTAGATTATTTTCCTCGCAATACTTACGGACTAATAGACCCAGTGCTGCCCCGACTCTTCCATCATAAATAATAAAGTCATCAATGAGAAGGGAATAGATCTTGGTAAAACCTGAGTTCATAATAATATCAGCGTAATTACTGTTGGTATCAAATCCAGACGGGTCTAATCTACGTCTTACATCATCCAGATATTTTGGAAGGTCGTTGTCCAAATTAACTATTTTGCTATGATTTTTTGGTAACACCCCACCCCAATCTAAGATTGACAAACAATGTTGCCGTGCTCTTACGCTATCTTTTTCCTTAACGCTTTGTCGCAATCCTTCAGACAATCTTGAAAGAGTCCGTTGGTTTTCTTCAAACGTCCGGCCGATTAAGTGCTTCCCAGTTACGGGATCGGCACATTTAAATGGCCAAAGGTATCTTTCGTAAGCAGAATAAATTGAATCACAAGTCCACGCTTTATTGCCACGCTTCATTGTGTATACATGAATAAATGACTTAGGTTATCTAGCTTTAACCCAAGCCATTTGACAAAATCTTTAACCGAGGGGCTTTCTAGAAATTCCATCTTATCCATTTCCCGATTTCCTCTCTTTCATGGGACCATTTCAGCTAACATCCCTTGAATTCCCGAAGTATGGTTACTACTTTCATATTCTCGCAGATTTTGGGTAGTACTGTTATATGATGGAGGGCGGCTCTTAAGCATAAGATTTTTCATACCTTCTATTTAATTTGTTCTTTGTAAGTAACTTGAGAGTCAAAAGTTCTAACAACACAAAACATACAGTAAATATCCGCAAATAGCAGCTAAATAAGGCTTTAGAAAAAAATGCTGGTCAAACCAAACTCTAAATGATACGATAAGCTGGAAAACTATGTATAGTAGGCGGTGTATCGTATGATAGTATTTTTAGATGAAGCACTTATGAGCTTTAGAAGCTGTTTTTCCCGTAAAAATGCGTTCAATTGGTTTGTGATAGCCATAATGGGATTCATTGTACGAGGAGATAAATTAGGAATAACCTCGATCATTAGAGAATTGAATCTTGATCCTAAGTTCTACATCACTTTTCTTCATTTCTTCCGCAGTTCAGCGTGGACCCTTGAAACGTTAACTAAACAATGGATCAAATTAGTGACTGAGTCAGTAGAAATCCAAAAAGTTGAAACTCCTTTGCCGGAGTCTTCAATCGTTGAAGTTACGCTTCCAGCCAACTCTAGCTCAAAAAGATCCAAACGCACTCCTAAATCTACTGTTGTTTTTGAAGTGAGAAAAGACGTCAAAGTCGTGGAAAACTCAGATTCTGAAGTTCAAGCCGTAGTGGAAACCGAAGCAATCGGCAAGCAGTCGGTCGCTGAAGTGACGGATACCCCTCAAGACAATCAGCTTACTTATCGTACAGTGAATGGTAAGTATAACACCTATAATCGGGAAAAATTGTATGAAGAGGTATGGGCAAAACCTGTTGTTGATGTTGCTGTTCAATATGGTGTGTCAGACGTTGCAATACATAAAATCTGTAAATCACTCAATGTACCAGTTCCACCTCGTGGTTACTGGGCGAAGCTTCGTGCGGGAGAAAAACTGAAAAAGACCCCTCTCCCAAAAACAAAAGGGATCTCTGAGATAGTAGGTATAAGGACCTTCGAAGGCGTGAAGGATAGCAACGCAGCTTTACAACCGCTTGTATTTTTATCAGAAGACGAGAGACAAAAAATACTTATTGCCGCGCAGCAAATCCAAATGCCGACCGAAAATGCGCTACTGCACAAAAAAATCAAAGGCTATATGTCTGCGGTCAAAAAATGGAATAACAACAATACAAAGCCGGAAGGTGCGCAAAGAAGTTACAAAAACTATTCCAATCGGCCCCCGTTCCTCGCTGGTGTTATTTCAGATGAAACTCTTCCGCGTGTATATCGGATACTTGATGCGCTTTTTCGCCAGGTCGAAAGTTTAGGCGGTTCTGTAAATGATGATCTTTCCCTCCAGGCTAGGAATGAGCGTGCCTATCTTGAAGTGTTTGAGGCTCAAGATGAAGTCGAGCATAAAATCACTAGGCAAGAAGCAAAGGAATTACTTATCTATGAAGATGCACAGCGCCACCATACTTGGGCTTCGAAACCCAATATTCGTAAGTATGACTATATTTTCAATAGGCGGCTAAGAATTAGCATTAGAAAAGGCAGATATTTCAGGGATACAGACACAGTCAATATCGAATCCAGGCTCGGCGATATACTGATCGAACTCTATGAAGAATCTGAATTGGTTCGCCTTGATCGCGAAGCGCGTGAAGAAGCAGAACGTAAACGCAAAGAAGAGGAAAGATTGCGAGAAGAACGGCGCATTCGCTATAACGAAGAAGTTGAACGAACGATCGCGTTGACAAACTTGGCACAGGACTATGACGTAGCCTGTAAAATCAGAACCTATATTTCAGCTTTGGAGTCAAACGAAAATATGGATGAGAAAACAGCTAGATGGGTTGATTGGGCGAAGAAAAAGGCTGACTGGTTTGATCCCACAATAGCCAGAATTGACGAATTTCTTGGCGGACGTGAACATGAAAAAAACGAAGAACAGAAAACTCTAAAAAGATCTGGATACTATTGATGATAATTATTATTATGCGTTTTATTCACTCGGCTAGAAAATGAATACCACTCAAAATAGACTAACAATAAAAATACTGAACCAGCAGTACATAATTTAGCTGATCTTATGGGTTTTGGACTTTCAACGCCATATTATGACAAATAAATGGGGAATAATAGAGGATTTCCCTTATTAACGTTGAATATTATTAAAACAATAGCATAATTTTACTTTATAAAAAGAGAACGAGTGTTTGCCTCCTATCACTTTTTAAGGTAAAATAAGAGGTGGGTGTGAGAATGAACTTCGAAATTCGCGACCCTATTCACGGCTTTGTTCAAATTAATGAGTGGGAAAGACAAATAATCAATGACCCGGTTTTTCAGCGTCTGCGAAGGATTAAACAATTGGCATGGACTGATATGGTTTACCCAGGAGCGGTACATAACAGATTTGAACACTCTTTAGGAGTAATGCACGTAGCCACAAGGATTTTTGACGCTATAGCCACCAAAGAAGAACGATTTCTGAAGTCAGAGTTAAAATATACTGATTCTGGATTAGACCGCGACAGGGTATTGCTCCGATTATCTTGTCTTTTACATGATATTGGGCACTCTCCATTCTCACATGCTGGAGAAGGCTTAATGCTGACAAATCCTGAAACAGGCAAGGCATATAAACATGAACATTATTCTGCTGCCGTTGTTCGGTTTGCTTTAAAAGAAGCGATAGAGGATCATCCGCTTAACCAGAACTATGGTATTACTGCTGAAGAAGTGGCCCAATTTATAGAAGGAAGTAAACCTAGATTTGGTCGAGTTCTCTTATGGAGGGATTTGTTATCCAGCCAATTAGATGCCGATAGAGCAGATTACCTTTTAAGAGATTCACTTCACTGTGGTGTCACATACGGCCATTTTGATTTAAATAGATTATTAGTTACGATGAAAATTGGACTGACGGAAACAGGAAGCCCAACGTTGGCAATCGAGGATGGCGGAATTCATATCGCGGAAGCCCTAATTCTAGCGAGATATCAAATGTTCACTCAAGTTTATTTCCAACATACAAGAAGGGCCTATGATCATCATATTGCCGATGCCTTAAAGACTTTGCTTGCAAAAGAACAAGCTTCGAGTGCTGATATCCATGAGAAAGAAAAATTCCCTGCCCCAACGTCACTTGATGAAATCAAACGGTATCTACTTTGGGACGATTGGAAGGTTTTGGGAATGATTTCTGCTGGAGAGGGAGGGGAAGCCGGTGTTATTCTGAAAGAAAGAAAGCACTTTAGGTGTGTTTTCAAAACGCGCGAAAATCCCACTACTTTGGAAATCGACTTATGTGACAGTATTGGAAGTGAATTTAATAGGGTTAGAATACCTGGTTTTCGAGATAATGCATCTAGTTCATGGTACAAAGTAGGTAATGAGGATATTCCCATTTGCAATGAGAATGAAGAGGACAGAAGGTCAGTTCCGCTTTCCTCTTTATCGAGTCTAGTAAAAGGTCTTTCCCCGGTTTTTCAACAAAGAATTTATGTTCCAATTGAGGAGAGAGCCAGGGCACAAGAAATTATAGATAGTATTATTAAGGAGGTTGAGGCTTAATGTTTTCATCGGATATACCATGGGAAAAGTATGGATTAATTGTCGAGTTAGCTCGTCGCATTCAAGAAGTATCACCTCAGTTTGGAAAAACGGTTCTGCAAAAATTGCTCTATTTGCTTACAACTATTTATGAGGTACCAACTGGATATGAACATACATTATATACATATGGACCCTATTCAGCAGAATTAGCATCAGATGTCGAAACCGTTTCTGCGATGGAAGGAGTTCTTATTACGCATGGGGTTAAGAGTGGATATGAAATTAATCCAGGAAACAACGCTGATTGGGTATGTGGAAAATCAAAGGAGTTCATTACCGCAAACTCAGATAATATAGATTGCTTGATAAGAGATTTTGGATTTTTTAGTGCTAAGGAATTAGAGTTGAGATCTACGTTGATATTTCTAACTAAGTCCGAAAAACTTTCAAGGGAAAAACTAAAGCATCAATTAATTGATTTAAAACCGTATTTTACTGAAACGGAAGTATATTCTGCCATTGACGAACTTATAGGTAATGAATTTATCAATTTATAGGTAGTATGAATTATAGAACGTGTTCTTCAACTAAAAATGTCCTTGTCAAGTAGACACAATATAAAAGCAAACTTAACCAGCGTGGGTTCGGTAATCAACCGAACTCATGTAATTTTTATTGGATACATTTATTTTGTAGATAATGGATAAGCTCATTAGCTTTGCAACATCTTGGTCTTCTCCAGGTAGACTAACTCATTACCCTTACACCGAAGGACTGGTTTGATGGGTGTATCGGAATCTCGATAGAACATTAGGTTTGGTCCAGAGTTCTAAATTACGCAAAGTATATCCACGAATGTTTTTGAACAAGTAACTGTCGATCAGAGGAAAGTTGAGTAGGTCTTGGCAAAACATGGAAATGAGAGGTTTGTTGATGAGAAGTTTATTTTTAATTGGAAATGGATTTGACTTAGCCCATGAAATCAAATCGTCGTATGAAGATTTTCATCAATATCTTCAAGCGGAATATCCTAATGCAAATGGCGATGAATTTATAATGCCAGAATTCACGAACATGCCGGATGGCGAACAATACTATGATAATGATGTTGTTGTAACTTATTTATTGTATCTAATATCAAAAACTGAGCCAGACGGAGATAAATGGAGTGATCTAGAGAATTCATTAGGTGTTTTAGATTTTGACGAATGGTTTGAGGGTATACCTGAGCTATTGGATGAAGATGGGGACTCTGATTTTTGGAAGAATATGTACAATGTCGAAGACGTGGCATCTAATCTCATTGTTCCGACTCAGAGAATTACTAAGTTTTTTTCAGATTGGATTAACACTATTCAAATTAAAGGGAGAAAAGCAAAGCCTGATTTCGCATCAACATGGTAATGATACTGACTATACAGAAGAAAATATGAGAAAATACACTGGTTCAGAAAATGCACTCTTAGAAATTCAACATGCCTTAAGAAAAAATACTAAAAAGGCAATTGAAAATCACATAGATTTCTTTGATAAAATTCCTTCAACTATCGACAAAATTTACTCTTTCGGATTTTCCTTTTCTAAAGTCGATGAAATATATATTGAAGAGATTTGTGATAGACTCTCAACGGATAATATTACCTGGTACTTGAATGATTACGATATTTCTAATCATAAACGGCATATAGACAGAATACAGTCGTGTGGATTTCGAGACAAATAAGTACTTATCATATTTCCTAAAATGGGCGAATGTTAAACTGGGGAATAACTTAATTGCTGTTGAAGTTGTACATATTAAATGGCACCAAGATGGGGGGCCGGGTACCGAAGAAAATGGCGTTGCCTTATGTGATATGCACCCCACTAAAAAATGCACCCCCTTAAAACTTAAGGAGGGAGAATCGTTTAATTGTATCAATTATTGAGTTATTAGACAAAATATTAGAAAGAAACCGATTTTTGAAAGGCATATATAAAGTTGAGTACGTATCGTATTTTGATAATTTGAAATAAAATTCCATGTTTATATGTAAGCGTAAAATCCTCACCTATATTCAAGATGGGGATTGTTCATAACGTTGGAGGAACTGCTGAATATATATATATAAATGGCTTATTCCTAGGAAGCTTTACAAGATTGGGCTTAGCATCCAGAAAATATATCAAAAGATAAGGAAAAAGGCATGGCCGCTCTTTTCTTTACAAAATTTGGAACGGCGTATTTTTACTATCGGAAACACTGGCAATTTGAATGCGCGGCCCTGGCGATCTTGTTCGCCTGTCTGATAGTTACCCTCACAGTTCCTTCCTATATCTGGATAATTCTGGGGATGTGTGCATACAGCACAATCTCTGGTTTAATAGCTGCAATTGGCTGTTTCTCCATTTCGGACTCGGATGGATTTTTTGAAAAGGGCTGTGATATAATACAATTAATGGTATTATGGATACAATAAGTTTAAAGGAGGCAAGAGTCTTGTCAGTGAAAAAGTATACGATAGAAGAAATCAAGACTATTGTAGAACCGATTGCACGAAAATACGGTGTGGAACGTGTGTATCTGTTTGGCTCTTATGCCCGTGACGATATTACTGAAAACAGTGATGTAGATTTACGCGTGGATAAAGGATCCCTTAAAGGGATGTTTGCTTTATGCGGCCTGTATACAGAAATTGAAGAAGCTTTGCAGATGAAAGTTGATGTGCTTACAACGGGAAGCTTGGAAGATGATTTCCTTCGCAAAATACAGAAAGAGGAGGTGCTTTTATATGCGGAATAACCGAAACGCTGATATACTCCGGCGTATCATTTCATATTGCAATGATATTTCAGAGGCAATCCAGCGGTTTGGAGAGGATTATACGGTATTTGCACAAGATTCCCTTTATAAAAATGCCACTGCTCTTTGTGTGTTGCAGATCGGTGAACTAACCACAAATCTCACGAGTGATTTCAAACAAACCTATACCGGAGTGCCATGGACCCAAATCAAGGCCTTGCGTAATGTGGTTGCGCATTGCTATGGTAAAATTGACGATGAGAGCTTGTGGGAAACCATTACAAGCGATATTCCTAAACTAAAAGAATATTGTTCCAGCATTATTCAACAGTTTGATGTTCTAATGCAGGAGAGTACCAACGAACCCGAAGATGAGCAAGAAAATCCAGGTATTTCAATGCGTTAAGCGAGCAGAAGAACACGCTAATCTAAAGTGATTAGGCATGTTTTTTTATTGCTATTTTTGGTAATGGTACAAGCGCTTCCTATATGCAAATATCATCAAGATGATTCTCCGCAAGGTAAAGAATATTTATCTTTTCAATTCTTTGTATTATTTTAAAATTATCTATAGTTAAAGAAACAAGCTATTTTCTCTAAGTTTTTTATATTACGAAAACAAATTAAAGAGTTAAGAAAGTTTTATATACACATTGTGAATAATCGAATATGACGGAGCCACATTTCGGAAGTGGTGAGTACTCGTCTGGAAAAAACTCTCCCACCGTTCTGATCGGGGAGACGTAGGTGTTAGTTTTTGCTGCATCTAAATTGTCCACACATTACAAAATTGTAGAAAAAACCGATTTTTGATTAATGGTCAAAAGTCGGTTTCTTATTGCTTAATCAACTGATTTAAGGCAGGATAGTTTACGCTATCCTGCCTTTTTACCTATATAAACATGAAAATCAATAACATGAAAGGAAAATGATTATGTTTAATGAATTTGAACTTCTGAGAAGAAATGTGTCTGATCAAAACCCATTGAAAGTTGCCGCTTATTGCCGCGTCAGTACAGAAAGTGCTGAACAGGACATCAGCTTTAAGGCTCAGATTGAGTATTACACTAACCTCATTCAAAGTAATCCCAATTGGGAGTTCGCCGGAATATTTGCTGATAAAAAATCAGGGATGAACATCAAAGACCGTGCCGAGTTCAGAAAGATGATGAGAAAATGCTACTTTGGTCAAATAAATTTGATCTTCACCAAATCTGTCAGCCGTTTTGGGCGTAATGTTCTGGATACTCTTTCCTGTTTGCAAAAGCTGGCAGATAAGAACATTACTGTGTATTTCGAGGAACAAGGTATTCATTCCCTTTCTCACGATGCGCTAATGGCAATTGGAATGTTGAGCATCCATGCCCAGCAAGAAGTCAGTGGCCAAAGGCCGAAATGTGTGTTGGGGCATTCGACAAAGCTTTAGCAACGGCAATTCGGGTTTTAACAATATAGAATGCTTTGGGTATGTTAGAGATGAAAATGGAAAATTAATCATAGATGCAGAGCAAGCTGAAATTGTAAAGATGATTTATGAAATGTATCTTTCGGGTGACAGTATTTGTTATATTGCGAAATATTTAAATGAAAATGAAATTGCCACTTCTAACGGAAAAGGACGCTGGAGCACATCTATGGTTAACAATATTCTCGACAATCGTAAATATACTGGTGATGTTCTACTACAGAAAACATATGTAAAAGACACGATACGTCAGAAAAGAGCCAATAACAACGGTGAAGTACAGCAATATCTCGTACAGGACAACCATGAGGCTATCATTCCGCTCGATATTTTCATGCAGGTGCAGGAGGAAAAAAAGCGGCGCTCAAATATAGAGGTAGATTCCGATGGCAAGAGAGTAAAAAGCTCCTCCCGATACAATAGCAAAGGATTGACTGGAATGATTATTTGTGAAGAATACGGCAGGAACTACACGAGAGTTACCCGCACTACTAAAACCGGCAAGGAAATTGTTTGGCGCTGTATCAATCGAGTGGAATATGGGAAACGGATTTGTAAACATTCGCCTACTGTCTCCGAAGAAAAAATTAGAATGATGATTATGGATGCGTTAGAGTTAACTGAATATGACGAAAAGATTGCACGGCAGAGTGCGGAAAATCACTTTATCTTATGTATCTTTAAAGTTTTTCGGCACCTTGGCATGTGACATTTATTATAAAATTATGTTTAATTATACCAATTATTATGGCAATAACTTGTATTGTTCGTTCTGCCGATATATGATGTACACATGAGTTTCTATTTGAAAGGTTGTTTTTATGGACTCACTGCAAAGGAAGCAGCTGAAAGATGGGGAGTATCAACACGCCGGGTACAGGTGTTATGCGATCAAGGAAAGATTCCCGGTGTTATTCGTTTTGGCAACACCTGGGCGATACCTAAGGATGCTGTTAAGCCTGTAGATGGAAGATATAAAAAAGAAAAGAAGTAATGACAGGTAAAGAATTGGGATATGGCGATAAGGCAGTTGCATACTATGTATGCTTTATTATTTTGAGTTTAAAAGAGTTGTGGGTAACAAAACTGTTTATAACGAAAGTGAATTAAAAGAGATACATGGGAAGCGAAATGTAGTTGTTTTAGAGATGCTCTATGATGGATACTTTGGTAAAGGGAAAAATATCACGCATAGAACATTGAGCGACAATGGATGGGATGGTTTGAAGGATATCCATATACAAATAAATTATCAAAGAGCAATTTAAACGCATATTAGAAATGGGTGGTAAAAATGTGCAAGATATTATTATCGGTTAATCCGGAACACGTTGAAAATATTTTTAACGGAACAAAGGAGTATGAATTTCGAAAAGTTAGGTGTAAAGGAACTGTTGATAAAATTATTATTTATTCGACAGCTCCTGTAATGCAAGTGGTTGGTGAAGCAAAAGTAGAAACTGTTTTAGAAGATACTCCAGAGGCAATATGGGAGAAGACAAAGAAAAAAGCGGGAATCGATAAATACTTTTTTCAAAAATATTACGAAGGTAAGCTAAGAGCTTTTGCTTATAAGTTGGGGGATGTTATAAGGTATGATAGACCAAAAGATTTGTCGTATTATGGTATTACCGCAGCGCCACAGTCATTTGTTTATATACAAAGATAGCAATTATGAAAAATGAGAGTGCTGGCACTCAGGAGAGATTATGAGATATATCTTTTGTAAACAGGAGGCCTCAACTTCTAAAAGCGTGGAACATATTATACCTGAATCAATGGGAAACAAATCCAACATCCTTAAACCAGGCATTGTATGTGATAAATGTATAATTATTTTGCACGAGAGATTGAAAAGCCATTCTTAGAAAATAAGAGTATACAACTTTTGCGTTTTGAAGAAGCCATATATAGCAAAAAGGGAAAAATTCCGACAATGCAAGGTTATTTGAACGGACGATATCCTGTTGTGGTACATAAAGAGTTTAAAAATGGTTTAGTTGGTCATATTGATGTTGCGACAGAAGCATTTAATGCAGTAGTGAATATGGACAAAGGAACTATTATACTACCTAAGTTTACTGATAGCTTACCAATGCCAAACGGAGCGATCGTGTCGAGATTTTTAGGAAAAATAGCACTTGAATTAATGGCGCAACGTTTGGAAGATAAACCAGAAGGTTTAGCATAAGCAATGGGTAGATGAATCTTTTCAGACCTATCAAATCATGAACGAATGAGATTTTTTAGTTACAGAAAACAGTGAGTGGTATTTTGTATTAGCCTTGTTTGGAATTGAATTTGTGATAAATATTGGTGGACCAGACATAGAAGGGTACCTTGAAATCTCCAAGCGGCCGGGTTATCACGATGACTCTCACCTTATTTTCTAAGGCAACCTTCAGGTACTGCATCATTTGTATAGTACGCTTCTTGGTAACAAAGGGGCTTACAACCAGTATCTCTCTTGCAGCATTTATACTAATAAAATATCGATTGATGAGCGATTATCTCATATACTAGGAAAATATGTGAGAAAAGACTAAATATCTTAGCGGACAGAAATGTAAAACACGTTGGTTTACAGATATTAGCCACTGTGCCTTTTGAGTCCATTCCTTTGGATTTGGTTTTCTAGATCTGAAAAATTTTGCAACAGTTAAAATTCAGTAATTCAACGGTAGTTTATAAAATCCGCTCTTTCATATTTGAGCGGATTTTAATCCTTGTAATCTGGAAATTTGTGTGGTATAATTTTATAAAATCCGCTCAGTGAGAGTTATAGCGGAGGTAAGGTGATATCATTGGATAATATAAAAACCATTTTCAATAACAATAACGGCTATGCTACCACAGATAATCTGCGGCAAAATGGTATAGCCTATTCGCTTGTACAAAATTATATTAAGCAAGGCAAAATTATAAGGATTCGAAGAGGCTCTTATCAATGGCATGAAACAGATGAAACAAATGAAGCAGCTACTATTGCAGGGCTATTTCCTGAGGGCATACTTTGCATGGATACCGCTCTGTTTTTTTATGGTTATTCAGACAGAACTCCGAGCGAATGGCATATAGCAGTAAATAAGGATACGTCAAAAATTAGATTTGAAATCCCTTACCCATTTATTAAGCCATATTATTTTGAACCGGATACACTTTCGCTTGGGATTAGCAAAGAATCAATAAACAGCATTGAGATAAATATATATGACAGGGATAGAACGATTTGCGACTGCTTGAGAAGTATAAATAAAATGGATAAAGAAACTTTTAATAAAGCAGTACAAGCATACATTTCTGACCCGAGGAAAAATATAAATAATCTGACTACTTATGCCAAACGGCTAAGGGTTTATAAAAAGGTTCAGGACTTGATTGGAGTGTGGCTATAATGGACAAAGCAGCATCAACTCTTGCAAAACTTCAAAACAAGGCAAAGGAAACCGGGCGAAGCTATCAGCTATGCTTACAACTTTTTTGCCAGGAAGAGTTTCTGCGTAGGGTAGATCTTTCAAATTATGCAGACAATTTAATCCTTAAAGGCGGATTGTTTATATATACGCTAACAAGCTTTGAGAGTAGGGCCACAATTGATGTTGATTTTCTGCTAAGGCATATATCAAATTCCAAGCAGGAAATTTCTAAAATGATGACTGAAATCATTAAGCAGGAGACTGGAAATGACTTTATTAGCTTCGAGATGAAGGGCATTTCCGATATTGCACTCCAAAGAAAATATAATGGTGTAAGTGTACAGCTTATTACTATGATTAAAAACACACGCACCCCTTTAAATATAGATTTTGGTATTGGAGACGTTATTATTCCCAAGCCGGAGAAAAGAGTCATACCGACTCAGCTTGATGATTTTATCAAGCCTGAGATATATACCTATTCATTGGAAAGCACCATTGCAGAGAAATTTGATGCAATGCTCCAACGCCTCGAGTTTACAAGCCGGATGAAGGATTATTTTGATGTGTATTATCTTGCATTTTCCTTTAACTTTGATGGTAGGAAGCTACAAGAAGCAATATTTGAAACCTTACAGAACAGAGGCACAGTGTACGAAAAAGACAGTTTGCAAAATATTATTAGTTTTGCAAATAACGATGATATGAATATAAAATGGCGACATTTTCTGAAAAAGCTAAAGCTAACAGAACCGAAATTTTCCTCTGTAATAATACTACTGGAGGTTTTTTTGTCTCCAATATATACAGCAATATTAAATGATAACAAATTTTTTGGTAGCTGGGATTATAAAACAGGCCAGTGGAGCAGATAAGGTAACCATAATAATCAGGAATGGTCGGGTTGCATACGAGATTGATACTGATCCTAACGACTATTCTCTTTTTGTAAATGGACAACTGTTAGGTTAAATGGAAGCTTAGAAAGTGTCTACAAACCCCCAGGAAGGCCTTGGTCAGGCAAAGAGGACTTCGCGAAGTGCTTTTGATGGTACGTACTGGCAATTGAGTGGGGTATTGAGTTCCACTTCACTACTCGTCTAATGGAGAAAATTATGCCCTAGCTGCTTAATTGCCGCTAGCATCCTGCCGTCACGTGTCTACGGTGAAGTGTCAGGGTGTCAAAACAGTAGCAATTAGGACTTGGAAAAGTACGTAGCAGACTGTAATTCAGGAGTATGTGCTTTTTTTAGTTTAGCAAGTTTGCAAATAATGCTATAATATATGGATATTTTCGTAAACTATTAAGCCTTTTGCTAAAAGAAGGGAAATCATAGTTTCTGTGGAATATTGTCAGAGAAGAGATGTCAAAACTAAATTAAAAAATGTGCATTATAATTTCTGAGGGTATAGGAGTGGCCTACATGGGATCGTTTCAACCGCAAAATATTAAAGTGAACTACGAAAACGCCATTGAGGAGATTACTTGCGTTAATTTTAATCGAACCACAAAATTAGCTATTATTTTGTTCTTGGTCAACTTCATTCTTCTTTTTATCGACTATATCAACAAAGTCGAGGGTCTCTGGATTATTACTGATGGTTATAAGTATTTATTTTATTCTCATGTCGTTTTAGGTTTGGTTACACTCCTATATATTTTGGTTTCCTACAGAATTATAGCCCCCTCTGCAAATGGCATAACTTTAACTTATAAATTCCATGCAATTTTTTTTGCCTTGTTTATACTAAGCTTTACAGCTATAACATCTGGTTGGATCGATCAAAAGATTCATGGCCAAATTACAGTTTACGTTCTGGGATGCCCTTTAATAGCTATAATGTATAATTTTAAACCGAAGGTTACAGCATTTTTGTATGGATTATCCTATGTTGCTTTTATGATTTTCCTAACTATTAGTCAAAAGGATCCGATTATACGCCAGGGGCACTATGTAAACGCATCTCTAGTAGTTGTATTATCATATTTTTTTTCCACAGAACTTTATAAACTTAAGCAAAAGGATTTGCTGTATAAGTATAATCTTGAGGATTTAGTCGCTGAGCGGACTAAGGAATTGCAAGCTGCTAATGATTTACTTACACAGGAAATCTTTGAACGCAAACGTGCTGAGATAGAGATGGTGCGGCTTGACAGATTAAACTTAATCGGTGAAATGGCTGCCAGTATTAGTCATGAAGTTCGAAATCCAATGACAACAGTTAAAGGTTTTTTGCAATTGCTAAAGAACAAACAGGAGTCAAAGGATAAAGAATCCTTCGACCTGATGATCGAAGAACTAGACCGTGCGAATTCTATTCTTACGGAGTTCCTTTCCATGAGTAGAACCAAACCAACTTTATTTGAAGGTTATAATATTAACGATATAGTTCATTCTACCTTGCCGCTCGTTCAAGCGGACGCACTCAACAACGATATATTGTTAAGTGTAGAACTTAATAAGGTGCCTGATTTACAACTTAACATACAGGAAATTCGCCAACTGTTATTAAACCTCGTTCGCAATGGAATTGAAGCAATGTCTAGAGGTGGACAATTAAGTATAAGAACTTTTGCTACTCATTGTGAAGTAGCTTTAGTTGTGGCGGATGAAGGGGATGGTATCGAAGGGCATGTATTGGAAAAGTTGGGCATGCCATTCTTAACGACGAAAGAGCATGGAACGGGTTTAGGTTTAGCGGTGAGCTACAGTATAGCCTCACGACATAACGGCAGGATAAGTGTTGAAACCAGTCCTAAAGGTTCTACATTTTTCGTATACTTCGAATTGAGTAAATAGGATGCGGCAACAAGAGTTGCGCTCTAGCTGCTTAATTGTCGCTAGAAGCTTGCCGTCACGCATCTACAAGGGTAAGGGTGTAAAATTATCTAAATATTTGCTATTTAGGAAGGAATATTCAGGAAGTGTGTAGAATGTTTGTTAAGAGTGGTTGGTAATAGAAAATTCTCGGAACATTAGTCGATAATCAACAAATTGAGGATAGAGATAATGACAAGTGGAGGGTAGTTGAGTGAATATAAAGTATTATCCTTTAACAAGCGCCCAGAAATCTATTTGGGTTGCCGATAATTTTTATCCCGGTACGAGTCAAGCTATTTCAGCGGCAACTACGATTATACGTAAAGAAATTGACTTTGCTGTAATGAATGAAGCTATTAATTTAGTAATACAACACAATGATGCCCTTCGTCTTAGATTGGTTAATCATAACGGTACACCCCAACAATATTTTGCTGACTTTGTCCATAAGAATTTTGAGATCTTGGATTTTAGTTATGAAGACGGAGAACGGGACTATAAACAATGGGAAAAGGTAATGATCGAAACCCCATTTTCCTTAATCGACACCGAGCTTTTTTACTTTGCTATGGTTAAGATGGGTGAGCAAAAAAATATTTGTTTCTTTAAATTTCATCATACGATTACTGACGCTTGGGGAATCGTTCTGGTAATCAGAAAGACTCTAAAAGAATATTGGCAATTAATACACGGTAGCCGTCCAGATACTATCGAGGAGCCTTCCTTTATTGACCATATTAATGATGAACTGCAATATCTGGCTTCCGAACGTTTTGAAAAGCACAAGGAATTCTGGTCAGACGTTTTTGAGACAGTTCCTGAGTTTATATCTATGACTGATCACAAAGGTTTTAAGAACTTGGCCGGGAAAAGAAGGAGTTATCTTCTATCCCAGTCACTAAGTTCTAAATTGCAAAGTTTTTGTGAGTCGAATAAAGTGTCTGAATTTAGTGTCTTTTATGCACTTCTTGCCTTATACCTGTCCAAAAGAAGTAATAAGCAGGATATCGCGATTGAAACACCTATTTTGAACAGGTCAGGTAAGCTGGAAAAGAACACAGCGGGTATGTTTATGAATAATATACCCACCAGAATTTATGTTGAGCCAAGTCTGGACTTTTTAGCCTTTGTTAACGAGTCCTTCAGAGAGCTAAAGAAGTTCATGAGAAATCAACGGTATCCCTATAGCTGTATATTAAGGGATTTTCGTGAAAAGCACCAATTCTCTGGAACGCTTGTGGATGTTACACTGAATTATTGGAATGTCAAGCTTGATTCGGTAATTGAGTATGAGGGAATCTGGAATTATCCCGGTGCCCAGCCCAACTCGCTGTCGTTAGGTGTTAGTGACTGGGACGACAGCGGCTTACCGGTATTGGATTATGACTACCTTCTTGAAGTCTTCAGTGAGGAAGACATCGATCAAATGCACAACAATATGTGTAATCTGTTGACAGATGCCCTGGAGAACCCAAGCAAAAGGCTTTCCGAACTGCTAATGTTATCTCAAGACGAGTTAAATAAACTGTTAATTGGGTTTAATCAGACAGAATTACCTTATGTAGCAAAGACAGTGTCCGAGCTGTTTGAAGACCAGGTTATAAAAACGCCAAATAGCACGGCTATAGTCTTTGGCGAAAAGGGATTAACTTACCGTGAACTTAACGAGAGGGCTAATCAGCTTGCCCGTTATATCAAAAATAAAGGAATAAAAAGCAATTCGATTGTAGGGTTACTGGTCAACAGATCTTTGGAAATGGTCATAGGTATTCTGGGGATTCTTAAGGCCGGAGCAGCTTATTTGCCTATGGATCCCGGCTATCCTAGTGAAAGAATTGCCTATATGCTTAACCAGAGTCATACTCGCTTAACTCTTACGGATAGGGATAATCCTGATATTAGCACAAACGGAAATTGTGAGTTTGTCAACATTACGCTGAGTAACACAACTATCTATGCTACTGACACGGCTAATTTAGCTAAAGATTATGAAGCCAATCCAGATGACTTAGCCTATGTGCTTTTTACTTCGGGTTCTACAGGTAAACCCAAAGGGGTTATGGTTCACCATCGGGCTTTGTGTAATCTCATTAACGGCGTGGCTCGCAATCTGAATTTTGAGAGTCAAACTATTGTTTCCTTAACAACCATCTCCTTTGATATTTTCTTCAGTGACACCATTTTGCCCTTAACCCAAGGGATGAAGGTTATTATCGCCAATGAGGAAGAGCAAACAATACCCAAGTATCTCTTTGACCTCATTGTCAAACACCAAGTTAAGGTTCTGCAAGCCACGCCGTCAAGAATGAAGCTGATTTTAAGTGAGGAGCAGGGTAGAGAGTGCTTGAATGATTTATCTCATCTCTTAATTACTGGGGAGGCGTTTCCCGCACCATTATTACCCCAATTGAAATTAGTTACTCAAGCAGAAATCTATAATCTCTATGGTCCAACAGAAACGACAGTATGGTCAACCATGAAAAATGTGACTCATTCTGAAAAAATCACAATCGGTAAACCGATCGCCAACACACAGATATATATCCTTGATGATCATCTATCTCCAGTATCTATTGGGTCAGTAGGTGAAATCTTTATTGTTGGGGATGGAGTATCTTTGGGCTACTTACATAACCCCGAATTGACCAAAGAACGTTTCCAGGCTAATCCATATAAACCCGGCCAAACAATGTACCGAACAGGGGATTTGGGACGATGGCTTAAAGACGGTGAAATAGAATGCTTGGGTCGAAATGATAACCAAGTAAAGATCAGGGGTTTCAGGATTGAGGTGGAAGAAATCGAAGCCTGCTTATTAGCACATGGCGAGGTTAAAGAAACAGTCGTAACTGTTAGAGAAGATAAAGCGGGCAAGAAACATCTATGTGCGTACTTAACTGGTGAGAGAAGACCAAGCAATGAAGATTTAAGAACCCATATTTTAAAGTCTTTGCCAAACTATATGGTACCTGCTTGGTTTACCTGGCTCAAGGCTATACCACTGACTCCGAATGGCAAGATCGACCGCCGCGCTTTACCGGAACCAAGCGAAATTGATTTTGGTCAGTTAACACAGGCTTATAGTGCTCCCAGAAATGATCTGGAATGGAAACTGGTAAGGTTGTGGGCAGAAGCTCTTGAAGTGGAACGAGTTGGAATTGACGACAACCTGTTTGCGTTGGGGGGAGATTCTTTAACCATCCTGGAAATTATGTCGGGTGCCTTATCTTACGAGTGGAAACTTAACGCCCAGAATTTCTATGAATGTCCAACCGTTAGGCAGCTGTCCTTAAAAATTTCTGGGTGGCTCCAAGAAGATAAACTAAAAGAAGAGATATTTATCTCCAGCAGGGTAAGACCAAAGGAAATCATCAAGCCTACGGATACCGGCAATGTGCTTTTAACGGGTGCAACCGGCTTCCTAGGGATACACCTACTCATGGAATTATTGGCTCAAACAGATAAAAAAATCTATTGCCTGGCTCGAACAAATCAGTCTATAGCAAGATTGGATGAATTGACAAGTTTCTATTTTCCCTTACTCCCTGTATTCTTAAAAAACAGGATAATAGTGGTTAACGGGGATATTTCCTTAAAACAATTTGGTCTAAACGATAACGCTTATCAAGATCTGGCCCAAAAGGTACAAACCGTCATTCACAGCGGTGCGTTGGTCAAACACTATGGCAATTACAGTGAATTCGAGAAAAATAATATTCAAGGAACTTGTGAAATAATAGATTTTTGCGTAAAATTCGATAAGAAGCTTAACCATATTTCCACGATCAGTATCTCGGGAGACTTTGTGGTCGACCAAAGCAAAGTCAATACAGTATTTCGGGAAGAAGATTTTTATATTGGACAGGATTACAAAACCAATGTCTATGTACGAAGTAAATTTGCTGCTGAGAACCAGGTGTTTAAGGCTGAAACTAACGGGTTAAGGTTTTCTATCTTTAGGATTGGTGTCTTAACTGGTCGCTACCAGGATGGTAAATTTCAGCGTAACATCGATCAAAATGCTTTTTATCGCAAAATCAAGTCCCTTGTGGCTTTAAGGATAATCCCTGAAAGCTTCCTTGATCAAAGTATTGAGTTTACACCGGTAGACTACTGTGCCAAAGGTATTGTGAATATTATTAAGCTCAATCAGACGAGCGGTTTGGTGTTTCATATGCTTAACCATCAGAAGATTAAGGCAATCGAACTCCTAAGTTTTTTAAGAGCGCTAAATATACCTGTCCAAACGCTACCCAACGTGGAATTTAATTCTTATATCGCCCAACTTTCACAAACAAAAGCAGGAAAGGAAACACTAAGTGGTCTCGTTTCCGATCTAAGTGTTAATAAGAGCTTGAATTACAATAATGCTATTACTGTAGATTCAACGTTTACTATTAACTATTTGAATCAGGCGGGTTTTGTTTGGCCAGAGATAGACGTCGACTATCTTGCCAAAGTATTAAGTTATATGCGTGAAGTGGGTTTTATTAATGATTCAAGAAGTTATACCGCATAACAATGCCGGAAGTAATAAAGTTTTCCTTTGCCTAAAATTTAGGAGAAAACGTGGTGACGATGAGGCAGTTCTATATTTAGGTCTTCTTTCCTATTGAGGTTTGTAAATTTGACATGTAAAATATAATTTAAGAATATTCTTGGTGAAAAGCTAAGATTTTGTAGAATTATCAGGTCTATGCTTTAAGTCAGGTTTCGCTAAACTCAAATTGGAAAGTTATGGTGTTATGACATGTCCTTAACAAAAGCATTATTATCATTTCTTCTAACGAAAAATATGTATGGACGTATACCTGACAGTAATAAAAACGAATTTAACATAGAACTTATTAACTTAAATTTCGACCGGTCAAGAAAGACAAATCTTGTATTATTAGGTGTTTCATTAATTTTGCTTCTGATAGATGTTCTTAACAAGCAAAAAGGACTTTGGATGCCAGGGTCTAAGTATCTCTTTTATACACACATATTAATGATACTTGTACCGCTGATATTATTACTTTTTTTTAGTATAAACATAGGTGATAATCCTAAACATACGCAGAAGAAGCTATTTTTTGTTATGTTATTTGCTTATTTTCTTTCTTTGGATTCTACTTTGACTTCAATTATCGATCAGCATATACACGGTCAGATCACGGTATATATTATTGGGGCATATTTAATTGCCGTAATGAATAATTTTAAACCATTAACCAGTCTGGGGATTTTTTTAATTAATTATTCAATATTTGTAATTGGGATTACATTTGTCCAAGAAAACCCTGTCGTTTTAAGAGGGCATTACGTTAATGGTACATTAATTGCCGTGGTTGCGTGGTTTCTTTCTGTCATTCTTTATTATGCCAAAGTCAGGGATTTTCTGAGCAAGAAAACGATCGAATATCAGAAAGGTGAACTCGAAAAGGCTAATCAACAGCTGACAGCGACCAATTGTAAGCTCCAAGAATCACTCTCTGCACTGGACGAATCCCAGAACATTATTTTCACACTTGCTCTTGCTCTTGAATCGAAAGATCCGTATTCACATGGACATTCAGACCGGGTGGCCGATTATGCTTTAGAGCTTGCAAGGTCTCTGAATTTAAGTGAAGTTGATCAAGTTAATATATACCGCGCGGCGATTTTACACGATATTGGGAAGATTGGTATTCCGGATGCGATTTTGAATAAGCCAAGCGCTTTAACCAGCGAAGAATGGTCAATCATGAAATCTCACCCAGAGCGGGGGGGGAATATTTGTTCCAAGTTAAACTTTGCTAGAGAGATTTTGCCGATCATTAGACATCATCATGAACGTTACGACGGAAAAGGCTATCCCGACGGCTTATGTGGTGAAAAAATTCCTTTTTTGGCTCGTCTTGTAAGTATTGCCGATACGGTCGATGCAATTACTTCCAGTCGTCCTTATCGCTCGGCTGGAACGTTTGAACAGGTATTAGAGGAATTGCAAAAATATGCCGGCACTCAATTTGACCCGGTTTTAGTAGAGGCCTTTATCGCTTTTTATCACGCCAAAGGATAATTGCCTATACCGTACACAAAATGCACTCCTATGAATTTTGAGAATTGTTAAAGATGAGTAGTTGTGAAAAATCCAGTCTGGGTTCCCCCCTTGCTGGATTTTCCCCTTATAGGAGATTTTAAATAAACTTGGAGGGAGGCGAACCCCTTTGAAACCGGAAATTATTCAAAAGTTAACGGAAATAGTCGGGAAGGACAACCTATATACTTCGTTTGAGGATCTATACTGTTATACCTATGATGCTTCATTTATTAAGGCGGATTTTAAGCAGGATTTAGCGGGAGTGGCAGTGTATCCGGGAAATACAGAAGAAGTAGCGCTGATTCTAAAGCTGGCAAATCTTGAGAAAATTCCGGTCGTCCCACGGGGAGCTGGGAGCAATGTTTGTGGAGGGACTATCTCAATAGGGGATAGTATTATTCTAGTGCTAAAGAGAATGAACAAGATACTTGAACTAGACCGAAAAAATTTGATTGCGGTGGTGGAACCAGGGGTAATTACAGGCCAATTGCAAAGTGAAGTTGAGCAAGCGGGCCTCTTCTATCCACCTGATCCAGCCAGTCTGGCTTTTTCAACTATGGGTGGAAATGTAGCAGAATGTGCAGGTGGACCTCGTGGGGTTAAATACGGGGTAACTCGGGACTATGTTATTGGACTTGAGGTTGTGCTCGCAACGGGTGAGGTTATTAATACAGGCGGGAGAACAATCAAGAATGTAACGGGGTACGATATGACTAAGCTATTTACGGGCTCAGAGGGGACGTTAGGTGTGATAACCAAAATCATTGTTAAGCTGATACCACTCCCTGAAGCGAAGAATACAATGTTGGCTGTTTTCTCGGAGATAGATCAAGCAAGTGAGACGGTTTCGGAGATCATTGCCAGTGGCGTAGTTCCTACGACCCTAGAACTATTGGACAATATTTACATTAGGAACATTGAAGAATATACGAAGGTCGGGCTCCCCACGGATGCTGAGGCAGTATTATTGATAGAAGTCGACGGGGATAAAGAAGTCCTGGATAAACAGATTAGGAAGATAGAAGTAATCTGTCAACAGCTCGGTGCCGTCCAGATTCGTATTGCCAAGTCGAAAGAAGAAGCCGAGGAATTATGGCGTGCGCGCCGCTCGGCGTTTCCTGCTGTGGCCAGGGTAAAACCTACTGTCATTGGAGAGGATGTAACAGTTCCGCGGAGTAGTATTCCTACCATGGTGCGAAGGATTCGGGAGATCGCGACAAAATATAACGTGATTATTGCAGTTTTAGGACATGCCGGAGACGGTAACTTGCATGCCACTCTCCTAACTGATGAAACAAATCAGGAGGAATGGGTGCGGGTAGAAAAAGCAATTGAAGAGCTCTTTGTTGCGGCAGTGGAACTTGACGGAACCTTAAGCGGTGAGCATGGTATAGGTAGGGTGAAGTCTAAGTTTATTACCTTACAGACAGGGGAGGTTGGCTTGGAAATACAACGCCGGATTAAACAGGCGCTTGATCCTAACAACATTTTGAACCCTGGCGTAATGTTTGGAACGTGATGCTATGAAACAAACATTTGCGTCTTGGGAGAAAGAAGTCATCCGTTGTATTCGCTGTGGTGCCTGCCAAAATGTCTGTCCAGTATTTAAAGAGCTACAGGCAGAATCTACGGTTGCGCGAGGAAGAGTAATGCTGATTCGCGCAGTCATCAATAAGGACTTGGACTTAACAGAAGGTTTTATAGACAAAATGTCTTTGTGTTTGATGTGTAAAGCCTGCGTAGTTAACTGTCCGAGTGGTGTGAAAGTTGATAAACTAGTGGAAGCTGCTCGCAAGGAAATCGCAGAGAAGAAAGGACTATCTCCTCTTAAGAAATTGATCTTCCGGTTCGTTTTAAAAAACCGTTGGGTGTTTAATACAGGAATGCGGACGGGACGTATTTTTCAAGAATTAGTCTTTCGTAAAGGAACTAATGGCCAAGGGATGTTACCAAGAATGGCCCTGGGAATTGACAAGCGAAGACTTCTGTCTCCACTTGCTCCGAAACCGTTCAAGTCGATCTATCCAGAAATAGTTAAGGTTCCAGACGCTAAAATGAGGGTCGCCTTTTTTACGGGTTGCATGATTAATTTTATTTATATGGATACAGGTAAGGCAGTGATTAACGTACTTAAACGCCATGGCGTCGAGGTCGTTATTCCTGCTCTCCAAAACTGTTGTGGTGCTCCCGTCCGGATTAACGGGGACTATGAACCTGCTATAGCTATGGCAAAAGCAAATATCGATGTGCTCTTGGAGGAAGAAGTTGATGCGGTTGTTGTGGCCTGTGGCACCTGCGGTTTAACGCTTAAGGAAGAGTATGCAGATTTACTGGCTGATGATCTGATTTATGTCGAAAAGGCTAAGAGGCTTGGGTCTATGGTCAAGGATTTCACAGAACTGGTGGTTTCCTTGGAGGGGTTTAGGGATAAAATGGGTAGTTTACCCTTGAAGGTTACCTACCATGATCCTTGTCACCTCATCAGGGGATTGAAGGTGAAGGAACAACCCAGACAGATTATTAAAAGTATCCCTGGAGTGGTTTTCCAAGAACTGAATAAACCGGATACCTGCTGCGGTAGTGGGGGATCGTTTAGCTTATATCACTATGAACTTTCGAGCAAGATTAATGACCATAAAGTTAAAGATATTAACCAAACTGGAGCAGAGGTCTTGGTTACAGGGTGTTCTGCCTGTCGAATGCACATCGTGGATGGTCTGAATCGGCTGAATTTACCCGTGAAGGTGATGCATACTGCACAACTTTTGGAAATGGCTTATGAAGTAAAAGCAAATCCGAAGTCGTGCATCGAACATCGAATATCGAATGTTGACCTTGACTGACCTTTGTACTAAAATAGAGTTATCTGGATAGGATATATTGGAGCATATAAGGAGGGAATGATATCATGGGTTATTTAGTTCCAATGGTAGTAGAACAAACAAATCGTGGGGAACGCTCCTACGATATATACTCGCGTCTTTTAAAAGACCGCATTATCTTCATAGGCGGGGGCATTGACGACGATGTGGCAAATCTCATCGTGGCTCAATTGCTTTTCTTAGAAGCAGAGGATCCTGAAAAAGATATTTTTCTCTACATTAATAGTCCAGGCGGCTCTGTAACGGCAGGAATGGCAATTTATGATACCATGCAGTATATCCGTGCAGATGTTCATACAATTTGTGTAGGCATGGCTGCCAGTATGGGTGCATTTCTGTTAGCTGCTGGAGCAAAAGGGAAACGGACAGCTTTAGCCAATGCTGAAGTGTTAATCCATCAACCATTAATCGGGGGTCATGGGCTTTCAGGTCAAGCTACAGAGATTGAAATTCATGCCAAACAGTTGTTGCGTACAAAAGCTAAGTTGAACCGCATTCTAGCTGAAAGAACAGGTCAACCGCTTGAAAAAGTTGAAACTGACACAGAGCGTGATCGCTATCTAACCGCAGAGGAAGCAAAAGAGTATGGAATCGTGGATGAAGTGTTGGAAAAGGTTGAGAAAGTTATACAGAGTAAATGACAAATAAACAAATATACAAATATACAAATAGGTAGAACAGTCAAGTCGTACAAACGCAAGGGCATAACATGAACTTGCGTTTGTATTATTATTGTAGTTGATACCTAATATATTACACCACTAAGAAGACCAAAAAAATTTAACCATGTGCGGCAAGAAGTCTCCCACCAATTACTCTCTTGAGCTTTTCATTCTTTTCATTTAAAAATATATACTTTATGGCAGATCTAGCTTAAAATAATATAGTAAAGATTTAGAAATTGGTTGCGAAGAAACAAAAGAACCGAAGGAGTGGGAGAATGAAGTTTCAACGATTGTCAATGGGAGTTCAGGTCACAGCCTTAATGGTATTTATCGCTTTGGCAGCAGGAGTTGTAGGTGCAGTTGGAATTAACGGTATTATGCAATTGCATGCTAATTCTACGAAAATATATCAACAAGGTATTGTTCCGATGAATTTATTGGAGGAAATGAGATTTCATTCCCAAGCCTATCGTTCAAATGTCCTGTTGGTAGTACTGTCACGTGACCAGGATGACCAAAAGAAATACATCGATAAGGTCAATCAAGAGAAAGAGATTATTACCAAAGATATGGCAACCTATGAGGCTATTCCTCAGGTAGGGTCGGATCCGGAACAAAAAGAGTGGAAACAGTTTAAACAGGCTTGGGCTAATTATGTTACATCTTCATTAGTTACGATAACTTCCGTAACAGAAGGTCGTCATGAGGCTGCATTACTTAATATGTTTAATGACGCTGGCTCCAAAAATCAATTAGCAAATGACATTCTTGATTCGATGCTCCAAGCAATGCTGAAAACAGTGAATGAAGAAAGCACGACTAAGGCTACTGCTATCTTTACCAAGACCACACGAATCTCGATCATTTTAGCTATCATAGATGTAATTGTAAGTATTCTAATTGGCATATTATTAAGCCGGGCTTTAACGAAAATGATGCATAATTTAGTGCTTAACGCTAATGACATTGCTGCAGGACAAATCGAACGTAAAAAGAAGGCACCATGGACCGCTTGGAATCGTGAAGGAGTAGAACTTCAAGAGGCTTTTAAAGAGATGACGGATTCCCTGCGTAATACGATTAAAAAAGTGGTTGATCTGGCTTCCCAATTGTCTCGTACTTCTCAGGAAATGCGAATGGGTGCCGAACAATCGTCTAAGGCAGCTGAACAAGTCGCTATGTCTGCTACGGAGATTGCAACTGATGCGGATCTGCAAGTCAAGGAAATGACGGCGAATCAGGATCGGATGAGCCGTGTCATTGAAGAAATGAACCACACAGAAATACAAGCGGAAAAAGTTAATGTTGCTTCTCAACGTTCTGCCGGGCTAGCCCGTGAGGGGAGTCAAGCCCTTCAGCAAGTGGTTCACCAGATGGCGGATATAGAACAACAGGTTACTAATTTAAGCAAGGTTATTGGGGATGTCGATGAAAAGTCTGTAGAGATTGCTACGACCGTTCAGATTATCGATAGTATAGCTCAACAAACTAATCTTTTAGCTCTTAACGCTGCCATTGAGGCTGCCCGTGCTGGGGAAAACGGCCGCGGCTTTGCAGTAGTTGCTGAAGAAGTACGTAAATTAGCGGAACAAGTACAATTAAGTTTAGTGGACATCTCTCAACGCGTTCAGGAAATGCAGAAGGCTTCTCAAAGTGCTCATCAGGGCATGAATTCCAGTGTGAATAGCGTTAATCAGGGAAGTTTGTTTTTAAAAGAAATTGCCACAAGGTTTGGAACAATTTTGAATTCTGTTGAAGAGAGTGCAGAAATGGCTAAGCAGATTGAAATATCGGTGCAACAAGTTCAAAAAGATGGTCAGCAGATGATGGTGGGTATGCAAACGGTTGTTAAACAAGCTGAGGCTACTTCGGCCGGAACAGATACAACTGCTGCGGCTGCAGAGGAGCAAAACGCTTCAGTAGAGGAACTATTTGCCTCAGCAGAGAGTTTAGATCAGCTTGCCGGCGATCTTAAACAATTAATGGCTTATTTCAAAATGTAAACGTTATTCTACAGCTAGCTTTTAATATTCATCTACAGTACCCTTAATGAAATTAAAGAGTTTTTCAAATCCCAATCCGGCCAAAAACCACTCTGGAGCCATACGCCAAGTAATAATGCCATTGACATTTAGAAAATCATCATAATTCCAGGGACAGTAGCCCAGTAATAAGCGTAATAGGGTGCCAGTTAGGTATTCTATACTCCAGATGATTGCTAAATAGACTAGACCGCGTATCCACCAGGGTAGAGGTCTAAGAAGATAGACAAGAGGTTCTAGAAAGACAGCTAAACCATAAATGGGCACCATAATTAGATAGGTAAAACCATGCATACTTAAATCACCAGCTAATAATGAGGCTAATCCAGTATAGATAACTTCAAGGGTTAGACCAAGAAAACCATAAATTAAATAACGCTGAATTAATGACGGATCATAATTTTTGACTAATAAAGCTTTCATGTAACCCCCCGTGGAAAAAAATGAAAGTTGTAAGTTGATCGTTTGCTGATTATTGTTAGTTGAGTTATAGGTTTAATATGGTCAGGTCTAATTTAAACCATACTGATTTAACGAGGAAGGTTTTGGAAATGGGGAGGACTTAGCCTCCCCATTAATTTGGGTTTTACCATAATAACCAACTTATGGTATGATATTTTTTAGAAGTAGGGAAATAGGAAATCTTATTAAAGCATATTATTCATAGGTAACCTAAGACTAAAGAAGTCAAATCAAGAATCAGATTAGGGGGAATGACGATGCGTAGGATTCGCAAAGCAGTGATTCCAGCTGCTGGACTGGGTACGCGTTTTTTGCCAGCCACAAAGGCTCAACCTAAAGAAATGCTGCCAATCGTAGACAAACCAACTATTCAATTCATCGTGGAGGAAGCTGTCGCCTCAGGAATTGAAGACATAATAATTGTTACTGGACGCAATAAACGAGCTATTGAAGATCATTTTGACCGTTCTGTAGAACTGGAGACTTTCCTAGAAAAGGCGGATAAAGCTGAACTTTTAAGTTTGGTGCAAGATATTTCTCGGATGGCAGATATCTTTTATGTTCGTCAAAAAGAAGCCTTAGGGTTAGGACATGCCATTTATAGTGCACGTAAGTTTATTGGAGATGAACCTTTCGCAGTATTGCTGGGGGATGATATTATCCGTGCCGAGGTGCCCTGCCTACGTCAAATGATTAATATCTATGAACGTTATGGGGCTAGTATTGTGGGAGTACAGGAAGTTCCTTTAGAAGACACTAGCAAGTACGGAATTGTTGATGGAGAGAGCTCGGGTGAGCGTATCTATAGGGCACGAGATTTAGTGGAAAAGCCCAGTCCCCAAGATGCCCCAGCAACGCGTCTTGCGATCATGGGGCGTTATATTTTGAATCCGGAGATATTTGATATTTTGGAGAACCTTAAACCCGGTAAAGGCGGAGAAATTCAATTAACGGACGGCTTGCGTGAACTTGGAATGATGCAAGAAATTATGGCTTATGATTTTGAAGGTCGACGATATGATGTTGGAGATAAACTCGGTTTTGTTCAGGCTACCATTGAATACGGCTTACTGCGTGATGATATATCGTTGGAACTAAAGGCCTATTTACAAGAACTAGTACGCACAATGCATAATTCATAATGCACAATGCATAATTATGAATGAACAATGAACAATGAACAATGTCGGCGCTCACTTTACCTGGCGGTAAAGGAGCGTCTTTTTCTTGAGCAATATTGAATGTTTAATGCACAATACACCATTATTAAATTTGTTTAATTATGAATTATGCATTATAAATTATGAATTGGTTTGTCCCATGCTGTTTTTTTATCACGAAAATAGTGGTTCTTTAGGTGACCTATGACGTAATCAAAGGGGACAAGGCAGAAAAAGGTTATAGATACTCAGGAAAAACGACAGACTTTTCTCCTAAAAATTGGTAGAATTCTAGAAGGTAAAACCAATTGAATAGGAGGGAGATTTATGGAGTTCGATCAAAGAAAAGTGGCAACCTTAGCAGGAACTATTGTCTTAGCCGGTGCTTTAGTAGCCGCGGCGTTCTATGGACCTAGTGCCTGGAAAGTTCTAAGGAACCAAAGTCCACCCGATTCTAACCAGGTAGTAATCCAAACCCCACCTGTTGACGCGGTGGGGACTAATGGCACTGCGGGGAGCGGTACTGGGGGAGTCAACTTACCCGGTACTAGCGTTAACACCAACAGTAATCCAGCAGGTAGTCAAAGTGTAAACATGGGTAAAACTACTCCCGCGGCTACGATTTCACCACCAACTATTAATACAGCACCTCAAGGGGATGCTTCGGGAAACAAAAAGTACAAGGAACCCGATCTTAAAGCTCTTGATCTAGCACCATCAGTTGCAGGATTTTTCAATAGTGGGGGCGTTGAAAGTGGCTTAAGTGATGCGACTAAAACCTTGGCTTTTGGGTCAGCCTGGAACATTCATGAGTATGTAGACGGTTATTTATTTGGACCGACTGCAGGACCACAGATGAATGAGCAAGATATTAAGAAGTATATTCTTTTCCATAAGACCTTGTGGGACAAACAGCTAAAGAATGAAGTTGGTGCTAATAACGCGACAGCTTTTACCGGGTACTTAGATGTGATGTTTAATCGGGGGATGGATGCTTTTGATTCAAAAGAAAAAGCCCGCATTGAACAATTCCATCAAGAGATTCATGACTTGGATTCTCATATCTTCCGAAATGATCCTAGTGCCAAGATATATGGTGCAACACCGTTCACAACGAAACGGTAGGATAAAAAAGATGATCTGAAAGATTACAGTCCCTAAACAACTGAATAGTTCGATATTGGTATTATTATCAAATATTATCAAGTGTCGTTCGTTAATTTGATATTATAGAGGGGATCACCTTGATTACGGGAATTAAGAAAAGAGTATTCAAGTGGTGTAATTAACGAAGGAGAGCAATGTACTTATTATGAGGTATCGTTTGTATAATTATCGTCGCTAAATATTTTATAGTTATAGTAAAATACAGGGCCTGTTTAGCAGGCCCTGTATTTTCTATAACTAGTCAGAAAATATAGCAATTCGAGTGGAAATTGTCTAAAACCTACTTTCCTCGGTCATGCTATTAATAAAATTGTTAAAGGAGATTTTGGTTTTTATGCGTAAGAGGAATTGGTTTGTGGCAATCTTAACATTAGTTTTAGGAATAACGGTAGGAATGTTAGGTTTTTTTGTAGCTAATCCTACATCAGCGGAGTCCTTGATTACGAAGGTACGGGGGAAGACCCCTGCTCAAACCCTTGCTAATGTTTCCCAAGACAGTAATCAAGGGCTTAATGAAACTAATATGTCAAATGTGGGGACGGAGGTTTATCAGTCTTTGGATTTGAAGAGTTCGAGTATTGGGAACTCAGATTCTGCGACCAACACTTCATCTGGAACAAACGAGAAGATTCCCCAACAGCTAGCCGTGCAAATTATTACTGATTATAAACAGGATGTAGGTATTTTATTTGATGCTTGGAAATCTACGGAAATGTCTGCTTTCCGAGCTAAATTAGCAACTGGCTATACTGGCAGTATTTTGGAAAAGCATGCTAACCAAGCTGAACCTTATCTTTTACAAGGGGTAGGTTTGGATGTGATCAGGATCGACTTTGATCAAGTCACCCTTGAAAAGGCCGACAAGTCAACAGCGACCCTTCTGGCTGATTATAGGTATATTGCCTCAGACTACAGTTTTGAAAATGCTGCCCCAGCCGGAGAGGCAAATGAACATAATGTGAATTTACGTGTAAACCTTATTTACGTTGATTCACGTTGGTTAATCACAGGGGAAAGTTCAATTTAAGCTAATTAATTAATTAATCTGAAAGCACCCTGCCGGAACCTGATCAATAAGAGACGCGAAACCGTTTATGATCAGGTTTCGCTGTTTTTCTCAGGGATTTTAACACTATGTGTTAACTCCAATAAAAATCTTACCGAAGAAGATAAGGAAATTAGCGGCAATATATGATATTATTAAAAAATGTGGTTAGATAATCAGGTTGAAGTCTTGGAAAGGGCGGTCTTTGTTGGTTCATAGATTAAGGGTATCTCTGGGGAAACGGTCTAAAAGCCTAAAATATCTTGTTCTTAATATGTTGTTCTGGGCGGTTATCTTGGGTTTGCTGTTTTTGCATTTTCTTTATCTACAAGCCGACTTTCCCAAAGGAATAACCTGGTCCGGGGAATTGTTGACTGACGAAGGGTGGTGGTCTAACAATGCTACAGCCTATACACTCACGGGTAAATGGTATGTGGAGGGGGACTATAATCCGGCTGTCAATCTTCCGGTCTTTCCGCTAGTTCAAGCTATAACCTTTAGACTAATGGGACTTAGCATCTTATCAGCTAGAGGAACTATCTTGTTCTTTTTTGTTTTATTATTGTTTCTCGTTTATTTGTTAGTTAAAAAATATATCTCTGAAACAGCGGCTAAATTAGCGATTTTCATATTGTTAGCAAACTACCTGCTTTTTGCCTATAGTAGACTGGCGCTATTGGAAATACCGATGACTTTTTTTGTGCTTCTGGCAATCTATTTTTCCCTTAACTTTGCTGAGACTAAGCGGCAGGGTTATATAATTCTTTCAGCAGTTTCCTTTACACTTATGGTTTTAACTAAAACTACGGCAGTTTTTGCCTTACCGATTCTAATGGGTATTCTTGTTGGGCGAAAGGTTCCTCGTCAAACGTGGTTACAGCAATTTTGCTGCTTGATG
>ORJL011606717.1_pt1 | contig 43790 bp, 34 predicted proteins | sample 1779941 | NCBI WGS metagenome assembly ORJL01 (sample SAMEA104232317, study PRJEB22302) | groundwater metagenome | biome: forest; feature: aquifer; material: groundwater | place: USA | collected 2011-08-07 | depth 5.8 m | reverse complement strand
CCTGTTTGACCTTCTTACTTCCCTCCTCCGACATTTTTTTCTTTTTTAAACGCTTTTCCAGTTCGCCTATCTCATTCTTGACATCGTCCTTTTCCCCCATCTCCTTCTGGATGGCCCGCATCTGTTCATTGAGATAATAGTCCTTCTGGGTCTTTTCCATCTGTTTTCTGACCCGCCGCTTGATCTTCTCCTCGACCTGCAGAATTTCGTTTTCCGCGATGATCAGCCCGTAGATAGCTTCCAGTCTTTCATTCAGGTCATTTATCTCCAGAATTCTTTGACGTTCCTCGAGTTTGACATTCGTATTGGAGATGACAATATCGGCAAATTTGGAAGGATTGTCCAGTGCCGCAATGGTGCTGGATATTTCGACGTTCACCTTTTTGCTGAGTTTGAGATATATTTCGAAGGCCTCCCTGATACTCCTCATCAAGGCATCCGTCGTTTTAAGGTCTGCTTCTTCCAATTCCGTTAATTCCTCCACCTTGGCATAGAAAAATTCTTCACTGGGCAGATATTCCTTGATTATTCCCCTGACCCGTCCTTCAACAAGAACTTTAACTGTTCTGTCCGGCAGGCGCAATAATTGAATTATGGTACCGATGGTACCCGTTAAGTAAAGATCTTCCTCTTGCGGATCATCCTTCTTGGCGTTCTTCTGGGCCACTAAAAAAATGCCCTTTTCCGACTTCATCGCCGATTCCAGGGCGGCAATTGACTTCTCCCGCCCGACGAAAAGCGGCACAATCATATGGGGAAACACGACCACGTCTCTTAAGGGTAAAAGCGGCATGGCCGCTATTTTATTTTCTTTTTCCTTGTTAATAAAATCAAGCATATTTCTTTCCTATTTCCTTATATACCGGCATTAGGCCGTTTCCGATTGCTGTTGAAAGAGCAAAATTGGCTGTGCGCCTTTGAAAACAACATCTTCTGTAATTACGCACTCTTGCACGTCACGACGCGAGGGAATGTCATACATGATATCCAGCATCGTGCTTTCAATAATGGAACGAAGCCCTCTGGCCCCTGACTTTCTTTCCACTGATAACCTGGCGATCGCACTCAACGCACCATCGGTAAATTTCAATTTTACATTTATCAGTTCGAAAAGCTTTTTGTATTGTTTGATGATGGCGTCCTTAGGTTCCACAAGGATCTTTACCATATCTTCTTCTTCCAACTCATTTAGGGTGGTAACTACCGGCAATCTACCGATAAACTCCGGTATCAGGCCGTATTTCAAGAGATCCTCGGATTGAACCTTCAAAAGCAATTCACCGAGATTTTTCTCCTTTTTACTCTTTATATTAGCGCCGAATCCCATGTTATTCTGCCCTACCCGGCGGGCAACAATCTTGTCCAGTTCATTGAAGGCGCCACCACAGATAAACAGGATGTTGGTCGTGTTAATCTGGATGAATTCCTGCTGGGGATGTTTTCTTCCCCCCTTCGGGGGGACATTGGCAACCGTGCCTTCCATAATTTTCAGCAACGCCTGTTGCACACCTTCCCCCGATACATCCCTGGTGATGGAGGGATTGCCTGACTTTCTGGCGATTTTGTCAATCTCGTCAATATAGACAATGCCGCGGGAAGCCCTTTCTACATCGTAATCGGCGTTCTGTAAAAGGCTCAGGATAATATTTTCCACATCCTCGCCTACATAGCCGGCCTCTGTTAAGGTGGTGGCATCAGCTATGGTAAAGGGTACATTCAGTAATTTCGCCAATGTTTTTGCCAGCAATGTCTTACCTGATCCGGTAGGCCCGATCAGCAAAACGTTGCTTTTCTGGATTTCCAGATCGTCATTCTTTTCTCCACAGGATAAGCGGCTGTAATGATTATAAACAGCGACAGAAAGTACCTTTTTGGTCCGCTCCTGTCCAACTACATATTCATCCAGAAATGATTTTATATCCTTTGGTTCCGGGATATTTTTTTTCGCATTCTCCTTTACGGATAATGTATTTTCTTCCTCCACAATACACTTGCACAGGTCGATACATTCGTCACAGATATATGCGGAAGGGCCGGCAACCAGCTTCCTTACCTCATCCTGGGATTTTCCACAAAAAGAACAAAATAACATCCCCTGCATATCTCTATGATTGTTAGTCTTTTTTGCCATCGGCACCTACCTCGTTATGTTTATTCACTAACCTCACTACTGATTTGCCTCGTGGTCCCAATGATAGGCCACTCCCTAAGCAGGCAAACTTAACGCCTTCCTGACAATGATCTCATCTATCAGGCCGTAATCTTTGGCCTGCTCGCTTGTCATGAAATAATCCCTTTCCGTATCCTTCTCAATTTTTTCCAGCGGTTGGCCGGTAAGTTCAGCAAGCATACGGTTTAATTCATCTTTCAACCTTAATATTTCCCGCGCCTGGATGTCGATATCAGTGGCCTGCCCCTGAAAGCCGCCCAAGGGCTGGTGAATGAGGATGCGTGAATGAGGCAGCGCGAACCGTTTGCCCTTTTGCCCGGCACAGAGCAGCAAAGCCCCCATACTGGCCGCCTGCCCCATGCAATAAGTCGAGACAGGTGCCCTAATATATTGCATGGTATCATAAATGGCAAGCCCGGAACTTACGAGACCGCCGGGACTGTTAATATAAAAGAATATCTCCTTATCGGGGTCCTCCGCTTCGAGATAAAGCATTTGCGCAACCACGAGATTGGAAACATTATCATCAATCGCCGTTCCCAGGAAAATTATCCGATCCTTTAAGAGTCGCGAATAAATATCAAAAGCACGCTCTCCTCTGCCGTCCTGCTCCACCACCATAGGAATGAGCGTCATATTACAGTGTCCTCCCCCTTTACATTCTTCTCTTCTTTGACAATGGTAATTTCAGCGTTGTCCTCTATAAACTTTAAGACCTTGTTATGCAAGAGCTCCTGGTCCAAGTTTGCCTTGATGCCCTCTCCTTGAAGGTATTGTTTTGTTCTTTCATAGTCCCGCGACTGCCTGGCAATCTCCTCGATCCGCTCCTCAAGCTCGCTTTCCGTGACAGCGATGCCTTCTTTTTGCGCAATGCTGTTTAGCAGGGTAGCTGTCTTCACTGTACGCAGCGCCCCCTGGCGGTATTGATCCTGGAATTGCCTCTGGAACTCACCTGCCTGTTCCTTGCTCAACCCGTCCATGGCCATTCTTCGCTGCGTATCCGCCAGCATATAACGGTATTCACGTTCCACATAACAGTCGGGAACCAGAAACTCATTTTCATTCAACAGTCGGGAGATCATTTGTTCGCGCAGTTCGTTGTGAGCTTGCACGTTGTTTTGCGCGATCATTTTTTGGCGAATATCTTCTTTCAAATCTTCAAGAGAATTAAACCCGTCAAAATTCTTGATAAACGTTTCGTCCAGAGAGGGAAGCTTTTTTTCTTTGATGGCCTTTACGGTAACCGTGAAAACTGCGTCCTTTCCCGCTATCTCCTTCAAATAATAATCGTCGGGAAATCTGACGTTCAGGTCTTGCGTTTCTCCCCTTACCGCACCAATCAATTGCTCCTCAAAGCCCGGTATGAACCTTTTCGAACCCACTTCCAGAAGAAAGCCCTCGGCCGACAATTCCTTGCGGCTGACACCGTCCACGGTCCCGCTGAAATCCATGGTAACAAAATCGCCCTCCCGAACGACCCTCTCCTCTTCAATTTCTTCCATGGTGGCAAACATCTGACGGTATTCTTCCAGTTTACTCTCCACATCTTTTTCGGCAACTTCCCGTTCAGCCTTCTCCAACATGAGGCCGGTATAACGGACCGGCTCGACTACCGGCTCGACCTCAACGGTTGCAGTAAAGGTAAAATCCTTATCTTTTTCGAGGCCCTGCTGTTCGATCTCTGGCTGATTTACAGCGCATACATCTTTCTCTTTCAAGGCCTCGACGTATAATCTTTCAACCAAATTGGCGACTGTTTCACCCTCCACGTAATCTTTATAGAGAGATTCCAGTATATTGCGCGGCACCTTGCCCTTTCTAAACCCTTTAACCTTCGCCGTCTGGTTTACTTTGCGATAAACCGCATCCATTTCCTTTTGCACATCCACCCAAGGGACATCAAAAGACAGCTTTTTCTTAACCGGGCTCAGATCCTCCACCCTCACTGCAGTCATGGTCTCACTCACAGGTATTTAGCTCCTATCTAAATGATTTTTCCGGCAAGCACGAAGACGCGATATTGGTGCGAGAGAGGGGAGTTGAACCCCTAACCGCTCACGCGGGCTGGATCCTAAGTCCAGTGCGTCTGCCATTTCCGCCACTCTCGCCTTTATGCCACGCCGATCAATAATATTAATTAGCCTCCCAATTGTCAACGGCTATTGTTCCCAACGGTACCCTGAAATACAATTCGTTCCGGCACTTTGGCATTCTGGTCCCGCTTTTTTGTCTGGTTTTGATTGACAGGCGAAAAAATATTAATATATTGAATCTAAAAATTGATGCCGCTACGTTAAAGTAGCGTATAAAGGTTTTATGTATTTTGAAGCTGCCCATATCTCTCTGGCCGTGAACGCCTTTGCCCATGCGGAAAGAATGACGGCCCGGCATTATCGCCTGAGCGACAATCAATTAAATGTTTTACGCTACGATATCAAGACCTTGGCCCACCTCGAAGAACATGAGATCAATGACCGGGCCTTCGCACACCTCTGCCGGTACCATTATCAACCAGAAAAAAGCAATGACCGGGAAGGCGACTTCTATTTCTACCGGATTTGCCTGCAGGACAACCGTATTCTCGATGCCGTACAGAGGACCGCGACTTTTATCAAGCTGCCCCCCCTGTTGCTTTACATTGCGGCGCATGAACTCGTTCATGTCATCCGCTTTGACGCTGGTGATGAAAGTTTTGAGGCTCCGCCCGAGGAAAAGGCGCAAGAAGAGCAAAGGGTCCACGCCATAACGCAGGAGATACTGTCGTCGATCATCTATCCGGATCTGAAAATAGTCCTTGATTGTTTCAGCGATCGCCATCGAATAGACGATCTATTGAATTTAAATTAATTATTGGAGGTTTTATGCCCATCTACGAATACAAATGCAAGAAATGCGGGAATGAATTCGAGGTCTTTCATAAAGCATCGGATACCGAAGTCAAGAGCTGCAAATTTTGCCGCGGTCCCGTCCACAAGTTGGTTTCCCTTTCCTCCTTCCAACTTCAGGGGTCCGGCTGGTACGTTACCGATTACGGCGGGAAAAAACCCAAAACAAAAGAAACCAAGAATGAGGCAGGCTCATCGGAAGTCAAGAAGGAGGCCGCAGCCACTTCAACACCCGCTGCCACTACTGCTCCCACTGCTGTCGATAAAAGTTGATGCCTGACGGCACGACAAAAAAGGGTGGCTTACTGGTCAAGCGCCCTTTTTGTTGGTCTTCCCTACCCTCAGTTCATTCTTGATTACGGCTATCAGCGGACTTTAATCCCACACTGGCCGGCAACGATTTCGCCGACGATTGCCGCTTCTGTCAGCCCCTCATCATGCAGCCGCGTAAGCAATCTATCCGCATCGGTAGCCGGCAGGGACAGGAGCAGGCCTCCGGCCGTCTGTGGATCGAAGAGCACATCCGCTAGCCAGGGGGGGCAGGAATCGGCAACCTCGATCATAGGCATGCGGAACTGCTGATTGCGGCGCAGGCCGCCAGGCACAATGCCCTTTTCGGCCAGTTCCCTGATGCCCGGAAAGCAGGGGACCTGAGAGGCATTTATAATCATTCGGAAATCGCTGCCTTCAATCATCTCGCAGGCATGTCCGAGGAAGCCGAAACCGGTCACGTCCGTCGCGGCATGAACGGCGCCGCTTTCTATCATCAGTTCGGCCGCTTTCTTATTCAGCTGGGTCATGGAGCTGATCGATTTGTCCACTAATGCCTGATCGGCCATTCCCCTTTTCAAGGCCGTGGAAACGATGCCGGTCCCCAATGCCTTGGTGAGGATGAGCTTATCGCCTTCCCTGGCCCCCCTGTTAAGCAGGACCTTAGCCGGATGAATCACGCCGGTGACCGAAAGGCCGTATTTCAGCTCGGCGTCATCGACGCTATGGCCGCCCACCAGCAATACGCCGGCTTCCCGCATCTTCTCCAAGCCCCCGCGCAAGATCTCACGGAGAACGGCAATATCCATTTTCCCAATGGGAAAGCAAACCACATTCATGGCGGTGAGCGGTCTCCCCCCCATGGCATAAACGTCACTCAAGGCATTGGCTACGGCAATCTGACCGAATATGCGGGGATCATCAACAATCGGTGTAAAAAAATCGATGGTTTGCACCAGGGCCAGATCGTCACTGAGCTTGTAGACACCGGCATCCTCGCCATGCTCCAATCCCACAATCAGGTTCGGGTCGCTGATAAAAGGCAGATCGCGCAATGCTTCCCTTAGGTCTCCCGGACCTATTTTGCACGCTCAGCCGGCGCCGTGCACGGTTTCAGTAAGCCGTTTCTTTGCATCATCGCTCATAATATTTTCCCTCTTGATTAACACTCATTCGAATATTGTTTGATTATATCCGTAATTTATAGTATTTTCAAGGCAAAGAGTCACTCATTCGTTCCCCTTTACTCTGGATAATCAGATGGAAAAGCAGATCATCCATACCGATGGCGCCCCTAAGGCCATCGGCAACTATTCTCAGGCCGTGCGTGTTGATCGTACCGTTTATCTCTCCGGTCAGATACCTCTGGAGCCGAGGACCATGCAAATGCCCGAAGGCATTGAGGCACAGGTCAACCAGGTCTTTCGCAACCTGAACGCTGTCATCTCCGAGGCGGGCGGAACGATGGGCGATATCGTCAAATTAAACATCTATCTTACGGACCTCGGCAACTTCAACCTGCTCAACGATATAATGGCCCTTTATTTCAGTGTCCCCTACCCGGCCCGCGCCGTGGTCGGTGTGGCCTCACTGCCCCGTTCGGCACTGGTGGAAATGGATGCGATTATGGTCCTCGCCTCGCTTTGACCGGCGGTGGCAGGACGAAAATACTTATCGGAAGCTTAAGCAATGGAAACTATACGTTATTACAGTACCAACAGGAATCTGGACGGCATCGCCGGCATCACCCCTTTCCAAGATCAGGTATCTTTCCAGGAGGCGCTGCTCCGGGGACAAGCCCCCGACGAGGGACTTTTCATGCCCCACCATGTTCCGCAGTTAGCGCTGCCGGCCATCATGGCGTTGAAAAATAAACCTTATCCGGAGACGGCGATGCTCGTCGCCGAGCCATTTCTCGCCGGCGAAATCACCAAGGAAGCATTGCGGAATATCGTGAACGATTCTTACGATTTCGCCGTTCCCCTGGAACACGTAGAGGGCCGGAAGTATATAATGCGCCTGGATCAGGGTCCGACGGCCTCTTTCAAAGACTTTGCCGCCCGGATGATGGCCCGCCTGATGGGTCATTTCCGGGAGCGCGGCAAGAGGCTAAACGTGCTAGTCGCCACTTCCGGCGATACCGGCGGCGCCGTTGGACATGCCTTCAAGGGGGTTTCTGGGATAAATGTCTATATTCTTTACCCGGAGAAGGAAGTCAGCGACGTGCAGAAGAAGCAGCTCGACACGATCGGCGGTAACGTGCAATCCCTGTCCATCAAGGGCAAGTTCGACGACTGCCAGGATCTCGTCAAGCGGGCCTTTGCCGATCCGGACTTGGCCGCCATGAACTTGACCTCGGCCAATTCGATTAATTTCGGCCGCATCCTGCCCCAGATCATTTACTTCGTTTATGCTTACGCCCAACTGGCCCAAGCGGGCGAAGAAATCATTTTTTCCGTCCCCTCGGGAAATTTCGGCGATGCCCTCGGATGTGAATACGCCCGGCGGATGGGCCTGCCGGTAAGAAAACTCGTGGCGCCGACCAACGAAAACGACGAGTTCCCGCGTTTCCTGCAAACCGGCGTTTACGAAAAGGTAGCGCCCTCCCGGGCTTGCCTGTCCAATGCTATGAATGTGGGTCACCCCAGCAATCTGGCCCGCTTCTTCGATTTATACGGCGGAACCGTCGACCGGACCGGCAAGGTTTACAAATACCCCGACGTCGGGGAAATGAAAAGGCACATCTTTTCCGTCAGCATCTCCGATGAGGACACCAGGCAGACAATAAAGCAGGCCTATGATCGCTACCGCACCATTTTGGAACCCCATGGCGCCGTGGGCTGGCGGGGTTTGGAACTTTATCTCGCTCAAGAAGGCGAAGGGCCGCTGGCCGTAGCCCTGGAAACCGCCCATCCGGCTAAATTTCCCGAGGAAATAAAGGCACTTTTGAACATCACACCTGAGCTGCCCGCCAGCATGAAAGACTTGGCCAGTAAGACGGGAACCGCCCTGCCGATGAGCGGTGAATACGCCAACCTGAAGGCTTACCTCATGGAAACCCTCAAGGCCGCGGAGTAGGGTAAATAATTGCTCGCTCCTACTCGAAGAGGGCGGCCACGAATTCTTCGCTGTCGAATCTCCGCAGGTCGTCGATCCCCTCGCCGACGCCGATATAGCGGATGGGAATATTGAGCTCACCGGCAATCCTGACCACCACGCCGCCTTTGGCCGTTCCGTCCAGCTTGGTCAGAACAATTCCTGTAACCCCTGCCTCCTGACTGAATATCCTGGCTTGAGCCAGGGCATTCTGACCGGTGGTGGCGTCCAGGACCAGAAAAACCTCATGGGGGGCGCCGGGGATTTCCCGGGACATAATTTTTTTCATCTTTTTAAGTTCTTCCATGAGATTTACCTTGGTGTGCAATCGTCCCGCCGTATCCACTACCAGCACCCCATCACCGCGCCGTTTCACAGCCTGTACGGCGTCAAAGACGACCGCTGCCGGATCGGCATTGATGCTCTGCCTGATCAGTTGCACGCCGGCGCGCTTACTCCAAATTTCCAGTTGCTCGATGGCAGCCGCCCGGAAGGTGTCCGCTGCGGCCAGCGTTACAGACCGTCCCTCGGTTCGCAGAAGGTGCGCCAATTTACCGATGGTTGTGGTCTTGCCCGTTCCGTTAACGCCCACCACCATAATGGTGAACAGACCTGCCCGGGGGATGGAAAAGGGAGAATCTCCTTTCCTCAGTATCTCCGCCATCGAGTCGCGGATAACCCTTTTCAGGGCCTCGGGGCTGTCCAGCTCATTTCTTTTCACCTTTTCCCGCATCTGTTCCAGCAGCTGTGCCGTATGGACCGGGCCAATGTCGGCGCCAATCAAAATTTCTTCCAGTTCATCAAACAGCGCCTGGTCTACCACTTTCTTGCCGAGAAAGACGGTGTCAATGCCGCTTAGGAGGCCTTTTCTTGTCTTTTCCAGTCCGGCCTTGAGACGGTCCAATAATCCCATATTTTCCTCTACTACGAAATTAGACATCATGCCGGCGAAAGCCGGCATCCAGGGTCTATTCCTGGATTCCGGATCAGGTCCGGAATGACTACAGTGTTTTCACGCTTTCTCGTTACCCCACAAGGCACGGGTTTACTTACTGAAGGTTGACTGAAACAACAGTAGAGACGCCCTGATTCTGCATCGTGATCCCGTAGAGATTCTCTGCGACCTCCATGGTTTTTTTGTTATGGGTAATCATGATGATTTGCGAGTTCCTGGCCACATCCTTGAGCAAGCCGTTAAACAACGAAACATTGGCATCATCAAGGGCCGCATCCACTTCGTCGAGCACCAGAAAGGGGGTGGGACGGTATTGCAAAATGGCAAAAATCAGGGCAATGGCCGCCAGCGACTTCTCGCCTCCCGACAGCAGGCTGATATTGCGGGTGCGTTTTCCCGGCACCTGAATATCCATATCCACACCCGTTTCCAACATGTCGCTGCTGTCCGTCAAATAAAGCTGTCCTTTGCCCCCCGGGAAAATCCGCGCAAACATTTCCCGGAAACACAAATTGACCGCTTCAAAGGTTTCAGCAAAACGGGCACGGGAGACCTTGTTTATTCTTTCGATCGTCCGTTGCAAGGACTCCAAAGATGTAGTGATATCGGTATACTGGCCATTTAGAAAATCATATCGCTCTTTCAGTTGCTCATATTCGCTCAAGGCCAGCAGGTTAACTTCGCCGAAATCCTCCACGGTGGAACGGTCCTTCTCCAATTTCACCGCCAGGGCCTGGATTTCTCCAGGTTCGATCCCCGTGAATTCCTGAATCAGCCCTTCCAGGTCAGTATGATGTCTTTCCTGAAGATTATTCCGTAAAGCGTCAATCTGATAAGCTAATTCACGCAGGTCAATTTCACATTCTCCGGCGTCTTTCGTGATTCGCTCCAGGGTTTGTTTGCTCTCCTTCAATTCGTTCTCGCACTTTTTCAAGAGGCCGTCCTGATCCTGCTGCCGGAAACTCATCCCGGCTATTGATTTTTCCAGAGATTGAAAGTCCTGATACAATTTTTCCAGATTCTCCGTCTCGCAAGCGATGTTCCTGGCCTGTTCCTCTTCCTGACGGGCGGAATTTTCCCGGTCCCTTTGCTTGTCGGCAATTTCTCTGTGTAAAGCGGCCCGCGTCTCCGCCAGCCCCGCCAAATCTCTTTGCCACGCGGCCATTTTTTCTTCCCGGGCAGCTACACTGACCTTGCCGGCCGTATGCTCTTTTTCCCATTTTTCCAGTTCGGTCCACACCGCCCGGCGTTTGACATCCAGACTCGCCAGCTCGTCACTGACGGCCTTTTCCCGTTCTTCCTGAAGGAGCAGGTCCTGCTGGGCCTGCTCCAGCTTTTCCACGGCCTCCCTTTCAGCGGAGATCATATTTTCATGGTCGAACTCCAAGATGCCACGTCGCTGGTTAAGTCGCTGCAGTTCGTCGTCAAAGCGTTCCAGGTCCTTGCGCCGGCCGTTTATCTGCAGCTCCAGCTGGTGCAGCGCGGCTTTTGCCTGCTGCAAACCTTCTTCGGAGTGGACCATCGCCTGCGCCGTTTCTTGCTTACTCTTCCCGGCTTCTTCCAGTTCACGAGTCAGCTGCTGCACTTCCTTTTTCAATTCGCCAATTTCCCGTTTGTTGGCCAGGAGACTTTTCTCCCCTTTGTTGCGGCTGCCGCCCGTCAATAGACCGTGGGAATTGATGATATCCCCTTCCGGTGTCACAAAGGATCCCCGAAAACCATTCTGTCTCCAGAGGGAAAGCCCCGTCTTGAGGTTCGGGATGAGCAGGATATCACCGAACAAATAGGCCATGATATCTTTGAAGTCTTCTTGCACCTGGATCCGGTCCGTCAACCGTACCGCTTCTCCAAGATGTTCCGCCAGCGGCACAGGTTCTTCGTATTTCCGGATCGCCAGCGGGACAAAGGTCCCCCGCCCCGCCGCGGACTGCTTCAAATAATCGATCGCTCTAATCCCGTCCTCCTGATTCTTCACCACGACGTATTGCAGCTTTTCGCCCAAGATGGCCTCTACCGCCGTTTCATACTCCATGGGCACATCGATATGGTCGGCCACCAGCCCTAAGAAGACGTCACCCCGCAACTCCTGAGCAACACCCTGTTTTTTGGCCTTCATGAGGGACTTTACCCCATCGCTGCACCAGGTATAACTCTCCTGAAACTCCACGAGCGACGACAGCCGGACAGACTTCCGGCTGCTCTGATCCTTCAGGCTGGCGATGCCGTCTTCGATATGCCGGAGGCGGGTCTTGGCCTCCCCGTGTTCCATCAAGAACGTATTCTGGCGGCACCGTAGCGCCTCCTTTTCCTCTTCATCGCCCTTCAGTGCCGCCTTGACCTCCTGCAAGGAATTAAGAAGAAAATCGGACCTCTTTGTACTTTCCTCCATCTCCTTAAGGTGGCGCTCCTTCCTCTTGGAGATCTCCTCTACGGTCTTTACCAGGTTCGCCACCATGTTCTTCAGTTTGGCTTTCTCCGCAGCAATATCGATACAGGATATTTTTCGGGCCTCTAATTCTTTGTTGAGGCGGAGATCCGCGCTCCTTAAGCCATCAAGCTGCTCCTGGTTGGCGATCAGAGCTTGCCGCAAATCCTGCATTTCCTGCGCGAGCTTTTCTAACTCGGCTTTCAGCCGGCTCTCTTCATTGCCGACATCAGCCAGACGCGCTTCGCGGCTATTAACGTCGGCCATGTCCCGCTGCTTCTGCGCCTGCAGATCGGTAATCCGGCTCCGGGAAAATTCGACTGCCTGTTCCTTGATGTTGATTGCGTTCTTAATTTCATAAAGTCTTTCCCGGCTGGCGGAAATCTTTTCTTCCTCCTCCAGCGCGGCGACCTTAAGCTCCTCATAGCGGGCTTCTTGAACCTTCATCACGCTCCTGAGGGAGCTTTCTTTTTCCAGCAGGGTGGCCTTATCTTGCTCCAGCGCCACTCTCTTTTCCCGGAGCTCGGCATAATTTATCAGGGCCAGAGACACTTCGGCTTCCCTGATTTCCTTCTTCAGGGCCCGATACTGTTCGGCCCGCCTGGCTTGCCGGGAAACGGCATTCAGTTGGGTTTTTACCTCCTTCAAAATATCCTGCAAGCGCACCATATTCTGCTTGGTCGCCTCCATTTTTCTTAAGGCGGCTTCCTTACGGCTTTTATATTTGGCAATGCCGGCCGCCTCCTCTATATATTGCCTCCTGTCCTCCGGCTTTGCCTCCACCAGCGTGGAAACGCTGTTCTGCTCAACCAGCGAATAGGTTCGCGCGCCCACGCCGGTATCCATCAGGAATTCCTTGACATCCAGCAGCCGGCAGGGAACTTTGTTGAGATAATACTCGCTTTCTCCTTCCCGGAAAATGCGGCGGGGAATGGCCACTTCACTGCAACTGTTGTAAGCGCCGGCAAAAGGCGGGCCGTCTGTGACCATCGTCATGGAGACTTCCGCCATCCCCACGGGGGCGGAAGTCTCGGAACCGCTGAAAATTACATCGTCCATTTTTTTGCCCCGCAGGGACTTGATCCGCTGCTCTCCCATTACCCAACGAATCGCGTCGACAATGTTACTCTTACCGCATCCGTTGGGGCCGATAACGCCGCTGATCCCCGGGGAAAATTCCAGAACAACCTTTTCCTGAAAGGTCTTAAAGCCGCTAATTTCCAACCGTTTCAATCGCATCGTTGAGTATCCGCAGGTTCTAAAATTTGGGGGATTCTAACAAAAGACAGGGGTACTGTAAAGAAAAAAATACTATAAAATGTGGTCGTGGATCTGTAGTCCCACAAGATATAGTATTAATTGCAAATAAAGCCCGGCGGCCGCCGGGCTGCGGAGTTCTATTTCCTTTAAGGACCCCTGGCGCCCGCAGAGACTGAAATATTTTTACCCCGGCAACGAAACAATTCAATTTGTCATTCCGGCGAAAGCCGGAATCCAGTGAAAAGACTGGATGCCGGATCAGGCCGACCCAAAGGGCCTAAACGGCATGACTTGGGTGGACATATTTAATTGCCGCTGTAATATTACAAAAGACAGGGGAAGACAGGCTCAGGATATTCTTTCCATCTTCTTAAATACGGTATAGGCCTCCATAAAGGCGGGAAAGCCGACGGTCGTAATCAACATGAGCAGGGCGTGTTTAATTTCGTCTTCCGTCACTCCTACTTCCCTGGCCTTCATGATATGAGTTTCCAGGGCGACCAACCGATGGCTGGCGCCGGAAATCGCCACCTTGATCAGCCACCGCGTACCTTCGGAAAGGGGACCGGACTTCTCATGGATTTCTTTGCCCAACGCCTCATGATCGGCATAAACCTGTGGAAAATCTTTCTTTAATTCGGTAAATATTTCGTGCAAATCTTCCATCGTCCCTCTCCTTTCAGTCCGTTAGTTTACCATAATATTGTCACCGCGCACCCCTCGAAGGGTCACCCGACCCGTGCGGCAGGGGCATTTTCTAAGCATTTATGTTTTAGTCTGGTTATAGACCGATGATTTGTCAAGGTAAGGCGGCAGCCACTGCTAATGTTTGCCAGCACTTGTAAATAATGATAAATACGTCCAGTGGAAACTCCTGATCAGAAAGTCATCGGACATCATGCCGCACTTATTGCCGCCGGCATTCTCCTTAGCCGCATCGCCGGTTTAGTCCGGGATCGTGTTTTTGCCCATTATTTCGGCAATTCCGATGCCGCCGACGCCTTTCGCGCCGCCTTCCGCATTCCCAATTTCCTGCAAAACCTCCTGGGCGAGGGAGTGCTCTCGGCATCGTTCATTCCGGTGTACGCCAATCTGCGCGCCCGCAAGGAAGACGAGGAAGCGGACCGGGTCGCCTCCGCCGTCTTCTGCCTTTTATCACTGGCTGTTTCCTGCCTGGTGGTGATGGGCGTCCTTACCGCACCGCTGCTGATCGACGTCATTGCCCCCGGTTTTCAGGGCGCTAAACGGGAACTGACTATCTCGCTCGTGCGCATCCTCTTTCCCGGCGCCGCGTTCCTCTCGCTTTCCGCCTGGTGCCTCGGCGTTCTTAACAGCCACCGCCGCTTTTTCATCTCCTACAGCGCCCCCATCGTCTGGAATCTGGTAATGATCGCCGTTCTGCTTGGTTTTGGAAGTTCCCTGGGGCAGTTTCCCCTCGCCGAGGTCCTGGCCTGGGGATCAGTTTTCGGCAGTATATTGCAATGCCTGATACAATTGCCGCACATTACCCGCCTCATCGGTAAATTTCGGTTTTCCCCGGGACTGGGAACGAAAAATGTGCAAACAATTGTCCGTAACTTCATCCCGGTCTTTATTAGTCGGGGAGTGGTGCAGATCAGCGCCTATGTAGACGCCTTCCTGGCCAGTTTCTTACCCTCCGGTTCTCTGGCCGCTCTGGTCTACGCCCAAACCCTCTACACCCTGCCGGTTAGTTTGTTCGGCATGTCGGTCTCAGCAGCAGAACTGCCCGCCTTCTCCAGCGCTACAGGTGATACGGCAGAAGTATACCGCTATTTGCAAAATCGCCTCAACACCGGACTGCGCCAGATCGCTTTTTTTGTGATTCCTTCGGCGATGGCCTTCCTTGGCCTCGGCGATATCATTGCCGGAGCAATTTATCAGACCGGTGAATTTACCCGGTCCGACTCCGTATACGTATGGGCGATCCTGGCTGGTTCCGCCATCGGCTTGCTGGCTACCACACTGGGAAGACTATACTTTTCCGCCTATTACGCTTTACGGGACACGGTGACGCCGCTCCGCTATGCTGCCCTGCGGGTATTTCTCACCGCGTCCCTGGGATATTTTTCCGCCTTGCATCTCCCGGGTCTTACAGGCTTAAACCCGCGCTGGGGTGTTGTCGGGCTCACCGCCTCGGCGGGATTATGTGGCTGGCTGGAGTTTGTGCTCCTCAGAAATACCCTGAACAAACGCCTCGGCTCCACCGGTCTGCCAGTTGCCTTCGTAGTGAAATTGTGGCTGGCGGCCGGAGCCGGAACGGCTGTGGCTTGGATCATTAAGCTGCTGATGGGGCCGGTTCACCCAATACTTTTGGCCCTAACATCTTTGAGTCTATACGGCCTTGTATATTTCGCGATGGCCATGGCCTTCCGCGTGCCCGAGGCAAGGGGATTTATTAATAAGATTAGCGGTTTTATTAAGCTGCGCTGAAGAACGCCCCGGGCAAATAATTTGTGAACTGCCACCGCAACACTTTATCTCACACCTGAGGATACACCGCTAACGGTGGAAAGGCAGTAAAACAATCAACAAATATTGTAGCACATACAACATTATGAGGAGATTGGGGTTGAACTGCTTCGGCGGGAAGATAGTAACAAGAAGCTCCCCAAAAGCAAAAGTACCAGGATTTAATACGAATAATCTTCAGTTAACCCATCGCAAAATAAAAGAGAGCTTTATAGCTTCATTCGAAATTATATGGCATAGAAACTGCTATGGTATACGTCAGAGTTGCAGGGGTAATGCCGGCAAGAGCTTTCACATCCCATGGAAAACTTGAAATGCAAGAGAGCATCCTTAGGCAGGAGAGCGGATTTACCCTGATCGAGATCATTGCCGTCCTGGTTATCTTGGGATTCCTGGTCGTCGTCAGCCTTCCCAAGTATATGGATTTGCAGGCGCGAGCGAAAGAAAATGCCACACAGGCAGCGCTTGGGGCCGGAGCAAGCGAGGTATGTATGAAATTTGCCAATGCGATCTTGACGGGCAGTTCAGCTCCTAATATGACCTCTTTGGCAGCGATACTGCAGTCCAACTCAACAACGTTGGGTGATTACTCATATAGCTATGCAGCTTCAGGTGATGGTAAAGGGGTAGTTGTCACTGTTACTGCCCCTACCGCCGAGCTGTCACCGGTGAATGCTTCGAAAACTGTTGTTTTACAGTAACACAGAGAATTGACTACCTAATGCCTTATGGAGGTGATGCAGGCCAAGAAGATTAAACATAAATTTAAAAAGATATTTTGTTCAAGAAAATTAATGGATAAATGGGAGGTTTTGCAATGGAAAAGAGAATTCTTAGAAGTGAAGCTGGTTTTACCCTGATCGAAATTATCTCCGTGCTAGTTATTCTGGGCATCCTGGCTTCGGTGGCCATACCTAAGTACATGGATATGCAGACTAAAGCAAAGCAAAATGCTACGCAAGCAGCGCTCGGGGCCGGGGCAAGTGAGGTATCTATAAAATATGCCAATGCAATCTTGACGGGCAGTTCAGCTCCTGACATGGCCGCGTTAGCGGCGATACTTACGTCAAGCTCAACGACATTGGGGGACTATCACTATACTTACGCATCTGCAGCTAGCGGGATAACCGTCACTGTTACCGCTGGTTCCGGAGGCGCTGATGACATATCGCCGGCAAATGCCTCAAAAACAGTAATATTGCAGTAAGTATTTGGCTATTATCTTGTGAAAGAGCGGTTTCTTCTATTGATGAAACCGCTTCTTTCTATTCACGATCTCACCCCTTTCTATGCGTAAAGAACAGAAATTAACGCATAGCCTTATGAATCTGCATGAACCAGAAGCTAAGCTTCTCCGGAGTAGTGGTGAGCTTCCTTAAGTCATCTACTCCAACCGAATACATATACTACGATATTATGAGGGCACGCAGGACTAGTTTACTTAGAAAAGTAAATGAGCTAAAGGCGCAAGTCCCTTTCCTTCCGCTTTTTTTTGCCTGAAGCAATAACTGACCGCTCAGCTTGTCTTGCCATACTGCTCTGGCGGGGTCTTTTAAGGGCTTTGTCATATTGATCGATTGCCTTAATGGGTCTTTTTTAGATTGTAGATGGCGCCCAACAGGTGACGGGCCAAAACAAAGTCAGGATTCAGGCGGACAGCATCCTCCAGATGAACAATCGCATCCTCGGTTTTTCTTTGTGACAACAGAAGCAAACCAAACTGATAATGTGCTGCCGAAGAGAAGGGGTCTATTTTTAAGGCTTCGACAAAATGCTGTTCAGCCTCGCTCTGGCCTTCAGGCGTCTTGGCAAGCTGAGAGCCCAGACTAATATGTGCGGCTGGAAGACGTCGATTGATTTTCAGCGCCCGGCGAAAATAGTCAATGGCCTCGTCTGTCCGACCTTGTCGTAATAATAAAGAGCCTGCACTGGACAGTGCAAAGGGATCAGCAGGATTGATGCGCAGTGCCTCCTGATACTGCCGCATCGCTTCCTCTTCTTTTCCTTCCTTATCAAACCCGTGCCCGAGGTTAGTATGGGCTACGACATTGTCTCGGGTCACCGAAATTGCATGCTGAAAAAGAGTAATATTGTTTTTCCAATAGGATGTCTGGCGCCAAGAGGCAAACGTCCAATGGGCAAGCAGCAGGAGGGCGCAAACGGTAAGAATGATGCGCTGACCTGGCATCCATCGAGTAATTTCTCTTGCACCCCAGGCAATGATAATGAATAAACCAATAAGCGGCAAATATGTATAGCGATCAGCCAAGGACTGTGCTCCAACCTGAACAAGCCCTACTACCGGGACAAGCGTCCCCAGATACCAGAACCAGCCCACGAAAACATAGGGAAACCGTTTGACTGAATACACTGCAAATACTGAAACAAAAAGGATGACCAGAGCGGCTCCCAAGACCTTCGATAGGAATATCGTGTCGGGATAGGGATAAAAAACTGCAAGATCCCGCGGCCATATAGTTTTATTGATATATTCCACATAAGATATGAAGGAGTTGCTAACCCGGACACCCACAGGAATGATGCGTAGGGAACTTACAGCCCCCTCCTTATTCTGGACATGGTAGGTGATGACGGAAGAAATAAGGCTGCAGGCAAAAAAAGGTATTTTCCCAATTATGATGGGGCGCATGGTTGGCCAGAAGAGCCGATAACTCTTAATTTTGGATGCGGAAAATTGTCTCAGTGGCCAGAAATCCAGCAGGATAAGAACAAAGGGCAGTGTCACCAACATGGGTTTGGCCATAAGCCCCAGGATATAGAAGAAAAGAGCTGCAAGATACTTCATCTTTCCCGGCCGCTTCAGATAATCGCAATAAGTGGCTAAGGTAAGCAGCAAGAAGAAAACGGACAAAACATCCTTTCGTTCCGCCACCCAGGCGACGGATTCCACATGCAGGGGGTGTAGGGCGAACATGGCTGCAACAAAGGCGCTCCGCCAGCAAGAAGATGTCATTTCTTTCAGGATGAGAAAAAGAAGCAAGGTATTGGCAAGGTGAAAAAAAAGATTTGTCAGATGGTGGCCGGCAGGTCTTTTGCCAAACAGTTGGGAGTCGAGCATGTGGGAAAGCCAGGTCACGGGATGCCAATTGGCCGCCATGGTACTCCGGAAAGCCCAGCAAAAACCCTCCCATGACAATCCAGTCCGAACCATCGGGTTATCCGCAACATATATAGGATCATCAAAATTGATGAATTCATGGTACTGTACCTGCCAATACACAGCAAGCGTGGCAATGGTAAGGGCCAGGAGAATAAGAGACGTCTTGAGAAGGACGCCCGTCTTTTCTTGCAGCATGAGGGCTCTCTCTATCATAATAGTAAATTACCGTTAAATATCCTGGTGATACAAATTCAAGGATGAAGCGAAGAAGGGCTGACTTTGTAGCCCGACTTCAAATGTTCCTTTATCTCCAGAGCAGAAGTCAGGTTGCTCTTCGCCTTCGCATAGTTGGGCTGGATGCTCAATGCCGTCATGAATTCCGCTAAAGCCCCTTCGATGTCGTTCTGGCATAGGAGGGCAACGCCAAGATAATTGTGCACTTCTGCATCATGCGGTCTGATCCTCAGGGCCAGAATGTATTCGGCAACAGCTTCAGGATACCTTCCCCGCAAGAGATATACCTGTCCGAGATTGAAATGAGCATATTCATTCTGAGGAGAATGCCGTATCGCTTCCCGGAAGTGATCTGCCGCAGCATCTAACTCCTTGCGCAAAAAGTAGATGCTGCCGAGATTAGCATGTGCTTCGGCAAAATTAGGTCGTATCCGCAGAGCTTCTTGGAAATGAATCTCCGCTCCCTTTAAATCACCAGTATTTCGAAGGGTAACTCCCAACCCATTGTGAATAATATAGTTTTTATTTGTTACCGCCAGGGTATTTTGAAAAAGGGTAAGGCTGTTTCGCCACCACTGAACTTGAAACCACGACACCGTCATGAAGGCGCCGATGCAGCAAGTAAAAAAAACGAAAAGGGAAATCCACAATGACCGCCTGAGCCGCACAATAGAGGCCGCGCCCCAGGCAATAATAATGAAAAGTCCCGTCAGTGGGATGTAAGTATACCGGTCAGCCATAGAATGCTTGCCCACCTGCACCAAGCCGATAACGGGCACCAAGGTCCCCAAATACCAGAACCAGCCGGTAAAAAGATAGGGAAGGTTCTTTGACAGGAACACGACGACAGCCGTTATAAAAATAACCAAGATCAAAGCCAAGGATACCTGCCATAGTGGCCAGGCGTCCCGAAGGGGATAAAATGCCGCTAAGTCATAAGGCCAGATCATTTTGACAATGTATGTGCAATAGGCAACAAAGGCATTGGCAATGCGATGCATTAACGGCACATCGGTTAGAGACTGGACAATGCCAGCATTCTCCATGGCCAGAAAAGTGTGGGTCGAAGAAAGCAGGGACAAGACAAAAAAAGGTATCTTCTCATGGATTAGATGAAGAAAAGGCCAACTGAAGTGGAAGAAGGCGCTATTTTGGAGTACCTGAGTCCGTTGGAAGCGGTGCAGAGGCCAGTAGTCCAAAAGAAGCAGGAGAAAGGGAAGGGTGACCACCATCGGTTTCGCCAGTAGTCCCAAAAGAAAGCAAAGAAAGGTCAATAAATACCATTTATGTCCCCTATCTTCAACGTATCGCACGTACATATTGATGGCAAGGAACCAAAACAGCGTGCATAACACATCTTTTCGTTCGGAAATCCAGGCCACGGATTCAACATGCAGCGGATGCACGGCAAAAAGAACTGCCACCAAGGCACTGCGCCACAATGTCTTTGTCATCCGATGCAAGGCAACAAATAGAAGAAGCGTATTCGTCATATGAAGAAGCACATTGGTCCAATGATAGCCTCCCGCATCTGTACCATAGAGTTGCCGGTCCATCATCAGGGAAAGCCAGGTAAGAGGATGCCAATAGTCGGCAGGACTGTTATCAAAGGGGAGAAAAGCCCATTTTAATCCGCCCAGGGTCAAACCATTTTGCACGATGGGATTCTCAACAACATAGTAATGATCATCGAGGTTAATAAACTCAAAGTTCTTAACGTGCCAATATACAATCAGATTCGCTATAGACAACAGCAGCATTGCCAGCATTTCGGGTCTGATTTTCAATGATGTTTTGAGCTTTATCAGTGATGGAGTCTTAACCATCTCGTCCACAAGTTTATGATAATATCAAGAATTAACTACTCTCTTCCCCAGGCCTTCGCTTGGCACAGGAAATAAATGAAGTCAAGCGGCAACTTGGGGGGAAATAAAAAGAGTGATAAAGATATTTAAACAAGGATTGCCAGACCATAATGGATCCCCTTGATTCGAGACAGGGTTTCAGAATAACCATTTTCCTTAGAAGGCCCTTTCCGACGATACTGCCAATTTTTTCTTAGAAGTGGCGATGATTGCGGCAATCATCTTATCCACATTTTTGGCTGTTGCACTGTCTCCCACCTGTTTGCAGACGGCCGACGTCAACTGGTAATAGGGGAGTATTCGATTATCTTCAGGATACCAATGTTCAATTCCCGCCCTCAATATCTCAGCAGCCAGACGAACCTCCCCAGCATCCAAGAGCATGCCAGCATAGGTAATCCGGGCACCATAACTGCGAGGGTCAACCGTCAGGGCACGGCGATAGTGTCCTGATGCCTTCGCATACCAGTCCCCACCAGCAAGATCTTTATTTTGTTGATATAGCCTGGCAAGCACAACGAATATGCCTGGTCTCCAAGGGTTCAATCGCCAAGCCTGCCTCAATTTTTCTTCCGCATCCGCGAAGAGCTGCCTTCGTGTCTTTGCATCAAGATGGGGACTTGCAAGAAGTGTAACCTGATAAATACTTCCCTGTAAATATAGGGGCATGTCACAATCCGGCCACAGTAGTTCGGCCGTGTACAGGGCATTACTTGCTTCTTTGAACTGTGCAGTCTTGATGAAAGCCTTGCCCTTTTGATAATGGAAATAAGCAATCCCAACGCTGATGAAATAAGCTACGGGAAGCAATACCAGCAATATCAAGCAAATATTATAGACACGCGGGCGAAACCAACGGCCCAAGGGCACAACGAGTATGGCGGATGACGATGTTTCAAAACAAAGGACATGCAATCTGCCCAGAAGTAACCCGGCCAAGATCATCGCCGGCATGGAATAAAGATTGAAATCAAGAATATTGTGCAGAAAGACCGTCAGTAATGCGGTAAACAGACCAGTTGCTTCGATCTTGTTTTGGCCTTTTAAAGAGACATTCCGGTATGATTTAATGAACAAGAAGGCAACAGCACCCAGTATGGCCATAAGAAATAACAGGGCCGGCCAGCCGCCTTCGATGGCGATCTGCAGGTAATCGTTATGCACAAAGAAACCATCACTGTTTTCGCCGGCAGGCCGGTAGGGAGGCCAGGCCAGCCAGTAGGTGCCCAATCCTCTGCCGTACCAGGGTCCTTCCAGGAGCATCTTCCAGGATGCTCCCCAGATCAGGAAACGCTCCTTACCGGCACTGTAAGGCTCCTGGAGGGTCAGCAGCCGTTGGCCCATCTCCCCGGCAGTGCCTATCTGCGCCACTGCCAGCGCACCGAAAAATGCCGCCGCGATCTTGAATAGGTCAAGCCGGCGTTGGATATGGGAACGGGCCAGGAAGAAAAGACAGAGCATACCAACGGCAAGACACAACTGGCCCCCCCGGCTTTTGCACAGACCCACGATGAGGATCAGAAGAAAAATGCCGGCCAACATCAATGCACTGCCGTATTGCGAAGGTTGTTCATCTGACTTCCGCATCAAAAAACGGGCCGACAGGACGAGAATCAGCATGTTGAGAAATGCCGCCTGCAGGTTCCGGTAAATAAAAGGCCCGCGGGGAAAGTCATTGAAGAAAAGGAATTGATAGAGTCCGGCCAGGGCCAGGGCCACGCCGATGATGACGAGCAACACCATCAGTTGCGACCAGGAGGCATTCAGATCCGGCGAGAGAAGGTAAATAAAAAAGACCAGCGGCAGCACGCCTACCCACCAGAAGGTGAGGCCGCTGATATAGGGAACCTGGGACCAGAGAACGCTCACCGCCAGCCAGAGCCAGAAGATCAGGAGCGCCACCGAAAGAAGGTCGATCCGCAGGGTGATCTTTGCCCCATAAACACGCATCAATCGCCAGGCCAATACTCCCACCAGGATGATCTGCGTCGCCAGCAGGGCGTAGAGATTGACGCCCTGAAAAAATAGGCTGCCGATAAGAGCTAAAAGGATGAATATAATCTGGATTCCCGTCTGCGCGGGCAGGACGAACAAACAAGAAACTCGGTTCTTTAGGCGCTCACTATCCATCATCCTTTATTGTACCTTCTTGAACGAAGGGACATCGATCTGATACTTCTTGACCCTGTGCCAGAGGCTCCGCTGGTTGATACCGAGGACCTGGGCGGCCCGCGCCTGAATGCCGCCGGCGCGGGTCATGGCGGCGATGATCATGGCCTTTTCGATCTCCTGGAGGCGGTTATCCAGGGATGCTTCTTCCTCTCCCCGGTAATGCGGTCGGGTCAGCTCGCCGGCCAAATGCGCCGGCAGATGAAACGGTTCGATGATCCCTTCGGCAACGACGGCGGCCCGGTGGATGACATTCTGCAATTCCCGGATGTTCCCGGGCCAGTGATACCCCAGGAGGAACTGCAAAGCCTGCGGCGACAGTTCCGTCGCCTTTTCCGCCTGTTTCAGAAAGTGGTCGACGAGGAAGGGGATATCCTCCCGGCGTTCCCGCAGCGGCGGGAGCTGGAAGAAAAACACATTGAGGCGGTAAAACAGGTCCTCCCGGAAGGCCCCCGTCTGGACCATCTCCCGCAGGTTCTTGTTGGTGGCCGCGATAAAGCGCACGTCCACACGGATCGGTCGTGTTCCCCCCACCCGTTCAAACTCCTGCTCCTGAAGCACGCGGAGGATCTTGGCCTGGGTAGAAACCGGCATGTCCCCGATCTCGTCGAGGAAGATCGTGCCGCCGTTGGCCAGTTCAAACTTGCCCTTCTTTTGGGCCACGGCGCCCGTAAAGGCGCCCTTTTCATGACCGAAGAGCTCGCTTTCCAAAAGTCCTTCCGGAATCGCCACGCAGTTGAGTTTTATGAAAGGGCCGCCCTGGCGGCGGCTGTGGTCATAGATCGAGGTGGCAACCAGCTCCTTTCCCGTACCGCTCTCACCCTGGATGAGGACGGTGGCATCCGTCGGAGCCGCCTTCAGCATCTGCGTCAGCAAATCGCGGATGACCTGGCTCTGCCCGATGATCCGGGGAAAGAGCTCTTTCGCCTCCACCTTGCTCAGGATATCGGTTACGCGTTCAAATACTTGCGTATAGTAATCGGGGTCGGCCTTTACTCCCGGAGAGGAATTTATTTCCGGGGGCGAAAGGATAAGCATTTTTTCGCTTTCCTTGATAAACCTGACCACCGGTTTCAAGATCAGGTGGAGGGTGCTCACACTGCAGACTACGGCAATCAGCACAATGGCGACGCTCCACCAGACGATGGAGGCGCCAGCCTCCCCGCCCATTTCCAGATGATAGACGGTGAGTTTGTAGGCCACGATGGAGCTGATAAGGGAAATACCCCCGAAGATCAGAGGAATGAGGATATAAAGGCTGATCAGGATTTTGCGACGCTTCATATCGGCTTAATCAATGCACCATCTTCGTCAGATCCCACATAGGCAGGAAGATCGCCAGAGCAAAAAAGCCGACCACCGCTGCCAGCCCCACAATTAAAATCGGCCCGACGGCATCGGACAGCCCCTTGACGGCGTAGGCCACCTCATCGTCGTAGTGCAGGGTTATCTCCTGCATCATCTCATCCATATTGCCTGTTTCCTCGCCAATGGCCACCATGTCAACCACCATGGGAGTAAAATAGCGGGCTGAACCAAGGGGACCGGCGATACCCTTTCCTTCCACCATCTGTTCCCGCACGTTGTCAAATTCACGGGCAATCGCCGCATTCCCGATCGTACCGGAAAGGATGCTCATGGCCGTCATTACCGGCACGCCGCTGGAATTCAGGATGGCAAAAATACTGGCAAAACGCGACATGGCGGCCTTATTGAAAAGCGGCCCGATTATCGGCACCTTCAGGAGCAAGCCATCCTTGAACAACATCCCGGCCGGGGTTTTCAAATAGGCCCGCAGGGCGAAGACGGCGCCGATAACTGCAATAAGAATGATGTACCAATAATTGGCCAGAAACTGGTAAAGACCCATGGCAATCTTCGTGGGCAGGGGAAGCACAAGTCCCGCCTTGGCAAAGACGTCCACAAATTTGGGAATGACAAAGGTGAGCAGCACAAAAAAGGCGATCCCCAGGGTAATGACGACCATTTTTGGATACTGCAGCGCCGACTTGATGTCCGACCGGATCTTGTTTTCATGCTCCACAATATAAATGAGGCGGGCCAGGACCTCGGGAAGGGAACCGCTTAGTTCTCCTGCTCTGACCATGCTGCGGTACAACGGCGAAAATACCCTCGGGTGTTTATCGATGGCCTCAAAGAGCGTGGTGCCTTGCCTGATGTCCACCGCCATGCCAGTAATGACCAGTTTCAACGTCTTATTGGCTGTTTGCGTCTCCAGCACCTGCAACAATCGCAGGATCGGGACTCCGGCATGGAGCATGGAGCGGAATTGCTTGGTAAACAGAATCAGCTCCTGGGGTTTTACCGTCCCCAATTTTTCTCTGATCCTCGTCCAGATAGCCGACTCGGGACGGGCAAGGGAAATCCTGGTAGGGATATGCCCTTTGGACGCCAACAGATTCTCGACAATGGCTTCCGAATCTGCTTCGCAAGTTCCGGTAATGGTGGAACCATTTTCATTTATGCACTGGTATAAATAAATTGGCATATGCCCTCTATCGGTAATTAACTATCACGGCCGCCCTCAGGAAATCAAACGATTACTGCCGAAGCGGCTTCTTCCAACGTGGTTATTCCCCGGAGTACTTTCTCCGCCGCATCGTCCCGTAACGTTCTCAGCCGTCCAGCCTCCACAGCCGCACGGGTAATCTCCTTGGCCGAGTGCCTGCTCATGATCAAACCCTGGATCAATTCATCGTTGATCAGCACCTCAAAGATGCCGGTTCGCCCCCGGTAACCTGTATTCATGCACTGATAGCAGCCCTTTCCTCGCTGAAAATTCGCCTTTTCCACCTTGTCCAACCCCCAGGCCTGCAGGGCGTTCGCCGGCGGCCGATAGGATTCCTGGCAGTAGGAGCAGTTTGTTCTCACGAGACGCTGGGCAAAAGCGCCCAGCAAGACGGACGAAATAAGAAAAGGTTCAATCCCCATGTCGACAAAGCGCGAGATGGCACCGGCCGCCTCGTTGGTATGCATGGTACTGAGCACGCGATGGCCAGTTTGTGCGGCCTGTACGGAGATTGCGGCTGTTTCCTGGTCCCTGATTTCACCCACCATCACTACTTCCGGGTCCTGCCGGAGGACGGCACGGAGTCCGCTCGCAAAGGTCATCCCGGCTTTGGGATTAAGTTGCACCTGGCGAATATTATCGATGCGGTACTCCACCGGATCTTCCAGGGTTATAATATTGATGTCCGGACTGTTCAGTTCATTCAGGATGGCATAAAGACTGGTGCTTTTACCGCTTCCCGTCGGACCGGTGCTCAAGATCAGGCCATAGGGCTTCCGAATCATCGCGGATATTTTATCGATATCCTCCTGCCCCATACCCAGCCGGTCCAGCGTGTAAACGCCCACACTCATATCGAGAAGCCGCAGCACCAGATTTTCCCCATAAATGGTCGGCATGGTGGAAACGCGAACGTTGATTTCTTTGCGATCCACGTTCATGGTAAAGCGACCGTCTTGCGGCATGCGGGATACCGTGATGTCCATGTTAGCCAGAAGCTTGATGCGGGCGATAATGGGCAAGAATAGCGTTTTCGGAGGCGAAGGCACACCGTGGAGTTTGCCATCCAGGCGAAAACGCACCCGTACGTCGTTCTGCTGGGGGCTGATGTGAATATCGCTGGCATTCTGCCGCACTGCCTGGGCAAAGATGGAATTTACCAGCCGGATGACCGGGGCTTCCCCGGCCATATCCTGCAAAGAGGCAACCTGGAGATCCTCAACTTCTTGCAGTGTTGTCTTGTCCTGTTCATCCCGTGGTTCTATCTCCATGCTTTCCAGGACATCGCTGATTTTAGACTGGGCGCCGTAGATGCTGTCGATCAGTTGGTTGATTTCCCGCTCAGTGCAGACTACCGGCTCCACCTCCGCATTAGTTATTATCTCGATGTAATCCAGGGTATTAATGTCCAGGGGGTCCGTCGTGGCAATGGTCAAGAGACGTCCCTTCTTTTTCAACGGCGCCAGTTGGTACTTCTGGGCGATATCGGCAGTAATCACACGGGCCAGATTCACATCTATCGGATATTTTTCCGGATGATATTTCTGAATTTTCAACTGCTGGCTTAACACGTCGATAACCTGGTTTTCATTGACGATACCGCTATGCACCAGGTATTGGCCCAGCTTCACACCGGCCTTCTTCTGTTCCATGAGGGCATTTCTTAACTGTTCGTCCGTGAGAAGGTTGTTCTCGACAAGCAGTTCACCCAAACGTTTTTTTACCGCCATGGAACCATCCCCTAAACCCGACAAATGGGATCAGTGCTTTTGCGATCCTCAAGCTGGTCACCCGATAGCCAACCCGGCCAAACTTACAGAAACACCTTGTCCCCCCAGCCACTTACGACATGGGCGATCAAGCGATAAACCGGCGCCAGGGCCTTGATGGAGGTCCGGGCACTGGCCTCGTCATCAAACCCCTCCTTCAACAGGACGGTAAAGGTTATGCCCTCCTGCCGGCTCCAATAGGATAAAAGGGTAAATTTTTCCGCTTCCGGCATATCCCTCATGAATTCGTAGGCATCCCGGAGATTGTTGAGTGAAGCTATCGCCACCCAGAATTTACCGGGCGGCAAAGGTGGAACAGGATTAAGACGGGCCGGTATCTTGACGACATCACCACTCTTCAATTCCTCAGGGTGCACGATTTGCGGATTGGCTTTAGCAAATGCGACCAACTGCGAGCCGGCATCCTTGCCGTAAATTACCTCCAGCATTGCCAGTGCCCGGCCATCTGTTTTCAGGACCAGTTCGCCAAGCACTGCCGGTTTCTCTTGTCTGCCATCAGTTGCCGAAAAAGTCCCGACCCGGACGGGAGTCCAGATCTTCTTCACGGTCTTTTCCCAGACGGCGGAAAGTCCTTCCATCTGGTGGTAGCCGATGAGGAGGAGGATGAAAAGGAACCCGGCGACGGCTACAGTCGAGGCCCATTTCGGTCGGCCCGCCTTTTCCGCAAAGACGCCCCGCGCCGCGCAGGAACGAACAAGAAAATAGCCGGCTTTTACGCGGTTCTGGATAATCGTCGTCAGCATTACCTGGTGGCAGAGAGTAATGATCTTACGGGGATATCCGCCGGTAGCTCGATAAATGGCCCAGCGGGCCGGCCAGGTAAAAAGTGAAGGTACAGCCGCCGGATTGGCGCCCGCCCGGGCAATACGGAATTTGATCAAGTTCCAGGAACTTTGGAAGTTAAGGGGCCTTAAAAAGGTATATTCATTAATCCGGTCGGCAAAGTTGGCATGAGCCTGTAATAAGGGTTCAAACTCCTTCTGGGCAAAGATGATAATCTGCAGTAATTTATGTTCGTTCGTTTCATAATTAAGAAACTCCCGCAGTACTTCCAGGCCGAAGGATGGCAGTTTCTGACCTTCATCAATGATCAAAACAACAATCTTTTCCTCATCAATCCCTCGCTTAAAAAGGTAATTTTTAATGTTTTCTTTGAGTTGCCATTCGCTTTTTTCACCTGCCGATTCCTCCAGGCCCAGAGACAGGGCCACCGTTGATAAAAACTCCGGGACATTGCTGAACGACGGGTCCATGATCAGGTGCGTTTCGATCTGATTTTTGTCTTCTTCCCTCCGGGCAAATTTAAGGACAATTTGGCGGCACAGGGTGGTTTTTCCCGTCCCGACATCACCGATGACGACATTTAATCCGCGTCGCAAACGAATGGCCAATTCCAGTTTCTGGAGACAGGCCAGGTGCTGATCGGACTGGTAAAAAAACTCCGGCTCTGGAGAATTGGAGAACGGTTCTCGCTCCAGGTTCAGTAGCTTGAAATATTCCATCCGCTAAATCCTTTTTGTTAGAATATTCTTCATCAACTTCGAATAACACCCGCGCTCAGGGAAGGATTTCCAACCCCTTTTCCGACCCTTCGGCCGCCGAGGCGATCTGGGGCGGCAGGATCCTGGGCGTAATGAAGATGAGAACTTCCTCCATCTGGTCCTCCTTGGCCTCCCCCTTGAAGAGCCACCCCAAACCCGGAACGTCCTTCAGGGCCGGGATGCCCGTGGTGGTCTGTGTATTTGTCTGCTTGCTCAAACCGGAAATAACAATGGTTTCTCCATCCGCTACGATCAGGGTTGTTTCCGTCTGCTTTTTTACAATCACGGGATTGCCCTGCACCTGGCGCGAGAGGTCCACCTCGTCCTTTTTGACCATGATCTTCATCTTGAGATTTTTTCCATCGATCACATGGGGGGTTATTTCCAGCCGCAAAACAGCGTCCTGGAAAGAAACCTGCGGGCTGCCGCCCTGGGGCGGGAGCGTGACAAAGGGCACTTTTTCCCCGTTTTCCGTAAAGGCCTTCTGGTTGTCCAGTGTGGTGATGGAGGGGCTGGAGAGGATATTCAGCTTACTGTCCCTCTGCAGGGCATTCAATTGCATCTCCAGGACATTGCCCCCGATGGTGCCAAAAATCAGGCCGAGGGAGCCCGAGGCGGTGGCATCCATGACAGCGGGAAAATTAACGCCGAAGGGCAGACCGGCTATCCCGGTCCCGGTAGCTCCCGGTGTTCCTCCCGTCGTTCCTCCCGTTGTTACCCCTGTAGCGGGGCTGAAGCCGCCACCCCGGGGGTCACCCGCCGCCGTTCCTCCGCGTCCGCCCGGCGTGACAAACAGGCTGTGGTTCCCTAAAGCTGTCCCATACATGCCGCCCCACTGGATACCGAGATTACGGGCGACTTCCTTCGTGGTCTCCACAATGTTGGCCTTTATATTGATCTGGGGCGTAGGCTTATCCAGCTTTTCGATAATGGGAACCATCTTCAGCAGGTCCTCGCGTATCGCCTGGATAATGAGGGAATTGGTATTTTGGTCTACCTTGATGGATCCGAGCGGTATCTTGCCCTCTTTGTCCTTGGTCAAGAAATCCTGCAGATTCTCCTTCAGGGACTGAGGTTCGGCATAATCCACGCTCACCACCATCGTCAGCAGAGGTTCGGCCCTTTTGGCTTCCACCGTCTGGGCAATTTGTTTTCCCTGGATCTCCGACAACTTCAATGACTGCTCTAAATCTGTCAGCGAGAGGACCCGGATGATTTCCCCATCCCAAACGTATGACAATCCCTGGGCGCGGAGGATGCTGATAAAGGCCTGGTCCCAGGGAACATTCGTAAAATCGACATTGATATCCCCTTTTACTTCGTTTCTGACCAGGATATTTTGCCCGGAAGTGCGGGCCAGGGACCGGATTACGGCCTTAACATCCGCCTGCCGCATCTTCAGCGTGACCCGTTCCTGGGGCAGAATTTTGGCCGGCGCCCCTGTCTCTTCCGGCTTCTTGGCGTCGGGATAAATAATGATCCGGCTGCGCGGGGCCGGCGAATGTCCCGGCGACTCCTTAGCCATTGTGCTCCACTCTTCGAAGAAAGGTTCCTTTTTAACGACCTTTTCCGGGCCGCAGCCGAAAAGTGGAAAGAGCAGCAATAAAAGGGATACGCTTTTCAGTAGTTGTGTATCCTGGCTGAGTTTCATAAATTTCCTCTCCTGCCTGCCGCAGGTATCAATGGTAAGTACGAAAGTCCTGCTTGTTTCCATTCTAAGCACCAATTTTCACCAGTCCTGGATGGGAACTTCGATCATTAGCCGGCTGGCCCTGTTTTCGATCACAACTTTCTCCTGAGAAATAGACCTCAATACGTATCCCGGCGGATCCAAAGTCTTACCGGATGTATACTCCGCGCCATTGATGATGGCCACTTGTTTCCCTTTAAACTCCATGTAGCCCGTGAAACTAAAGGTCACTTTTTTCGGCTCCGGTTTCGGCTCCCCACTGGCCTTGGGCGCCTCTGGGGGAAGGATCATCTCCCGGTAAGCCCTTTTTTCCATGAAAGGATCCTGTAGCCACTCCGTTTCCGCCCGGGCGATAATATAGGCATCCCTGACAGAGAGATTATTCTTGCCGACGGCCTCTGTCACATCGCTGGTCAAGGCCTGCAAATCTGCTGCTTTTACCGCTGCCGGTAAAGAGGGCTTTTTCGCCGGTCCGGCAAACAGAAAGCTGAAAGCACCATATAAAACGGCAATCGCCATAACGCCGATGACTATGCTCTCCCGTTTTTCTAATTTACGCATGGCGCGAACCTTACAACACGAGCCGGCCCTATGTCACCATCTGATTAGGCCGGCATTCCCTTTCTTTGCCCCTGCTACAAGCGATTAACCCAAAACTTTACCCGCAGTTCTGTCCCGTCCTGATTTTGCTGAAATTGCATCTCCTCAACATGATCAATATAGGGAAGCTCCCCCAAGCCGATCAAAATCCGCCGAAAAGAGTGAAATTCACCCCTCACCACCATTTCCACCGCCATCGTTTTAGAATCCCCGCCCAGGGAACTTAAGGCCGGGGCCAGGGAAATCATTTGCAGGTTGGCCCGGCGGGAAATACCCTCCACGGTCGCGGTCAACCTTTCCATTTCTACCCGCTCCGGTGCGGCTTTTACGGGCAAAAATAAAGTCCGGGCACCTTGCTTTTGCGTCTCCTTTTTCTGGGCTCTTTGCTTGAGGGTCTGATAGATGGACACCAGTGTCTTCTGCTCTTCAATCCTAACCTTCGTCTCGGCAATCTTGCCATTCAGCTCACTCAATGTTCTCTGGGTCGGGAGGATTCCCAGAGCAATAAAGATAATGACTCCCGATAAACAGATCAGGAGATAAATAACGCTTTGCTGCGGAATTCCTTTAAAGTCCATATATTACCGGTTCAAATCCCTTCCAATTTCATGGTGATGACGAAACGAAGGAGTGACGCTTTTTTGGATGGCTCCTCATTCGTCTTCTGGACTTTTATCTGTTGAAACAAGGGAGAACGGTCCAATTTCATCACATAGTCTGCCAAGACATTCGGCAAAGATTTCTTTTCCCCGGCCGCAAACCCCTCAATTTCCAATTCCTTTCTTAGCTCTTCCCGCGCTGCTGATGCCGGGTTCGCTTTGACCGGCGCTACCTCAGCCGGCCTATCCAAGGTATTGCCGAGACTGACCTTCGCGCTGATCAGGCGGATATCTCGGGGAGTAAGATGGGACAATTCCGAGATTATCGCCAGCCCCTGATATCTTTGGCTGTAAATCTTGGTCGAGGCCATATCCTCTTTAACCGCGTTCAACGTCTGCATGATTAGTTCCCGGTTTACCGGCCCTTCGGCGAGGGAGAGCTGGCTTTCCAACTGACGGATGGTTTTTCTTTTTTGGCTCATGGCCTGGAGCTGATAAGTAAAAATGCCGCTACAGAGAAACACGGATATCAGAAAGAGGATAAAAATAGCCGTATTGATGCGCTTAACGGCGCGCGCGCTTTCTTTGTCCTTATAAGTAAAGAGCAAGTTGGGAGTGCGCACGCTATCGGACAGGGCGATACCCAGTGCCGGGGCTAAGGCCACCCTTTCCGAATCGCAGGCGTACATGAGCCGGTTATCGTCGCGGAAGGAATAGGGCCGCTGCAGGGGATCAAGAATATCACTTTCCACATTGAGCTGTCCGCCCATATATTGCACAATTCGGCTGTAGACGTTCATCGCCAGGGAGATGTAAAGCTTTTCGACCTTCTCATTGCCCAGACTGACGGTGAAGTACTCAAAAGTCCTTTCCACCTGTCGCACCAACCTATCAAAGGCCGGCAAGATCATCTGCCATATTTCCTCCTCTTGAAGTCCGTAACCCGCGTCCGTTTCCTCCAAAGGCGGCGAATCCGGACTCAAACTGAAAAGGATTTTCCTGACCTGATCGATATTTATCGCCAGCCCGCCTGCGCCAGTTTCAGCAGTCCGTGCCCTGGCCTGCAGGCCCTCGAGCAGACTTTCCAACATACTGTTTATTCCGGCCTTGATGTCGCGGGTCATGGCCAGAGTGCCGTTGGTGGCGTAGATATCGATGCGGGAAAAATCGTTGCCGATGAAGAGACTGGCCATCGGTCCCCCATTCCCGGCCAGCCATCCTGTCCGGAAGATATTCTGCAAAGCGAAAGGGGCAATGGATAGTCCGGTCAAAGGAAAACCGGCTTGGGAAAAAGATTTCCGCGTTTCCTCAACCATCCCTTTTGGAGCTCGGTAATACATAACCGCCAATTTCGCTATTCCCTGCTCAATCACCTCTCCCAGGACTTCAAAATCGAAAATATTCTCTTTCTCATCAAAAGGGGTCTCCTTTTTTGCGGACCATAAGACTGCGCTTTCGATCTGTTTCCTCGGAACCTTGGGGATACGAACATGGCGCACTTCAACGCCGGCAGCAGACATCATGGCCCAAAGGCTATGTTTTTGTCCCTCATCGCAAAAGGATGCTAATTCCGATTTCAACAGTTTCGCAAATTCGGCACCCTTCCTGTCGACCGTCAGCGGAATTTCCCGTTGTCTCTTATCGATCAGCACCGGCACGCCGTCGGGACCCTTCGTAGTTTTCGCCAACCATAAGTATTCGCGGGCGATATAAATGCCCACCGTCACTGCTTTAAGAAAAGAAGCTTTGCGGAAGGGGATAATTTTAGCGATCTTTTTGGGCAGTGGTGGGGGAACAGGAAGGGGGGCCTTTTCAGTATTTTCCCCCTCCGGAAAAGTCACGCTGCTTTTATTCCGAATAAAATCCAGCAATTTTTCCGTGGACGTTACGTCATTTAGCTGGGCCAAACCACCCTCCTGCCGGATCTATTTTCTCCGGAAGCAGTATCATTATAATAATTACATTAAATTAGCGATTCTTATCCGGCAGCAATTTCTGCTGCTGGTATTTATCGTTGCGATAATTTTCCAGGCTGCTCTGCACCAATTGCATATATTCGGGCGGGAAATGCTTCAGCGTGCGCACGCCATAGCGTATTTCCGGGGGCGGCGGTATGATGCCCCTGTTTATGTACTGCCTGATAGTCTTCGTCGAAACACCCAATTCCGTAGCTGCATCCATGGTGGTGGAATATGTCTTACCCCTCACTACTATCATAGGCACCTCAGATTAGAATGATAATCATATTAAACAATTCTCTTCACTTCCCGATTGTGCGTACCTACTATACCTTCCGTACCTTGTCAATGATTATTCTACTCCCAAGCCTGGCCGGAAATAACTTTTGTGAGGGGCCAGCGACAAAAAAGCAGGGAGATAACTAGGCAACCGGGGGAAAATTCTTGGAAACATCAGTCGGCGTGAGTATCACTCAATAATTTCGACCACATCTGATGGGGGCGTTTAGGAGGACCGCGGATCCTCAGCGGATCTGGGCATCCCTGAAAATGTCGTCCAATGGCTTCATCTTGTAGTCCCCGCGCGGCAAGTGCTGCATTTCACCGAGAGTTATTGCTCCGCTCAGGAAAAGGCGCAATCCTTCCTCAAAGAGCATATTCACGTTTTCTTTCTCCCGCGCCACGCGCATGATGGCTTCGGCGCCCTCCTTATGCAAGATGAGCTCGCGAATGGCGGGACACACGGAAATGAGTTCGTAGACCGCCTGCCTCCCGGAATACCCCGACTGGCGGCACATGCTGCAGCCGCGGCCTCTCCGCATATTAAACTTGCCGGCGCCCGCCTGAATTTCTTCAATGATTTCCTTGTCCAACCCGGTGTCCAACATCTCCACTTTCGTGGGTACGTATTCTTCCATGCAGTTGCTGCATATTTTTCTGACCAGGCGTTGGTTTACGGCCGAGACTAAGGTCGCCGAGAGGAGGAAATGCTCCACCCCCATATCGACCAGACGGGCAATGGAACCTGCCGCATCCTCCGTATGAAGCGTCGTAAAGACCCGGTGGCCTGTAAGAGCCGCCTGAACAGCGATTTCTGCTGTATCGACGTCCCGCACTTCACCGATGAGGATGACATCAGGATCCTGACGCATTAAGGCCCGGAGGGCGCGGGTATAGGTATAGCCTGCCTGGGGCATCAGCGAGCTCTGATTCACATGTCCCCCGGCCAGATATTCTACCGGGTCTTCGACGGTGACGATGTTGAGACCCACATTGTTAATCTCGTTAATCACCGCATTGAGGGTGGTCGTCTTGCCGCTGCCCGTCGGCCCCGTGACGATGTTGATGCCGCTGGGCTGCCGCACGCAGCGCCGATAGGTCAGCTCCATCCGGGGAGACAGTTTGAGGTCTCTGATGCGTCCGATGAAGGCGGCCTTATCCTTATCGAAGATCCGCATGACGATCTTTTCCCCGAAGATCATCGGCAGGGTCGAAACCCGGCAGTCGATCATATGGCCGTCGATCCGCGCGGAAAATGAACCGTCCTGGGGCAGACGTTTTTCGTCGATTCTCATCAGGGAATTCTTCTCACTGGCCATGATCTTGATCCGGCTCACGATGGCGTTGTGGTACTCGGCGGCAGGATAGGAAGTGGCCAGTTCCAGGACCCCGTCGATCCTCATCCGGACGTTGACATCCTTATCATGCGGCTCGATGTGGATGTCGCTGGCTCCGAGGGCCACGGCCCGCTGCAGGATCTTGTTCACGATGGCGACGGTGTCTCCCTTTTCCACCGTCAGGGGCTCCGCCTTCACGTCCAGTTTAATCTGGAATAATTTGGCAATGCCTTCCTCGATGGCCACTTGCGAAGCCAGGACGGGATTGATCCGGCATTCCGTAATGACTTCCGCCTCCTTAAGCGTTTCTTCCGCTAAGGGGTCGGCCATGGCCAGGGTAAGTTCGCGTGTCTGGTCATCGATGATCTGGAACAGGGGCAGGACCTTCTTTCGTTTGCAGAACTCCAGAGGAATGATCCGGGATAAAGATCTGTCGATGAGCTGGAAATTGTTTTCCGCAATGTTGACAAAATCCACCCTAATGAAACTGCTGATTATCTCCAGCATCAGATTTTCACTGACATACTTCAAGCGGATCAATGCTTCGCCGAGCGGCAGGGCGAGTTCCCGCGATTTCTGAAGAGCATGCTCCAGCTGCGACGTAGAGATGATCTTCCGTTCGATCAGCACTTCACCGAGTTTCTTTAGATCTTTCATTTCTTCCTCGCCGCCATTATTGCATCATGCAGGATCTTTACCCCGTCCTGTAGCGTGGGGGCAACCTTGAGCTTCTGATCCGCCCGGGTGAGACGGAAGACCTTACCAACCGTCTCGCTTAGCTTGGCCAGAACCACCAGACCGTTTTTCTCGCTCAACATTTTATGGACGGCCATACAGGCGCCCAACCCGGAACTGTCCATGAAACCCACCCGGCTCATCTCCAGAAGGATGAAGTAAAAATTTTTATCACGCAATTTCGCAATCTGTGACTTAAATTCCTCAGCGGAGCTCGCTACAAGATCGCCGTTGATGCCCACGGTTACAACATCGCCATCTGTGCCGATATTAAATTCCATAGTCTCCTTCCCCCTTCTTGCCTATGATCACCTTGTCCAGCATCATGACGTTCCTTCCATTTACATATTCGTACCGCACTGAATCCACCATTTCCTTAATGATGGCAAGGCCGAAGCCCCCTTCCTGCAATTCCTTTCCCTCCCCCAGCACCGGCATCGACACGCCGTCTGTAGGATCAAACTTTTTCCCCTCAGTTATGATGCAGAAGACCACTTTCGCTTCGCCGGCGGATATTTCTATTTCCACCTTCTCGGCACCCGAATGCTCAACAGCGTTATTCATGGCCTCCGTCGCCGCCAGGCAGAGGTCCCCGGTCGTGGACTCTGCCTCCGCCCCTCGATAGGCGTCCCGGCAAAACTCCATCAGCGCCTTCCTAACCATGTCCACACTTTCGAAGTTCGGCGCTATCTTAAAAGACAACCGTTTTTCCATCCCGTCCTATCTCCTTACTTGGTCAGGCCCCTGAGTCATGCAGGCGCTGGATGCCCTCCTCGCGATTGGCCGCCATAAGGAGCTTTTGGTTGGCGCCTGTCATCTTAAAGACCTTGCTGACAGCCTCACTGGGCGAGAAGAAAACGATTCGGCCCTTTTGGTTGAGAAATTTCTTATGAGCCTCGATAAACAAGTTGAGGCCGGTACTGTCGATAAAAGGCACCCCCCATAGGTTAAGCAAAATGAGGCGCACCTTTTGATCTGCCAGCTCCACAAACCGTGTCTTCAATTCCTCTATGGTGCTCGCGGTGAGATCGCCTATGGGGGTTACCTCCGCTATATCGCCTTTTTTATCAACCTGGACAACCATCGCCAAACCTCCTGAACATAGGGTTTACTTCCTCCTCATGACAAACATCGTCAGGTCATCGCTAAACTTTCCCTCGTTGAAGTTCGTCACTACCTGGAAGATCCTTTCCACCATCATGTCCGGAAGTGCCGGCTCCTTGAGTAACGCCTGGAGCCGTCCCTCCCCGAATTCCTCGCCTGAGGCATTCATGGCCTCCGTCAGGCCGTCGGTATAGAGAAAAAATGTATCTCCTGAATTAAATTGGTGCTGCGCCGCGGTCCAGGTATCGTCGCAGTCCCATCCCAGAACAGGCCCCGTAGACTCGTTGGTCAGCATGGAGTCGCCCTTAACGAGAAACACAGGATTATGTCCCGCCGATACGAGACTCAGTTCCTCGGTCTTCCTGTCGAAGACCGCATACACGAGCGAGAGGAACATGCCGCTGTCCTGCAAAATATCGCAGAGCATGCGATTAGCGGTGCATAAGATATCAATGGGACTGCGCATGGTGTGACCGAGGGAGTGGAAGATTCCCTTGCTCACCGCCATGATGAGGGCGGAAGAGGTACTGTGACCCGAGACGTCGCCCAGGATGAAGTGCAGGCCGCTATCCGTATCCCAGGCATCGAAAAAATCGCCCCCGATCTTGTCCGAAGGCCGGTAGAAGGTCCCTATGTCCACACCCGGAAAGCTCAAACCCCGGGGCAAGATGTTTTTTTGCACGTTCTGGGCCAGTAACCTGTCTTTTTCGAGCCGCTCATTCTTCAGTTTGATGTCGGCCGTGAGCTGCGCGTTTTGCTTCTTCAATTCATACTTTTCCAACACCCGGGACACGGATATGCTCACCGTCTCCTGAACGTTTTCATCCTTGAGCAGGTAGTCATTGGCCCCGCAATTAAGGGCGTTGATGGCCACGGAGATCTCATTGCTGCCCGTGAGGATGATGACCGGTACATCGCTTCCCATCTCCCGCAGCCTATTGATGAGTTCCAGGCCGCTCACCTGCGGCATGTTCATATCAGAGATGATGAGGCCGATGGCATGGTCGGCGGTAAATTTGGCGAACGCCTCGGCACCATCCTCCGCCGTATCAACGGCATAATTTTCTGACAGGAGTATATCCGCCAATACATCCCGGATGAATAAATCGTCGTCAACGACGAGGACCTTGATCTTTTCCTCTGCCATGCTCCTTTGAACCTCCCTGTTAGCCAATCAGATTCTGAACTGTCTCGAGCAGGTTGTTCTGGTCGAAACTGCCTTTCACGATATAGGCATTTGCCCCGACCATGATCCCCCGCTTTTTATCCTCATCCTTTTCCCGCGAAGTCATGATGATAATCGGCGTATCGCCGTAAGTCTCGTCTTTTCTCAACTGCTCCGTGAGTGAGAAGCCGTCGAGCCTGGGCATCTCCACATCGGTGATCACGAGGTCATATTGTCTTTCTTTCGTTTTCTCCATCGCTTCCAGTCCGTCTTCCGCAAGTTCCACAGCATACCCATACGCCTCGAGGATGCTCTTTTCGATTTCCCGCGTATTGATGGAATCATCGACGACGAGAATGTGCGCCGTTCCGGTCCGCACTTTTTCCGGCAGTCGCGCTTCCTTCATTTCCCCCGCTTCTTTGATGATCCCGGGAATGTGTAAGATGTTAATGACCTCGTTCCGGCCCGAAATGGTCACTCCCGACACGAGGTGGATATTTTTCATGTGGGCCGGCAACGATTTGATCACCATGTCTTCTTCATCGAGCAGGGTGTCGACGATAAGCCCGAGTTTTTCGTTTCCCAGGCGGACGACAAGCATCAGCAAATTGCTGCCTCTCGCACCGCCGTTGCCAGAAAGTTTAAGGACCGTCTCCAGATGTACCACCGGAATGAGCTCCTCCCGGAGTCTGATGGCTTTCTTGTTGAGAACATTGATGATCTCACTTTCCGGAACCCGGATAATCTCCGTCACATAATGCGCTGTTATCGCAAAGGTGGCGCTGGCAACTTCTACGAGGAGTACGCGCATGACCGCCAGGGTCATGGGCAGCCTGATGATAAACCTGGTTCCCTTCCCATCCTTTGATTCAATCTTGACGGAGCCCTTCAACCCCTCGACGATATTTTTCTTCACCACATCCATGCCGACACCCCGGCCGGAAATGTCGGTAATGATCGGACTGGTACTGAAACCGGGTTGGAAGATCAGATCGATTATTTCTTCTTCCGTCATGGAGTTTATTTCCGCTTCCGAGAACATATTTTTTTTGAGGGCCTTTTCCCTGATCCTGGCAAGCGGTATGCCCCTTCCATCGTCACTCAACTCAATCAGGACGCTTCCCGCATCATAGTTGGCGGAGAGCTTTATGGTCCCCTTCGCCCGCTTGCCGGCCTGCCGTCTTTCCTCCGGGCTTTCCGTACCGTGGTCAACGGCATTTCTGAGCATGTGTACCAGGGGATCGCCGATCTTCTCGATCATTTTCTTGTCCAGCCCGATGTCCCCGCCTCCAATAATAAACTCGACGTCTTTTCCCTGCGCGTGTGCCACATCCCGTACCATCCGCGGCAGCGAATCAAATACGGTGGAAAGCGGCACCATCCGAAGCATGAGTGCCTTTTCCTGCAGTTCGGAAGTTAAAAGCTCCTGCATATTGGCATCATCGCGCATACTCACTGAGAGTTGCTTGAGCCTGGCCTGAAGCGCTTGTGCAGACTGGAAGATCTCTGCTCTCTGGCCGTCTTCGGAACTATCACCCTTGCCTAAATGGGAGGAATAATCGGCATTGCGCTTCGCCGCCTTTTCCGCCTCCCTGATATCGAATAAACGTTGCTTCAACCGGTTCTGATGGGAGACGATCTCTCCCATGAGACGTATCAGTTCGTCAAGTTTGTCCGCATTGACGCGGATGCTTTCGGACGGCCCCGCCTTTTTTTCCTGCGCAAGCGGCGTCGGCTGGTCATCGGGCGAGTAAGCCTCGCTAAGCACATCTTGTTCCGGACTTGCCGTTTCATCTGTCCTGACCTTTTGTTCTTCAGGTGCACTAACGGCAGGCGATATGGATTGCACCGGGGCTTCTGCCACGGCGACACTCCGGGCGGCACCCCCGAGGGAAGCAAACTGTCCTTCCGCCGCTTCGGCCAGTTCTTCGCAAAGAGCGCTCGTGTCTTCCTCGATTTGCTGGCCGGCAGCGACTTTTTCGATCATGCCGGCGATGCAGTCGATTCCCTTGAAAAGGACATTGGCCAAACTCTGGGAATGGCCGATCTTTTGCTCTCGTAACGCGCCCAGCACATCTTCCAGTTTATGAGCCACCTCGGTTATCGCGTTGAGTTTCATCATCCGCGATGATCCTTTGATGGTATGGGCGGAACGGAAAACAGCGTTGACAGTTTCCGCATCTTCCGGATGGTTCTCGAGTTGTACCAAACCCTCATTGAGTTTGTTTACATGATCACGGGCCTCGTCCACAAACCGAGCCAGGAATTTCGCCATATCCAGTGCCATACCATCACCTTTTCCCACGTCTTAACTTTTCCAGATTGTGTTGGCAGAGGTGCTTGATCTGCTCGGCCGGAAAGGCCAGGGGGAAGAAGGTAAGCCCATGGTCTGCCAGATCGCCCTTGCTCAACAGCTTAGTCACAATCTCATACTCCCTGATGGCCTGCTTTGTCTCGTTGCGCAGAACCTGAATTTCCGCCAGGTAAAAATGCCCCAGCCAGCATGAGGATTGAATATAGACAGCCTCCTTGAATCTCTTTATCGCCGTCTCGTGGTCGCTCTTCAGCTTGGCAATAAGACCCAGGAGGAGATGTCCCTCCAGATTCCACCTTTCTCTTTCTATACTCTGCTTGCAGACCTTTTCGGCCTCGTTGAGCCTTTTCATGTTAATAAGCACGCCGGCCTTCAGCATATAGGCCTTCATGAAAGACTGGTCCTGTTCCAAGAGCAGGTCGAGGCACTGCAGCGACTCCTCATACTGCTTCTTCCCGGCCAGGGCCAGGGCGTCATTGAAAGATAATGGTTTCACCTGCCGCCGATTGGCTGCCTGTTTCGGCAAAGCAGGAGGCACCGGCCTGAAAGCGGAGAGCCCAGGCCGCACTTCTTTGATCCTGCCTGCTTCCGGTCCGGCCCCTGCCGGCCTTTTCCTGTCACCCCTGCCGGGTGTGCCGCTTTTCTGAAAGCAAAATACCCCTTCCAGTTCAATAAGCGCCAGGATGCCGTGATTATGCGACAGCGTTTCCGTGGAACTTACAAAAAGCCAACCCTTTTCCTTCAAAAGACCGGCCAACCGGTTAAAGATGCTCAACTGCGTCGGGGCATCGAAATAGATGGACACGTTCCGGTAAAAGATGGCATCGAGTCCGCAAAGGATATCAGGATATAGGTCGCTCAACAGATTCAATTTCCTGAAGCTCACTCTCTCCCTGATGAAATCCCTCACGCGGTAACAATCGTTTCCCACTTCCTCGAAATACTTATCCCGCAGTGCCTTGGGAAATTCCCGGAAGGAAAAACCGCTGTATACCCCCTGTTCCGCTCTCTCCAGGGCGGCACTATCGATGTCTACACCAATAACGGAGACAAGTCCCCGGATGCCGGCGCCGAATTTCTCGAAAAGCTTCATCATGACCGAATAGGGTTCTTCTCCTGTCGAACAGCCAGCACAGAGGATGCGCACAGGTTCGGCAGGAGTTTTGCAGGGCAGCATTTCCGGCAGGAGCTGCTCGGTCAGCAGATCGAGGTGCGCAGGTTCCCGGAAGAAATAGGTCTCATTGACGGTTAAAAGGTTCACCAGGGAGTGGAACTCATTGTCATCCTGCCTGAGGCAGGCCAAATACTCGGTATCCCTGGTCATGCCGCGCTTCGTCATCCTGGCGAGGATGCTATCATTGAGGACGGCGGCTTTCTCCGCCTCGAAGCAGAGGCCGCATTTTTCTTTGACCAGGCTTTGAAAGGGTTGGATATTCATGAACTGTCCTTAGAGAGTCATCTTCCGCTGAGCACCGCCTGCTAAAAGGGAAACGACCTTCCCGCCGATCTCTTCCAGGGGGAGGATCATATCAATGCAGCCGCTGTCGATGGCCACTTTGGGCATGCCGAAAACAATGCAGGACTTTTCGTCCTGGGCGATAGTCGTTCCACCCGCTTCCTTGAGCTGCTTCATGCCCCTTACTCCGTCGCTGCCCATGCCGGTCATAATTATGCCGATGCTCTTTGCCTTGTAGACGTGGGCCACGGATGACAAAAGCCTGTCGCAGGAAGGGCGGTAGATATCCGCGGGATGACGTTCTACGAAGGTAACTCTCCTGCTCAGGCTTATTTCCATATGCTTTTCGGAAGGCGAGACGTATACGGTCCCTGGCACGAGCGGTTCGCCTTCCTCCGCCACTTTCACCTTGAGCTTCGCCAGGCGGTTAAGCCATTCCACGAGTCCCGGAATGAAACCGTCGGAGTTATGCTGGGCAATGACCACGGGACAGGGAATGGTCTCGGGCAAGGATGACAGAATAATGGAAAGGGCCTCCGGCCCTCCCGTGGAGGAGGCGATGGCGACTATCCGGTCCGAGGTCGGCCCGGTAAACACCACGGGCTTTTCGACCGGTTTTTCCTTCAGGGCACCCTTCCCGCTGATATGGGTGATGACCTTGATCTTCGAGAGGAGCTTGATTTTTTGGATGAAATCCCGCGCCTCAGCAAGGTTCACATCGGGCTTCACCACGAGGTCCAATGCCCCCTTGGAGATGGCCGCATAGGCGGTATGCGCATCGCCCCGCGTTGTCACCACCAGGATGGGCAGAGCGATATTGCCCATAATATGTTCAATCGCCTCGAGCCCATTCATGACCGGCATCTCTATATCGATCGTCAGGATATCCGGCTTCAGCTCCCTGACCTTTTCCACCGCTTCCCGGCCGTTCTTAGCCTCACCCACGATGGTGATTTCCTTGTCCGTGGACAGGATGGCAATAATAAGTTCTCTCGCCAGGTCGCTGTCGTCGGCCACCACTACACGAATTTGTCCCATCCTGTCAGCCCCTCCCCTAGTCTATGTAAAGATATAAAGGCATCACTCAATCTTGAACTTTTCCACTTGCCCCTTCAGGCTGTCCGAAAGGTCCGTCAATTTATTACTGATGGCACTGATCCGGCGGATCGCATCCGTTGTCTGGCCGGAGCCCGCCGCGATTTCCCTCAGCGCCGTCACCACCTGATTGCTGGCTGTCTTCTGCTGCTGCGTCGAGAGGGAAATCTGTTTCGCCGCTTCCTGGGTCGACTGCGCGTCCTCAACGATATCCATCAGGTTGGCGGCGGTCTGGTTCGTCAGGTCCATACCCTCTTGGATCCCCTTCGAGCCTTTCTCGGACGTGATCACCAGTCGGTTGATCGCATCCTGGATCTCATTGACCTTGGACTCGATCTCGCCGGTGGACTCCATTACGCTGTCCGCAAGTCTCCGGATCTCCACGGCCACGACCCCGAAGCGCTTGCCCGCCTCACCGGCACTCGAGGCCTCGAGTGCCGCATTGAAGGCGATGAGCTTGGTCTGGTCGGCAATGGTGTTGATGATCTCCATGACTTTGGAAATTTCTTTCGATTTTCTTCCCAAATCGACAATTTCACTGATGCTCTTCTGGTTGTCCCCATCGATGTCATTCATCTTCAAGATGACCGTCTCGACGGCCGTGGCGCCCTTTTTCGTATTTTCCCAGGTCCGGGTGGCGATGTCCACGACGGATTT
>ORJL011828766.1_pt1 | contig 43805 bp, 31 predicted proteins | sample 1779941 | NCBI WGS metagenome assembly ORJL01 (sample SAMEA104232317, study PRJEB22302) | groundwater metagenome | biome: forest; feature: aquifer; material: groundwater | place: USA | collected 2011-08-07 | depth 5.8 m | reverse complement strand
GCCTGGCGCGACAAAGAGGAATTCAAGGCCCGCGTGCTGGAATGGGCCGCCGAACTGGGAGTGAAAACGCATACGCTGGCCCTCCGCCCGATGCGAAGCAAATGGGCATCGTGTTCCGAAGCGGGGAATCTGAATTTCAACACCGAGCTCCTCTCTCTGGACCGCGATATCGGCAACTACGTTATCGTGCACGAATTGCTGCATTTCTCGGTCCCGAACCACGGCAAGCTCTGGAAAAGTCTCATGCGGGCACATTTAGGGAACTACGAAAAGCAGGAAGACGCATTAAGCAAGGTGGCGCATAGCAAGACGCTACAGCGTCCGCGCTGAGGCGCGCCGCTGGGCAAGTCTGTCAGTTTTCAAGTAATAGACCCACCTCGTTTTTTGCCATCAGACCCACCCCCGGGGCGTACCGAATAAAGACGTGGCACCCCTGGTGCGGATTGCATCGAAGGCGGGTGGACCACAGCGGACACCGTGCCAATTCTGTTGGGCAGGTATAAGGCCTGAGGCTGTATGCTGGCCCACTATGGGTCGCATATCACCTATGGGGGTGGTGTGGAGGACGGACCGGGCGGAGCCACGCGACACCCCTGTGACTCGGGCTGCGCTGGTAGACACAGGTCGACTGGGCCCAACCCAAAGATACGTGATCGTCTCCAAAACTCAAGGGGACGATTACGATTTCTGCGACTCTTCGATAACAGTGCGGTTCATATTGCCCGCGCCACCCTCGCAGCTTCGTGCACGGCGTTGACTATTTGACGGGGTTTCACGCAGTCTCCAATAGCATGAAGCTCAGGCACCCTGTCTTTGAGCGCCGCTTCCAGTCCCCTGCTGGGAGTGAGGTCCAGCGCGAAGACGATAGAATCTCCTTCGACAAGCATTGTATCTCCGTCATTGTTCCTGACCACCAGTCCCCGGTCGGTAACCTCCTCGAAAGCCGACCTGGCGATCACGTCAACGTCAATCTTCGGCCACAGCTCAAACAGGAACCATCTGCGAAGTGAGGCCTCCATATCTGCGGCTAAACCCTCACCCGGCCCAAAGTCGGAACTTGTGTCGGTTACTAACGTAACGTGCTTCCCCTTATCCGCCAGAAAAGCCGCTGTCTCGCATCCGACCATTGTGCCTCCAACCACGACTACGTTGTGCCCAACCTCTCTAGTTCCACTGAGCACGTCTATAGCGTTGGCTACGCTGCCTCTCGTTATTCCAGCCACATCAGGCAAAGTGGGCTCTGCACCAGTAGCCAGAATCACCGCCTCGGGTTTCAAACCGATTATTGTTTCCGGCGTGGCCTCCTTAGCCAACTCCACCTCCACCGGCAATTTTCGTAACTGCGCTGTAAGGTAATATAAGATGTCACCGATTGTCCGCTTGAAAGAGACTGCCGAGGCCGATATCAGGTTACCTCCTAGGTGGTCCTTCTTTTCCAAAAGGGTTACCCGGTGTCCCCTGAGAGCGGCGACACGGGCCGCTTCCATACCGGCGGGCCCACCGCCCACAACAACCACGTTCTTCGGTTTCTGAGTCGGTGTTATTGCATATTCCTTCTCACGCCCCAATTCAGCATTGACTGTGCAGACAACATGTCCGACACCGCCCAATATCCCCAGGCCACAGACGTTGCAGGCCAGACATTTCCTGATGTCATCATACCTGCCCAGGGCTGCCTTCCGGGGCATATCCGGGTCAGCAAAGATGGCGCGGCCCATGGAAATGAAATCAGCCTTACCTTCCGCGATAAAACGGTCCGCCATCCTGGGATCGGAAATCCGGCCGACTCCGATTACCGGAACATTTACCACCTGCTTGATGGCCTGTGCCAGGTGGATCAGGTGGCCACTCGGGTATGACATGGGGGCAAAGGAGGCAGGCATGAGCTGTTCGATGTACCCTTCCTCTGAAGAAGCCACATAAGCCGAGGTGGTATGGATAGCGTCGACCCCGGCCTTAACCAGCATGCGTGCGATCTGCTGGCCGTCTCTGGGCAGATTTCCCCCCTTAATGTACTCGTCAATCACAAAGCGAACCATGAGGGGGTAGTCAGGTCCCGCTATCTGGCGAATGCGGCGGCAGATTTCGAGTGCAAACCTGGCACGGCTCTCCAGGTCGCCGCCGTATCTGTCCCGCCTCTTGTTGGTGAGAGCGGAGAGGAATTGGGCAATCAGGTGCCCGTTCCCGCCATGGACTTCGACAGTATCAAAACCGGCTTCTTTCGCCCTGTGGGCCCCTTGACCGTATGCTTCAACCAGTGTCCCAATCTCTTCGACGGTCAATTCATGGGGCACCTCGCCGCCGAAAGGGGCGATTGGCGAAGGGGCCACCGGTTGCACACCCGTTACCCGGCGGCGTGCCCGTCTCCCTCCATGGTGCAGTTGGAGGGCAATCCTGGCACCCTCCTGTTTGACGGCCGCGGCCAGACGTGCCAATCCCGGGATGAAGCTGTCGTCATATACGCCGGGCTGATGGACTACCTTGCCCTCAAAGGATACGCTGGTGCCCTCCATGATGAAGAGGCCAACACCACCCCTGGCTCGCGCAACACAGTATTGAATCATCCGGTCAGTAACATGGCCTGAGGCATCTGCAAAACCAGTACCCATGGGAGGGAAGACAATTCGGTTTCTAACCTCCATGGTCCCGATCTTGCCTGGCTCAAAGAGCTTGTTGAGACCGTCAGTGCGCAAAATGCCTTACTCTGAAGCCCTTTGACCCCGGGAGACTATCTTGACGGGCGTGATGGCTGCCTGATACTGTTCCATCATGGCCTTGATGCGTTCTTCAGGCCAATCCGGGTCCCAACCGAGCCCGAGGTCTTCATCCACCAGGATGACGGTCATGTGCGTGTAGTAGGGCCTGCCTTCTATTATGGTCGTGACACAACACGATCTCTCGTGAGACCAACAGTCATTACACTTCCCGGTCACAACGCAGGGCGTCTTTTTGTTCGGTGTTATCCACGCCATATGGACCGGAGAGATAACGTTCCGCAACCTGTCCATGGCCACTTCGAGATTCGGCGCTATCTTGTTTCTACCCGCCACCACTATCACTCGCTTCGGACCAAAGAACATCCCTGCGACCCTGTTCCCTGACCCATCCACGTTCAGCAGCCTGCCGTCGGAAGTCACCACGTTGGTGCTGGAGAGAAAGAAATCGCAGGTCATGGCCTGCTTTCTGAGTTTTTCGAGAGCCGCCATTCGGTCCTCGGCCAGAACCCCTTCCCACAGGCTGCTGGACTGGGTGTCTAATACCGTATTCCCCCGCCGCACGAGTTCCTCCATGATGCCTATTTGTCTTAGTGTCGCAGAACCTCCTGCACCGACACTTGACGATGCGGGAACCATGGCGAGCACCATGTCTCGGGCAGCCTTCCGGTTCTCAGCAAGCCGGGCCTCAAGCCCTCGCCGTCTGAGAGATGCCAGAGTTGTTTCGATTGATATGTCCTTCCGTTCGGTTGCCATTCTATGTCATTCCCTCCCACAGTTCAGGTGATGTCAGGCTTACCTGCCTGCCCCTCGCAGAGCTGGCGTCAACATATCGTGAGACGCGGTACCCGGCAAGTTGTTGACGTGTCTCCATGTCATCTCTTCTTCTTTCGTAACAGCTCATTCCAGTTGGCCGGCTTTCGTATTCTCTTACTGGTGGGCCAGCCCATTTTCTGATTTTGCACGTACCCTTTGCTCTGGTTCCGGCACGGATCTCCGCTGACCACGATACCGATCCATTCCGGCTTCAGGAACACCGGGACCATCCTGTCAGGATCGGATGATTCGGAATAGTGCCCGGGCACTATCCCTCTTTCGACATATGACTGGAAACTGAAAGTCGAGATGCCGACCTGCCAGGCCAGTTTCTCGACCAGGCCTGCGCGCACCCTGGTATTGTCGTACAGGTATTGCCTGACATCGTTCTTGGTCCAGCCGCCTCGTGCGATCACACCGGCGACGCTGGGGCTAAGGACTATCAGCGGGTAGGCCATGCCGTTGTGTACTCCGGCGATAGGTGTCCAGTATCCCATGGTCTGCCGGCCGATTACCTCCGCGATTGTTTCCACGTGGTCGACAGGCTTGTCACCGCCGCTGTAAGTCGGAGGGCTTATCGAGACGCAGCTCTGGACGGTGACCACGTTTTCACCTCGCGAGAAACCCCGGTCTACGCTGAAAGGTTCCCAACCCAGCTCGATGGCTGCATCCTCGTTTTCTGCGAGTACGACGTTGAAAGTGCCGGCGATACATCCCTTGTCCGTCGCGCCCGGAGGGATGCGGAACCCGGCCACGTTTCTCAAGTAAAGCCTTAAGAAACGCCCAATACTGGTATTGGCCTGCCTGCCTACCCTCATCACACCCGATTCATAGTTAAAGTCCAGCTCCTTCATGATCGGCCCGTTGAGGATGACAAGCGGTTCCCAGCCGGGTGTGCTTCCGGCGTTCTCCAGGTTAAACCCCGGGTCTGCTATCGCTTCTACCGCGGCTATCAACACCGGCATGTACTCAGGCCGGCATCCTGCCATAACTCCGTTGACGGCGATATTCCAGATGGTGGCTTCTCGCTGTTCCAGCGGGAGCACGCCAATTATTTCATCGGGTGACCGGTCGGTGAACTTCAGAAATCCTTCCACGTTTTCAATTGTGGGAGGGATGACCGGCAATCCGTCAGTCCACAGGTTCGAGTGAAAGTATTCCTGGACATCTCCCAATGTCCCTTTGAATATGATGGCTCTTGGCGACGGTTTGTCCCGGTCTTCTGTTTTGACAGGCGCCATGGTCTCACTGCTTGTGGTTAGCCCTTTGACGACGTCATCTACCATAGATTCGACGACTTTGTCCTGCAATGATAGATGACTGTCTGTCATGGGGACGCCCCGATATTCGGCGATAGCCAGGTTGCTTAATCCCAGCGCCTGAGCAGTTGCCCGAGCCTGACGTAAGAAACCTGTGGTAACGATGGATACGCTCCGGATGCCTTCCTTTTCGGCGGCGACGCTTGCCCGCACAACTGCGGGAGTGCAACTGCCTCAGCCGCCTACGCCTGATATGACCGCGTCGCAACCATGTTTGCGGAACAGTTCAGGCAGAGCGCCAACTACGTCCTTCTCTTGTGGACCATGCGTATCGCCGAAGTTTTCGTAGTCAACGAATCTTACCCCGGGGTACCGCTTCCGCAACGATTCTCTGATGACCGGGAATATCTCTTCTCCCCGAAAAATCCAATCATACAGCTCACAGATGGTCTTGCCGTTAAGGTCAGGGGCGCCGGCAGTAACTGGCACGGCTTCGCAGACCTCCCTCCCGAGAGGCCATACCACCTCATACTTATCTGGCATGTAAACCCTCCTTTATCCCGCTCTTTGGTGCAACGCGACTCCTGTATTGTTTACTTTCACACCGACTGTTGCGGCTTCATGATTTCATCATTTCCTCACCCCTGTATCCTGCCGACATCATCCATAAGCCCTTCGATATTGTCGAGGTTTTCAAGGTTTGAGATTGCCTCGACTGTCTTCCGGATCTTTTCCGGTGAAAGGAAACCAGCGGTGAATTTCCCATACAATCCTTTTACCTGCTCCGTTGTCAAAGGTTCCTTTGGCGATCCTATCGGATACTGGCGCCGCCCGGAAAACGTCCTGCCATCCCTGGTCCTGATAACCAACTCGGCTGGCGCTTCCATGAGTACGTTTGAACGGTCTGAATGAAGGATGACCTTCACTTTTGAGCGCGACTCCTTGTACCTGGGGTCGGCAATGATATTCCTGTTGAAATGCTTCAGGTTCACATCTCCATCAAGCAGCGCTGTCCCCAGCGTGTGATAGAAACTGAACTGCAGGTCACCCTCGGTCTTGGGATCAGGACGATTCAGTATCTCGTCAAATGGGCTCGTGTGCACTTCAATCGTATCTACGTCTTCGTAGGAGAAGCCGTATTGTTTCCTCAGTTCGAAGAAGATATCAAGCTGGCGATGCTGCACCCAGCAACACGGATATTTCTTGATCCATATCGTTTCAAGCAGCCACTTCGTTCCTAAACCCTCTATCATCTTCTCAGGGTGTACCTTCTCTTCGCCAAGAAGTCTCGTAAGATAGGTTACGATGTCGGGATTACTGCTCATGCCCTCTTTGGCCATCTCTGCGGAAACCAGGCCATGTAATGACTGAAATGCAGATTCATAGAAATGTGCGTCCGTGCCAAGATTGATCATCGAAAGCGGGACCGTCGATAGGGCAAGCCCTATTGCCGACATGGTCTGTTCTTTGTTCAAACCGAGGACTCTGGCTGCTCCGACTGCCGGACCGATGGCAGCCGGAAACACTCCGTACCCTATCTGAGTCGTGGGAGATAAGCAGGTCCTGACATGTACCTCAAGCCCCACGACGAGTGCTTCCATCAAAGTCTTCCCCGAGAGTCTCAATCCTTGAACCAGGGAAAGCAACGGGGGGATAACTCCGATGTCCCACGAGGACCCACCCTCGGTATTGAAGCTGTCATCCTCCAGTTCGCCAGCATGAGCGGAAAAGGCATTCAGGAAAGCGGCTTCCCAAAGAGACGTCCTGAAATTGCCTCCGACAACGGTGGCTTCCGGGGGCAAGTTTCTGCCTCGAATTGACCTGATTGCTTTTTGTGTAGCCGGCAGAGTCGACCCCGATACCATACCGGCGGTTGTCTTCATGACCAACTGCCTGGTGAATTCGATTATCTCAGGTGGAATATCCTGATATTGCGTTTCGACCGCGAAAGCGGCTAATCGTTCCGCGATTGCCTGACTCCCGGCACTGGCACCTTTTCCAACTTTATGCATCTTATTGTTGACCTACCGCTCTTGATCCCCACGGGCGATATTACACCCCTCCCTGGAGAGTGTCAATCAGTCAGTCTGCGAGTCCGGTTTGCCCCGCAGTTCGTTCAGCGCGTGCAGATGCCGGACAGTGAAGTGTTTCGGGCATGATCTTTTGACAAAACTACCGGGTTCAGCAATGATATTGAGACGCTCTCCGACATCAGGCGAAGCCGCCATGGTCGTGCTGGCACCTTTGTCTATCCTGACATAAGAACTCACCTGGCTGCTACGAGAGGGAGGTTTGAAAATGGCGGAAAAGGACAAACTGTTCATTCAGGCGAACGAGGCGGTTGGATGGGGCGCCGTGGCGGCTGGCTGCAAGTACTACTTCGGATATCCCATAAGTCCGCAGAATGAGATCCCGGAGTGGTTTGCACGGGAGTTTCCCAGGCATGGCGGCTTCTTCCTGCAATCGCAATCTGAAACGGGGTCCATCAACATGCTGTACGGGGCGTCCGGGATGGGTGTCCGGGTGATGACCTCGACCTCCAGCCCGGGCTGGTCGTTGATGCAGGAAACGATGTCCCACCTGTGTAATGCCGAGTTACCCTGCGTTATCGTTCTCGTGCAGAGGGGTGGGCCGGGAGGCACCCCAACACGTCATGCCCAGATGGACTATATCACCGCGGTCTGGGGAGGGGCGCATGGCGGCAGCAAGAACATCGTCCTGGCCCCTTCCTCGGTCCAGGAGGTGTATGACTTCGTCCAGAGGGCGTTCTACCTGGCCGACAAATACCGCAACCCTGTGGTAGTGCTCTCGGATGCCATCGTCGGGCAGACGGCAGAGGTGCTGCGCCTTCGCAAGCTCGATTTTCCTGCCCTGCCAGAAAAGGACTGGGCGCTTGCAGGCAAAGCCCGTCACAAGGATGGGCAGCGGCGTATCATCCAATACTCTCATGGATCGCACGTATTTGACCCTCCTTACGACAGCCATATGAGCTTTTGGATTCACCTTGACAACAAGTTCAAGCAAATGCAGTCCGAGGTCATGTACGAGGACCGCCACACGGATGACGCCGAGCTAATTGTGGTCGCCTACGGCTATACCTCCCGCGTTTCCAAGGAGGCGGTTGACACCGCTTATGCTGAGGGCCTTAAGGTTGGGATGATCCGTCCCATTACCCTGTTTCCGTTCCCTTCCCAGATCATAAAAGAAAAGGCGGCAAAGGGCGCCAGATTCCTGGTCGTAGAGGACAGCCTGGGGCAGATGATTAACGACGTGAAGCTGGCCGTGGAAGGCAAAACGCCGGTCCACTTTTTGGGCACCTTCGCACGCCATCTTCCCAATGATGCGGGGATGATTCTTCCGGATAGGGTCCTGCAGGAGATACGCAAACTGGTTCGAGGAGACAATTAGCATGGCTCAAGCGTTGGAGAAGGTCAGAATCTCGGGACCTCCCCGGCTGTGGATACGCCACCAGTCCGGCGCCAAACGGTGTCCCGGGTGTCATTATCAGATTCTGGAGCACGCCGTATGCACTGTGATAGACGAGATGGGACTCGAAGGGGAGGCGATGATCATCACCGGCGTGGGCTGCTGCAGCCGCACTTTCCTGGTGACGGACTTCGACGCCATGTTCGTCCCCCACGGGAGGGCGCCTGACATGGCGACTGCCGTCAAACGCATCCGGCCTGATTTGACTGTGTTCACCTGGCAGGGCGACGGCGACTGCATTTCGATAGGGACTGAGTCACTTATCGCCGCCGCTAACCGTGCCGAGAAGTTCACGGTGCTCATGATTAACAATGCCAACTACGGGACGACCGGCGGGCAGGCGGCCCCTACCACACTGCTTGGACAGGTGACCACGACCACCCCTCTGGCGAGGACTCCCGACACCGGCTATCCGGCCCACGTCGCCGAGTTGCTATCCGGCATACGCGGAGTGGTGTATTCGGCCCGCACGTCGCTTCACACCCCGGCTAACTATCAGAAGACCAAGGGCTACCTGAGGAAGGCATTCGAAAAGCAGAAACAGGGGCTGGGGCTCAGCTTCGTCGAAGTCATCTCCGCCTGCCCGGTCAACTGGCATGTGACGCCGGTGCAGGCGCTCAAGTTCATTGAAGAAAAAATGATCGCTGAATATCCTCTGGGTGAATTCAAGAACGTCGACAAGATCGCATAGTCCGGAGCATGAGGAGGCGCAATGGAGCAAAAGGCAGGCTCACGATTTGATGTCATAATGGTTGGTCTGGGGGGGAAGGGAGTGCTCATGGCTGGCGAGTTGCTGGGGCGTGCTGCAATGTCCAAATTCGAGCACGTGTCCTGGTTCCCGTCGTACTCATCGGCGAAACGCGGAGAGTCCTGTGAGTGCACCATAGTGATGTCAGACGAGGAAATCCCGTCTCCCGTGCTGACCCAAACGAACGTGCTGGTTGTCATGGAACCATCCCAGTTGATGCCTTTCCAGGGTCGGGTGGCAAAGGGAGGGTTGATCATAACAGAAACCCAGGGATTGAAAGATAAGCTGGACAGGAATGACGTCAGGATCATGTTCATACCGGCAGTCGCCGCTGCTGTTGAGTTGGGCGATGCCGTAGTGGCAAATATGGTTCTGCTGGGCTCATACATCAAGTCCACCGGGACGATCCCTCTGGAATTGGCTGAGAAGGAGTTGGAGGAAAGGTTGGGGGGCAAGCCTGAAGCGTTGCGGCTCAATAAGGCGGCGCTGCGAAAAGGTATGCTCCTTTGCGAACAGCAGGGCATTACTGGTGGCGTCGGCGCGAAGAAGCAGTAATCGAGCAGGACTGGAGGAAGTCGCATTATGGCAAAGGGAGAAATAGTAATCGACGAGAAGCACTGCCGGGGCTGCGCCCTGTGCGTCGAGTTCTGCGCGAAGGGTTGCATCGAGATACCCGGGACCAAGTTTACCGCAGAGGGCTACCTTCTCGCGGTATTCAGCCACCCTGAAAAATGCAACGGCTGCGGGGTCTGCGGCTGGATGTGCCCTCAGTTCGCCATCGAGGCGTTCAAGTATGTACAACCGGGTGAGTCCAAAGAGGATAGGCCGAAGGCGGAAGAGCCAGCCTGAGGAACGTAAAAGACCATTCGGCGTCTGCCGGCTGGTGTTCCGCGTCTCAACTGAGAAGGAGAGGGATGGGCCGGAAAGTAGTCATGACCGCAGACTTCGCGGGTATCCCGTCTAACAGGGAGGGGTATCACAAGGCAGGGGCGGAGTTCTCCAAGATTCACTGCAAGGATGAGGACCAGCTTATCAGCGCGGCCCGCGAAGCCGACGCCGTTATCTGCCTGGGAATCCAGCCCTATACGCGCAAAGTAATTGAGGCTTTGGGGCGGTGCCGGCTTATAAGCTGCATCGGTGTCGGAGTTGATGGTGTGGATGTCGGTTTCGCGACCGAACGGGGGGTTTGCATTTCTAATGTAGTCGATCACTGCAACGATGAGATCGCCGAACATACCATGGGTCTGCTCCTGCTCAGCGCCCGCAAGCTCCCCCGCCTGGACAAGGCAATCAGAGACGGGAAATACCGCTCCCTGGCGCCGAGAACCCCTGAGATTTTGCAGATATTAGCGGGAATCCCCCGCGTGAAAGGTCAGACGCTGGGAATCATCGGTTTTGGAAGGCTGGGAAAGGCCGTGGCTGCTAGAGCGAAGTGCTTCGGCATGCGGGTTATCGCACATGGCCGGTCCACACCTGATAGCGTGTTCGATGAGCACGGGGTTGAAAAAGTGGACCTTGACAGCTTGCTCCGCAACTCGGACTACGTCTCGCTCCACTGCTCTTTGACTTCAGAAAACCGGCGCATGCTTGGTGCAGAGCAATTCGAGAAGATGAAGCCCACGGCCTACTTCATCAATACGGCGCGCGGCGGTCTGGTCGACACTCCGGCCCTTTATGATGCGCTATCACGTGGACTTATAGCCGGAGCTGCTCTGGACACGGTTGAGCCGGAGCCGCTGAGTCTCGACAGTCCTCTGTTCAAGTTGGAAAACGTATTCTTCACACCCCATTGCGCTGGTTTTTCGGAAGAGTCGAAAATCCAACTGTGCAGGATGCCTGAGGAAGAGGTCTTCCGGATTCTGAGCGGAGAATGGCCCCGGAACCTGTTTAACCCCTCCGTCAAACCTGTGTTCCTGGCTCGCTGGCCGGATTTCAAGGCCGGGCAACGGGGGTAATTCTCGAACTCGCTGCCAGATTCATCATGTTCGTATGAGGCATAAGATGTCAGCACCTCTCGAAGGAACCCGTGTGCTTGATTTCGGGGCCTATGTCCTGGGCCCGATGTCGGCTTCCATGCTGGGGCTGCTGGGAGCCGATGTGATCCGGATAGAGCCGCCCGGCGGAGACTTGACGATGCGCGTTGGCACTCTCACCGGGGGGATGGGCACCGTCTATATCAACTCGCACTTTAACAAGCGCAGCATCGTGCTCGATCTCAGTGTACCAGAGGGCAAGGAAACCGCCCTCAGGCTGATCGAGCGCGCCGATGTCCTGATTGAAAACCGCCGCGTCGGAACGATGGACCATCTGGGGTTGGGCTACGAAAAGGCCTCGGCAGTCAACCCAGGCCTGGTCTATGTTTCTTGCTCGGGGTATGGCGCCCGTGGCCCGTTACGGAACTACGCTGCCGCCGACCAGTTCATGCAGCCGGCGACTGGCTTCGCCAGTATCAACGGGAAGGAAGGAGGTCCGGCTGAGCGGCTTCGGATCGCCTATATTGACCCGGCAACGTCTGTGATCCTTTGTCAGGCCACAATGCTAGGCCTGCTGGCCAGGGCGACTACCGGGCGGGGGCAGAAGATAGAGACATCCATGTTCGAGATCGGCATTGGACTGCAGACAACGCGCATTGCCGAGTTTTTCGCCACTGGCGAAAACCCCTGCAGGCTGGGTAGCGCCTGCTCCACCGTCGTTCCCTCGCAGTCATTCCGGACGCAGGATGGTAAGTACATCAACGTGAGCGTCCCGCGGGAAGAATACTGGCCCCGGCTGTGCCGGGCGCTGGAGATTGAACGCATCAAAGATGATCCCATGTTCATATCTAACGCGCAGAGGGTCAAGAACCGGGCCGCGCTGGTGCCTATCCTCGAAGAGAAGTTCCTGCGGAAACCCTCCGCCTGGTGGCTCTTGCACCTGGAGCGAAACGATGTTCCATGCGGCCTTAACTACACGTATCGCGATATCAGCCTTGATCCTCATGTGCGAGAAAGCCGCATGCTGACCCAGGTGGATTCGCCCTGGGGCAAGCTGGATATGATCGGAGTGCCGTGGGTGTTCAGCCGCACGCCGGTGATGCCGCTTTTACGCACGCCGCGCCCGGATGAACACCGGGCGGAGATCATGATGATTATCGAATGTGAAGAACCCCGTTCCGGTGCAACGCCTGTCCCATCCGCGTCTGCACCGCCGCTGGCCGGGGTCAAGGTCCTGGACCTTACTGAAGAGATAGCCGGCCCGTTCTGCACGATGCAGATGGCCGACGCCGGGGCGGAGGTAATCAAGGTAGAAAGCCTCCAGGGTGACCTCTCGCGGGGCCTCGGCCCCGCGCCCAATGGGGAGAGCGCCGTCTTCCTGGGGCTGAACCGCAACAAGAAGAGCATCGCTCTCGATATCCGGCAAGAAGATGGGCGGGAGGTGGTGCGCAAACTGGCCCGGGACGTCGACGTGCTCGTGGAGAGCTTTCGGCCTGGAGAGGCGGATAGACTGGGTCTGGGCTATGAAGACCTGAAAGCGGTTAACCCCCGGCTTGTCTACTGCTCTATATCACCGTTCGGGGAAACCGGCCCTTATGCTCAAAAGGCTGCCTCCGAACTGGAAGTGCAGGGCATGTCAGGCTTCACCTGGTTCCTCGGCGAGCCGGGCGAAGCGCCGGTACGAGTGGGGGCCGATATCGGGAGTACCTCGGCGGGAGCCAGTGCATTCACGGCCATTGCGGCGGCCCTTCTCGAGCGGCAGAGGAGTGGTTCCGGCCAAAAGGTGGGGGTATCAATGTTGGGAACCCTGTTGGCTGCGGGGACGATGTGGATAAGCGCGCACAGCAACCCGGATGACTACCGGGGCTTCTACCTTACGGCGCCCTTTGATCACGCCGAGACTGGCTACCAGACGGCTGACCGGCCGATGGCTTTCTCTCTCATGGTGCGGAACCCGGAGCAGGGTAAGGAGACTTGGCTTCAGTTCGCCAGGGAGGTGGGGCTTGAGGGTCTGCTTGACGACCCTTACTGGCGGGACTACGGGCCGCGGTTGGTTGGGATGGGTACGGACGCACAGGACGCCAAGCCAGTGCTGGAAACTGCTTTCGTGAACCGTTCCGCCGAAGAACTGGTAGCGATGGTCCAGAGATTGAAAGGCTCGGGCGCGGTATTCTACTCCTACGAAGACCTGTTTGCAGGACCTCATCCTCAGATCGTGGCTACCGGGATAATACGGGAAATAGAGCACCCCATCGCCGGCACCGTGCGGATGGCCGGGCCGCTGTGGCGGCTCTCCGAAACGCAGGCGCGGGTCAAGAGCCCCCCGCCTCTGCTGGGGCAAAACACCGAAGAAGTCCTATCGAGCGCCGGCTATTCTGCCTCTGAAATTGCGGCCCTGAGAGCGTCCGGAGTGCTGGGGTGATCGGGAAAACTGAAACATGCGGGTGCTCATGCAGAAGCAAGATGCGAACGGAGGAGAGAACAGGGTGACAGCACCTCTTGAAGGTATAAGGGTCCTGGACTGGACGATATGGCAGCAAGGCCCGGTGGCATCGGCGATGCTGGCTGATATGGGCGCCGAAGTGATAAAGATTGAGGATTCGGCTGGTGGCGATCCGGGGAGGGGGCTGATGAGACAGCGGGGTATCAGTACGGAGTTGCCTGGCGGCCGCAATTGCTACACGGAGTACACCAACCATAACAAAAAAAGCATGACCATCAATCTGAAAAGCCCGCGCGGCAGAGAAGTGGCCTACCGGCTGGTGGAAAAATCGGATGTGTTTGTGCAGAATTTTCGCAAGGGCGTTGCCGCCAGACTGGGTATGGACTACGCTACGCTAAGCAGGCACAATGCACGGATCATCTGCGCCAATGCTTCTGGCTACGGTCCTAAAGGACCCGATAGCTGCGAGCCTTCTTTCGACTATCTCGCTCTCGCCCGGTCAGGGATCATGACTGCCATCGGCGAGGCCGGTATGCCGCCCCTGAGCATGGTTGGAGGAGTCGCTGACCAGATGGGAGCGGTAATGCTGGCCTACGGCATAATGACAGCGCTTTTTGTCCGCGAACGTACTGGCGTGGGCCAGGAACTGGACGTCTCCATACTCAGTGCCATGATCGCTCTCCAGGGAATGCACGTGGCAACCGCTCTCCTTTTGAAGCGGCAGTTGCCCGGTCAGGAGCGGGCCAGGGCTTTCAATCCTATCTACAACCACTACGAGTGCCGGGACGGCAAATGGATTGCTTTGGCCCATCCCCAGGTGACGCGCTACTGGCCTGCTCTTTGCCGGGTGCTGGGCATCGAAGAGATGATCAATGACCCCCGCATGGCCAGTCATGACGCCATGGAGAAGAACTGCGAAAGCCTGGTTGCTAAGCTGGACAGGGTTTTTGCCACCCGCACCCGGGATGAATGGATGAAGGCCTTGAAGGAAGGCGGCGACTTCATATACAGCCCGGTAAACAGCGTTATTGACCTGTCGCAGGACCCCCAGGTGATCGAAAACGAGTATATCTCCGACTTTGACCATCCCGCGCTGGGCAAGGTCAAGGTGGTGGGTTTGCCAGTCGTGTTCAGCAAGACGCCTGGTGCGATAACGCGGCCAGCACCAGAGTATGGCCAGAACACCGAGGAAGTGCTTAGAGATGTCTGTGGCTATTCGTGGGAGGAAATAACCTGCCTCAAGGAAGAGCAAGCTATCTGAGATCGATGCCGGGTTTGTTCGATGCTAAATTGCCTTTTTGCCTTTGCGGGCCGCCAGAATATCGACAAAGCCATCTATCCGCTCCTTGAACTGGGATTCTGAGTAACCACGACTATCCACGATGTCGCTTTCGATGAACAGTGTCGGTATCTTCAGATAGTTCTGCAGTACGTCCTTATAGAACATGTTGCCGATGGTCGTAAAGCGACAAGACACACTGGCATGCATAACTATGCCATCGATCTGATAATCCTGAATCAGGTCTAACAGCCTCTGCACCTGCGGTTGTCCGCACCCACGGGCGGCTTTTTCATGCCATTGCACAAAGCGATGGAGGGTGTACTTAACTATCCGTTCCAGCGGGTCGTCATCGGGTGAGTCGTACTGGTAGGCCCTGCCATAGTTATAATGCGTCTCGGTAACGAATACTGCGCCCAGACTTTCAAAATAGTTGAACATCCCCATATTGTGCCACGGTGGAAGGCCCCCACCCCATAGTAGACGGAACTTCTCGTCTGGTATCACACCTATCTTGTTGTCGACCCGGTATTTCAGTTCATCGTACAGTCCACGGTAGAAATCCAGGGCCTGTTGCTCTCCGAGGAAATAGTAGGCAGGTGGAAATATGGCGAAATCATCCTCGGAAGGCATGGGACACGGCACTGCCTTGCGCAGTTCCTGGCATTGCCACCATGTCCAAAGCGTCTTCTGCGCGATATCTACGGTGCTTTGAAGTTTGTCGTAGTCCAATTTCCTTCCGAGCTGTCTTTCGAGGAATGCCACCAGCCCGCGCAGGCCCTCGACCCCGTAGCGCACGTAGCGGGGCCATGCCGATTTCAAATCGGCGTCTATTGGCGGAATGAGTATTTCTACCGGGTGGTAGGGGACGTTCATGTAGCGGGATGCGGCCTGGAACCACTTGAAACCGGGGTCGCAATGCGAGGTACCCCCGATCATGACATCTGGATCTGCCAGGCCACCTTCCGGGGCATCGGGGGGTATCATTCCAAGTTCGCTGCGCATGATGGCATGGCCAAGGCCAGCTCTGGCATACCCACAGATGAGGTTAGAATAGCCCTCAGCTTCTGCTTTGACCAGCAGTGGCTCGGCACAGCGTTTTGCGGCACAGACCGCGCCGTAGTTTTCAGGATATACCGAGGCTACGCCCATTGTGCGCAGCACCTCAGCCGCAACCAGGGAACCGGTCATCACCCACGCGATTGGGGCGCCCTCATCTCGCGCCTGCCGGGCGCGAGAGTACATCTCCTTAATGAACTTATACGCCTCGTTTGCTGTACGTGTCGACTTGACGGCCGTGGTCTTCCGCTTGACCTCTAAGCCTTTAGCATCGTCCTTTCGCTCTGTGGAGTTGGATTTCATTAGTCGCCTCTTAGCTCAGCGTTTCAAAGAATGCTTGAATCCGTGTCCTCAGCCGCTCCAGGGCGGTCGCGCTGTACTCATCTTCTATGTCTAAGACAGGAATACCCTTGCTACGCAGAAAATCCATGACGTCCGGCTTTTCAAATTCGTAGGTATCACAGAATCTGATGGTATACATCACCACAGCGTCAACATCGTATTCATTACAATAATCTATCAGATGTCCAAAGCGGTTCTCGATGTCTTGCCGGTGTTCCTCTGAAGGGTTTCTCAGGGTCCGTGGGCATTTTATCTTTTCCAGGTAGCGCCGGGCAATGCCGTCGAGGGCATCATCAGTTGTTGCCACATTCTCCCAAAAGCACCTGGTACCGGTGCAGAGGTCGTCCATCACTACCTCCGCTCCGCACTCCTCAATCAGTCTGACGAATCCGACGTCATCAACCTCACTTCCGTACAGCAGTACCCTCCTTGGCTGTGCCACGTGTTGTTCAACCCGAGACGTGACTTCCTCAGTTACCTCTCTAAGCAACTGGTTATGTTCTGCTACAGGGATGGACATTCCGGTAACCAGGACCTTGAGGACTTCGCTCCCTGAAACAACCGGCGGAGACCATTTCCTCAACTGGTAAAGCTGCCTCAGAAGCGTCCGGTTCTCGTTATGGAGATTGACGGCGTTAGCAAGACTCTCCCTGGTAATGACCCGGCCAGCATACGCCTCCAGGCTCGCCTTGAAAGAATCAAGCTCTTCCCTGAAGAAGCTGACAGAAGCCGGGTAGAGGACGTGAGGGATATTGATGAAATGGGAGTAGGAGGGCCTTCTGTAGTATTTCCAGATGTTGTACAGTCTTTCGATGGTGTCGCAGCTATGAGGAATTACCAGGCCATCGAGGAAATCGTATTCCCCCTTTATTGCCAAATCGAAGCAACTGCGGACAAAGGAGCACGTTGTGGTTTCCAGGAACGCGTCAGCCTTTGTGATGTGCTCCCTGGTGTTGCCTGAAATGCGATAGGGGACAATGTCCAGAGCGGTCATCAGTTCAACAGGGACATAGCAGCATAGATAGCCGATAACCTTCTTGCCCCGGTCACTGAGTTCACGGGCTCTTTTGTCGCGGTCCTGGTAGATATCATCGACTCTGGCTAATCCCTTGTGCGCCATCCTGTCGTTCCTTTCTTGTTCTCAGCAGGTCACGGTTTTCAGGTTTCTACCGTGTTCCAAGGCGGCGCGGAACTCTACTGTTAACGAGAACGCGGCTTGGTGGGGCTGTACCATCCAGCAGGGACTCATTGTTATCTAGGCCTAGGGATACGAAATGGGACCACTTCTCGTCCACGCGCGGCAAGACACCGTGGGGAAAGCGTCCGCCAGATTGATTTTCATGCCACTGCTTGTATGCGCTCTATACGAAGCTGAACAGACCTTATTGCTGGTCTGACGAGCCGGCATTCGCCTCCTGTCCCGGGACACTGCGCCTGAGCAAGCCCCGAACAGGATCAGACAGTAGCAATATGGCGCCGAGCACGGCGCCCGGTATCGCGAGAAACCAGACCATGCTCAGAATCATGATGCTTGCCGCCCCGCACGTGACACGTTTGGCCTCTTTGAACCAGTTCCATGGTGGCCCAAATCCCTCGAATGCTCGCGCCATAAGCCAGAAACCCAGAAGAGCGCTCAAAAAGGTGAGAAGGAAAGATGCGATTTCGAAGTTCACAAAGAGCAAGACCGGATGGAATATGAAGAAGAATGGGACCACGTAGATCACGGCCCCGAAACGCATGGTCTGTATGCAGGTCCTCATGGGAGAGGAACCGGCAATGCCGGATGCTATGAAGGGCGTAATCGCGGTCGGTGGCGTAAAGTCGGCGATCAGCCCCCAGTAGAGAATGGTCATGCTGACCGCCAACCGGTTGAGTCCCATGGATTCCAGCGCGGGGCCCAACAGGATCACCAAGAGGATGAACATGGCCGATCCCGGTAGCCCGGTTCCCAAGACAAAGCACGCTACGAACAGAACCAGCAACTGAATCGCGACGTTGGGTACGCCGCTTCGCAGCCACTGCGTTATGGAGGTGTCCAGTCCGGACAGCGCAATGCCGCCAATGATAAGACCAACCGCAAGCAGAAGGCCGGCAAGCTGGCCAAGAACCCTGGCCGCATCATCCATTAGCTTTGAAAGTGATTTCAGGCTGGGCCGTGTCTCCTTCCTTACTGCCATGCCCGCAATCAGCACGACCATGGACCAGAGTGCGGCCACTCCCGGAATCATCTTCATCACGAAAAGCAGGAAAATCAGGGTGATGAATACAACAATGATGTGTAACCCTCCAACGAGGCTTTTTCTCAATGGAGGCACCTGGCTCCGGGGCAACCCTCCGATACCGTGGTTTACGGCGTGGAAATGCACCTGTGCAAACAAAGAAAAATAGTACAGAAAGGCGGGAACCGCCGCTGCGATAGCCACCTGATAGTAGGGTAGACCAAGATAGTTGGCCATGATGAAAGCTACCGCTCCCATCACCGGAGGCATGATAATGCCACCTTCGGACGCAGCCGCTTCCACCGCAGCGGCAACATGGGAGGGGAAGCCCGCTTGTTTCATCATGGGTATGGTAAACGAACCGGAAACTATCACGTTGCTTGAGGCGCTGCCGGAAATCATTCCGAAAAGGCCGCTGGCGATGACTGCGACCTTGGCGGCCCCGCCCCTGGCCATTCCCATGAAGACCAGGGCAACATTGGTGAAAAACCTGCCTGCGCCGGCAGATTGCAGCAATACTCCGAAGAAGATGAAGAGGAGAAATGTCATAATATAAGTCTGCATGACCGAGCCGAACACTCCGTCCGCGCTCAGGAAGAAGCGGCCTATCGCCTCATCGAAGCTATTGGGCAGGCTTCTTAAAATGCCAGGCAGTAGGTGTGAATAGAAGGGGGCCAGAGCCAGCACGACGACTGCCACCGCGAAAGACTTGCCCCCGGTCCGTCTGGCAGCTTCCAATACAAAGACACACATGATGACGCCCAATACGATCGCCTGTCCGGGAGGGGCAATACCCCAGCCTCCCAGGGCGGCTTTCTGATAGTTGATGACAACGTACCAGGGGATAACGAAGCACAGGAAAGCGGCCAACGCATCGTACCACGGCACCTTGTTCTTCGGTGCGGCCTCGGTAGCGCGAAACAGGAGGAAAGCCAATGGCAGCAGCAGGGCGGAACCTCCGGCGACGTACTGAAGGACGCCAACAACTATGCCAATCCGTGGGGCCATGCTTGTCACATAGAAAATGCTCCACGATAAACCGCAGACGACAAGCACCCCTGAAATGGCTCGCACTATGAGAGGATAACGGATTTCACTCATAGTGCATCACACGTGGCCAACTTATCCAGTTTGGCATTGACCGCTCACATTTCCTTTGTTTGAACTGAGGCAGGCCTGGGAGATCAGATGATGAAGTCCTGTCGATAACACCAAGGCCAAGAGAACCGCTCCTTACGAGATGCAACGGTCCTCTTGGCCTCAGATTTTGTCAGGCTACAACTCGCCCCATTTAGCTTCCATGCCAACGAGCTTCGCCTGGTTCACTTGGTTGTTGTCGTCAGTTTGGCCTTCCAGTCCGCGATGTAACCTTGCTCCTTCTTCAACATGTCCTGTTGCCACGCCTCGTGCGCTGCGGTCCAGAGCCCTACTTCCTTGAAGAACGTTATGGCCCCCGGATGGAAGGGCACTGAGGCCTTCAGGCTGGCTACTTCCTTCTGATTTGTATCCTCGCCGCCTTTTACTAGAATGATGCTGGGGACAGCTAGGTAAAACCCCTTCGCCAACTGATAAGCCGAATCTTCGCTCATCGCCGCGAGGGTAACGAAATGGTCTTGAGTACCGAAGATCAACGTATCCTGTTCAACGCCCGCGAAGGCACCCTTGGGCGCAATAATCAATGGGTGAATCTGGCGTTCCGCCCATTTTTTGGCGGTCTCGGCTGAATCACTGAAGGGAATGACGTAGGCGCCTACGGTGGCTTGAGCTTCGACCATCTTGGTCGTCGGGAAGCCAGCCATGACTGCGTCAACCAATCCATTGAGCAGCGCGTCTTCGGCGGCGGCAGCACTGTCGAAGTTTACCTTCTTGACATCATCCCAGGTAACTCCGTGGGCCAGCAGGATGCTTTCGGTGGTATAGTTTCGAATGGCGGAAGCGGGATAGAAGGGCAACCGCTTGCCCTTCAAATCCGCAAATGTCTTAATGCCCGTCTTTTTGGTAGTCCAGATGCCATTGAAGCGCGGTTTGCCAATGGCCATCGCCCGCACAAGCTGGGGACCCCATTCAGCTTTATTGTATGGGTCCGCCTGGCCCAACCATGGGTCACGGACCGTGGTGGTGCCGGCGTACCAAAGCTGATTCTTCCCGTTCTTGAGGGAAAGTATCTGGTCGGTGTAGCTGCCCATTAGTTCTATGGCAATCTTTATGCCAAGTTGCTTGCCTAGTTGGTCAGCGACTATCAACGCCCCATCCCCGACCCCCGGACCCGACGCCCCGGTCATTCCAATGATGCTTGGCAATGGGCTCAGACTCCTGGTTGTCGTAGTCGTGGCTGGTTTCGAAGTCGTTGCTTGAGATGAGGTCGTGGCTGGTTTCGAAGTCGTAACCGCGGATGTGGTTGTGCTGGACGTGCTCTTCGAGCAAGCACCGAGCAGAGGTAAGGACATGAGAATCAAGGCCAACGAAAAGAGTACGATGAGTCTGGCTTTCACTTTCAACCCCCTGTGTTCTTCTGGTGGTGATCAACCGCCTCCGGAATCGTTCCACACGCTTGTTATTATACTGCGATTTCTTCTTCTGTCAAAGTTCGCCATCTCATCTGCCAGAAGAGCTTCAATAGATGAAACCCCCTTCTGGAATTGCGTGACATCGTTCATGGCTGTTTCGCGGGGGCTTGTATTTCTCAAATAGCGATATCGCCCCCGCCGCCTCAGCGGCACTCGCCGGTCCCGGAACAGGGCCAACTTTTCCGCCGCTCAGAGGCGCTCAACTTCGGTTGTTGAGGTTTGAACAGTGGAGTCAGCAACAACTATCCCTCGCGGTAGCACTAGTCCAATGGTTAGCGGATATCCTTGTGACGCCATAAAGAAACAATGCTTCCCCTTTGTTGCCAATCCAGTCGTCTGAGTCAATGCGATTGACAACTTAGTGCAGCGGCAATATCATTGTCACGACTTGCGGCGTGTCGGCGCGTTACTTCAGTGCGAGTTGATGTGTGGAAACTCCGGCCGGAATTCCAGGGAAAGCGCTGGTCCAAACCGATTGGCACAGACGGAAAGAGGATACACGATACGGCCGCAACGATTTTCTGCCACGGAGCACAGCCATGGCTATTGGAGGTACGACAAAACGAATGCCGGCAATATTGGATGGAATACGAGTTGTTGAATGGGCCATAATGCACGTGGGCCCTGGAGCGGGCGCGATGCTGGCTGATCTGGGAGCTGATGTAATTCACGTAGAAGAAAGAGACGGTGAATGGACTCGGTGGATGGAGTCGTATTCCGGTCAGCCTCTTATGTGGCAGGGCCGCCATATTGAATTCGAGTTATTCAATCATAACAAGAGAGGCATGGCGGTGGACGTTAAGAAAGCTGAGGGTAGAGAAATCATGCACCGGCTCGCCAGCAAGGCGGACGTCTTCTTGACCAATTATCGACAAGAGGCGGCTGTTAGACTCGGGCTCGATTATGAAACCATACGCCAGCATAACCCGCAGATTGTCTATACTACGGCGTCAGCCTTGGGCCCGGAAGGCCCTGATGCCGCGGTTCCAGGATATGAAATGATCGGTAATGCGAGGGGTGGTGTTATGCTGACCATGGGCGAAGAGAAGGAGCCAGTTTTTCCCACGGGAGGCATGGGAGACCGATTAGGAGCCGTGTATACGGCCTATGCCACGCTGGCCGCCATAATGTGCAAGATAAGGTTCGGCATCGGACAGAAGGTGACCACATCTCAGCTGGGAGCCTGGGTTGACATTCAAGGTTGGTCAACTCTTACCGCTCTGTTCTTCAACAGTCATTCACGATTCAATCATAATGATGCCTCAAATCCTGTTTTCAGTTGCTACAAGTGCAAGGATGGGATGTGGTTGGCGCTGGGCGTGTCCAGTGATCCCCGTACCGACCGTTGGCAGAAGTTTTGCCATGCAATCGACATGCCGCAATTGTATCGCGACCCCAAGTTTCAGGATGACCGGGCAAGGGCAGCTAACAACCATGAACTAATCTCCATTCTGGACAAGGTATTTGCCACAAAGACTCTCGTTGAATGGCTTGACCTGTTGAGGAAATACGATCTTGACGCTACCAAAGTCAACAGGTTAGAAGACCTGGCGTCCGATCCGCAAGTGCTGGCTAACCGGTTCATCGTTCCATGGGACCATCCGCAATGGGGGAAGATCAACTTCCTGGGCTTTCCCTTCAATATGTCAGAGACCCCACCTTCCTTGAGGTCTTCCTATCCTGAAGTAGGCCAGCACAATGAGGAGGTCTTGCTTGAACTTGGTTATGAATGGGATGAGATTGCCAGGCTGCGTGACAACAAGGTCATATGAGCATCACGTAAGGAAGTTGTCGGCATAACGAAAAGTCCCCGACGCACGCAAATTCGTGCGAGCGTTTTTCTAAAGTGCACAGGAATCACTGGTGTGACGATTGGAGGACATGAATCGTGCCCAGGATGACCGCTGAAGAGATAGTAGTCGAATGTCTGAAGAAGGAGGGTGTCCAGTATCTGTTCGGCAGCCCAGGAGACGACGAACTGGCCCTTCTTGACCAGATATATCGCGACGGCAATATCAAGCTCTTCGACACGCGGCATGAGAATACCGGTCCGATCGCGGCAATAGGATACGCGCAAGCCACTGGCCACCTGGCAGTGTGCACGGCTACCGAAGGCCCAGGCATAGCCAATTTCTTCAACGGAATCATGTGCGCATGGCGGTCAAGTGCCCCGATCATAGCTTTGGTGTGCAAGCACAGCCCTGGAATAGCCGAGCGCGATGCCATCAAGTCTTTTGACCAGAGCGCTGTCTTTCAGCATATCACCAAGTGGGTCATTGACGTCGACCGTATCGAGCACATACCCGATGCTTTGTGGCGGGCCTTCCGCGTGGCCTCAGCCCCGCCCACAGGACCGGTCATGGTGTGCATAAATGAGAACCTGTTCCAGCACCCGGGGCTGACGCTCGACATAGACTTGCCGCCCAGGGAGCACTACCACCCGGCATCGCTCATAACCTACACTGACCCGGACCTGGCCGACCGTGCAGCCCGGATGCTTGTCGAGGCACAATTGCCGATACTTCTGGTCGATGACCGCGCCCGATGGAATAACACTGACACGGAGGTCGCAGAGCTGGCCAACCTGCTAGCCGCTCCGGTATTCCAGACATGGCCCACGTTTCGCCCGTTGATTCCCGAGAGCAGTCCTCTTGCCTTTGGTTCGTTAGGAACTGACATCGTCCCACCTGCCGCCCGGCTTCGGGATGAAGCCGACCTCCTCCTGGCAATAGACTGCACCTTCGACGGTGGCCTCACCACCGGTTCAAGCCACCACGAGATAGGGTGGATACCGGGCCGTTTCCCCAAGCGCATCATTCAGATAGACTCCGATCCCCATTACATCGCCAAGTTCTACCCGGTGGAGTTGGGCATTCTAGGCCATTCCAAAGGGGTGCTCATGCAGATAATCCAGGCGGTGAAGAAGCTCGGAGTCAATGAGCTGGGCGGGGCGAAACGTATGGAGAAGCTCCGAATAGTCCGTGAGGAGTGGTTCCGGTTTGTTGATAAGGAGGCGGAACGGGTCAAGGACAAGATACCAATAGACCCCCTGACGCTGGTCCGGGCCATGGGGAAGGTCATGGGTGCCAACGATATGATCGTGGTTGGAGGAGCCGATACTAGAGCGATCTTTCAATCTCTGGGAACCTTTGTCGCCCCTGTGCCCCGCATGATTTTCCAGAATGGTCAAGAGGCGAGCCTGGGGCAGACGATAGGAAAAGCCATGGGGATGAAGCTAGCCTGCCCTCAGAAAAGGGTTTCTGCCCTCTGTGGCGACGGCGACTTCTGGTTTTGCAACCCCGCCGAACTGGAGACCCTGCGGCGTCACCATCTGCCGATCACCATCATAATCGCCAACAACGGCGTTTTTGGCAACATGTATGCCACACAATCGAAGTGTTATGGCAGTCGGTATTTCGGAACCCTCATCGATAATCCCGACTTCGCCTATTTGGCAAAGGCATTCGACATGCACAGTGAACGGGCCGACAATCCGACTGACCTGGAATCTGTGATGGCGCGGGCGCTGGACAGCGGCCGGCCCTCGCTCGTTGATGTGCATATTGATCCTTTGGCCATTCGTATGGCAGACCGACATAAGGTCGGCTAACCGCCCGCCGGCGCATAGCGGCTCAACAACCGTAAGGGGAGAATACTTTGACTTAGAGCACCTTCCCCGAGACAGTCGCGATAGGAGCAAGTTAGAATGAGATTGGAAGGTAAAATAACGCTGGTGACCGGTGCCGCACAAGGAATTGGACGGGCAACCGCCATGCTTTTCAGCCAGGAAGGTGCGTCAGTTATCTGCGTTGACGTCAACAAAAGTGGTGGACAGGAGACTGTGGAATCCATTCGGCAACGCGGTGGCGACGCTGAGTTTATTGAGGCGGATATCTCCAAGCCAGAAGACGTACAGAAGATGGCCCTGCGATGTAGCGAGCAATACGGTCGGCTGCATATCCTGTTCAACAATGCCGGCATAATCCATTGGGCCACCATGGAGGAACTCAAGTTGGAGGACTGGGACCGGCTCATAGCGGTAAACCTGACAGGGCCCTTTCTGTGCAGCAAGTATATGCTACCGGCGTTGAAAGCCGCAGGCATAGGCTCCATCATCAACAATGCTACCATAGACGCCGTCCTTGGGAACCCGCGAGTAGTAGCGTATTCGGTTTCCAAGGGGGGCCTCATTCCTCTTACTCATGTCATGGCGTACGAGCTGGCGAAATACAATATTCGCGTCAACTGCCTCTGTCCTGCCGGGATAGGTTCGAGGCCGGACGCGCACCTTCATATGTTCGAGACCTTCAGGCAGAGGCCGGGCTCTGCGGCAATGATGGACAACCTTCTGAAGGCAACCCCATTGGGGAGGTTTGGCCATGCGGAAGAGGTGGCGGCGGTCGCCCTGTTTCTGGCCTCGGACGAGTCCTCCTACGTTACTGGGACAGTGCTCATGGTCGACGGCGGCCGTTCAGCAATTACCCCCGGAACGGTGTCAGGATGGGAACGGGAGGAAAAGCAGTCTTGAGGCCGGCTGCCATTGAAGATCGGAAGTTGCAGTATCTCTCAAATATGGGTCTTGATCCTTGAGTCGCTGACCTATGCCGAAATTGTATGCAACGTTCGCAGGAGTGAGTACCGTCCGAACTCGGAACACAGTAAGTCCGTTTTGTCATTGAAGTCCGTCCATCGAGAGTACATGACTCTTTGCTGGACTTGTCTGAGTTCTCTGCTCAGCGGACTGCGACCCGTAGACTCTTCGGTTGTATTTCTGCCAGGGAAAGGGATTCCGAGACATCTTGGCACTGGTGAAGCAGGGGAGATTATCCAGCTCTTCGGCCAAACGGTATTGGCCTGAGCATAGAAGATGAAAACCAGTTTTAGGCTACGAGGGAGGCAACCTATGTGCAATGTAGAAAGGACCGCACGAGATAAGGTCGCACAAGAGAGAAAGAAGTGGGAACAACAAGCATCTGACGCAAGCAACAACCTGACGGGAGCAGGTGAGCCCGTGACCCATAGCGGTATTCGCCTGAAGCGGCTCTATACATGTGAGGACACCGCAGATATAGACTACCTGAGGGACCTGGGTTTCCCCGGGGAACACCCTTTTACCAGGGGCGTATACCATACGATGTATCGAGGGCGTCCATGGACGTTCAGGCAAATGTCAGGGTTTGAAGGAGGAGTCGAATCCAGCGAGCGCCACAAATTTCTGTTGAACACAGGAAATACGGGCCTCAATACAGCCTTGGACGGGCCGACCAACGCAGGTATGGATCCGGATAACCCTCGTGCCAGGGGACATGTGGGCTGGGGAGGGACATCGATTTGCACTTTGCAGGATATGGAGCAATTGTTTGAAGGTGTCCCTATGGAAAAAACGAACGTATCCATAGTGACTGACATCACTGCGCTTCCGATGGCAGCGATGTATGTGGCCCTATCGGAAAAGAGGGGGTTAGACCCAGCCCGGCTCGAGGGCTCCCTTCAAAACGACCCACTGAAGCACTATGGGGGCCTGGGGATGGCCCAATATAACGCATTTCCAATGAAGCCTGCATACAAGTTGGCGCTGGATTTGATGGAATACGCAACCGCCTGCCTGCCCCGTTGGACCCATGTAACCGTCAACGGCCATTGCATTAGCGAGATCGGGCTTAGCCCGGATGAGGAAATAGCTGTGGTCCTGGCTAACGCGAAAGAATACGTCAAGGGTCTTGTTGGGAGAGGACTTAATGTAGACCAATTTGCTCCCAAGATTGGTTTCTTCGTTTCTACCCACCATTGGGATTTCTTTGAGCAAATTGCCAAGTATCGAGCTTTGCGGCGTCTATGGGCAAGGATGATGAGAGAGGAGTTCAAGGCAGAAAACCCTCGCTCCTGCGCGCTGAGAATCGGAGTCTTGAATACTGGCTATGCGCTCACTGCTAAATGGCCCCTGAATAACATTACGCGCATAACATTGCAGGTGCTGGCCGCGGCATTCGGAGGATGTCAATCGATAAGCACCATGGCTTACGACGAGCCGATTTCTCTCCCCACGGATGACTCTTGCTATACGTCCGCGAGCATCCAGAACATCATTTGCTATGAAACCGGTATCGCGGATGTCGCAGACCCATTGGGAGGTTCCTATTACCTTGAGTCCCTCACCGATACATTGGAAGGGAAAATCTCAGACTGGCTGAACAAGATAGACAAGTTCGGCGGTGTTATCGGCGCCATTGAAGATGGTTTTTTTGAAAGAGAACTCAACGGCAAACAAAAGTCCCTGAATCGGATGAGGGAAATGGACAGCGGCGAGAGGATTGTCGTTGGAGTCAACGCGTTCGTCAGGGAGCAAAAGACACAGGTCCCCGCATTCCATGTGGACCCACAATATGAAGAGTTGAGATTGCAGCGGTTGGCACGCTTCAAGGAACAAAGAGACCCTGTTGAGGTTGAGGCCGGGTTGAAAGCATTGGAGGACGATGCAAGAAATAACAGAAACGTGATGCCGAGTCTCATCAGGGCGGTCAAACAACAATCCACCTTGGGTGAAGTCGTCAGAGTGTTGCAGAAACAATATGGAGAGTACCACTATGAGGGGTTCTGACAAAGGAGAAAGAATAAGGGTACTATTGGCCAAGCTCGGCCTGGATGCACATTACTCGGGGATGCAACTGGTAGCGTACACTCTCAGGAACCACGGGATGGAGGTAATCTACGCGCCGCCCGAACAAACGCCGGAGGCAATTGCAGAAATCGCCTTGCAGGAGGACATAAACGTGCTTGGACTGAGCCTTCACTGTGGTAACCATTTGCTTCTCCTGCCGCAATGCGTAAAGCATCTAAGAGAGAAGGGCAAAGGAGATGCCCTTGTAATAGCCGGGGGCATTATCCCTGAGGAGGATCGAGCCTTCTTAAAGGCCGCAGGCATTGTGGAAATCTGGGGCCCGGGAGAACCTACAAGGAAGATAGCCAAGTTCATTGAAGACTACTTTGCGTGTCCTTCTCCAAGATAATGATCTGTCAAATCGAAGACAAGGTGGCATCCCAGGGCGAATGGAAGGCTTGCTGGTCGGGACGGACCGGTCTCCAGCGTCATTCTCCTTTCATCAGGATGCACAACTGGGAGCCACGGGACAATTGACTAGGTCGGGAAGGTCTCAGACGGTCTGATAAGAATAGTTCACAGTTTGGAGGTTACGAAATGACTAGCAGAAGTGCCACACAGACCTTAGCTTCCTTTGCTTCTCGAGTTACCTTTGAGGATCTGCCGCCGCAAGTTGTACATAAGGCGAAACAAGTCATATTAGATATGGTTGGTTGCGCCTTGGGCGGTTACTCGCACGATATAGGGAATCTATCCAGGAACTTCGTGACAAGTTTGGGTGGTACCCCGGAATCCGTTGTCGTTGGCAGTGGGGAAAAGACCTCCTGTACCAACGCCGCTTTTGTCAACGGCAACATGGCCAATGCCATTGACTTCGACGATAATTTCATGAATCTCGGGCATCCGGCCGCACCCCTGGTCTGGGCGGCAATTCCTCTTGGGGAACGTGAAAGAGTATCGGGCAGAGATCTAATCACCGCTGCTGTTGTTGGCTATGATATTGCCGCTCGCGTTGGCGTCTCAACCGAATTCCCCGGGATACTGGAGGGTGGTGTGCTGAAGCGGCGTCCTGTTTACTCGCTCAGTTGGCATGCTTTTGGAGCCGTGGCTGGCGGCGGCAAGATACTGCGACTTGATGAAGAGCAGATGGCCCATGCGTTCGGAATACTGGGCCTGCTTGCCCCTATGCCCGCACTGGGAGCATGGTCACAGCATACGGAGGGTCTATCATTGATGAAGTACATTTCCCAGGGATGGGCAAGCCAGGGAGGGGTTACTGCGGCACTCCTTGCCAAGGCAGGCTACACGGGAAACACGACAATACTTGATGGAGACTTGGGCTTCTGGCGGATGGAAGGGAACGCAGAGTGCGACTTCGATTATATGGTTAGTGAATTGGGTGGAAAATGGTGGATAATGGAATCTGCGGTCAAGCCATGGCCCTGTTGCCGGCATGCCCACCCTCCCCTGACCGCATTCACGGAACTGATTAGGAAGTACAATCTGAAGCCAGAAGAGATCGACGAGGTGTTGATCAAAGCCCGCGAAGTGACCTGGTTTGCAATGGTTCATCCCAAAGCTCGCGTAGACGGGCAATGGAGTGCTCCTTATTGTTTTGCCAACGCCGCCTATAACATAACGCCGGGGCCACAATGGCACTACCCGGAGAGGATGAACGATCCACTGCTGAGGAGATTTCGCGAGAAGGTCAAAATCGAAACAGACCCCAAAACCGTTGAGGTACTGAAGGAGCAGGTAACCGGTAAGCCTCCGAAAAGAGTGAAACGGACGCCAACAACTGTTGAAGTGAAAGCGAGGGGGCAGTTATTTACGCACAGCGTAGAATATGCAAAGGGTGATCCCTGGGTGCCAGAAACGGTGATGAGCGACCAGGAGTTAAAGGAGAAGTTTACCGCTAATGCCATAGATGTGGCGGCAGGGTCGGCTGTTTGGCGACAGAAGATTAGCCAGGTCATCGAAATGATCTATGATTTGGAAAAGGTAAGGGATATCACCGAGTTAACCACCCTGTTGGCACCCTAGATGCCAAAGCGTGATAGTTCTCAAAGCTGGACAACGGAAGCCCAGAAACATGCCAATCAATCAAGAAGTCTCGTCTTTCGCGGTTTCGAAAGGTTGTCTGCCCTCTTAAATGGCAGCCACGGCAATACCGCATAGTGGGAGAACGAACAAACTGCCGATTTCCAAGTTTCGTCAGGGTCAAGGTGAGATGGATCACCATGACCGGGAGAACAAAATGGGTAAGATTCTGGAAGGTAGAGTAGCTGTAGTTACTGGGGCAGGCCGCGGCATCGGACGCGCCATCGCGATGCTCATGGCCGATGAAGGAGCCAGGGTCGTTGTCAACGACCTGGGCGGCACCGTTGATGGCAAGGGTGCGTCGAATGCGCCGGCCACCGAGGTTGTCCGTCAGATAAAGGACAAAGGGGGGACCGCTGTAGCCAGCCTTGATTCCGTGGCGACCATGGCCGGCGGGCAGAAAATTATCGAGACTGCCGCGGACAATTTCGGCAGGATCGATATTCTGGTTAATACGGCGGGTATCTTCAGACCGCGACCGATTTTCGAGATGACCGAGGAAGACTGGGACGCGGTTATCGCCGTCCACCTGAAGGGGACTTTCGTCTGTACCAGGTATGCCTCCGTCCTAATGAAGAATCAAGGCTACGGCCGGATCATCAACTTTGTCTCGCGTGTTGGATTATGGGGGAACCCTGAAAGGACGAACTACGGTGCTGCCAAGGCTGGAATTGCAGGGTTCACCATGTGCGCCGCGCTGGACATGGGTCAATATGGCATCACGGTAAATGCCATCTCGCCGCGGGCGTCAACAAGGTCGACGGCAGCGTCGACTCTGCCCAATATGCCTACGGAAGACCCTGGGGACGTAGCACCTATGGTCGTGTACCTGGCGAGTCAGGGATCCGGCGGAATAAATGGCAGAATATTCTCGGTTGTCGGTGGAGAAATCGGTCTCTTCTCACGCCCGGAGCTAGTTAAGACCGTTCGTAAGCGAGGCAGATGGACTCTTGAGGAGCTTTGCGATGCGGTCCCATCGATTATGGGATAGGGCAGGTTATGTAGTGGGCAGGTCCTGACGCCTTTGGGAAACGCAGCCCTCTCTTCACATTGAGCAATACGTGTAAGAAAGGAAAGGAACGTGAATCTTTCAGGCAGGGTGGCTTTGGTTACCGGTGGTGGACGGGGGATAGGTAGGGGAATAAGCCTGGCCCTTGGACGGGCAGGTGCTGATGTGGCAATAAACTACAGAAGAGATGAAGTGGCAGCTTTGGAGGTTGCCAAAGAGTTGGAGGCGATGGGGAGAAAAGCTGTTGCAGTCCAGGCCGATGTCTCAGATTACGAGCAAGTGAAGGGCATGGTTGCGAAGGCGGTGGACCATTTCAAGAAGGTCGACATTCTCGTAAACAACGCAGGGATCAGTGGAAGGGGAAACCTCATTCGCGACACGGAGCCTTATGATTTCGAAAGGACTTTGAGGGTTCACCTATTTGGAAGTTTCTATTGTACGAGGGAAGTCCTGCCTATTATGAAGGAAAACAAAAGGGGGGACATCCAGTTCATATCCTCAATCGCTGCCCGTGACCGCCAACCATATGTTGGATCATACGCAGCGGCCAAATCTGGTATTGAGGCTCTTGCCAGCGTCCTCGCCAAGGAGGAACTCAAGGCCAACATAAGGGTCAATGTGATATCTTGTGGACCAGTTGAAACGTTGTTGGCCGCCAAGTCACTTAAGGTGCGGACAGGAAAAGACATTTGGGAATTGGCACGCGAAATGCCCTTTGGCAGGCTATGTCAGCCGGAGGATGTTGGGAATCTGTGTGCTTTCCTCTGTTCTGAGCAAGGGGCTTATATTTCAGGGGATACTATCTACGTTGATGGTGGGTACAAGCCTCAGCTCAACTTATGATGCGCACGGCAAACGCGAATAACAGCAGCCCTCAGGTATTCTGCACAATAGTTTTCTCAAAAAAACAGGTAAAGCAGTCTTCAACGAACTTGGCTGTCTTCCTTAGCAGGTTCACTGACATGTGAATTCCGGTCAGTTAACCAGCCTGGCGATGCGAGCGCCGTCGGCGACGGCCTCCATAATGTTGCGTGGCTCGGCACAGTCCCCGATTACATGGATTTGAGGCACCTTACCCTGGACGGCCGCCAGGAGCTCTCTATTCGGCCTGGAGCCGGCGGCAAGGACAATGGTATCAGCATCAATGGATTTGCCTGATCCGTCAGCGGTGGTAAGGCGCAGGCAACGCCCGGTTATCTCCTGATAACTGACGCCGGTAAGTACGGCGACGCCTCTGGCAGCGAGCCTTGGCAGAAGTTTCTCTCTAATGGAGACTACGACCTGCGTGGCCAGCATCGCGCCACGCCTGACGATAGTTATGTCTTTGCCTCTTTCAGCCAAGAACTCGGCGGTCTCGCAGCCTACGAGTTCCCCGCCAATGACGACCACCTTTTGACCCACACGGGCCTTGCCGAGGAGGACATCTTCGGCAGTGACTACATTGTCTCGGGAGATGCCGGGGATGTCCGGGATGACGGGAAGAACCCCCGTTGCCAGGATAAGTACATCCGGGTTAGATCTCTCAATATCTCCGGGAGTTGCCGTCTGCCCCAGCTCAATCTGAATAGGAAGCTTCCTGATCTGTGCCATGAGGTAGGTGGTGAAGTCGCCGATGGCCTCCTTGTGGGGAGGCAGCGCAGCAAGGAGCATCTGCCCGCCAAGCTGGCTGTTCTTGTCGCAAAGGTTGACCAGGTGGCCTTGAAGGGCCAGTACCCGGGCAGCTTCCATGCCTGCTGGCCCGCCGCCAATAATGAGGACCCTCTTCTTCTTTGCAGCGGGCCTGATGACATATTCTCGTTCTTTGCCTACACCAGGGTTCACGGCGCAGCGCAATTTGCCGGCAACATATATCGCATATTCAACACACTCGTTGCATGCAATGCACGGTCTGATTTCGGCCATTGCCCCGTAAGCAGCTTTATTGGGAAGTTCAGGGTCCGCAATGAGTGCCCTTCCCATAGCTATGAAGTCTGCCCTCTTCTCCTGGAGAGCTTTTTCCCCGAGTTCGGGGGCGATTCTGCCCACGGCGATGACCGGGATGTTAACAACCTTCCTTATCCCTTCCGCCAAGGGAATAAGATTGCCTCCGGGCTCTGACATAGGCACCCGATGCATATTGCCATGCGGTCCCAAAGTACCGGAACAGGCAGAGACATGGATAGCATCGGAGCCGGCGTCTTGAAGCAACCGGGCTATGATCTGAGACTCTTCGGGAGGTATGCCCCCCACCGGCGCTATTTCAACCCCGTTTATTCGGCACCACATCGGATAGTTTGTGCCCACTGCATCTCTGATAGCCCTCACCGTTTCCACCAGGAACCTGGCCCGGTTCGACAAATCACCACCATAATTGTCCTGGCGCTTGTTCCAGGCCGTAGACAAGAACTGAGCAAAAAGGTATTGATGTGCGGCGTGGATTTCCACGCCATCAAATCCTGCGAGTTGTGCCCTCTTCGCTGCCTGGACAAAATTTCCGGTTATTCCTTGAATCTCCTCTGTGGTCAATCCTCTGGGCTGGTCAAATCCGGGCCGTGCCAATGTCGAAGGCCCGACAGGCTGATGCCCGGTGACCTTAAATGTCGTCGCATGCCCGGCGTGGTGCAACTGAACGACTGCTTTTACATGATGCTTCTGAATGGCGTGAGCCAACTGCCTTAAGCCGGGGATATATCTGTCATCATCTATCCTTGGTTGATTGGTTATAGCTTGACCTCTTGGTCCGTCAACACAAAACGTCTCCGTGATGACAAGTGCCACGCCACCTTTGGCCCGCTCTGCGTAGTAGTCCTTCATCCGTTCAGTCACAAAGCCCGCTTTGTCGGCGAACTTGGTGCCCATAGGAGGCATAACGATGCGGTTCTTCAGCCTCAAAGTGCCTATTCGTCCAGGCTCGAACAGTTTAGGGAAATACTGGCTGGTAATCATTTCCGAGCAACCTCCACAACGGATCCAACCTCTGTTTCCAGGAGCAAATCCAGCGTGCCGCGGCCTGCGTTCCTCGTGGAGAAAGGTGTCAGTAGTGGGCCCGACAGGGTTCGAACCTATGACCAACCGGTTATGAGCCGGCCGCTCTGCCACTGAGCTACGGGCCCGTTGTTACCCACTGAATTGAATTCTAGCGTATTTCGGCGCGTCTGAACAAGCAGGTTTTGTATGCAGTCCTATATGGAGGGGATGGGGCTGTGCCAACAGGGAGTTAAACACCAGTGACGAAGGAACAATACGTTCCTTCGTCACTGGAAGACAGTTCTTGCAGGCAGAATCAGTTATTTCGCTGTTTTAGCCGCCGGCTCGTAGCCCTTCCTCTTGAGGCCGGGCCAAGCCCGATCGGCACCCAGCGCCTGAGAGTGGAGGACTTTCAATATCTGGGTTATCTCCTCCCCGCTCTTCTTGTCGAACTCCTTGACGCCATTGCTGCCGTACTTCTTCGATACCATTTTGATGAGTTTGGCGTCGCCTTCGGCGCTCAGTATCCAGGTGTTGGACATACAACCCGGTTTCCTCAAGAACCAGACGATGCCCGCAGCGTCTTCGCCGGACACATGTCTGACAGCCTTAAGCACACCTGGCTTGGCAAACGTCCGGAAAAGATACCAGTGGCCCGGAGAAATGCTGTAGGACCAATCTGGCGATATCCCCCGGCAAATGATCCTCAGGACATCAGGAGCACGCCGCAGAAGCAGGTCAAATAGACGAATAGCGTGCAGCACGTTCACCAGTCCTGTACTGAATGCAGGGATGGTGACCCCTTCCACCTTCAGTTCTTTTCCCTTGCGGATTGCCTTGCCTGGAACCTCTGACTCGTATTTTGGATTTCCTAGCTCACTCATTCACATATCCTCCTTTTGTCTTGGTGAAAAGACCGCCGCCGCTAGTGCGATAAACAAAAGAGTTGCCTTTGTCCCACAACAGGTATTATCTGCCTTGCCGGACTGTGTTGTTTCGGGAATTGGCGTAGCTGGTACCTCGCTTCCTCCTTTGCCTCCAATCAGCGCGCGTCAGAGACTTCATAACCGCAAGGCCGCTCGACTCCACGCGATGTAGCTAAATTAGACCATAAAGACTCTCTTCAGTCAAGAGGATTTGCAGGCTGCGACCGAGATGCTGGAATTGCCTCAGTTACAGCAGAAAGCCCCTCTTCGAGCAGAGGGGCTTTCTGTGTCTGCAATTGTGATCCCGTTTCTAGATGAAGATGGGTACCAGTACCAGAGTGATTGTAGATAGCAGCTTGACCAGAACGTGCAGGGATGGCCCGGCCGTATCTTTGAAGGGGTCGCCGACGGTGTCGCCGACTACGGCTGCAGCGTGAGTGAATGATCCCTTTTTCACGACGTTGCCTGCCTCGTCTTTGAGTTCCCCGCCCTCGATCATCTTCTTGGCGTTGTCCCACGCGCCGCCAGCGTTGTTGAAGTAGCTCGCTACAAGTATGCCGGCGATTGTGCCCACCATGAGGAGGGCGCCTATGGCCATCGGCGCATCGAATTCATATCCACTGAACTCGGGTATCAATCTGAATGCTACGCCGATCACTATCGGGGCCAGGACGGGCATTACTCCGGGGGCGATCATTTCGCGCAGACCTGCACGCGCAGTTACGTCTACAACCCTGGCGTAGTCAGGCCTCGATGTGCCATTCATTATGCCGGGATCAGCCTTGAACTGACGTCGGACCTCTTCTATGATCTTGGAAGCGGTCTTTCCCACGGCCTTGATTGCCATTGAAGCGAAGAGGAAGACCAGCATGGCGCCGAGCAGGGCCGCTACGAAGACCTCAACCCGAGAAATGTCTATGGTCTTCGACCATGATGGTTTCAAGAATTGCACAGTGTCCATGTAGGCCTGGAACAGCAAGAACGCCGCAAGTCCGGCAGAGACCATGGCATAACCTTTGGTCAATGCCTTCGTAGTGTTGCCGACGGCATCCAGTTTATCTGTGATGGCCCGGACCTTGCCACCAACGCCTGCCATCTCGATGATTCCACTGGCGTTGTCGGTTATCGGCCCAAACGTGTCCATTGCCAGAATGAAGGGACAGGTCATCAGCATGCCCATGGTGGCCGTGGCGATGCCGAATACGGCGCCGCCTTCAAGTCCGGTCCTGCTGCCCAAGAAGTAGGCGAGCAAAAGGGATATGCTGATAGTCACGGCTGTTGCCAGGGTTGTTTCGAAGCCAACAGCGGTTCCCGCAACTATGTTTGTGGCGGGCCCCGTCTTTGAGGCCTCGGCGATTGCTTTGACAGGTTTATACCTGGACTCTGTGTAGTACTGTGTTATGAACACTACAACTACGCTGGCCAGAATGCCTACGGCACCGGCTGCGAAAAGCCAGTAGTCGTCCAGCATCACCTTGGAGACGAAAAGCATGAAAACCAGGGAAAGGCCCACAGAGATGAAGTAGCCCCTGTTAAGGGCATTCATCGGGTTCTCATCTTCACGGCCCCTGACGGCCATGATTCCGACTATGCATGCAATGATACCGAAGGCGCGCACCACCAGCGGGAAAAGCACCCATACAGGGTCAAATGTTGCCAGGTAGACCGCGACACCGAGAATCATCGCCCCGATGTTTTCTGCTGCAGTTGATTCGAATAGATCGGCGCCGCGGCCTGCGCAGTCACCCACGTTATCGCCGACTAGGTCAGCGATTACCGCAGCGTTCCGGGGATCATCTTCCGGTATGCCGGCCTCAACCTTGCCCACCAGGTCGGCGCCCATGTCAGCGGCTTTGGTATATATGCCGCCACCGAGTTGGGCAAACAACGCGACGAAACTCGCGCCGAACCCGAAACCGACGATGAGATGCGGCGTCACTCCGGGGTCGCCACCGTAGCCGTAGTAAATGGCCGCCACACCAAGGAGGCTTAATGCCACGACCAAGAAACCCGATACTGCGCCACCTCGAATAGCGACGGTAATGGCGTCCCTGAGCCCGCCCTTGGCTGCTGCTGCGGCGCAGCGCAAGTTGGACTTCACGGAGATATACATTCCAATAATGCCGGAGACCGCTGAACATACTGCTCCGGCAAGGAAGGCCAGGCCAGTCCTCCATGCTATGCCGACGGAAGTGGTCCCGTATTGTTCCAGACTCCTCTCGTCAGTTAAGAGTCCGACCACGATGGCAACAACGATTGCCGCAAAGACGGCCAGGATGCCTATGGTACGGTATTGGCGTTTGATAAACGCCACTGCCCCTTCCAAGATGCGGCCGGCGATATCTTGCATTGCGGGAGTACCGGAGTCACGCCGCAGCACATCTCGAATAAGCAGAAGGGCGAACAGCACTGCCAGTCCGCCAGAAGCAGGCACCATCCAGATTAAACTCATATCTTCTCCTTTCTGTGTTTCTGTCGTAAAGCGGACGTAGTATAGTGGAGCAAAACGATGGTGTCAAAAGAAAAAGCGAGAGGGGGTTGCATCTGCAACCCCTCTCCCGCGCCCGTGTTTTCGTCCGGCGGTGACTGTAAGCCAGTGGACTGGACTAGTTGTTGAGAGCTCCCTGGTTGATCCAGTCCGCGATGAGTTGGATGTTAGCCGAAGAAGTGTAGCCCTGCATCTTGCCCCCGGGGATCAGGGAGCGATACAAGTTGCTAACAGTGGCATTCCCCGGTGTCACCGTAGCCCTGGTGCTGGAATAGCTGCTCAGGGTTACGCCTGCAACTCCCCCATGGCAACTCGTGCATGGGTTCAGGATGGGCTGGATTGTGGCCGAGTAGCTAACCATCGCAGGCGTTGGTGAAGGAGTGGGAGTGGTGGTAGGAGTAGGAGCGGACGCAGGGCCAGTGCCTCGAATATATTGCACCAGAGCGTCTTTTTGTGAACTGGTGAATGTCGCGTTGTAGGGGGGCATCGGTCCAGGGCCGCTGTTGATCGCGTTGGTTATTTCGGACGGACTTAGGCTTGCCATGGATGACCTGCTTGGATGACAGTCCACACAGTACGTGCTGTACAGAGCCGCGCCATCTGGTGTGGGTACAGGCGTGGGCGTCGGAACTGGCGTGGGGGCCGTTTTGTGACATATGAGGCACAAGCTGTTGGAACGACCTGCATGTGTAGACGAGAACGGGGCCGGTCCTCCAGAGTAGTGACACATCGTGCAGGTGCTCAAGCCCGTGAGGGAGTGGGGGACGTTCGGCGACGCAGGAAGGGCCGGGCGGGGCAAGGACGCACCAGTTGTTTTGTGGCAAACCATGCACAAGCTGTCAGAACGACCTGCATGAGTAGGCGAGGACCGGGCTGGTCCTCCAGAGTAGTGACACATCGTGCAGGTGCTCAAGCCCGTTAGGGAGTGGCGGACGTTCGGCGACGCAGGAAGGGCTGGGCGCGGCAGTCTTCCTGGCATCGGACGGTGGCAAATGAGACAGAAGCTGTCAGGACGGTTCGTGTGGTCCAGCCGGAACGGGGCCGGTCCCCCGGAGTAGTGACACATGGAGCAGGTGCCGATGCCTGATGTCGCATGTGTGACATTGACCGCAACCGGGATTGGCGCCGGTGGCACGACCTTCGGCGTTCGCGACGGCTTGTGACAGGCCGAGCAGACGTCATCGGTAACCCAGGGATGGTCAGGCTTGAACTGTTTGGGGGCCATGGGACCGTGACAGGCAAGGCATTTGTCGAGGCCGTCTGTCACATGAGTTGTTTGGGGTACGTCAGTCGGCGCCACAACCACGATTGGCTTGGGGTCCGAAGACAAACGGTGACAGGCATCACAGGTCTCGTTCGTGACCCACGCGTGGTCCGCCTTGACTGCCTTCGGCCCGCTGGGACTGTGGCAGATCAGGCAGTTGTCCAGATTGTCTATGGAATGCGGCGTCTCCGGAGACTTGGGCGGGGCCACTTCGGGAAGCGGCTTGGGAGTAGACGACAACGCATGACAGGTGTCACAGGTCTTGTTCGTTACCCAGGCGTGGTCAGACTCGAATGGTTCGGGTCCGGTGGGGCCGTGGCAAACCAGGCAGTTTTCCAGGTTTTCGATGTTGTGCGGTGTCTCGGGAGACTTAGGCGGGGCGTCCGCAGGAAGGGGCTTTGGCCTGGATGACAGTGCGTGGCATACGCCGCAGGTGTCGTTTGTCACCCAGGCGTGGTCAGATTTGAATGGTTCGGAACCGGTGGGGCTGTGGCAGACAAGGCAGTTATCAAGATTCTTTATGGAGTGCGGTGTCTGGGGTGACTTGGGTGGAGCCTCAACAGGCAATGGCTTGGGTTCAGGAGACATCTCATGACAGGCCAGGCATGCCCCGTTTGTGGCCCAGTTGTGAGTGTTCTTGAAGGGCTCCGGCCCGGTTGGGTTGTGGCAAACCAGACAGTTGTCGAGGGCCTCAATCGGATGGGGAACGGTCGAAGCCAACGGTAATACACCAGCGTCGGTGGGAGACGACCGTGACTTCGGAGTGTAGTGGCACAGATCGCAGTCTCCGCTTATTGCTTTTGACTCTCCGGGCGTGCCGTCCTGAAGGGCCACTTTTACGAGAGTGCCGTGACATCTGAAACATCCCTGCATCTCTCCTTGGCGCGAGAGCGCCGCGAAATCGAAAGTCCCCTTGTCCTCTGTCTTATTGTGCTGGTTATCGTCCTGATAACTGTTGTCCTTATTGCCGGAAAGCGTGATCAGAGGAACCATGTCCCTGAGTTTGGCGATCGCGCCGTCGATAGATTTTCGTTTGCTCTGGAATACATCAGGGTAGTTTGTGCGGTAGAAATCTTCGATCTGGTCCAGCTTGACGTCTCCACGTCCCGTCGCGGTCTCCATTTGTGGATTCAGAGCGTTCATCGCCAGCATCTTGATGAAGGGCAAGGTCGCATCTATTGAGCCGCTGGCCATCGCCCCGTCAATCAGTTCTTCAGGCGTGCCGACTGGATGACCGACCCGATTGTGGCAATCCGCGCAGTCCATCATCCGTTTTTCGTTCTGAATCTGTTCAGCGGTCACCTGTCCGATAAGGTCGGGGTTGACATAATGGGTGACCTCCCCGGTGGAACCCTCACTGCCTACCCATGCGATGTTTTCCCTTTGACCATTGACGGGCAGATACCAGACCCTGGAGGTAGTATGCCAGTGAATACCGCTACTACTATCGCCGGGGCCGCCATTAAGTTTCAAGACCAGGGTGCTCAAGCTTTTGGTGTTGGTTTTATCAGTGGCAAATGTGGTCTTGATCACCGGTACGTCACCGGAGTACCGGCTCGGTGAGTGACATTCCTGGCAGGTCTCTTTAGAATGGAGGCGGTTCTCCAGCAGTGCGGGGATTGGACGCGGATAATCTCCCGTGATGGTGGGCATGATTTCGGTGAGGCCCTTTATCTTCGATTTGACGAGGTTTGTCGTCCCTGCTCCAACGTGGCACTGGGCGCAGGTCACATTCGAGTGCGCGGACTGTTTGACAGTAATCGCCTCCGTGTAGTGTGCGGTATGGCAAGTTTGGGTGCAAAACAGAGTGGAGTCCACTAGCTGGACTGCTTGATTGCCAGCGAGGGCCAAGACGGGTACCACGCTGAAGGTGCCGAAAACAGCGGTTGCGATGGCCAGCTTTTTGTGGAGTCTGAAGAACTCCGTGAGCCATATCACAATGTCCCTAAATCGAAGCTTCATTGTGCACCCCTTTGGGAGAGAGAATCGCGAGAGCGTCCGCGAGGTGAGGATTCTCCCCCGGAAAAGCTGCCACAATCGGCGGCAAGCATGTCCTGCCGGGACCGAAATCACGGCATGCGGCGGCAGCCGACACGCGTGGAAAACTGGAAACGCCTAGTGTATGTTGAGCCACGCTATATTGTTGCACCGAATACTGGGGTCGACCATACCCTTTGGTGCAGTCCTCTGGGGGTGGAATGGGTGGGAAGCTGCCCTACCCAAAAGGGGGAAAGAGACTTGAAAACCGTGGAACAAACTATTCTGGACACTACGGTGGAATATAGTTCCAGCCGGGGAAACCGGTATCTCAAACCTATTTGGACAAACACAGTCCGCGCAGGATAAGACATGCCTGTTGGTTCAGTATGTGACGGCTGTTTGGCAAAGGTTGTGTGACCTTTTTGTGACGCGTAGTCTTTGGATCATGGAACGAGTAGGAGGTCATCAGTATCCGGAGAAGGGAGATAACTTTAGGAAACCGGGAAAACGCTGTTGCTCAACTTCGGGGGAGGATTAAGCGCTGCCCGAATCCGAGTGCAGTTGCCCTCTATCGCTCCTGTGTCTCAAGCGGCACTAACCCTTTGTTTATCGCGTACGCGGCCAACTGCGTCCTGTTCTTGAGGTGCAGTTTCTCCATTACATTGCGGAGGTGGAATTTCACTGTGTTCTCAGTAACATGGAGCCTGGCCGCTATCCCTTTGTTGGACTCTCCAGTGGCGATCAGACTCATAACCTCCGTTTCCCGGCTGGTCAGTTCATTGGCTGCGCTATCTGGCGATGTCGCCAGTTTTGGCTGGCGAACGAACTCGTTTATCACTCTGCTGGCCAGAGCTGGTGTGATTGCGGTTTCACCCTTTTCCAGTGCAGAAAGCAGCCCGAAGAACTCGTCGGCCTTCAAGTTCTTCAGAACATAACCGTTAGCCCCGCCGCGCATTGCCTCGAACAGGTCGTTGTCGTCTTCTGACACGGTAAGCATGACGACCTTTGTGTCGGGCATTTCGGACTTTATCGCGCGGACAGCCTCGATGCCATTGCAGACTGGCATCTGGACGTCCATGATGACTAGGTCAGGTTTTAACAGGCGGGTCTTTTCTATCGCTTCGGCGCCATTAGATGCCTCACCGACAACTTCTATGTTCCTTGCCGAAAGAAGCGCAGCAATACCTTTACGGACGAGGACGTGGTCATCTGCCAGAAGAACTCTCATATTAGCCGACCGCCATCACGGGCACCTTGAGTTGGACGATTGTTCCTCTTCCCGGAGTCGAGAATACGTCGAGGGTGCCCTTAATACATTCTGCCCTTTCTTTCATTGTCTGAAGCCCGAACTGGGGCCAATCGCCTTTCCTGTTGCGGCGCAAATCAAATCCGTGCCCGTCATCTTCTATTGTCACACAGAATCTGTCCGTCCTTGCCGCGAATTGTACGGAGGCTTTTGTTGCCCCGGCGTGTTTTCTCACGTTGGTTAGCGCCTCCTGTATGATCCTGATAATCTGGACCTCGGCCACCGGTGAAAGCGGGGGGATAGCCGTCTCATCCGCTTCGAAAGCGATCTTCAAATTGCTCATTTGATGGAAGCGAACGATATACTCTTGTATGGCCTTATATAGTGATTCATGCGCTGTCGCGAGCCTCAAGCCGAGTATCGATTCCCTGATGTCGGCATATGCTTCCTGGCATGTGTCCTCGAGCTCCTGAAGGTGCGATTGCGTCGCGGCGACCTGGCCGACTGCGAGGAAGCTCTTTACTGCCTGCGTCTTTACGTTGATGTAGGAAAGGACCTGCGCCACGCCATCATGCATCTCCCTGGCGAGCCTCTCTCTTTCCTCGATCGCGGCTGCAGCCTGGACCCTCTGGTGCAACCTTGCGTTTTCGATAGCGACTGCTATGTGAGTGCTGGCGTCGACCAGCAAGCGCATGTCTTCCGGGCAGTAGCGCCTGTGGGTGAGGGTTGCCACAGAGAAGACACCTACTGTGACATTCTGGGACCTCAGCGGTATGCATGCGAGACTGTGGAAACCGCTGCTCCTGATCGTCGTACCGACTAGAGCAGGACTCCTCTGCACGTCCTCGATCAGTAACGGCTCACCACGGAGTGCTGCTCCTCCCACGAGACCCTCACCCAGGTTGAATCGAGCCTTGTCGGACATGCCCTTGTGTTGTCCGGCACGCGCGGTGAGCGTCAGTTCGTTCGTCTTCTCGTCGAGAAGGAATAATTCCGCCGCATCAGCCTTTGTCACCTGGATAATCTTTTCCAACGCTGTTTGTAGCACCACGTCGAGGCTGAGCGACTGGTTTACGGCTGAGGCCACAGTGTTCAGGACCGTGAGTTCTTCATTCTGCCGGACAACCTGCCTCTGGATACTTTCGATTTCGCCAAAGATGACGCGAGAAAAGCCGTAGGCCCCCGCGGTCACCAACAGCGCCAGCGCGAAATTCAGTTGCAGGTCGCTATATTTCTCCCCGAAAACGCCGTGCCTTATCGATTCCAATATCCACACATAAAGGCCTGGCCCGACGACCGTTAGCACTTTCACTATCTTCACCGCCAGGAGGTCGCGGTTGCCTCCGAACCGATCGAGCAACTGTTCACTCAACCATTCGATCACATTCTTGATGCCAATTGCCACGCGGTTACCTGAGAGCACGTTAGATAGTCTCTCACCAAGTCGCCGCACCACAGTTGTGAACCCGGGAACATTCATCTCTTTTAATGGTAACATTCATCTTGATTTTATGGCAAGGAACTGTTCGACCGTACGTGCAGGGCTCCGAAACGAGGGAGGGTGCATCCGCCAACTGGCGGATGCACCCTCCCTCTTGATTTGACGCTGCCGTGATCGGTTTAGCCGCTGTACTCGTGTGGACGGATGTTGAATATGTACCTGTCATCGAAGAATTGGCCGAGGTCACGACTGTAGCTTTCTTCATCATCTTCTTCGTGATCATCATCATCCTCGTTTTTGCCGAAAACGGCGACTATGGTATGGTTGGCGGTGACGTTGTTGAAGGTGTAGCTGGTGACGGCGCCCACCGATACCCCGTCCACCTTGACGTACGCCACATGGTATCCGGTATTTGGAGTGATAGTGAAGGTCCGGGAGGCACCAGAAACGACCTTCACTCCACCTGACGGCGTGATAGAGCCGTTGCCGCCAGTGCTGGGCGTAACCGTGTAGGTTTTCGGCGCATTCCAAGCGAAGCCGGCGACGATAGTGTGGTTGGCGGTGACGTTGTTGAAGGTGTAGCTGGTGACGGCGCCCACCGATACCCCGTCCACCTTCACGTATGCTATGCGGTATCCGACCCTGGGAGTGATAGTGAAGGCCTGGCTGGACCCTGGGTTTACTGACACCACACCGGAAGGCGTGATAGAGCCGTTGGCGCCGGCGCTGGCTCTGATGACGTATGTTGTCCCCGTATTCGCGGCGAAGGTGGCCGATATGGTGTGGTTGGCGGTGACATTGCTGAAGGTGTAGCTGGTCACTGCGCCCGCGGATACGCCGTCCACCAGCACGCCAGCCACCCGGTAACCTGCGTTGGGAGTGATGACGTAGGCCTGGCTGGC
>ORJL011457454.1_pt1 | contig 43961 bp, 42 predicted proteins | sample 1779941 | NCBI WGS metagenome assembly ORJL01 (sample SAMEA104232317, study PRJEB22302) | groundwater metagenome | biome: forest; feature: aquifer; material: groundwater | place: USA | collected 2011-08-07 | depth 5.8 m | reverse complement strand
GGTAAAGGAGTATCGTATTGGATGTGGGGGAGATTAAATGTTACTCCTAATTCCATGGAAGAGAGAAAAGCAAGATTATTGCGGATTGTTGTTTTGATGCGTTCGGGGCAGGTATCCCAGATTTCTTCTGGAAACATAACTTTAAAACGTTTATAGAACGGTCCTTGTCTTAGTGCTAGTGAGATTCCCTCTTCTCGCGTTTTCGTACTGACACTTAATGGTTCAGCGGTTAAAGGACCAAAACCGCGGTGAGTCTCTGGTTCAGTGTATTGTTGTTGAAGCCAGAGGTCAACAATAGGATCTTCTGAAGGCGGAGCACTAAACAAAAGACTTCCTTTTTTATCCATCACTCTTTTTTTTGTCGTCAGCAATGTTTTTAGAATATTTTTCTAATATAAAAAGGCTTTGGTTTTTTTCAGAAATTTTTAATACTTTTTTCTACTTCTTTTTTATTTTTTCTTTCTTTTTTACTTTCTACGACGACAAAAAATAAATCAAAAAGAATTTAAACTCGCGTTGATATTCTGTTGATTATGTCCCTCATGTTATCACAAAAATTATTTTCTTCTGGAAAATTGTGGCTTTCACCGATGGAAGGGGTTTCTGATTTAGGTTTTCGAACGCTCTGTTCTCGTCGTAGAGCGTCATTAACTTTTACAGAAATGATTCGCGCTGATGGATTGGTGCGGGGAAACAAAGCAACGCTTTCATTGATTGATACTTTTGACAAATCTGTTCCTACGGGGATCCAATTATTTGTGACAAAGCCCGATGTTTTGAAAAAATCGTTGGCAATGATCCGTCGCGGGATGGAAGAAAAAGATGGACGATTTTCTAATCTGTCTGTTATTGATTTAAATTTTGGCTGTCCTTCTCCGGAAATTATTAAACTTGGCGGTGGACCGGCGATGTTGAAGCGAACAGAGAGGATGAGGGAGCTGTTGACGATTCTCCGTCGAGAATCGCCTCTTCCCTGTGGGATTAAGATTCGCTTAGGTCTTAATGAACGCGAGAAGCAGGCGAAAGTATATCTGCGTGTTGTTGAGATGGCTAATGATTTGGGATTGGATTATCTTACTGTTCATCCAAAGGTTGCTAGTGAAGATTCTCGCGCGCCAATTGATTTTGCGGCTTTGCAGGAGATTATTGATCATGCGACTATTCCTATTGTTGGAAATGGTTTTGTTGTTGATGGTCTGAGTGCTAAAAAGATGTTGGATATGGGATGCTCGGCGGTGATGATTGCTCGCGCTGCAGTTGGTAATCCCTGGGTTTTTGAAGAGATTGAACATTATTTGAAGACGGGGAAAGAAAAAGTTGTTCGGAAAGATTATGCTGCTGTTTGGAAGGAATACAAAACAATTGTCGAAAAGTATGGGACGAAGGAGAAGTATTTTGAGTATCATAAGAAGGTGTTTGAGTTGCGAGCGAAAGGGGATGTTGGGTTTCATTCTCCTTCAAGGATATTGAAGTGGGTGTGAGAAGAGTATTTTTTGGATTTATAAAAAAGGCCACAACCCACTGGTCAAGTACACGACGAAGGTATATAAATGAGTAATCTTCTTAACAATTTTATGAAAAAAGAATTGATTTCGACTTTAACAAAGACGTTTGAAGATTACGCTCATGTGAAGGAAGGAGTGGAATATTGGTTTGCAAGAGATTTGCAGGAACTCTTAGGCTACACTAAATGGGAAAATTTCAAATTAGTTATTGAGAAAGCAAAAGAGGCATGTACGAATTCTGGGCAAGAGATACAAGATCATTTTCCCGATGTCAGGAAAACGATAGCTATGCCCAAAGGAGCAACGAAAGAAATAGAAGATTTTATGCTTACTCGATACGCTTGTTATCTCATTGCTCAAAATGGTGACCCCAGAAAAGAAGAAATTGCATTTGCTCAGAGTTATTTTGCGATTCAAACAAGGAAACAAGAGTTAATTGAACAACGAATCGCCTTACAAGAGAGATTTGAAGCAAGAAACAAGTTAATTGCATCCGAAACAGAATTGTCTCAGCTAATTTATGAACGAGGGGTTGATGCCGATGGCTTCGCAAGGATCAGAAGCAGAGGTGATGAAGCACTATTTGGTGGGATTACCACGTTGCAGGTGAAAGAAAGAATGAAAGTTCCTAAAAATCGACCCGTCGCTGATTTCTTACCAACTGTAACAATTACGGCGAAGAATTTAGCAACAGAAATGACTAATTTTAATGTCAAAAAAGAGAATTTGAATGGGGAAAATAAGATCACTACTGAACACGTTAGAAATAATACTAAAGTAAGGGGCATATTAGTAGATAGTGGTATTGTCCCTGAAGAACTGCCTGCTGAAGAAGATATTCAGAAGTTGCAACGAAAAGTTAAGAATGATCAACTAGAGATCGCAGAAGATTCGAGGAGAAAAGAACAGAAACGACTGATCAGTTAGCTCCTTTCTTTCTCTTTTTCATGTTCTCAAGAGTTTTATCTCCTCTATTGGTAGGATGAAGATAGCTAGAAGGGTGTCTATTTGCTGGGTCTTCACTAATACGTTCAACTCGTATCTCGTCAGAATCTTCTAAACTCTGAATATGTGCTTTGAGACTTTCGGGATTAGTTCCTACTTTCTTGTTTAATTGATTGGGATGAATGCCTGGATTTTCATGCACTTGTGTTAATATCTCTTTTTTAAGATCGTAAAAAGAACGCTTCTTCATTTTTACAATATTGTAGGAAGTTTTAAATATATCTGATTAACAATATTGTATAACAGATGCCTACTCTACATTGGATTGGAAAAGAAGCAGTTGTCAATCACGACAAAGAAGTGCCGTTCAGGCTTCTCAAGAAGGTTAAAGCTCATTCTGTTGGCGAGAATTCTCAAAATTTGATCATTCACGGTGATAATTTAGAAGCTTTGAAGGCTCTCATGCCTTATTATCAAGGAAAAGTAAAATGTATCTATATTGACCCTCCTTATAATACGGGAAATGAAGGCTGGGTTTACAATGATAAGGTTAATTCTCCCAAGATTAAGAAATGGCTGGGAAAAGTAGTTGGCGGGGAAGCTGAAGATTTATGTCGCCATGATAAGTGGTTATGTATGATGTATCCTCGGTTGAAGTTGTTGAGAGATTTATTGAGTGAGGATGGGGTTATTTTTATTTCCATTAATGAGGATGAGCTTTTTAATTTAAACTATCTTTGTAATGACATATTTGGTGATGATAATTACCTAACTACTTTTACTGTAAAAGTTAGACATGAAGATAGGATTCTGAAGGGAGATAAAGATTTTCATGAGGTAGTTGAGTATTTACTCCTATTTAGAAAATCTAAGCAATTTAAGACGGTTAAAAGAATATTCGATAATACTTCCGTAGAGGAATACCTCTATTCGATAGAAGAATTGAATAAAAATATTCCAGAGACCATTATTGGAAATAAACGAGTGTGGATATTAAAACCAGGTGAATTTAAGATAATCAAGAAAAATCCATCGGAGAAAAATTTAAAGAAAATAAATATTCGTGGTTCTATTAAAGAGGGAAATAGTAGCGGTAGATTTTATATGAACTATCTTTCTAAGTTAAAAGATAAGCGGGGGTATCTCTTTAAAGTTGAAAATATGGGTGATGATGCTACTGGGTCTAGATATTTTTTGATGCCTTCTTCTGAAAAGAAGTTAAACGGTGATTATTTCCAGGGAGTTCCCCAAAATAGGGAAGTAACAAAAGAAGTACCATTTGCAAACTTTTTGGATTTCACTTTTGATTTTAATAATGTGGGATATGAAGGAGATGTAGATTTTCGGTTTGGAAAAAAGCCAATTAACTTTATCAAGAGAATATTTGAGATGGGTGGTGTTAAAAATGACAATAACGCTATAATCCTAGACTCATTTGGAGGTTCTGGTTCTACTGGCCATGCGGTTCTAGACCTAAACAAAGAAGATGGCGGAAATAGAACTTTTATTCTTGTTGAAATGGAAGATTATGCTAAAGATATTACCGCAGAAAGAGTTAAACGAGCTATTCAAAAATATGACTACAGAGACGGCTTTGAGTATTGTGAGTTAGACAAACCATTATTCAACGAAGATGGTAAGATAGATGGGGATTGTACTTTTGAACAATTAGCAACATATGTTTACTTCACGGAAACGAATACGAATATCGACAAGAAATCCATTTCTAAGCCATTTGTTGGAGAATATAATGATACAGAATACTATCTTTTGTTCCAAGGGAAAGGAAAGAATGTTCTTACTAAAGATTTTCTCAAAAAAGTAGACAATGGCACAAAGAAAAAGGTAATTTATGCGGACAAATGTTTGATTGATGAGAAGACGTTGGAGAAACAGAAGATTCAGTTTAAACAAATTCCGTATGAAGTGAAGGTGTATTGAAATGGAAAAAGTCTTATCAAAAATGAATGAGTTAAAAAATAAATTCGAGATTTTAAAGAAAAAAAGTTATAGAGAAGGTGGAGAAGAATATTCTTCGGTAGTTCAATTCTTAGAAAGAGCAATTGATAGAATTTATCCCGAAAAAGATGCAAAGAAATTGAAGAGTCAGCTTTATTTTATTACTTACATTGCAAGAGAGAGATCCGAGGCAGAAAAACAAGAAGAATATACTCAAGAGATTAATATGGCTCTGAGAGTAATTAACACCGTTCTCGAAGAAGCTGAAGTTTTTGGTTTTAATGATTTTAACCCAGCAAAAGAAAAAATTGAGACAGAAGCAAGCGTTAAAGCTGGAATTTTCACTCTTAGAAGGAAAAAAACCAAAGAGAAATAAAATGATCCTCAAAAAATACCAGCAAAAAACATTGGACAGAATCCAGGACTTTCTTAGAGAGCTATCTTTCTTCAAAAATACAGAATATGCTTTTATGTCAATGACTAAACAGCCCTACAAAGATGAATTCTTTGGGAACACCATTCCTTTCATCGGCATTAAAATCCCCACCGGTGGAGGAAAAACTCTTGTTGGCTGTCATGCCACAACTCTTATCCTAGATTTCTTGAAAGAAAAGATGTCCAAAGGAATTGTAATGTGGTTTGTGCCATCCGAAGCGATCAAAAGTCAAACCCTAAGAAAGTTTAAAGATCGGAAAGATGCCCACAGAAAAATTCTCGATGAATACTTTGACAATAATGTAAAGATTTTCTCCAATGAAGAAGCGTTGAAGATTCGCAAGGAAGATGTTGACAACAATCTCTGCTTTATCATTTCAAGTCTTGATGCGTTTAGAAAAGAAAAATCACTTCAAAATAAATACAAAGTATATCAAGAGAATGGCGCACTTCTAAACCATTTTGAACAGATTGAAGACTCGAATATTCTGGAAAAAGATGAATCGGGAATAATCAAATCTCTGGCCAATGTTATCCGGTTAAGCAATCCTTTAATCGTAATTGATGAAGGGCATAAAACTAAAACCAATCTTTCTATAACTTTTCTCAAAGAACTTAATCCTAGCTTCATCATAGAATATACTGCTACGCCACGACCAGAGAGTAATATTCTTGTTGAAATTCATTCTTCTGAACTAAAAGCTGAAGAGATGGTAAAGTTACCTTTAGTATTAGAAAGTCACACCCAGTGGCAAAACGCCATTTTGCAAGGAGTATTACGAAGAGAAGAATTAGAAAAACTTGCTAAAAAAGAGAACATACGTCCAATTGCCCTGTTGCAGGCTGAATCTGATAAGAACGATGATAAAGATATTACGGTTGATCGAATAAAAAAATTTTTAATCAAAGAGCGAAAAATTCCAGAGGACGAGATAGCTATAGCTTATAGGGATGTCAATGAAATTGCTTCTATTGATTTATTTGCAAAGAATAGTAACATCCGATATATTATTACTGTAAGTAAGCTTGCTGAAGGCTGGGATTGTTCTTTTGCCTATATTCTAATTTCTGTGGCTAATATCGGTTCTAAGATAGCAGTTGAACAAATAATTGGGAGAATTATGAGGATGCCTTATGCAAAGAGAAAAGCGATTGAAGATCTCAACCGAAGTTATGTTTTTGCTTCGGCACGCAATTTCAATGAAGCGGCAACACAGATTATCTCTGGCTTAGAAAGCAATGGATTCAGCAAATCGGATTTAATTAACTCAGAAAGTAAAGATAAGAAATATGAATTCGATGTTGAACGAAGAATAGATGAAGATTTTAGCATTCCTTTAGTTGCCTATAATAATGATGAATTAACGTTTGAAGATCTCATTGGAGAGGATTTTCAGCTTCACAAGCAAGAAGCTGGATTTAACTTTACTGTTCATTATGATAATGATGGAAGGGCTATTATTGATATCAAAGAGGGCGACAAATGGATGCGTGGTGCTCAGCAAACGCTGAAGCTTACGTTTCAGGATAAACTTTTTTCTCAGAAAGAGCTTGTTCAATGGTTAGATAAAAAGCTCCGCTTCACAATGCTCGATAAAGATGATAAAATACTTTTCTTGAATAAAGTAATTGACAATATCAAAGGATATTCTATCGCTGATCTAGCGGTTAATCGCTATGTCTTGGAGGCACAATTAGATGATCTGATAAATAAACTATTAAGAGAGTACGCTCAAAAGAGGTTCGAACAATTACTGAAAGCAGGGAGAATTAGATTAGTCCAGTCAGAGAAATTTTCTACAGAGATAACGCTATCCGAAGATTCGGGACAGGAATTTAATCGGAATTATTATCTCAAGATTGATAAACTGAATAAAGAAGAGCAAAAATTTATCGAGCGGCTTGATTTGGATACTTTGCCAAATATTCGATTTTGGATTAGAAACAGAGAACGGAAGGATCCATTTTACTTGCAGGGATGGCAGAAGAATAAGTTCTATCCAGATTTTATTGCCGTAACTCACAAAAAGAATATTCTTGCATTAGAATGGAAAGGAGAAGATAGGATTAGCAACGAAGATACGGAATATAAAGTGCAAGTAGCAAAAATGTGGGAGAAATTGGGCGATGGAAGATTACATTTCTTCTTAATCCATAATGGTAATATCGAAGAAGTTCTAAACAAGATAAAACTTTTATGATTTCTTCTTTTCCATCTCCTTTATCTCTTTTGTCGTCGTGGCCTGCTCTGCCTTCTTATCATCCCTAAAATGTAAAAAGCGCGGGAATCGCAACGCTAATCCTAACGTGTGATATGGACTTTTGGTAATCTCGGCAGCAAGAACTTCTACGACAATCTTCGGTTCGAACCAGACATCGGGTTCCATTTCTCGCGAAACATTCACGCGTACTGGTTTTTTGTCAACGTGATATTTAGCCAGTTTCTTGGGCAGTTCTTCCAACATTTCGTCAGTTAGTCCCGTTCCTAATTTACAGACAGTTTCAAATGTATCATTCTCTCTATTATATGCGGCACAGAGCAGAGCTCCATACATTCCACTGCGTTTTCCTCGACCATGATATGCGCCAACTACGACGAGATCAAATGTATCACTCAACTCTTTGGTATATTCTTTTTTCCATTTGATCCAATTCCAACCGCGCGTTCCGGCTTGGTATTCTCCCTGTAATGATTTGATCATGATCCCTTCATAGCCGTGATCGAGCATTTCATGGAAAAATGTGTCAATCTTTTCAAGATCCTCAGTGATGATGCGATCGGCAGGCATGACGCCTTCTCCTTCTGTGAGAATCTTCTTCAATTCTGCAAGACGTTTTTCATAGGGCTGGTGTAAAACAGCTTCACCATCAACATAAAGCAATTCAAATATTTTTAATTGAACGGGGATGTCCTTAGCGTATTGTTCGACGTCGTTTTTGCGTCGCCGCTGCATCAGGGTTTGGAATGGTAACGGTCGCCCTTTTTTGTCGATGGCAAGAATTTCTCCCTCAATTACATACTCTTTTGCTTTCAAGTGTTTTTCAAGATGTTTGACTAAATCGGGAAATTGATCCGTGATTGTATCGAGACGGCGGGAAAAAAGGGTGATCTTTCCTTTTTTATCTTTATGTGCTTGGACACGTTCGCCGTCATACTTTCCTTCTACTGCTACTTTACCGGGTATTTTATCTTTAATTTCATCAAGTGTATCAACGCGCTGGGCGAGCATCATTTTAATCGGCCGCCCAACGCGGATTTCAATTTTCTCTAGGCCTTTCAATCCTTTCTGAGCTAACGTTTTAGCAATTTCACCAACATCGGGGCAGATATTATATGCTGTTTCGAGAATTTCTTTGTTCTTCTTTTCACCGGTGTAGGCAATTGCCAAGGCATCGAGAACGGTCATCTCGCCGACGCCCATTCTTAATGTGCCGAGAACGATGCGGGTTAGATATTTCGCTTCGATTGGTGATGCTTTTTGTAATAGGGTGACAAGAAGATTTGTTTTCTTCTCTTGTGATCCTGAGCCAGAGGTTTCAGCAATTTTATGGAGTGTTTCAAAGAGATTGTGGATGGTTAACGTTCCAACAGGAACGAGTGTTCTTGGTTTTTTATGAAGCACTTCTTCGGCCGCTAACCCGGCATCGCCTTTCTTTTGAACGAGTTCTTTAATTTTTTTTTCGGGGAGACCGGCGGCAGTGGCGATGGCTTTGATGATTGATTTTTCGGCCAAACCAAGAACAACCCCCTCGTATTGTGAATCGATTTGTCCTAACGTTAGGTAAGCAACGATATTAATATCTTCTTTAGGCACCGTTTTGAAGAACTCCGAGAGAATTTCGCGCATGGCGTTGCCGGAGGAGATTTTTTCAAGTTGTTGATAGATATCGGCAAGGAGTTTGAATTGCATGGTGCTGGGAAGATTAGAATTATTATAAATGTTGTTGTGACGAAATGTTAATATAGTTTTGATGGTTGGTTGTTTCTGATGGAAGAGAAGTTTGTGATTGATGGAAGAGAGATAGTTGTGGTTAACAATACTGAAAACGATCTTCCGCGCTTTGTAAAAGTAATTCTGCTTGTTTGTAAAACGGAGCCGATGGCGAAGCATTTTCCCAGGATTACGTTTGAGATCAAACCAGATTTTTCTAACCCCCAAATCAATATGCTAAAACTATCAGCAGGAGAGGCCGTTGTTGATATTGGGGGTGATAGGATCAATATTATGGACATATTCAAAGAAAATAGACGTCCGTTTGAACAGCAGTGGTTTGGAATAATAAGCCATGAACTTGCACATTTATATCATAATTATAAATCCTCTACTTTAGTAATATTTGATAAAACAAAAAAAAGACTACTTGATTCTTTAGAACGAAAGAATACACTCGAACTAGATCCCCTAATCTATCTTAGAAAGATGCTCTTTAATTTTAGTAGATCCATCTTTACGGAAGGCATTGCAACGTACTACGAGCGGTTAAAACTTGAAGAAGTTTTATATTCAGAAAAAGATTTTCAGCGGTCTTATACTACGGAATCTTTTCAGGTTGAGTATATCATTAAACAAATTTTAATGTGCTTGGAGGGGTTGACTAAGAAAAATTCAAACCAACATGGAATTTCGCGGTGGTTGAGAAATATTTATGTGGACTTAAGTACGCTTTTATTTTATTCCACGGGCTATCACATGGTTTATTCTATCCTCTTTGTCGATCATACAACTACTTTTGAAGACATTATCAACTTCCAACCATTTGAATTCATTAAGAAATATGAACAGTGCATGAATATTAAAGGCTTACGGCCGGTTATCTCGGCCACGAGTGGTGATGGGATTTTCGATTACAAGAGAATGCTGGCGCAATTGACGGCAGCGGCGAAAGAAGTACAGAAGAGGTCAGCTTAATAATCGATAAATCTTTCCTCCTAAAAAATTTCTATTCTCTGCCGTAACTTCTACAACTTTAACATCATCCATTTGTCTAATCTTTCTAATTAAAGAGTGATCATAGACTGCTGATAACGTTCCAATAAATGGATTGGCTGCGGTAAGATAACTGCGAACTAAGTCTTGAAATCTATCTGAATATAATTCCATTTGTCCAATCTCATCGATATAGAGAAGATCTTTTTTCTCAAAAGAGAAAAGAGGGCTAAGCATTGTTTCAAACGTGGAGATGTTAACTCCATATTTCGATACTCTGATTGGTGAAGTAGACTGAATACTTGCTAATGTTGCTTTTTCTCCTGATGCTGTTATAATCTCAAAACCAGTTCTAGTTCCGTTTTCTTTGATTTCTTTTGTCAAGAAGCCTTGTTTTTGTGGAATTTTGTTGATTATTGCTTCTAGGAGAGTGCTCTTTCCACAGTGAGGCTGGCCGGTAAGAAAGATTTTTGGATTCATTGTAGATTGCAAATGGGTTGTTTCTTTTTAAAATTTATGTAATTTTTTTCTTTTCACTCTCTGATCAAAAACAAGATTTATATACTAAAAGCAATTAGTTTTCAAATAAAAGGTAATTGCTTTTATATATAAAGTGCCCTCAAGAATGTTCGAGGGATCTGGCACTTTAGTATATAATCAAAAATTATTCTTCAATCTAAAGGTGATACGATTATGGTGATTATATCTGCGGATTGGGCGCCTCTTGCCCTGCGAATCGTGTTGGCGACTGTGTTTATCGCTCATGGCTATCCAAAGTTGTTCAAAGACTTTGCTGGTACGAGTGGTTTTCTCTCTGGTCTGGGGTTTAAGCCCGGTGCGTTTTGGGCAGTTGTCTTAGGTGTTTCAGAATTTTTTGGTGGGATTGCGTTATTGCTTGGTGTTGTATCACGCGTTGTGGCTGCTCTTTTGATCGTCAGTATGACGGTAGCAACATTAATTAAAATCATCAAATGGAAAATGCCGTTTACTAAGTCTGATGGACAAAGTTGGGAATTTGATTTGCTCTTGTTGGCTAGCTTAGTAACACTGTTTTTACTTGGCTCCGGTAACTGGTCTGTTGATCAAATGATGGGAATGGCCTGGATGTTGGGTTAAGCATGAAATACATTTTTTCTTTTCTTGTCTTTTTATTACTCTTTTCTATTCTCCTTATTGTTGGTTGTCAATCTTCTGTAGTGATTAGTGATACTGTTACTGGGGATGTCAATGGTACTGTCAATAGTTTGAATAATAGTAATGTTTCAGAAATAGCTGCGCCTACTTCTTGTACTGCTCAGTGGCGCTGTATTAGTTCTACAATTAGAGCATTTCAAAATGAAAGTTGTAAGTTTACGATTCGTGAAACGTGTCCGTTATCTTGTGTGATGGAAAATGGAACTTGTCTTAAAGTAAATTGTAAAGATGGTTTTTTCTGTCGTAACAGTGTTACTCGTGGCTATCAAGACCAGTATTGCGCGTGGATGTTAGAGGAGAAATGTGAATTTGGTTGTAAAAAAGGGAAGTGTTTGAATGCCACGGAGGCGGGTGTTAATACCACTGTTAAGAATGAAACTGAGGCGGTGAAAGTTGAAGAGAAAGCTCCAGATATCTATGCTGGTGTGGAATGGCTTAATGCTGGCGAAGTTGTAACGTTTTCGGCGAAGGGTGATACTAATAATCTAACCGATCATACTTTCAGTATTAAAGCGATCGAGGGGGGAAGAGTTATTGTTAAAGTGGACACGTTTAATAGCGATTGGCTGGAAGAAGGGGATACTGCAAAGTTTCTTGGCGGAACTGTTTTAGTGGATATTGTGGAGATTCAATTTCAGGCGTTTGATGGTGGAGTAAGGAAAGTGGGGTATAAACTGAGTATGGGGTAATCTAGAGATTTTTAGAAAAAATAAAATCTTCCCAACCCCAATTTACTTTAATCCCATTGCTTCTTCAAGAGCTGTCAAAGAAGTTAAATCAGTGACTTTAGCAAGACCATCGTATCTGGTACAGAGTCTTACTGCTTCTTCGTAGCTAATCCCTAAAGGTTGGCCTGATCTTGCTCTTTCTAACTGATCTGCTTTAGCGAGATTATATTGACTTCCTGATGGGATGTAGGTTGTACAAAGTTGATCAATTCTATCATCTGTTAAATTTATTGTTGTCATTTTGTTCTCCAACACATCTCAAAAAAAAGAGTAGCGGGGGGAGGACATTCAGAAAAACTGCGTTTTTCTCAGTGTGAAACGCAGTTTCACATTTGAACCTCCGATCTATGGGTTTCTAGAGGTTTTTACACCGTATGAGCCCATCGGGTACTCCTAGCTTCCCTACCCCGCTATTTTTTCTTATAAATGGGGCTTATTTAAAAAGGTTTGGTAATGATTATCTTCTCTATTTTAGACAAAGAACTTCTTCTCTTTTCTGCACTTTCTTCTCTTCCATTATCTCTCTCAATCTCGGCCAATCTTCCTCGGCAGCAATATACCCTACACAACGTGGAGAACCGCAGCGGCAGGGATGTTCTTCAAAACCTTCTAGATCGTATTCATAGTTAAATGTTAACTCTTCTCCCGTTTTAATGTCTCGTAAAGCGTGAATAAAGACTCGTTCATCTCTAATTTGGTAATAACAGTTCGGGGCACAGGAATGGTTGATGTATTTTGCCGTATTTCCTTCAAAATTGCCGTCTAGGTCGTACTTATCGTTGAGAATAAAAATATAAACGTTGCCGTGGTTTTCGTCTTCTTTTCCTCGTTTTAAATGTTCCTCGGCGATTTTTGTTCCTTCTTCAGAAGAAACTTTTCTTCCGCGATATTCAATGACTTCTGTGTCTTTGGGAATATCTCTGCGCGCGAAAACTCCTTTGTGATGGATGGAAGACTCTTTTAGGGATACATATTTTGAAGTTGCAGGTTTCATCGTTGAATCTTGGACAGCGAACAAACCTTTATATATCTCTTTCCTTTTTTGTGTAGTATGGAAAAAGTGGTGGTGAGGCGGAGTAGGACGCGGGCAGTAGTTCTTACATTGTTGGCGTTCTTTGTTATCATCTTTGTAATAATTCCTTTGAGTTTACTTGCTTTTGATGGAACAGTTGTAGGCAATGTTGCGTTGATCCCAATCAAGGGGATGATTACGGGCGACGGAGGGAGTTATCTCGGACAGGGTACTGTTTCTTCTCAAATGATTGTTGGATTTATTGAAGAAGCTGAAAAAGATGCGACGTTAAAAGCGATTGTCTTGGAAATTAATTCTCCTGGTGGTTCAGCCGTAGCATCAGATGAAATTGCGGCAGCGGTGAAAAAATCGAAGAAGCCAGTTATTGCGTTGATTCGTGAGAGTGGAGCCTCTGGCGCATATTGGATTGCCTCGGCAACAGATGAAATTGTTGCAAATAGAATGTCTATTACGGGTAGTATTGGAGTTGTTTCTTCTTATTTGGAATTTAGTGGGTTGATGGAAAAGTATGGGGTTGGTTATGAACGACTGGTTGCGGGAGACTACAAAGATATGGGTAGTCCTTTTCAGCAATTGAATGATAAAGAGAAGAAGATCATGCAGAGTAAGTTAGATAAAATTCACGATTATTTTATTAGTGAAGTTGTCAAGAATAGAAACATGTCTGATGAACAAGTTAGAAAGTTAGCAACAGGGGAGTTTTTTCTTGGTGTGGAAGCTAAAGAACTGGGACTTGTTGATGAGCTGGGAGACAAAGATACGGTTGAGAGAATTCTCAAAGAAAAGTATGGTTTAACAGAAGTTCAGTATGTTCCGTTTGAAACTGAAGCTAGTTTGTTTGATTTGCTGGCTGGTGTTTTTTCTTCATTTTCATTTACTATGGGACAAGGTGTTGGTTCGACATTATTGCAAGGTCAAACTACAAATTCACTTTTGTTAGTTTAGTGTGAAGCGTATGAAAAAAGAGTCACGTCTCATATTGTGGATTGCCGTCGTGAGTTTGTTGTTAGTTCCACTGCTAGACGCGGCTTTGGTTGATCCTTCTGTTGTTGCTGCTTTGGAGAAGCAAGATGAAGTTCCAGTGATTGTAACGTTGCGTGATTCTTCACCTGAAACTACGAGTATAACTTCTGCTTCTCCTCCCCTTGGAGTTGTGCAACTTCGTGAAGAAGTTAAAGAACAGCAAGAGGAAGTGTTGAACAAGTTAGATATAAAAAGCGAATTAAATGATTATAATGATTCTCATAAGGACTCCTATAATTTTGATCTTGACCATCAATTTTCTACAATTAACGGTTTTTCAGGAAAAGTAACTGAAGAGGCATTAGATACTTTATTGGCAGATCCTAATGTTAAATCAATTGTCTATGATCGTCCGATTCGTTTGGCATTAGATGTTTCTGGACCATTAATTAATGCTGATGATGTTCGTAATATTACGTTCAATGGTCAAAACATGAATGGAACGGGAGAAACAGTTTGTGTTGTTGATACTGGTGTAGATTATACTCACACGGCGTTGGGTGGTTGTAATATTACGACAGTTCTTGCTGGAACCTGTTCGGTGGTTATTGGTGGCGCTGATGTTGCTGATAGTGATAACGATCCTCTTGATGGAAATGGTCATGGAACGCACGTTGCGGGAATTGTTGCCTCACGAGATAGTGTTTACAGTGGAATTGCACCAGGAGCAAAATTGGTTGCTGTCAAAGTTTTTCCGGGAACTTCTGGAACGACGACTACTTCTAATGCCATTGCCGGTTTTGATTGGTGTCGGAATAATGCTACTCTTTTCAATATTTCAGTAATCACTTCTAGTCTTGGTGATAGTGTTGATCATACTACAGCTTGTGATGATGATAGTTTGGCCAGCGCGGCGAATACGGCAGCTAATGCCGGGTTATTTGTAACGGCAGCATCGGGTAATAATGGATTTACCGATGGTATTAATTCTCCGGCCTGCGCATCAAATGTTACTTCTGTGGGTAGAGTTGGTGATAGCGATGTGGTTTTTAGTACTTCAAATGGGGGATCAATCTTGGATATTCTGGCTCCTGGTACGAGCATTCGTTCGTTGGCTCTTGGTTCGGGATTTGTTGATAACAGTGGAACGTCGATGTCTTCACCGCATGTAGCGGGTGCGGCAGCGATTTATATTCAGTATTGGAAGAGGGTGTATGGGATTACGCCGACGGTTCTTCAGATTGAAACAAAAATGAAGAGGACGGGAAAACAAATTACGGATACAAGGAACAGTCTTGCTTTTCCACGCATTGATATTCTTGCGGCAGTTCAACCTTTAATTAATTTTACTAGTAATAGCGCGGCTAATAATAGTACTACTGGTAATACTTTTGCGTTAATCAATATTACTTCTGATATTAATATCACTCATTCTTTGCTGCAGTGGAATTATACTAATGGTACAATTCGTAATCTGACGATGACCCGGAATAATCTAACCAATTATCATTTAAATGTGACGGGGTTATCAAACGCTAATTATTCTTATCGTGTTTTTGGCAATGATTCGGCAAATAGTATCGGTCAGAGTGTAGAACGGATTCTGCATGTTGATCTCGTCCCGCCGGAAATAACATTTACTACGCCGGCAAATTCTTCGTATCACCGCCAGGCACTGACGATGAGTGTTACTATTATTGATTCGTTCTCGCTTTCTTTTTCAAATTATTCGATTCGTAATGCCTCTGGTGGAGAAGTTCAGAATGGAACAAATAGTACTTTAAACACTTCTTCATTTACGTGGTCGTCTTTGATCAATGTCAGCAACAGTACTTTTCCGGAAGGGAATTATACTCTTCTTGTTTTCGCCAATGATTCGGTGAATAATAGTAATAGTTCTTCGATTACGTTTATTGTTGACAAAAGTGCTCCGACAATTTTCAATCATAATCGTACGCCGGAAACAATTTTTAATAATGACACCGTTGTGATTCATATTAATACTACGGATCGATATTTGAATACGTCAGCAATCTTTATGGAGGCAAACTATTCCGGAACGGCGACAAATTATTCGATGACTTTAGAAAGCGGCGACTTGTATAATGTGACAATTCGCGGTACGACAAATTTGAGTAATAATGGTAATATCTCTTATGTTATTCATACTTTTGATCTGGCTGGAAACAAGAATACGTCCGAGACATTTAGTTTTGTCGTTAAGAACCACGCCCCATCGGGGCTTACGATTACCTTTCCTTCTAATGGGACGGTGATTGAGGTAGGTAATACTACTCGTTTCAATGCTACTGCTACTGATGTGGATGGTGATTCATTGACGTACATTTGGAATTTTAGTGATCGGACGTCAAGTGTAAGTCAGCAAAATACAACTCACCAATTTAATTTTACAGACACACTAGTCGTTGTTGTGAACGTGACGGATGGAGTAAACAGCACTTTAGCGAACATTACTGTTATTATTAATGACACGCAAGCGCCGGCGACAAATTCTATTGGTTACAATAGCGAGCATCATTTGCAGCGAAACGGCGCTTCTCAAAACGTTAATGTGAGTTTATTTGATTACTCTGGTATGGCCAATGCCTCGTTGACATTTAATGGCACGCTGCAAACGAGAACGTGTACGGATGCTAACACGACGTGGAATTGTTCTTGGGCGTGGAACAGTTTGAGTGTGGGATCATATAATTTTACGGTTAATGCCACGGATAATTTTACGACACGGCATACTAATTCTACAACCTATAGTTTTACTGTTACTTCTTGTTCTGATAGTTCTCAAAATGGCGATGAAACGGGTGTTGATTGTGGGGGATCATGTTCTACCTCTTGTAGCAGTGGCTCTTCGGGTAGTACTGGTGCTGGTGGTGGAGGGGGTGGTGGTGGAGGTTCTACAACGACTACTTCTGTGGAAGTAAAGAAACCGGTTCCTGCACCTATTTCTGTACCAACAACATCTCCGGTTACGGAGACAGTTACAAAAGAAGAATCTAAAGTTGTAGAAGAAGCGCCTTTGCCGACGACCGTCTCACAACAAGTTTCTTTAGTAAATGGTAAAACTAGTGTGGTGAAGATTAGCGACAACAAAATCTCGATTGATGAGATCACGATCAATTCAAAGACAGATAAATCTGTGACTCTTGATGTTGTTTATCATCCTGTGAAACCAGTGGCAATCCCTGCGTTGGATAACACCTATCAATATCTTGAGATTGTTTCACAGTTTAATAAAGAAGATATGGATGGGGCGACAGTTACGTTTAATGTTCCAGTCTCTTGGCTTACGGCAAATGGTTTTGTTGAAGATTCTGTTAAATTACAAACACTGGAGGCTGAAATATGGTCGCCTCTGAAGACGCGGTTAATCTCTTTGAAAGATGATCATTATGTTTATCAGGCAAAATTGGAGCATTTATCTTATTTTGCAATTACGGCAACGACGAAAAAGCCACTGTTTAATATGGCGGGGTATGTTTTGATTGGTTTACTTTCGCTGATTATTTTGTTGTTAATTATTTATCTGATTGTGCGGAAAAGAACGTAGTTTTGACTCTCGAAATGATTTTAAACTTGCGTGGTATCTATTGTGATTATGGAAGTTAAAAAGTATCTTATTGGGGGAATTTTTGGTTTATTGGTTGGTCCAACTATCCCTGCCGTTATTTACGATCGAAAGATAGACGAATCAATAGACACACAAAAAAGAGTCATGTTTAACCATGATATTTATCAACAACTGGAGCGAGCTGCGGAAAAGGTTGTTATTTATTCCTTGCTTGAATCAGGTCAAGCTGATGATGCACAAAGAATTCTTTATGAAGAGTTAACTGATGCTTTGAACTCGCTTCAATTGTTGAATAAGACTCCGAGGAGTTCTAAGCCGTTTTTGTACCAGAATATCAAGAAAGGTTTAGTTCAAGCAATTGAAAGCTTAGAACAGCATTTAGGTATTAAAGAAGATAATAATCAGAATAATAAAGATAATAAAGTAAAGTCAAAATAGTCTTTATTGACAGCAGCCGCCACTATTGCAGCAACTATCTTTTTCTTCTTCACAACAAGAAGGTTCTTCTTTTGTTTCTCGGCAGCAGCCGCCCATTTTGTCCATTTTCTTCGCTTTTGTCTCTTTCATTGTTTTTTCCATAATTTTCACCTGTTTGTAAATAATATGCTTTATGGTTTATAATGGGCTGGGCTCTTTATAAAATTTGTGTGGCTATTCTTCACTTTACTCTAACAATTCATGTTTCTCTTTAATCGTATTTAAAATCAGTTTGGTATCGGTTCTTTCTACGAAATCATAGGTCTGGATTTTCTTTAAAAAAGTGTCTAATGCTTTACGGCTTTTGAATTTAGCGATAACGATGGAATCAAAGTCACCGGTGGTATCGTAGACTGCAAAGACATGTTGATCAATGGCGATTTTATTTTCAACTTCGAATAGTTTTCCGCGAGAGATCCTAAGACTAATGATCGCTTGGACATCATACCCCAACTTCTCGTAATCGAGATCAGTGCTAAATGCTTTGATGATCTTTTCATTTTTTAGTTCTTTTAGTCGATTGAGAACGGTGACGGTGGAGATACCCATTTTTTGAGCAATCTCACGTGCGGAGAGTCTGGAATTTTGAAGAAGTGTGTTCAGAAGCAGTAAATCGGTTTTGTCTACTTGATGCGTCATTTTAGGTTAATAGTTGTTTATTTTAGTGGTTTATTTTTTGATCTATACTGTCTGTTTATTTAAATTTTATTAAAAATGTGAATAAATGTTTATTATTTTCATCATTAATTTAATATATGTTATTCTCTTTTTATCTCTTAAATTAATCGTTTTGGGGTGATGTTGATGAAAATTTGTGCAGAATATTTGTGGTTAGATGGAAAGAAGCCTACGGCTGATATTCGTAGTAAAACTAAAATTATTGATGTGAAAGAAGGGATAGCTTTTACTTCTTCGCTGTTAAGTATGGTGCCGGAATGGGGATACGATGGGAGTAGTACGGAACAAGCAACGGGAGATAAGTCAGATTGTGTGTTGAAGCCGGTACGCGTCTATCGAGATCCAATTAGAACAAAGAATGAGCAAGCATTTCCTCATGTTTTGGTGCTTAATGAGGTCTATCTTGTGAATGGACAACCTCATCCCACAAATTCCAGAGCGGGATTGTGTGATGTTGTTAGGAAGTATGAATCTGAAGAATTCTGGTTTGGTATTGAACAAGAGTATACTCTCTTTGAAAATGGTCGTCCGCTTGGTTTTCCAGAAGGAGGATTTCCCGAACAGCAAGGAAAGTATTATTGCAGCGTAGGAGCAGATCGAGCGTTTGGTCGTCAATTAGTAGAGAAACATTTAGATGCCTGCCTCGATGCCGGAATTCTTATCGCAGGTATTAATGCTGAAGTAATGCCGGGGCAATGGGAATATCAAATTGGAACGGGTGATCCTTTGAGAGTTGCAGATGATCTCGTTGTTGCGCGTTGGCTGCTTTCACGTCTTGGTGAGGAATATGGTGTCAGTGTTTCACTTGCAGCAAAGCCGCAAAAAGGTGATTGGAATGGTGCTGGTGCGCACACTAATTTTTCGACAAAAGCAATGCGTGAAAGTACGGCTGTTTTTGATGGAATTATTAATAAAATGGGGGCTCATCAAGAGGAGCATATTGTGGTTTATGGCGCGGGCATTGAGGAAAGATTGACGGGAAAGCATGAAACCTGCAGTTATCGAGAATTTCGTGCTGGTGTTTCTGATCGCGGCGCGAGTATTCGTATTCCCTGGCAGGTAGCGCGTGATGGGAAGGGCTATATGGAAGATCGTCGACCGTGCGCCAATATTGATCCATATATTGTGTTAGAACGGATAATCAGGACGGTGTGTGAGTAGGGATTGTTTTTCTCTTTTTTATTTCAATATCTATATTTTGTTTTTCTCACACTCATTTTTTAAAGTACTTCTCTTTTTGAAGTTTCATGACAAAAATACTGTTGGTCTATCCACCTTTCTGTACACCGGCATCGCCCCCTTATTCTCTGGCATATCTCTACTCTTTTCTAAAGAACAATCTCTCTGTTGAACATGGTGTTAATGTTTTGGATTTGAATATTTTTTTTCATCAATTAAAGTTTCCCGAAGAGCAAAAATATTTTCAACAATCCTCTTGGCAGGACTACGAGAGAAATACAAAGACTTTTTTGCAGCTGGCGGGGGCTTGTTATTCTCAGAATAATAAACGAGTAGTGCGCGGTGAAGATCCGGAATTATTATCAGAACTTGTTGCCGAAATCGTTACGCGATCGCCAGAGGTTGTGGCGTTTAGTATTGTCTATTCATCTCAAGCATTTTATGTTTCCGCTCTCATTCCAAAATTACGAGCTTTAGGAATAAAAATCGTAATCGGCGGACCAGCGGTGAATGATAAACTAACGAAAATAGCTGATGCTGTGTTGAAGAACGAGGTTGATTTGTTAGAATATGTTGAATGGGAGAAAGTTGAACATAATAATCTAAAAACACGTAGAGTTCTGGATTTTTCTCTCTTTGATGTAAAACAGTATTTTATTCCAGAAATCGCGCTTCCGTTACGTACTTCCTCCAGTTGTTACTATCAGCAGTGCAGTTTTTGTACTCATCATGGCAATGCTAAATATCGGGAGTATGATTTAGAAGATATCAAAGAGACAATTGTTGTATCGAACGCGAAACACATTTTTTTCATTGATGATATGATTCCAAAGAAACGATTGTTAGAATTGGCGGCGTTACTCAAACCGTTGGCTGTTACCTGGATGTGCCAATTACGGCCGACAAAAGAGTTTGATGCGGAGACGTTACGGGTATTATTTAATTCTGGATTGAGAGTGGTTCTTTGGGGGGTGGAATCAGGTTCTGATCGAATATTACACTTAATGAAGAAGGGGACAAATCAACGAGATATTACCACTGTATTAGATAATGCATATACTGTTGGAATAAAGAATGTGCTCTATATTATGGTTGGTTTTCCCACGGAGAACGAGTCGGAATTTATGGAAACGATTGCTTTTTTAAAAGAGAATAAAAAACAGATTGATTTGATTTCTCTTTCTACGTTTGGATTGCAGAAAGATAGTCCGATGTTCACTAAATTAGAAGATTTCGGAATTATTAAAGTTCAGACTACGGAAAGAACTATTTTGGAGCCAAAAATAGAATATGCGGTTAGTTCAGGACTGACTGCGGATCAACTAGAAAAATTGAAACGAGAACATAAACAGTTTATTGAGAAGATCAACAAATTTCCGTTGCAGATGAATTACTTTCGAGAGCATTTGTTGTGTGTGTTGAAATTTAACTCATCATTTTTAATAATTCAGAAGTAGAAATTACTGTAACAGCTGACTGTGATTTTAACTGCTTGTCATTAGACCACAGAGGACAGCATAATTTTAAGGCTAAAGCGAGATATCCCACATCATCTGGATCTGGAGAAGCTTGTTTTGCTTTGGGAAGAAAAGATAGAAAGTCTATTACTGGAAAGAAGCCTATTCTTCGCGAAAGAAAAGCAACTAAAGAATTGAAATCACGTTCTGACAATCCTGTTTTTTTCAGAAGCTCTTTCATGTGTTCTTCCACTTCTTCAAGTAATAATTCTGGAGCGAAAACTCTCAGCAAAGGAGAAAAGAAGAGGTCGGCAGTGTGTCCTGTGGGAGAAATTAACGCAGCAATTACGACGTTTGCATCGACGACTACATCCATTCAGAAAGCAGAAGGATGCGACTTCTTAAACTTTTCGTGTATTGAGCGGTTGACTTTCTTCCCTAACTTCAAGCTTAGTTCATCTGCTTCTTTTTCTGTTAGTTTTGACTTTCCGACAATGGATCTAAATAAATTTAGTTCGGTTAATTTCTGTCGTATTGCTCCACGTGCTACTTCAGACCAGTTCATTTCCGGACAGTTATCCATCTCTCGTTTCATTTCCTCTGGAACGGCTAACGTTAATGTTGGCATAATTGAACCTCCATTCAATTCACATAATACACTGATTGCAGTAGATCTATTTAAACATTTCCCCTATATTCTTACTTTTTCATCGTCTTGCTGTACTTTTCCCACATTTTTCTAAAGTCTGGTCGCAGGAGAAGATCTTGGAATGATCCCGATGCAATAATTTTGCCATCTCTAAAATAGTAGATTTTGTCAAAAAGAGTTAGTAAATGTAATCTATGTATTGATGAAATAATTGTTTTATTTTTGAAGTAGCTAAAAATGTTTTTATAAATCTCCAACTCATTTTTAGAATCAATACTACTTGTTGGTTCGTCGAGGAGAATTATTTCTTTGTCAACGGATGCCATTAAACCACGAGCTAATGCTAAGCGTTGTTTTTGTCCGCCGCTGAGATTAACGCCTTTCTCAAAGATGTTGGAGTTCAAGCCTTTAGGCAGCTGCGGCACGACATCGCTAAATTGCGCAATGTCAGTGAAGACTTTAATTTCTGCTAATGTGCGGGGCGCGCCAAAGGTGATATTCTCTTTAATCGTTGTCGAGAAAATTTCTGGATCTTGCGGGATTAATGAAATACTTGTGCTGATGGACTTGAATCCTCGCGAAAGTATTGTTCCATCTATGGAAATTGTGCCCGATTGTGGATGGTATAAATCTCTTATTACTTTAAGCATCGTTGTTTTTCCGCTGCCGCTATCACCGATAAACGCAATTTTTTCTCCGTGTTTTATGGTTAGGGTGATGTTATCGAGATGAAGTTTTATCGTTTTTTTCTGAGGATAGGAGAACGTTAGTTGTTTGATTTCAAGTACTTTCCACTTTTCATCTAGTGTTATAGAATCTGCTTTCTTTTTGATAATAAAATCTTTAGCGATATCTTCTCCATTTTGGACGGCTGTTTTTTGTTTAACAATGTCGCTGTACTTATAGGCGAAGCGGAAGAAAAGACTATTAATTTTATCCACATAACTGTACAATGCAAAAACAGTTCCAATCATGATTACTGATCCTGCTTTAACTTCTAGGTAGAGATACGAAAAGAGGACGAGGACGACCATTGTTGATGCGCAGATTGATACTAAAAACCATTTTACTTCATTGATTTTGCAGTTGCGGCTGAATAATGTAAAGGGATGCATGATTTTACGAAAGATGGCATTTGAAAACAATTTTTCAACTCGCAGAACTATGACGGTGGTGATATTACTGATGGTATCAAATATTTTTGCGGAAATGCTGTTTTCTGCACCATAAAGCTCGGTGTATTGTCTAACAAGAATTCGATCAAAGCGGAGAATGAGAAGAATTGTAATAATCACCATCCCCAAAACAATGTACCCGGAATGAAGATTAAAATAGACCAGCGCAATATATGATCCAATAAATCTTACAATTGTTTCGATAACCTCGTAGGAGTCAGTGGAAAAAGAATAAAGAGCAGTTGTTGATTTTTCAATTCGATCAATGGTATTTCCTGAATGATGATTGACGTGCCATTCTGGCGGAAGAGCCATGACTCCATCTAACAAATATTTCTTGTAGTTTGCTCTGACTAAGAACGCATTTCTGATTTCAATAACTCGAGCCGGACCATGAAAAATCCAGAACCCAATAGTTAAGGCGATGAAGAGTAAGAGATATAACAGTATGCTCTGAAGATTTATGGAAGTAACCCCTTGTTCTTGAATTACGTTGAGAATCTTGGCGATGAGCAACGGCCAGAATAGATCGATAATATTTGCTACGGTGAAGAGGAAAATATAGAAAACGACCCAAAATCTATTTCCTTCTGAATACTTCCAGGTCTTCTTCGAGAGAAATACAACTGGTTCATCTTTCAACCCCATAGTTTTGATGTATGGGTTGTATGTTTAAAAACATGCCGATTGGAGTTGTTTTAGTGTGATTCATGTTCCATCCATCATTGTTTTTCCTTTCGTCAAAGAGCATTCTTCATAAAATGGGAAATGAACTTGTCTTGATACTTTTTGCGGTTTTGAAAAAGCGTCGTAACTCACTCGATCATAGATATATTCTTTTAATCTAAAAGTAGAAACGGCTTGCAGTAAGAGAGACGGTGTTGCTCGCCATTGTCTGGCTAACCATTCGATGATGATCTGATTTGATTCAGCCTGTGGGTGTTGACCGACTAGATCCGGGAAGTAATACCCCGTTCTAGCATCAAACCAGGCATGACCCAACTCGTGGAAGAGAGTAACATCACGGGCATATGCTTCTAAGTGAGCATTGATCCAGATCTCGCCATGCTTTTCTCTGGGCGTTTTATGATATGTTCCGATGAAAGAAGGTGAATGGTAAAGTTTTACTACTTCTAATCCCTCTTCGTGGAGCTGATATATTCCTCTCGGTGTTAAAGAATGTTCTGAAATAATCTTCCACCGCTCATCATACTTGGCATAGGGGGATTGTTTCATCTCGTTAACTCTGGAATCTAATTCTTGCCAACTAGTTTGATCAATAGTCATTTCAAGACTTTCCTGATGTTTTCTGCCGCGTCTTTGTTTCAATTACACTGAGAAAGCTTCCGCTTTCTTGTGTCACAGAAATTCGCCTATTTGGGTGAGAAGCTTTCGGCGAATTTCTGATGATCTCCGCAATCATCTTGAAGTCATTCTTCATTTCTTCAAAGAGAATGGGATTTCTTCCGGAATAAAGATAGTTTGCGGGATGGATGACGGGAATGACTATTGTCTCTCGGTTGGCGATAGATATGGGAAATTTCTTTCCACGCAGAGATTTAATTCCCGTCTTTGTAAGAAGGCGTTCTGTAGCGAAATTGCCGATGGTGACAATTACTTTTGGTTTGATGATTGTTAGTAGTTGATCTAATCGTTCACGGCAGTTTGCCACTTCTTCTTTAGCAGGGTTACGATTATTCTCGGGCCGGCAAAGGATAGTGTTGGTGATAAAAATATCTTCTCTTGAGAGATTAATTGTAGCAAGAAGCTCATTTAACACTTTTCCCGACATGCCGCAGAAGGGGATGCCTTGCTTATCCTCGTGGGCGCCGGGGGCTTCGCCGATGAAAACGACTTCCGTTTGCGGATTACCGGAGCCGAAGACGACTTGAGAGCGGGATTGGCAGAGAGAAGGACAACGAGTGCAAGTGGTATATTGTCGTTTGAGGAGATCGAAAGACATTGCGTTATAGAATTGGCACTCTTTTTTTAAGATTGTGATGGTGGAGAAGAGAAGAAGGAAGAGAATTGAGAAATAATCTCCTATTCATTTCGTTTAACTACGTATCGTTCATCAATTTGCCGTAGGTAATTAGATAAATCGCTTGGCGATGTATTTTGCGGAATGGCATTAATGGCTTCGAGAAGTGGTTTCTTAGATTCTGGCACTTGTTGAAGAGTCCGTTCGTATCGTTGTGCCATCTCTTTCGAGAAAAAATCTCGATGACGTCTGTAATTTAGATGAAGTCCCATCAATATTGTATCAAGATGACTTCGAGATGTTTTACCCAATATTGTTGGTTCTTGTGGTCTGCGAGCATGTGACCCGTATTGTGGGTTTATGAGGTTTTCAAGAGTACTCAGATTATCTCCTATGATTATTTCTGGGATATCTGCTTTTTCTAGGTGTAAACCAGAGAGCTTGTATGCTGCCGTTCTTAGAAGAGCATCTCCCTTGTCAAATCCTAGTTCCCGTAATTGTCTATAGGTTCCCATGTTGTTTTGTCATTGATGGTTTTATTTAAACATTTCTTCCGAAGCCTTAATTCCAACAGTAACCTTTATAAATAATTCCCTTCATTTAGCCTAATAATGGAAGAACAGCCTATTGAGCAGCCTAATAAACTCAAACGGTTTTTGAAAGAAACGCTGAGAGTTTTGAGGATTACCAAGAAACCGAATAAAGAAGAATATAAGAGTTTAGTTAAGGTTACGGGTATTGGTATCTGTATTATTGGGGCGATTGGTTTTATTATCTTCCTGTTAAAATATTTACTTGTTAAATAGGAGTGACTATGGCAGAAACACACATTTTTGGCTTACGAACGGCAGCAAACCGTGAAGATCAGGTTGTTGATTATCTTATTTCTAAATTATACAAGGCTAAAGGAATTTTTGCGGTTATCCGTCCGCATGGAATGAGGGGTTACATCTTTATTGAAGCACCTTCGATGGCTGAAGCTGAAGTCACGTTGCAGGGTGTTCCTTATGCGCGAGGTCTTTTACCGCGGGAAATTCCTTATCCTGAAATTGAGCACATGCTTGAACAAGTTAAAGTTGAAATGAATGTCCATAAGGGTGATATTGTGGAAATTATCTCTGGTCCGTTCAAGCGCGAGAATGCTAAAGTTACAAGAATCAACAAGCAGAAAGAAGAAATTGTTGTTGAACTCTTGGAATCTGCTGTTCCGATTCCAATTACCGTTAAAATGGATGCGGTTAAAGTCATCCGTCGGGAAGAAGGATCGGAAGATACGGTGGAGTAAGAATTTTTTTCAATAGAATTAAATCAAACGAGGTAATAACCATGAACCAAGGAGATTGTTTAACTGGTAAAGTGTTCGAGAGTGTTCGTCTTGCTGGTGATACTGTAGTTGAATGTGAATTCTTTCAACTAGAAGCAGTAATTGATGGGGAGAGAACCCGACTTCAAGGTAAAGGTCCGGTTCCAGAAGGTTGTATCTATGATTCTCGTCATAATGGATTAGAATTAACAACTGTTTTAGAGAGCATTCCGCCAACGTATGTTGTAGGTTGTAACTGTGGTTATAAAGTAAGAATGAAAGATGTTAATGCTGGATTCCGTTACTCTGGTGAATTTAGGAAACTCGAGCCAAAAATAGAATATACTATTTAATTTCTTTCACTTCTTTTTTTCTTTCTCGTAATCTTTACTGAATTTCCCGGCAGTCGTAGTTTTTTATAAGATTCCTAAGCTGATCTTTAATGCGTAATCTACCTTCTCCAATGTTTCCTCATTTAATTTTCCCACTCTTCTAATTAATCTCTCTTTATCGACCGCCCTAATTTGATTTAGAAGTACTTTTGACACTTTCTCTATCTCCGCGTTCTCTTTTGTGATCAAAACTTCGATAGGAAATACTTTCTCTGTATGCTGAGATGTTATTGGTGCTACGATAGTCATTGAACTATATTTATTTCCAATATCATTTTGGATAATAACTGCCGGTCGTAATTTTTTGATTTCATGTCCTATTGTCGGATCAAGATTTACCGTCCAGATGTCCCCTCTTTTTACTTCTTTCATTTAATCTAGATTAGGGGAAGAACTTTCCCACTCTTTGTTAATCTCTTTGTCTTCCGTTGCTTTTGTTTTGTATGCGGCAACTAGTTCTTTTACGAGTGTTTTGTGTTTAACTTCAGAGACGATTCTTTTAATAACTTCATCGTAGCTTTCATAATTTGTTTTAATTTCATCCAGAACATTTTTTGTGCTTTTGTGAATTTTAACTGTTGTTGATTCCATGGTATACTAAAAGTAGACTGTTATATAAATTTTCTGGTTTTCTGAAATTATTAATGGGATGGAAAAAGTAGCGTTATCACTCAGAAAACAGATTGTGCCTTCAATTAGAAAGATTATTATTCTCATTCTATTATCCATATCAGGATGATTAGCGAAGCGGAATTAACACGAACTCGGATTAAGATGGAGGCTATAGTGCGGAAGCTAGATATAAAGCTGACGAGTCTTCGTGAAGAGATTGTCCTTGCGAAATTTATCGAAGGAAAGTTGTTGAAAGCTGCAAAGTTATTTTTGAAGTATGTTCGTTTTGGTCAGCCGGTCCAATATTCTTATCTTGAGTGTCTTAAGAGTGTTTGGAAAGATCACTTTGTTTGTGATGGAGATATTATTGAGTTTGAAGTTGATGACCCGTTAATAAAAGAGGTCTATCCGGAAATCTGTCAAATAACTAATGTCGATTCGAATTGTCGCGGAACCTATCTTGGTCGGGTAAAACATTCTCTTTGAGGATACTATTTAGAGATGGATCTGTGTTTTAATAGTCTCGTAAATAGTGTTAACAAACGAGAATTCAAGAAGAGGTTACAACAGTTGATTTCTGTGGTTTATCATGAGTGTGATCATCTTAAATTTCCAGCCAGAGTAATTTCTGAAAAAGGTCTTGAAAGTAGAATCTGGTATATGATTGACTCTGCAGAGGTAAGGGCCTATAGGAAACAAATCGGCTACCTTTATTTCCAAGTATTTCCATGTAAAAGATTTAATTACAAAAATCTAAAAAGGTATATTCTACAACGTTATAATCTCCAGGATCAGGAATTTCAGATAATTCAGCTATTAGATTTTTTTAAAGATCCGAGAAACCCATCGTTTACTCAAAAAGAGAGTAGAATTTGCCTATGGTATTGCTGAAGGTAGAAATGAATATCTTACAAAGAAAATGCTTCAAAAAAGGTTCAAAGATTATCTCGTTTATATTACCTATTTTGTGAACTATTTTAATCAAATGAAAGTAGATAAAAGTGTTAGATCTGAAGTTCTGTTTGGAAAGTCAAAGACCATTTTATAAAGGGACAATCACTTTTAGTGTCTATGGGCGCGTAGTTCAGTGGTACTTTACTTAATTAACACGGGTAAAGCACAAAAGAATGCACCGTTCGCAACGGTGAGATCTCGGGTTCAATCATACTCATTACGCTCGTCGTAGTGAATGTTGAAAACCCCGACGCGTCCATATTTTTATGGATTTTCTTTGACAATTCTTTTCCGTTACATTTTTAAATACAAAAGATATCTCTGGAACTATAGTTTTAAAAGAGGTGTTTAATATGGGTTGTATGTGTAAGAATTGTAAAGGTATAATGAAAATAGTTGTAGGAGCATTGTTGTTGCTCAATGCCTATGTTTGGCCGTTATGGATGGGTATTGACGGTTGGGTTGCATGGGTTGCAATTTTGATGGTTCTTGGCGGTGTATTGAAATTAGTTGTACCAACTTGTCCTCATTGCGCAGCGATGTGCGGCGGGATGATGGAAGCAAGTTCTAAGAAGAAAAAATAAGTTTTTCTTTTCCTTTTTTTGTTTCTATTTTTTTTCTTCTTTCCGTTTTAATTCTGTAATGGAACTTCAATTAAGATTAACTTTGCAGATGTAAGCGCAGTGATACTTATTTTTGGAGAATTTGTAATTTCAATTGAATCATGGGGACTAAGAATCAGCTCATTGACTTGTAGTTGTCCTTCGATATTAAAGAGGAATAGCCCTCTCCCTTTCTGGAGTTCATAATCAATACTTGTTCCTTTTTCTAGATCTGCACGATATAGTTCTGCGTCTTGATTGATGCTCAACGTATCTTTGTCTTCTGTTCCAGTAACAATGGAATATGATCTGTTTTTGAATAGTTCTTCCTCAATTTTTTTCTGTTGGTAGCGTGGTTTTAGTCCGTATTGACGTGGTTCAATCCAAATTTGAAAGAGATGAACGACTTCAGTTGTTGAAGGATTTGTCTCAGAATGAGTAATTCCCGTTCCGGCAGTCATGACTTGAATTTCTCCTGCTCTGATTTGGGAACCTGTTCCCATGCTATCTTTGTGTTCTAGTGTACCTTCTGTGACGATCGTAATAATCTCCATATTGTCATGGGGATGGGTGGAGAAGCCTTTTCCAGGCGCAATGATATCGTCATTAAACACAACTAATCTGCCAAAGCCGGTTCTCTTTGGATTGATGTAGCGTCCAAAGCTAAAGCTGTGAAATGATTCCAGCCATTTGAATTTTGTTGAGCCGCGTTCGTTAGCTTTGTGGAGAATATATCCCATTATTACTAAAATTCTGGTAAATCTTTTAAAGTCATAAAAGTGCGGGACATTGTCTTACTCCGCACTTTGTGACATAAATAACCATAGGTTATTTAATGTGATCGTTTCTTTTTCAATTTATGACACAACAACGTGATTTTTGGGATTCTGTCTGGTCTGAATCGCCTGATGATGTAGCTAGTATTCTTGGTTATGGTCTTCTTTCTGATTGCGATTTTGAAACATTACGCGATAAAGTGGTCTTAGATGTTGGTTGTGGTAATTTTACTTATTCGAGAATACCGGAGATTGCTTCACGATTTATTGGTGTTGATATTTCTCTCGTCGGACTGGTTAATGGGATGGAATATCTGGAGAAAGGCTTTCTTGTACAAGCTTCTGCGTTTGCACTGCCTTTTGCTTTTCGATCAGTTGATTATGTTGTTTCGATGGAGGTTCTTCCTCTTCTGGGTGAGAATTATGGTGATGCATTACAAGAAATGGCGCGAGTTTCTCGTGAAGGAATGATCTTTACGGTCAAACATTCAGAAGCGATTTCCAATGGAAGCTGTGAGCATAGGGATCTAACTCCTGGGAAATTGTTCAAGGGGGAGATGATTGATGTTGTTGCTCTTACGGAAGCTGATGTTGAAGAGGTTATTGCTGGGCTGGGGCTTTCAATAGATGGTCTTGTTGTTCTGACGCGTAATGAAGTGATGAACTATGGTCTTCCATTTTATCAGCAGAGGAGTTATGTTAGCGGTGATTTGAAAGAAGCGATGTATGTGAAGGCTGTTCATCCGAAGATTTAAAAAGAACTTCTTGTTTTATTCTTTTTGCGCCAGCATCGCATAACCCGGTATTGCGGCAGTCTCGAAATGAGCAACAAGAGAACTGCTCCCTCTGGGATTCCCGGAAGTCTTTACATACGTGTATTGGCTGGGAAATTCAAATCCGGGTGCTGGCGCTTTTCCTAGTCTTTTTTGTCTCAAAAAATAGATACCTTTTTAAATGTCAGAATTTTAATAGAATAAAGCTTAGATTTCTTTAACTAGTGTTTAAGCTGGAATAAAAGATGGTGAAAAACGGCTCGAGTGATGTGTATGGTCAGACCAATAAACTTCTTTTTGACGCTTTACAAAAAGGTATAACTCAGGAACGTCGAAATATTGTTCAACTTCAGAAGGCCGAGAGAGATCTTAAAGAGAAAGTTGCCTCTGAAGAGAAGAATATTCAGCACCATATTCTGCCCGAGAAAAAACGTGAACTCGGTTTAAAACTCCACAAATATTCTGAAGAATTAACTCGTTCTCGGCAGGAAATTAAAAGTAAAGAAGAATTACTTCAGCATAGTCAGGAAACTCTGTCTACTTTAAAACAAGAGATGAAAGTGGGACATCGTCAGGAAGATACATTAGATGTGCGGTTGGAAGAGAGACTGCGGCAGCTTCTCAATCACAAGAGCGCAGAAAGTAAACGTCTTCGTCTGGAAAAAGAGCGACACGACGAGCATATTAAACATATTGGGATCGAAAGAGAGAAGTTAAGGAAGAAAATTAAAGTTGAAGAGAATAATATTGAACCTCAATTAAAAAAAGACAAAAGAGAGCAAGAACATAAAGTGGCGGCGGTGGGGAGAGTCTTGCATCACATTCTCAATTTGAAGAGAAATTTAATTCGGGGAACGATTGATCGAAGTAAAGCAATTCAGCATACTGTTGAAAAAATCAATGAAGAGCGTGATTTCGTTCAAGAGCATTTCAAGAAAGCGGAAGAACATCTTGCCCGCGGTGATTTTAAATTCTCTGATCCTATTTTTGCAAAGTTATTTCAGGAAGGGAGACAAAAATTACGATCTTATCGTGGTCAGAAAAAACAGCTGCGTTCATCTGCGGAGAAGAAAGAAGCGCAGATTAGGAGAAGCCTGGCGGCGGCTGAATCATATCTTATCAAGTTACGGCAGCAGAAAGAAAAGGTTGGTCGCAGTTCTTTGCATATCCAACAGCGGTTAGCTAAGCTTGCCATTCATCATATAAAAACGATTTATGAACAAAAATTTCAAAATTTTCAGGAAAAGAAGAAGTCTATCGCTAGTGAAATAACTAAGATCGAGAGTAAGAGAACAGAATTATCCCGAGAGTTTGAGAGAAACAAAAACTCGCTTCATTCGGTGGCTGGAGAAATGCAGGGTCTGGAGCAGCAGTTAATTCTACGTCAGAAGAGTGACCAGGAGAGGATTCAATCGTTATTTGCTGAAGTTGATCTTCTGAGAAAAGAAATACTAATGGGGGAAGCGAAGTTAAAAAGGATGGACACGTTAATTAGTACTTTTAAAAAGATGTCTGTTGAATCACCCGAGATACTGAGTTCTTTTAAGAATGAGCAGGAAAAGATTAGGTCTCGGCTGCAGCAGTTGGATAAAGATATCATACATAAGCAGCATCAGGCGAAAGCGATTGGTGGGTTCTTGGAAGTGTATAAGAATCATTTCATGGCCAAGAAGAAAAGTATTGGTCAGATTCAAGAGCGCTTGTCAAAAGAACAGAATCGGGCGATTCAGCTGCTTGCCGAGATGAACAAAGAGGCAGTCGTTTTACGGCAGGGGTTTGAATCAACTAAAGAGAAAACAGCGCAGTTAAGTCATAGTGAACAGAAAGAAATTGGTTTGCAGAATCAATTATTCAGTCGGAAAGTTGAAGCGATTAATGATCTTATTTCTTCTAAACAAGAAGAGTATCGGAAAAGTTTGGATTTACAGAGAAATACTTCTTTGATACTTCGGGATTTAACTAAAAAAGCGGCGTTGGCGTCTCGGAGAATGGGTGGAACGAGTTCTTTGCTTTCTCAGCAGCGTGATGCTCTCCATAAACAAAAATTATTACAGCAAGTGTTAGAAGAGAAGTTAGCTCTTTTCCAAGAGATTAAGAGAAAGATTGATGGTGAACTGGGTGTTGTTGCTGAACTTAAACAAACGGAGATTGAACAGCGTCCTTCTGTTGTACATGAAAAAGCAAATTTGGCTGAACAGTTTGCGGCGTCAATCCGACGCCTGGGGGATAAATTCCAAAACAATGGAAGAAATAGATTAGAGTCACTGAGTAAAAAAGTTTCGGCTGAGAGAAAGAAAAATCTTCTTCTTCATCGAGATGCCCAGAGAAGAGAGCAAAAGATCAGCCGCGCTATCGCTGCCCAGGAAGCGTTACTGGAAATAACTCGGAAGAAAGCTGGGGAACGAATTAACCAGCTTAGACGAGAACGACTTGCTGCTCTTAAAGAGAGCGCCCAGAATCGTTTTGCGCTGTTGAGTAAACATCTTCATGCAGAGGAATTAAAGAAAGAGCATCTTGATTCTTTATCACGTGAGAAAGAGAAGTTTATTGATCAAAAGATTGTTGAACAGAAACGGAAGTTCCATCAAGAGAAAGTTGGGCTGCAGGAAAAGCTGAAAGCGCTTCGCTCTCGAGCAGCATCCTCTAATGATAAAATAAGTGCGGCGGTTGTTCGAATAAAACAGCTGGATTCGGTGATTAATTCTTTGTCCCAAAGAATTGATTCGGCTCGCAAGAGAAAAGCGGAGATTGAAGAAAAGATTTCCACCCATGATAGTCATCTGCGGTTGTTACATTCTGTTGTCAAAGATAAACTGCGTAGTCTTGCTGAAGTTAAAGATTTACGAAAAGAAATGCATCAGTTGCATCTAGTTATTGATAACAATCTTCCTAAGTGCAAAACCAAAACAAAGATTATAACTCGAATTAAGAAAGTACGTGTTAAAAGTGTGGCTGGAATAAAACCTGTACTTAAAACGATTGATGGTTTGTTAGGCAAACTTCCGGCAAAAGAAATTGATCGGTTTGCTAAGTCTAACGATTTTACGATGTATAAGAAAATTATGGACAAGTATAAGATAAGGTAATGTTTCCATGGGATTATTAGATAAAGCAGCAAAGAGGAGAACAGAGCTACTTCAGACGCTCACTAAAAAGAAAGAGAAGTATATCGAACACATTAGTAAAGCTCGAAAGAAGGTTATTCGCGATGGTATTAAGAAACAACGTAAAGTGTTTGAGAAGCTGAAAATTGGCGCTGAGAAAAGTTCACTTCTAGTGGCGGCGGAGAAAAAGAAGCTGGTTAAGAGTGGCAAAATAAAAGTAGTTAAACCCGTTCGTGACATTAAGATGGTTCGTTCGGTTAAATCTCTTTCTCCGGTTAAGGCGCTTCCTCCTGTTAAAGTATCATCTCCTCTTAAAGTAGTTTCTTCCAAAGTAAAACCTTTATCGGCTGAATCTGCGGGAAAAATGGATATGGGTTCAATTAAAGCGCGGATAGAGAAAGAGTTGAAGTCTGTGGGCGCGGATGGTCCTCCGGGTGAAGTTACGGGTCCGGTCGTTCAGCCATTAAAAAGTGTTAAAGACGTAACTATTTCAAATAAGGGGGTGACGCGTGAATTCATTAAGACGGGAATTCCCGGGTTTGATGAACTATTTGAACATGGGATTCCTAAAAGCAATACAGTTATTATTGCCGGTGGGACGGGTTCGGGTAAAACTATTCTCTGCTTGCAGACATTATTTAATCGCGCTTTGCGCGGCGAAAAATGTCTTTATATGAGTTTTGAAGAATCAGAAGAACATTTAAAACAGCACCTTCTTGATTTTGGCTGGGATCCTGATAAAGTTAAGAAGAATTTAATGATCAAACGTTTTTCTTCTTTCGATATCACACGCAGTGTTGATGCGATGTTGATGAAAGAGAAAGGTGAATTGTTAATTGATGTGGAACCGGTTATTTTTCCTTCTGGCTTTAAACCTTCTTTTGTTGTTGTAGATTCTCTGACGGCGATCGCTTCTGCGTTTACGGGAAAAGAAGATTCCTATCGGGTTTATATCGAACAGCTTTTCCGTTTCTTCGAGAAGAAAGGTGTAACTTCGTTTCTCATTACGGAAACGAAACAGATTCCGGAAATCTTCTCGGCTTCGGGAGTGGAGGAATTCTTGGCGGACGGCGTTATTGTGTTATATGCGATTAAACGAGGAAACATTCGCGAGAATGCGATTGAAGTGTTGAAGATGCGTGGTGAACACCATCAGAAGAAGATTGTAGCAATGCAGATCAGTGATAAAGGGATTACTGTCTTCCCAGAACAGGAAGTGTTTGGGGAGTTGGAAAGTAAGTAGGATTCATTCCCTATGGGATCTTAAAATCCAATAGTCTTAAATACTTTCGTGATTTAATATATACTAAAAGCACGAAGTAATTGTAATTAATTGTCGTGCTTTTATATATATAAAAGAAGGAAATTTTTACGAAAATTTCATTCTTTTAGTATACTATTAAAAAGGGGTATTACAGATGGCTAAGAGAATTCTCATTGTTGATGATGAAGCGGACATAAGGGTCACTGTAAAAACCGTTCTTGAGAAAAATGGATATAAAGTTGTAACTGCAACAAATGCTGATGATTGTCTAAAGAAAATACGCGGTGGGGAAAATCCCGATTTAATTTTAATGGATATCATGATGCCGGGAACTCCGGTAAAAGAAATAATTCCTAAGTTGGGTAAATTTAAAATTGCCTATTTGTCGGTTGTAAGAACTTCTGAAGCGGAGAAAGGAGATTTAATGAGGAATAAGAATATCGTTGATTTCATCCAGAAACCATTTGATATTAATGATTTAATTAAAAAAGTTAAAAAGTTAGTGAGTTAAAAAAGAAAAATGGATATCAAAAGAGAGCTTTCTGAAAATCAAACCATTCTTTTAACTATGTCTAGTTCAAATTATAATAAAGACATAATTAACATTATTAAGAAATTGGACGGTAAGAGTGTTGTCTATATTACTTTAAATAAGACCAAAGATTCTTTAATTGAGATATTTCACAAAAATAAGATCAAAACAGAGAATATTATTTTTGTCGATGCTATTTCAAAGACAATAAAAAGTGTCCCTGAGCAGTCAGAAGGGGTTTATTATGTTTCTTCTCCCGGAGCGTTGACTGAACTGTCATTGGTAATATCCAAGTTTATTAAACATAATTTTGAATATTTAATCTTTGATTCTCTTACTAATTTACTGGTTTATGAGCGTAAAGCGCCGGTGGCAAAGTTTGTTTCATCTTTAGTAAATAAGATTAAAGAAAGCAAGACAAAAGCGGTTTTTTATGCTATCAGTATAAAAGAACAAGACGAATTGATTAAAGAATCGGGAATGTTTGTTGACAAAGTAATTGATTTGGGGATATAAAGTTAGTTTTGGGATATCTCTATTAACGAAAGAGATATTTCTGTTAAAGAAAGAGTTATATCTTGCCTATCACCTGGTGTGTAAGATCTAACTTGATAATCTAGTTGAACGAAGATGAAAGATGTAACTGGGATGTTTTTTGGAAGTATAAGGCAGAAGCTTTATTTTGCGTTTGGGTGTTTAATTCTTTTACTTGTCTTTATTGTTGTTTTAACTTTCAATCTTAATTCTCAAATAATTGAAACTCAAATTGAATTAAGAGAAGTTGAAAGTCCTTTAAGATTGATGGTTGAGCGGGTTATAGGATATGACGCAATTTTAACGGGGAGCGCCCACGAGTCTTTGCTCCATATTGAGAAAGGAGAATTTACTAAATTTCAAGAACACAAATTAAGATATGATCAAACCTCGATCCTGTTGGATGATTTGTTAAAAGTTAAAGCGAGCGAGTTGATTGATCGGAGCAAAAGGAGTCGAGAGAAGAAAGATAAAGTACGCCATTTATTATCCGAGCTGGGCCGGGTTAATCTTCTTTTGGTTGACTTAGAGACGAGGGCTTTTGAAGCGATGGAGAATGGTGATAGTGGCACAGCACGAAAGCTTATTGTTACAGATGATTATGAACAGTACAAGGCAGAACTATTAAATCTATCCCTTCGCTGGGAAGAGATCGAGACAGAAGTTTCTGAAGAATATAGACAAAAAATCCTGACAAATTCAAAGAACGTACAAATTTATAATTTGGGATTTGGTTTTATATTTATTCTAGTTGGTATTATAATTTCTTTCGTTGTAAGTCGGAATATTTCGATTCCAGTAAAAAATCTTTATGATGCTACTTTGATGGTGGAGAACGGAGATTTGAAGAATAGGGTTAATATCAAAACCGGTGATGAGCTCGAATATTTTGGAGATGAGTTTAATAAAATGGTGGAGCAATTAGAACGAATAGATCAAGAGCGGAAACAGGTAGATAAAGCTAAAACTGAATTTCTTTCAATTACTTCCCATGAGTTGAGAAGTCCCATGACTCCAATGAAAGCGCAATTGCAGATGGTTCTGGAAGGGTATTTTGGAAGATTGACTAAAGAGCAGAGGGATTCTTTACTTATCGTGTTAAATAACACGGAGAGATTGGATAAAATTCTTCTGGATTTCTTAGAGATTTCCAGAATTGAAGCGGCAAGACTAAAGTTTGACTTTGTTAAAACAAGTTTGAATAGACCTATCAAAAGTGTTATTGAGGAAATGAAACACTTTATGCCTGAAAAGAAAATAAGATTTGACGCGGTCATTAATGATCTTCCGATGATTGAAGTCGATCCCGATAGGGTTATGCAGGTTTTAAGAAATTTGATCAATAATGCCATCAAATTTTCAAAGGATAAAGGGAAAATTGAAATTTCTGTTAAAAAAGAACGAGATTTTATTTTTTTTACGGTTAAAGATTATGGGGAAGGGATTCCTGATCAGGATCAGCTGAGAATATTTGAACCGTTTTTTCAATCGGGTGGTATGTATGCGAGAAAATTCGGTGGTTCGGGATTGGGGTTGGCTATCTGTAAAGGAATTGTAGAGAGTCAAAATGGTAGAATCTGGTTTGTCAGTAAAAAAGGAGTTGGAACCACTTTTCATTTTACTATTCCTGTTAAGCCAGTGAAAGAAATGAAACCGATAAAGATGTTATTTTCTGGAAGAGTACGTGTTGAGAGGGATGTTAAAAACTTTTTAATTGATGCTCTTGGTCCTCTTGGAAGTGGTGAGTTTGATAATTTACAAAAACAAGGGATAACTGCCGAGAGAGTAATTAAATATCTTGAATTGTTGAAAGAAAAAGGTATAATCACGGGTAGATTAGAACAATTTAAAAAGAAGATTAAATTGATATTTCAAGAAGAAAAGAAAGGGGTTAAACAGTTTAAAGATGGCGAGTAGTCAAAAACTGGTGAAGAATAAGAGAAGTGTAACTGGCGACAAAGATAGAAGTAGACGGTTTAATGATAGCCGGTTCTTAATCAGAATTCTTGTGGGGATTGTTCTCGTTGGTTCGATAGCTGTAGTCTTTGGCTGGATTTTTGATGTTACTGTGTTAAAAAGCATTCTTCCCAAATTTGTAGCGATGAAGTTTATTACTGCACTCTCTTTTTTCTTTTCTTCTATACTCGTTCTGTTATTGGCGAAAAAAGGGAAAGGGGAGATAAGTAAACTCTTTATAATTATCATCTCTTCTACTCTTTTATTGCTGATGACCATCTTCTTGGTTTCATTCTTTTGGGGATTTACCACCGGTTTGGAGAATTTATTTGTACAAGAGCTGCCTGGGGCAATTCATACTATCATTCCTGGACTTCCTGCTGTCCCCACCCTGATCGGTTTCTTATTAATTTCTTTATCGGGGTTGGTTTTCTCTTTTAATCCGCAGAAACCATGGGGTATATTTTTCTTTGGTCTTTTAATTAGTCTGATTGGGGTCGTGGCAATTGTGGGGTATCTTTTTGATATTCCAATGTTATACTATTCTTTTTCGGGATACACCCCGATTGCGGTTAATGCTTCTTTCTTATTTATCCTTCTTGGAGTTAGTTTAATTTTATTTGGAAGTGAGCATAAATGAGGTTACAAACTAAAATAGTTGTAACTACTTTAACAGTATTAATCATCTCTTTAATGTTTTTGGGAATATTGGTGTTTTCAAATTCAAAAATGAATTTAGAACTGCAGGTGGTAAATCAATTACAATCAATCTCTCAAATACAGAAAGATAAAATCACTCGTTTTTTGCAAGATCAGGAAAACAAATTAGAGCTTATCGCAACACAAAATAGTTTGAGTAATGAAGAGCTGAATCAAATGGTTCATATTGATAATTCATTTTATAATTTATTTGTGATTAATTCTGGTGGGGTTGTAGTTGCTTCTTCAAACGAATTGGACATTGGTAATGATGAATCTAAAGATGCTTATTTTATTAATGGAAAAAATCAGACTTATGTGGGTAGAGTTTATCTTTCTGAGGATACTGATCGATATTCAATACCTGTTGCTACCCCTTTTCATGATAGCGTTTTGGTTGGAAGAATTGATCTTGCTTATTTTGACATTTTGGTTTCCGATAGGACTGGACTCGGGGAGACAGGGGAAAATTTATTAGCTTTTAATTCTGAAAATAAGACGGTTGTTTACTTTAGTCAAAGAAGATTTTCGGATGTGGGGATGGAGATTTTAACAGAAGAGGAGATTCAAACAAGAGCTATTGCTCCTGCACTTAGAAAAGAGGAAATAGTAAGTACTAATGCGCGAGATTATAGAAATGTTACTGTTATTTCTTCTACAAGATATATTGATGGGGTCGATATTGGGATGGTTACTAAACTAGATGTTTTGGAGGCATTTTCTAAGACTAAAGACCTCCAGAAATTTACAATATTTGTGGTTATCATTACTTCGTTATTGCTAGGATTTATTATCTCCATTATCTCAAAAAATGTTTCTCTAGATGTAAATCGAATTACTTACGATATCAATGAAATTACAAAAGGTAATTTGGAGATTCAGCTTAAGCAGAGTTCTATTTTTGAGATTCAATCACTTGTTGATTCTCTAAACCGAATTCTAGCCAGCTTGAAACTTGCTATTCTTAGAACCGGAATGGCTAAAGAAGAAATTGGTATTGGGGAAGCTATTAAAGCTGAAGAGGCAGCAATTAAAGCTAAAGAAGTGGCAGAACGGCGATTTAGGCTATTATATGAAACTTCGAGAGACGCGATTATGGTTGTCGAACCCCCTACCTGGAATTTTACATCAGCAAATCCTGCGACGATAAAATTATTTAATGTCAAAAATGAGAAAGAGTTTGCCTCTTTGGGGCCGGGAGACCTTTCTCCTAGAAAACAGCCCGACGGACAATTGTCGTCAGTTAAAGCTAAAAAAATGATTCAAAAAGCAATGAAGGAGGGGAGTAACTTCTTTGAATGGATGCATAAGAGATACAAAGGAGAAGAATTTCCAGCCACCGTTTTACTATCTCGAGTGGAAGAGAATGGGAAAAAATATCTGCAGGCAACGGTGAGAAATATATCTGAACTAAAAGAAGCAGAAAAAGAGATTAAGAGGCTAAGGGAAGCAAGAAATATAGAAAAAGAGAAAAAGATGAAAAGAAGAGAAGTAAAAGTGGGATTCAGAGAGGTAGATGTTGGTGAGAGAGAAAAATTGGTAAAGAAAAGAGAATCTAATTTCCCTAGAAAGGGGACCAAAGTGAATCTCGGAAAAAAGAGAATCTGAACCGGGGTTGCTGAGGATATTTCATTTTGGGTGAGTGCTTTGTGTTTAATCTCGTTTCTCTTTGTTGTTTTTTAGGCATTTTTTTTTAAAGTGCGAATATTAACTATTAATTATGGGTTATTATATTCATTTAAAATATTGTTCCCCTAAATCAAAACCTTTATAAGTATAAATCCCCTGTTTCTTCTTGATGACTAAAAAGGGGATAGACAGTGCTATTTATATTCTCATTAAGGAGTCTTCTCGACCAATTTCTACCCGCGATATTGCTCTTACATTAAAACTCGCCTGGCATACGGCTGATCGTTATTGTCTTAAGCTTCAATTGCTCAAAAAGATTGATTGTTTCACGATTGGAAAGTCAACGGCATGGTATATATCTAAAAAATGAAGATGAATAGATGAACAAACAAGCAAGAATGAGTACGTTGAACATCTTTCTCCTAGTTCTTGCTCTTTTTGTGGTGATGGGCGCAGCGGAAACGAATAGCGTTGCAACGATGGATATTGGTTTTACGATCCTGCCGGAAATAGTTTCTAATTACAGTAATTCTTCTTCTGATCCTTTTTTATCTTTACCTGTTGAAGAACCGGTTGATAATGCTTCGCAGGTATCCAATCCTATTTCACTACCTCAAAATTCATCTGAGCAAAATTCGCAAAATACCTCTCAACCCGATGTTTCTCCTCCGATAATTTCTCCTCCTTTAATCAATTTGCCGGAAATCTCTCTACCGGAAACTGAGCCTGAAAATAATAACAATAATAGTGATGATGTTGCTAATGAGACAAGAGATATTACTCTAAATACAACCATCAATGCAACAATTATTAACAGAACAATTGTCAGCAACACGAGCAACATCTTTGAACTTAATCTTTACAACAAACATGGTGATCTGATTGGTCCAGCTAAACAATATCAAGAATTAGGAAATCAAAAAATAGAACTATCTCTCCCCTCTGCGGTTGGCGGTATCGGTTTAACAACAGGACTTCCAACTGCCCGTATTATTTTAGATAACCCAGTTGCAAATGGAACTTCTCCAAGAGCAGTGCTTGATGATTATGATTTTTCTGCGCAGCAACCAGAGAGCGGTCAGATTACCACCCCAGTTATTGCGATTGAAAATATTTCGGTAACTTCGGCGACGATTCAGCTTCCCAAAACAGGAGACGTGGAGAAGATCTTTCGCTGTGCTGAATTTGAACAAGAAACATTTTCTTGCGCTCATTGGGAAGCAACGGGAATTCCGTTTGTTGATAATGGTGAAATGATAACGTTTAATGTCACACATTTCAGCGCCTATGCGGGGGGGGAGATTATCGCTATTGATGCCGTTCATCTCTCTAACAATTCAGAATTTATTTCCAATATTTATTCTGATGTAAATACTATTGATAATCACTGGAGTGAGCCGATTTATGAAAATGAGATTGTGCGGGTAACTTATGAAGATAATCTAACTAATGGTCGTTTTATTGATGTTGTTGCTCGCAGTAATAATACCAATGCCTACTTTGAGGTTTACGAAGCCGGAACGAATCATGTAGTTGGTCGGTCGCCGATAATCAATGCTCCGGAAGCGCACTATTTACGTGTAGATCATCTAACTAAACCAACGGACAAGTTTGATTTTAAGATCGTTAAAGTCTATGCTGATCCAGAAGATGATAGTCCGGATCCGAAACTCAATCCTAATGAAAAATCATTTATTGAATTTGATTATATCCATGATGATGCCATTAATGCTACTGCCGCAGAAGGTTTAGTTGCTTACGGTGAATTAAATATTGCTCAACCATATTATCGAACTTGGAATTCTTCGATTCAGAATTTTACCGGGCAGTTAACTGATTCTTTAGCAACGGGAGTCAGTGGGACTGATGATCTTACTTTGGTGGTGACTAAAGCTAATCACGAACGTGATGAGGTTATTGTTGGTACCGAAGATAAAGGAAATGACATCAATATTCAGATTTATAATTCTAGTCATCGTTGGGGTAATCTTCTGGAAGTGAGTTTAAATGTACCTAATTCTGCATATCGGGCGTTTGATATTGGTATTGAGGATATTTCTGGAAAAGTGTTGATTGTTTATGAAGATTCTGTTGCTAATGATAATGCCATTAAATATAGGACTTGGGATGGTACTTCTTATTCGGCAGAGAACTCCTTAAGTTTAGGTTTTACTTCTGCAAATACGGCCACCACCTGGCTTAAACTTGCTTCAAAATCAGGTACAAATAATATCATGTTATTGGCTGTAGATAGTAGTTTATCCAACGCTGGTAATCTTTATGCTATTCTTTGGAATGGTAGCGGTTTCGATTCTTCAAAAGCTTCATTGTTAAGTACAACTTTATTAGATACCACTCGTCCAAATACGGTCTTCTCTTGGGAAGAAAAAAATGCGGAAAGAGGTTTAGTAACGTATGCTTCGAGCACGAATCTGGTTTATCGTGCTTATAATGGCACTGCTAATTCTGCATGGGGTTCAGAAAATAATATTGCCGTAACATCTGAATTATTTGGTGTGCGTTTGTGTTCTGATCCAACTAGTAATTACATCGGAATTATTTATCAAGATAAAGGCAATGATGTTGGCGCTTATATGTGGAATGGATCCCAAATTTTAACTAGCCAACCGACTACAGATACTGTTACTGAAGCATCTGGTACAAATAATAATAATTTTGATTGTGCTTGGCAGACAAATGGCACTCAAGCTTTATTTGGCTTTGATGATGTTTCTTCAGGAGCTAACGGATTACTCTCGATGGATTATTTTACATTTTCTAAACCTAATACTTGGAGTGTAGCCGATTTAACTACTGCTCCGACAACGGTTACTTTTGCAACTGACGACATTGATGGATTACGCTTTACGAGAAACCCGGTAAATAATAAAATAATGGTGGCGGCGATGGATATCGCGGAAGATATTTCTACTATTTTATGGAATGGGACTGCTTTTCAGACTATCACTGCTCCGATCGAAACGAATACGGAAGTTTTAAACGGCGCTCAAGAGGGTGTAATGTTTGATTGGTATCGCTATGATCCCGTTCCTAATGTAACGAGTGTTAATCCTTCTGGACTGTCTTTTTCTAGCGGAGCGACGGTGGATATTAATGCCACGGTACGAGATAATATTAATGCTTCAGTTGTTTTAGCGAACATCACTATTCCCAATGGGACCGTCCGTCAAATAACGTTGACGGATCTAAACAAAGATGAACTATTTAACTCCACGTTCTCGGCAACGGCAACGGGTGGTACGTATACTATAAGAATCATTGCTAATGATACGAGTACGCACGACAATGTTAATTCCACACAGACGAGTACATTTACGATCAGTGATACGAGCAATCCAAGCGTAACTGCGCATAGTCCTTTTAATCGATCGATTTACAATGCGAGTACGGTAATTGAAGTTGCCGCTAATGTTACGGATGGCGGAGCTGTTTCTGTAGTCTATGCCAACATTACATATCCGAACACGACGATAACTCAAATCACATTGAGCTTAGCTGTCGATAGCAAATACAACAATTCTTTTACGACTCCCGGATTACTCGGGACGTACAACATCACTTATTTTGCTAATGATACTAGTAATAATATCAATAGTACTGTCACTAGCAATTTCACTATTCAAGACCGTGTCAATCCTTCTGTTACAGATGTCCTTCCATCGCAAAATACAACTTATAACGCTAGTGATACGATCGTGATTGCGGTTAATGTGACTGATGATGTTAATGTCACCCGCGTCTTTGCCAATATTTCTGAGCCGAATGGAACAATCAAACAATTAGAATTAGTATTCCGTTCTGCGAATCGCTACAATAACACATTTACTGCGCCGGCGTTGACTGGTGGTTACAATCTAACTTTTTTCGCCAATGATTCTAGTGGAAATGAGAATCGCACGGTTACGAGTAACTTTAGTCTTCAAGATCGGGTTAAT
>ORJL010463659.1_pt1 | contig 44018 bp, 39 predicted proteins | sample 1779941 | NCBI WGS metagenome assembly ORJL01 (sample SAMEA104232317, study PRJEB22302) | groundwater metagenome | biome: forest; feature: aquifer; material: groundwater | place: USA | collected 2011-08-07 | depth 5.8 m | reverse complement strand
TCCGCGCCCGCCTCGCCCACGACCACGAACAGGTGCCCGTCAAGCCGGCTCCACGGCGCCCGCGGTTCGCCTTCCACCCCGAACGCCGCGCCGAACCCGTCGCGCGCGATCGCCGTGCCGGGCGCCGGAGCCATCTCCTCCGGCTTCACCACCGCGACCTTCACGGCGAGCGGCCGGCACGCCTCGCTCGCTTGCAGGTCTTCCGCGTCGGGGCGATCGGAGCGAAGCACATGACCGCGCGCACCGCGGATCACGCGCTTCGAGCGATAGCCCGCCTCCCCCGTCTCCGCCGCATCGGGCCCCGCGCCGGTGACCTCCACCAGCGCGACGCGCCCCTCGACCGCGCCCAGGCCTGCCGCGCGCGCCCAGCGCATCACCACCCAGTCGCCGTCCCGGATCGGCTCCTTGCCGCCGTCCATCGACGAACCCTCCGCGCGAATCGCGAAGACGTCCTCGCCCCACGCCCCGCCGCCGGGAAGGCGCACCGGCTCGGCTTCCGGGACCTGCGTGGGCGGGTCGCCGGCGACCGAGGCGCGCGCCGCGGCACGCAGCGTGGGAAAGGCGGTGACGAATCCGCGCCGCATCGGAGCGATCGCGGCGCCGCCTACGGGCTCGATGCGCCAGACACCCTCCCCCGCGCCCTCGCGCACGAAGCGCACGCGCGTCAGTCCCGGGGCGGCCGGCGGCGGCTCCGAACCAGCGCCGCAGGAGGTCGGGCAGCTCGTTCCGCTGCGCGCCGATCGGGCGGGCGACGTTGCAGGCGACGCGCGCGAAGCGGAACCGCCAGCGCGCGCCATCGGGCAGGAGCATGTCGGTCTCGCCTTGGGGAAGCCCTCGCCGCTCCTCCCCGCCCGGCAGGAACAGGATCGGGTCACGCCGGTTCCAGGAGACCTTCGCCTCGAAGGAGCCCTGGGTGCCGGCCGCCCCCCGCCGCCGGTAACGGGCGAGCTTGTAGTCCACCAGCTCGCGGGTCATCGCAACGAGGGCTTCGCGCGCGTCCGGGTCGCCGGCGGGGTGCGGAATGCGGGAGACGAAGCGATCGCCCTCGACGGCGAAGAAGACTTCGCCGCCCTGGCGGCGGTCTTTCCCGGTCCAGTGATCCACCGGGTTCTTGCGCCAGTACCGGAGCCAGCTCAGTTCCGCGGGTCGGTGGGGATCGGGCAGTTCCCGCACGCCGACGAGGTCTGCGAACAGCTCGGGCGAGCGCGCGAGCAGGGCGTGCGAACGGCGGGCGAGGTCGGCGAGGGGCAAGCCGGAGAACAGGGCGTCGGCTTCCAGCAGCACTTCGAGGACGACCATCTTGAAGCACTTGGATGCCGGTGGTCTCGAGTTCGAGCAGCCACGAGTCCGCGGCGGCGCGCGCGCGCTGCTCGGGGTCGAAGCGGCGGTCGCGCCCGGGGACGAGGTCGTAATCGACGGTGTCTTTCAAGCCGGCGTAGGTGAACGGGACCAGCAGATCGCGGGCGATGCCTTCGCCGAGATCGGCGCGAAGGGCGAGGTGGTCGTCGAAGAGGCCGAGGACGTCGGCCTCGTCCGTGCGGTCCGGGGTGGCGGTGAGGCCGAGAAGGAAGGCGGGCGCGAAGTGCGCGAGGATGCGGCGGTGGCTGGGTGCGGCGGCGTGGTGGACTTCGTCGACGACGATGTAGTGGAAGGCGTCGGGGGCGAAGGATGCGAGGTGCTCGGGCATGGCGAGCTTGGCGACGGAGGCGAGGACGATGTACAAGCGGTCCTTCACCGCTCGTCCCGCAACTCCCGCTCGATCTGCGCGACCGTCGGCAGGCTGGCTTTCAGCTCTCTGGGCAGCGACTTGACGATACGCGTCCGCCATTGCGCCACGCCGATCGGTTTCCGCAAGTCGCGCAGCGCGTACTCCACCACGATCCGGTTCCTCGAGTGGCAGAGCAAAAGCCCGATCGTGGGCTTGTCGTCGGCGTGTCGCAGGAGATCGTCGGCCGCCGAAAGATACAGGTTCATCTTGCCGACGAAGGACGGATCGAACGGCACCGCCTTCAGCTCGATCACGACGTACCGACGCAACCGCAAGTGGTAGAACAGCAGGTCGAGAACGAACTCCTGGTCGCCCACCTCCAGCATCACCTGCCGCCCGACGAAGGCGAACCCGGCCCCGAGCTCGAGCAGAAAGCGCTGGACGTGGTCGATCAACGCCTGCTCGACCTCGCGCTCGCGGCGCGGATCGGCGGTGCCGAGGAAGTCGAAGAGGTACGGGTCCTTGAATACCTGCGCGGCCAGGTCCGAGTCTTCGGGGGGCAGCGAGGCGGCGAAATTGGTGATGGCCTTGCCCTGGCGATCGTGCACCCGGCGCTCGATCTGCAGGCAGAGAATGGCTTGCGACCAGCCGTGACGCACGGTCTGCTCCGCATACCAGAGCCGGTCCGGCGTCGTCTCGAGCTTCTCCAGGAGGGCGAGGTTTTGCTACCACGGGATTTGTGCAAGAGGCCCTTGCACAATTGCCCGCTTTGGCCACGCCGCCGCGAACGCTCGCATGTACTTGAGATTCCGCGGCGAAAAGCCCCGCATGTCGGGGAAAGCCGCGCGCAGGTCGAGCGACAGCCGGTCGATCACCCGGGCTCCCCAACCGTGACGGTGCTGCCAGTGGATGATCAGCCGCCCGAGGTCCCAGTAGAAGAGAACGAGCGCGGCGTTCGCCGCCAGGACGACCCGCACCCGCTCCTTGCGGATCCGGCTCTTGATGTCGCGCAGGGCGATCGCGTACTCCCGGGGCAACTCGCTGCGCCGGGGAGCGCCGGGGAACCGCGCGCCCTCGGATCCACCGCCCGGCGATGTGCGCGCCGGAGCGCCGTCCCTCCGCTTCCGTTTGCCCGCCAAGGCACCGCCCCTTCCGACGCGCGCGCCGCGCCAACCGGTTCGCACCCGACGACTCCCGGTGAGTCGTCGGTTCCGAGCATACGGAGGTCGAATGCCCGCCTTCAAGCAATTCGCCATCCCGTGGATCACCCGGTACTCCCGGCCGGCGCGGCGCCCGAGGCCCGCCGATCCCGCTCAGAGCGAATTTCGCCTCAAATCGGCTCCTCGACCGCCACCACTGCTTCCTCCGCAAGACGCCGCGCGTCCGGCCCCAGGAACCACGCCTCCTCGCGCCGCACCGGGTCGCTGACCAGACCCACCTGGTACTCCTGTCCGAAAAAGCTGCGCTGCGTCCGCCGGTCCGTGCCGCTGAAAGCGGGCGAGAATCCGCACCTGGGGACCCGCGCCGAGCGCGCGCAAGATTCCCAGCGCCTCCGCGAGCGGCAGCCCGCGCAGGACCTCGCTCACCCGCCCGGGCCGCGCTTCGGGCGGCAGTTCCAGCCAGCGCCCGCCGGCGCTCCGCGCGCCGGGTCGGCGACCGGCGGCCGAACGCCTCATGGATGCCTCCACACCGCCTTCGCGGAATCGGCGTCTTGCAGCAGATCGTCCCGCGACGTCGTGGGAAAGACCTCGGGACGGTCGCCGCACAGCTTCATGTACCAGGTATTGGCAACGACATTCGCCGGCGACGCCGTGTTGACCAGCTCGGGATCGAACGAGACGATGCGGGCGATCCGAATGGCCAGCAGGTCGAGGCCCTCGGTCGGCAGCCACTTCCGGCCCAGGCAGATCACTCCAGCAGGGTAGACGTTGGGATGGAAGATCGGCGTACGCACCTCGGCGACCGGCGAATCGAAGGGATAGCGGGCCGGCAGGCGGATCCCCCGCGCTCGACCCCACCGTCAGCCGCCCCCCGGACCGGACGCACATGGCCCGCAACCGGCGCAGGTCCTCCCGGCGCCGTTCCAGCCCGGCGTTCACGGCCGCACCCCGGCGACCAGCACCGGTTGGATCTCCAGTTCGTCCCGGTCGGACTCCAGGCTCGGGTCGAGGTTGCACTCCGGGTGAATCAGCTTCCCCTTGCTCACGTTCACCAACGAGTACTCCGCATCCCCCGGCAACGACCAGTGGGCCACCGCCCCCTCGATCAGGTCAACTCCGGCAGGTCAAAGCCGAGGATGTCCCAGAAGTCCCCGGCGTACCCGATCGCGCGCACCGAGGGATCGAGATCGCGCATCCGCTCGGCGGCGCAGACCGCCTTCGGCCGGCCGACGTCCGAGTCGAGCCGCGCCAGCACCCGGCCCAGGACACGCTCGGCGGTCTCCCGTTCGGCGGCCCCGCGGGAACGGGCGCGGGTGGTCCGTCGGGCTGCGGCCAGGCGCCGCAGCTCCGCGACCGGCCGACCGACCCGGCGACCGAGTCGCCTCAGCAGCGCGGCGTCCGCCTCCAGGTCGTCGCCGAGCAGGCGCACCCAGGGCCGCCCGCCAGCGCTCGGCGGAGCCTTCCCCCTCGGCGAGCACCCGCTCGTGGACCAGCGCGCCGAGGGTGGGCGCGTCTTCGGCCGGCCCGGACAGACCGAGCGCCTGCCGCAGGATCCAGAAATGACGGTAGAGCACGTCGCAGGCGCGACGGTCCGTCTCGGGGAGCGCCCAGAACCGCGCCTGGCGGTCGCGCGCCAGCTCCAGGCCGTCGCGGTCGGCGATCCGCGACAGGTCGAGGTCGCGCAGCCGACGGGGCGCGTCCGCGCCGCGCGGAGTGCGGCCGCGGTAGGCGGAGATCTCCAGCAATTCCTCGAGGGCGTCGAGCACGCGCCGGCGCACCTCTTCGCGGCCGACGTGCAGCGCGCGCGCCGCCGCGCCCAGGTCGTGGGTCAGGCACTAGGCGCGGTACGCCTTGCGCGCCCGCGGGTCGCGGATCCGGTCTGGATCGGCCATCGTCGTCGTCCCTTCGAGCACCTGCTCGACCGCCTCGGCCAGCGTCGCGCCAGGCCCCCGGGCCCAGAGGTCGCGGAATTCGCGCGCGGCCCGGCTGCAGACCTGGCGCACGCTTTCCGGCGTCTTGCCCCAGACCTCGGCGACCACGCCCGCAGGCATTTCGAGCAGGAAGCACCAGACCAGCGCGCCCCGCCGGTCGGCTGAGCGGATCGCGCGCAAGCACGCCCGGTACTCGCGCACCACCTCGTCCAGCAGCGCGTGCTCGAGCGGCGTGCGCCCGCGGCGGTCGGTTTCGCCGTCCCCGTCTTCCGATAACTCCACGCGCCGCGGCCCGAACCGCTTCACCTGGCGCAGCGCGTCGAGCACCCGATTGGCGGCGATCTGCGCCAGGGGACGGCCGCTGTGCCGAACCAGACCGCGAGGATCGAACCCCTACCGCCGCCCCCACTCTCCCGGCTCCGGCCCCATCTCGAACTCCAGCGATCCCCCCGCCGACAGGTCCGCGTGGCGCAGTTCCGGAACCGCGAGCGGCTTTCCGTTCAGCCGCACCGACTGCACATAGAGGTTTCTCGCGGTCACCGCCGGAGCCGCCACCGTGAACTCACCCCCGCGTACCGCGATCCGCGCGCGCGGAAACAGCGGCGCGCCGATTACGTACCGGTCGCTGCCCGGGATCGGGTAGAGGCCGAGCGCGCTGAACACGTACCACGCGGACAGCGTGCCCCCATCGTCGTTCCCCGCCAGCCCGTCGGGCGCCGCGCGATACCACGTCCTCTCGATCCAGCGCACCCAGCGCTGCGTGAGGTCCGGCCGACCCGCTTGCGCGAACAAGTACGCGGCGTGGATGTCGGGCTCGTTCCCGTGCCAATAGTACGGGCGCGGCAGCCCGCGCCGGAGCGTGTCCCGGCGCGGAGTCGCCGCCGCGTCGGCTTCGGCCTTCTCGAAGAAGGTCGAGAGCTTCGCGATCAGCGCCTCACGACCACCGAGCAACTCCGCCAGCCCGTCGAGATCGTGCGCACCCGCACCCCATAGGCTGTGCCAGGCGTTCGCTTCCACATAGTCGCGACCCCATTCGAGCGGGTCGAGCTTCCCCGGGCCCAGGGCGCCGCCCGAATCCCGTCCGCGGAGAAAGCCGGTCTCCGGGTCGTAGAGTTTGCGCCAGCCGCGAGAGCGCGCGAGCAGGCGCCGGGCATCGTTGGCTTTTCCCAGCGCCGCAGCGAGTTGCGCCAGCGCAAAGTCGTCCTGCGCGTACTCCAACGTGAGCGAGACCGAGCCCTCGCGCGTCGACGGCACGTATCCCAGCGCGTCGTACTCCTCCACCCGGTCCCGCCCGCCGCGACCGCCGGGCGGCGCAGCCGGATCGAGCGCCGCGGCCCGCAGTATCGCGTACGCGCCCGCCGCATCGAAGTCGTCGACGCCCTTCACGTAGGCGTCCGCGACCACGATCTCCGCGCTCGCCCCGATCATGCACCCGGAATCCCGGGTCGCGATCGGCCACTGGGGAAAGAAGCCCCCCTCCCGCGCCATGGCGTGCAGGGAACGAACGGAATCGCGGGCGCTCGCCGGAGCGATCCACGGGTACAGCGGGTGAAGTGTTCGATAGGTGTCCCAGAGCGAGAAGTCGGTCAGATACCGGAAGCCTTCGGCCACGTGCACCTGCCCATCGGCTCCGCGGTATCTTCCATCGACGTCGCTCGCGATCGTCGGCATCAGGAAGCCGCGGTAGAGCGCGGAATAGAATGTCGTCCGCTCCGCGTCGCTCCCGCCCGCAATCCGCACCGCGCCGAGGAGGTCGTTCCAGCGCTCTTCGGTGCGCCGCCGCACCCCGTCGAAATCCCAGTCGGGAAGCTCGGCGGCCAGGTTGCAGGCGGCGCCTTCGCCGTCGACGAACGAGACCGCGACCGCGAACTCCAGCGGCTTGCCTTCGCTCAGGTCTAACGTGAGCGCGCAGCCGACCTGGCGGCCTGCGGCCCGCGCCGCGCCCGACGGGGGCGCCTCCGCGCTCCACACCGCGTGCGTGGTCCACGCCTGCCGCGTCCGCGCCGCGAAGTGCACGTCGTAGCCGCCGAAGCCCTTGGACAGGCCCCCGAGGCTTCGGAACCGCCCTCGGATCATCCGCTCCGCTGGGTCGAGTTCCAGTTCGGCGTCCCGGATCTCGCCGCCCTCGAGGTGATGGTCGAGGTCGACATACAGTCGCCCTGCCTGGGCGCCCGAAGCGAACGTGGTCCGATGGTGCGCGCCGTGCTCCGTGGCCGCAATCTCGGCGCGGATGTCGCCGCGCTCGAGCGTGACGGCGTAATAGCCGGGAGTCGCGGCCTCGGTCTGCTTGCGGAACTTCGACCCGTTGCGGACGGCGGGACCCGGTGCGGTCTTGGTGTCGGCGCTGGGCATCACCGCGAGCACGCCGTAGTCGGGCGCCCCGGTCCCGTGGAGGTGCAGGTGCGAGAACCCGAGGATGGTGTCGTCCCCGTGCCAGTAGCCGGAGAAGTGGAGAAAGCGCAGCGTGCCGAGCTTGCCCGAGGTGTCGGGGCCGACTTTGGCGAGCCCGTGGGGCGCCGCGGCGCCGGGGAACGCGCTCCCCGCGGCATAGCCGAAGCCGCCGCTGCCCACGAAGGGATCGACGCACGCAACCGGGCGCGGGGGTTCCGCGGGTTCGGTCGCAGGCTCCTGGCCGGAAATCGCCCCGATCGCCAGGAGCGCGACCATCGCACCGGCCACGGCGGTCCGGCGCCGGAGCCATCGCCGCGCGGCCTCCGCGAGGATCGCCATCAGGATCGCCGCCCAACGCCGGCGCACCGCAAGTTCGGGCATGTCTCTCTCCCGCATCGGATCGCGCGGCGGCGTCCATCGGACGGCCCGGCATCCGCCCCGGCGCCGTCGGACCGCGGCTCCTGCCGTCATCCCACTGGACGCGTGCCCTCACCAAACGACACATGCCGTCCGGCGCGCCTTCCCGGCGTCCCTGCACGGGTCGAGGAGTTCTCCCGCTCCGATTCGGCATGAACCCGTCCCAGCCGGCGCCGTGACCGCTCTGCCCGGTTCCCACGCGACCGAGCCGCACGGGGAGGCTACGCTATCGCATGCGAGAGCGGGATGCAACCTCCATGCTTCGGGGGTTTCGGGAGAAGTTCGGGTTCGCCCTGCGCGAAGCCGCGGCGAAGCTGGAACTCTCGTGCGAGGTCCCGGTCGGCCGGGAGGCGGGGCCGGAGAAAGCCGTGCAGCGCCTTGGAACCGTCGATCACGTGCAGGATGCTGCCATCCGTGGGCAAGTCGCGCTCGATCAGGCCATTCATCAGGTCGCGGCACAGCACGGCGTTCTCCTTCCTTTCGTCCCGCTGCGCGGCGAGCTGGGCGAAGTCGGGCGTTCTGCAGTCGTTCACGGTCGCGCTCCCGTGCCGGGATCCGCTGTATCCTCCAGCAGTGCATGAACCATATCGGAAGCCGGAAGCCGCGGCTCCGCGGCAAGCGCTTGCCCCTTTGCTCCGCTCCTGCTACAATCACGGCTCCGCAACGCCCAAGGTTCTTTCTCGAGGCAGGCCAGAAACCCGGACGGCCCGGTCCCTTGCGCCGGAGGCCTCGTTGGACGCCCGGACCCCGCCCCCGCATCCCGCGCCCCCGCCTGCCGGCCGCCTCGCGCCCGCCGATCCGCTCGCCCTCGCCGTCGCGTTGCTCGTCGCGGTCGTGGTGGGCCTCCCGCACATTCTCTTCCGCCTCGACCCGCGGCACCCCGGCGGCGATCTCCTTTTCCTCGGCGCCCCGGACGAGGAGATGTACGCCGCGCGCGTGAAGGAGGTCATGGAGGGGCGACCCCACCTGGGGCAGACCTACTTCCACGAGGGCAAGGACCTCCACCCCATCCTGCCGGACCTCAACGAGCGGGTGCTCGGGACCCTGGCCCGGGCGACGGGGATGAGCGTCCCCGGGCTATTCACGGCGCTTGATTTCCTCCTGCCGGCCGCGGGGGCGTGGCTGCTCTTCCGCGCCGGATTCGCGCTGTCGTCGGACCGCGGCTTCGGCGCCCTGCTTGCCTGCGGGGTCTGCCTGTCCAGCTTCCCCTGGCCGCAGGCGCTGCTGATCGGGCTCTACGGCTGGGACGCCGATCCGTGGAAATTTCTGCTCTACTATCGTTCCCCCCACAACCAGCTCTCGCTGCTCCTGCTCGCGCCGATCCTCGGGCTCGCGTTCCGCCACCTGGGCCAGGGGGGGCCGGCACCCCGCCCGCTGGCGGCGCTCGGGCTCTTGCTCGGGCTCCTGACGAGCGTCTACTGGTACATGGCGATGTTCGCCGCGGTCGCAGTCGCGGCGGCGGGGCTGGCGAACGCGCCGGGCCGCTGGGGCTCGGCCGCGCGCGAGGCGCTGTGGATCGCCGCGGGGGGCGCGCTGCCTGCGGCCGCCTTCGGCTGGCACGCCTACGGAGCCTGGACGAGCGGGGGGTTGGCCATGCTGGCCGAACGGGGCTATCCCCCCGAAGGATCGCCATGGAACGTGCCCGAGAGCATCGTGCTCCTGACGGCCGTCCACGCGCTCCTGCGGCGGGACGCGGTACCCTGCCGGAGGTTTCTCCTTGCGCTCGGCATCGGCGCGCTGGTCCTGGCCAACAAGGGCGTTCTCCTCCCCCTGGCGGATTTCCAGGACCGGTTGCATGCGGTGTTCTGGCTCGGGTTCGTGGGCACTCTGCTGGCAGTGGGGCTCGTCCACGCGCTCGCGCGCCGGCTCGGGCTCGGCCCTCGCGCCTGGGCCGCGCTCGCCGCCGGGGGCTGCCTCCTGCTGGCCGCCAACGGCGCATTCGAGCAAACCTGGCGCTGCCGCCAGGCCGCCGCGCGGTATCTCCGGCTCGCCGAGTATCGCGACGCGCTGCGCTGGCTGGACGAGAACTCGCCCGAGGCGTCGGTGGTGCTCGCTTCGGAGGCCGTGGCCGAGGTGGTCCCGATCCTGACCCGCCACGACATCTACGGCGGATGCCGCTACCAAGCGTTCTACGCCACCGATTCCGCGGAGTTGGAGCGCCGCTTTTTCGAGTACCATGCGCTGTGGGGCGTCGGGGCGGAGGAGATGGACCGGCGGCTGGGGCAGGCCGGGCACGCCCTGCTGCCACCCCCGTGGGGGGGCCGGCGGGGGCCGCCCGGCTGCAGCCGCTGTCGGGGAGCCGGCCGTACCTGCTCCGGGCCGCGGGGAAGCTGGACGCTTACCGCCTCGACGTCTCGCGGCGCTACCGGGAGTTCCTCGCGCTGACGACTTCCCCTCCCGCGCCCTCGTTCCGGCTGGACTACGTCCTGGTCGGCCCGCTGGAACGCGAGGAGTTCCCCGAGTGGTCCCGGGCGATGGGCGGGCGCGAGCGCGCGGCCGCGATCGGTCCCGTCGAGATCCTGCGCTGGAGGTGACATGGCGAACGTCGAATCGTCGTCGTCGCCGCCGTCCGGGCCGCGACCCCGGCCGCGGCTCCTCTCGCTGGTGCTTCCGCTTTACGACGAGGAGGAGGTCTTCCCCGAGCTGAAGCGGCGCGTCGAGGAGATGCTGGCGCGGATCGACGTGCCGGCCGAGGTCGTGCTGGTGGACGACGGCAGCCGCGACCGCACGCGACTGCGGATCGAGGAATGGGCGGCCGCCGACGCGCGGGTGAAGGGGATCTGCCTGGCCCGCAACTTCGGCCATCAGGCGGCGCTGACCGCGGGGATGGACCATGCCGAGGGGGAGGCGGTGGTGATCCTCGACGCCGACCTCCAGGATCCACCAGAGGTGATCCCCGACATGATCGAGAAGTACGCGCAGGGATACGACGTGGTCTACGGGCGCCGGACGGGGCGCGAGGGCGAATCCTGGTTCAAGCGGTGGAGCGCCCACGTCTTCTACCGCGCCATGCGGCTCCTGGTGCACCGGGAGCTGCCGGCGGACGTGGGGGACTTCCGGCTGATGAGCCGGGCCGTGGTGGACGAGCTGAAGGCCATGCGCGAGCAGCACCGCTTCCTGCGCGGGATGGTGACGTGGCTGGGTTTCGCGCAGACGGAGGTGCCCTACACGCGACCGAAGCGACCCGCCGGGGAGACCAAGTACACGCTGCGGAAGATGCTGGCGCTGGCCTGGAACGCGTCGGTCTCGTTCTCACCGCTGCCCCTGCGGATCAGCCTCCTCTCGGGGGCGGCGATCGCGGGCTTCGGCGTGTGCTATACGATCTATGCCCTGGTCCACGCCCTGGTCCTGCGCGACACCGTGCCGGGCTGGACCACGCTGGTCGTCCTGCTCTGCCTGATCGGGGGCTGGATCCTGATCTCCATCGGGATCCTGGGCGAGTACGTCGCCCGGATCTTCGAGGAGGTGAAGGGACGCCCGCTCTACGTGGTGCGGAAGAAGCTGAATGGGGGGCCGAAATGACCGAAGCGGAGGCCCGTTCCCGGGAGGCCGCCTTCCACGACCGATGGTCGGGCGCGGTCGACCCCGCGGGCCTCCCCGTGCGCGCGGCCTTCGAGGCGCCGACCGCGCTGGAGAACCGGTTCATCCTGGGGCGCATGGGCGACCCGGCGGGGAAGCGGCTGCTCGATGTGGGGTGCGGCCTGGGCGAGTCCTCGGTCTACTTCGCTCTGCGCGGGGCGGAGGTGACCGCGACGGACCTGTCGCCGGGGATGGTCGACTTCGCGACGCGGTTGGCCCGCGTGCACGGCGTGCGGCTGGAGACCGTGGTCACTCCCGCCGAGGAGCTGGCGGTCCCATCCGGGCGCTTCGACCTCGCGTACGTGGCCAACACGCTACACCACGTCATCGACAAGGAGCGCCTGCTCGCACAGGTCTGCCGGGCGCTGAAGCCGGGGGGCCGCGCCTTCTTCTGGGATCCTCTGGCCTACAACCCGGTGATCAACGCGTACCGTCGCATGGCGACCGAGGTCCGCACGCCGGACGAGGCGCCGCTGACGTTCCGTGACCTGGGGGCGGTGCGAAGGCACTTCGCGCACGTCGGCCACCGCGAGTTCTGGATCCTGTCGCTGGCGCTCTTCCTCAAGTATTACCTGGTGGACCGCGTCCATCCGAACGAGGACCGCTACTGGAAAAGGATCTACCGCGAGACGCCGGGCCGGCTCTGGTGGTGGCGGCCGCTGGCGCTGGCGGACCGCCTGCTGACGCGCATCCCGGGCGTCCGGCGCCTGGCCTGGAACACGGTCGTCTGGGGGGAACGGCCGCGCTAGACCGGTGGATCAACCGAGTCGCGTCCCGCAGGGCACTCGAAGTCGACCGCGTGCGAACCGTGCGCCTTGGGGGACGACGCGGGCAGCGGCTTGGGTCATCGATGCCATTTCCATGCGGTGTCGACGATCGTGGGTAGGTCGCTCCACCGCGGATTCCAGCCCCACCGGGAACGGATGCGATCCGTCCGGCCCACCAGGATGGGCGGATCGCCCGGACGGCGCGGCCCCACGACGAACGGGATCTCGCGTCCCACCACATCGCGCGCGGCCCGGATCACCTCGAGCACCGAGTAGCCCTTCCCCGTGCCGACATTCAGCGTCTCTCCCGTGCCGGGCGACACCTTGTCCAGCGCAAGCAGGTGCGCCGCGGCGAGGTCGGCGACGTGCACGTAGTCGCGGACGCAGGTCCCGTCGGGCGTGGGATAGTCGGACCCGCAGACCGTGACCGGTTCGCCCGCCCCCGAGGCGGCGCGAAGGACGCGCGGAATCAGGTGCGTCTCCGGATCGTGCTTCTCTCCCGCGCGGCCTTGGGGGTCGGCCCCCGCGGCATTGAAATACCGCAGCGCCGCGTACCCCAATCCGTGCGCGCGGCGATACTCCTCCAGCATGCGCTCGACCACGGCCTTGGTGAAGCCGTACGGATTCGCCGGCGCGAGCGGGTGCGTCTCCGGGATCGGCACCTCCGTGGGCACGCCGTACACCGCGCAGCTCGAGGAGAACACGATCCGGCGGGTGGCGGAGAGCCGAACGGCTTCCAGCAGGTTCAACGTCGCGACGATGTTGGATTGGAAGTACAGTTCGGGACGGCGCATCGACTCTTCGACCAGGGCCTTGGCGGCGAAGTGGACGACGGCGTCGAAGCCGCCTTCGCGGAGGACGTCGCGCACCGCCCCGGCGTCGAGCAGGTCGATCCGGAAGAAGCGCGTCTCCGGCGGCGCCGCGTCCCGATGGCCGGTCGAGAGGTCGTCCAAGACGGCAACCCGGTGGCCGGCCCCGAGAAGAGCGAGCACGGTATGACTGCCGACGTAACCTGCGCCGCCGCTGACGAGGACGTTCATGGCGCCCATCGTAGTGGCGTCGGGGGATTCGTGTCCAGAGGTTCGGAGGTTCGCGTCGCCGGTCACCCAGCTCGCTCTGGCCCTCGATCTTGGCGAAGGGGAGGCGGGTCAGCGCGACAAATACCGAAACCAGTCCTTCGTTGCCTGCTCGATCGTTTCCGGCGTCCACGCCGGCGCGTCGCGCCACTGGTCGATGCGGCCGAGCGTCCCACCGCGCACTGCGCTCGCCCCGCGCGGGCCGCCCTACTCTGCTATCGCCGAGGATCTTCGCTCCGCGCGAAGATTCTCGGCTCGGCTGCGGCTCCGCCGCGCTGGGAGGTTCTCCGGAGATTCACGGATTCACGCGGTGTCTCTTCCCCTCTGGGAAGGAGTCATGTACGATGGGCGAGATGGGACGCAGGCGGCGGTCCGTGCGGCCTGATGGCTGCTGCCCGCCGGCTCGAGGTTCAGCCGGAAGGAGATGTGGATTGACCCAGCATCTCGAGACTGCCTCCGGCGTGGTCATCGTGCTCCAGCCCGAGGGCGTCGAGATCCCGGCGGGGATCCGGACGCTCGCGGAGTTCCGCGCGTGGGCCTGCTCCGATCCGTTCCCCGAGCGCGGCCGGATCGACTGGGTGCGGGGCCGCATGGAGGTGGACCTGGCGCCCGAAGACATCAATACCCACGGCAGCCCCAAGTCGGCGATGGCGGTGCGTCTGGGCGTGCTCGTTCAGGAGAGCAGGCGCGGGATGGTGTTCATCGATCGCACGCGACTGTCCTGTGCCGGGGCGGATCTGTCCGCGGAACCCGACGTGCTGGTGCTCCTCGTGGAGACGCTACGCTCGGGGAGGGCGCGCCTGATTCCCCGGGCATCAGGCGAGCCCGGGCGGTACCTCGAGATCGAGGGCACGGCAGACCTAGTGGTGGAGTGCGTAAGCGACTCCTCGACGGGCAAGGACAAGCGGCAGTTGCGGGAGGCCTATCAGGCTGCGGGCGTGACCGAGTATTGGCTGGTCGACGCCCGGCGCTCCCCGGTCCAGTTCGACCTCCTGCATCTGCAGGAAGGACGGTACGTGTCCTCTCCGGTCGATGCCGAGGGCTACCGGCACTCGCCTTTCCTGCGACTGGAGGTCCGTCTCGCGCGCGACGAGGAGGCTGCGGGGTTGGTCTTCTTCAGGCTGGACGTGCGGACGGACTCTCCAAGACCATGAGCGGGGTGCCAATTCCCCGGGTACACGCCGCGGAAGGTGTGGCCGGGTCCCGGGAAGTGACGGTTTGCGGAGTCCGGACATGTCGGCGGCAATTTCGGAAGGCGGCCGTGCCCGCCGGCGATCTCCTGGCCCACGACCCTACGCGACATGACCGAACTTCGCGACCAACTTCGCGACCATCATGGGACGCACGTGCCGGACGTCGGCGGATACAAGCTCGCCCGCCCTCTCCCCCGCCCGCTGCGGAGGGAGGCCTTGCGTCTGGACCTGCTCCGCTGCATCGGTACCGTGTGGTACCTCCGGTGCGACGAGGGGTGGAAGCTCCCCGCGGACCCGCCCTTGCCGCTCTGGCGCCGGATCTGGGAGATGCTGCGCTTCCGCCGGCCGTTCGATGACGCCGAGAGCCATGAGTACTGGGCGCGTCGCGGCGGCCCGCCCTACCGCGCCGAATCGTACGCGCCGGAATGGCTCGAGGGCGCGCGCGCGAAGCTCAACGCGATTGCGAGCTTCCTCGGGCCCCAGGATACCCTGGTCGAAGTCGGATGCGGACCGGGTCGAAACCTCGAGCTTGCGAGCGAGAGCGGCCGGCGCGCCTTCGGCGCGGACTTCAGCCTGCCGCAGTTGCAGGTGGCCCGGCGTGTCGGTCTCGACGTGGCCCTGGCGACCGCGCGCCGGCTGCCGTTTGGGGATCGAACCGTCGATTGGACGCTCTTCGCGAGCGTCCTCCTGCACGTTCCGCCGCCCTTGACCCCCGTCCTGCGCGAGGGCTTTCGAGTCGCCCGGCAAGGCCTGTTCTTGTGGGAACAATCCTACCCCGGTACGCCCTTGGGCGGCAGCCGTTCGCCGCAGCCGCACGTGTTCTTCTACGACCTGGCCGCGGAAGTTCGTCACGCGTCTCCGGGGTGCGTGGTCCACGAGAACGTCAGGCAGAGAATCCTCGTGGTGCGATGGGGCCGATGAGCGACGGCGGCGACGGACAGGCCCGGTTTCTCTTCCGAGGACCATTCCGGGTGGCGCAGACCGTTTCGCCTGCCCCGGCGGCCCAGCGGCCCAGGGCCCGGCTTGACTCGATCGCGGGGAAGGATTATGTTGTTCGAAAGGTGAACAGCCTCTCCTGTACCGTTGGCGGGACTCGCTCTCCTCGGCGCGACTCGCCTGGCGTCAGGCTCGCCTCGGCGGCGCCCGCCATCTCTGGTCTGACAGACCAGGAGCAGGGGGGGGCCGCAGGCCCGGAGGATCAGAGCCGATGTGCGCGTGCGCCATTCGCGTCGAGCACCTCTCCAAGAGGTACAGGATCGGCGTGCGGCGGGATCGACCGACCACGCTCGGCGAGGCCCTGAGCAACGCGGTACGAGAGCCCTTTCTCCGGCTGGGCCGGATCGGTACCCGTCCGCCCGAAGGGGGTGAAACGCCGCGAGACGCCATATGGGCGCTGGATGACGTATCGTTCGAGGTCGCAGCAGGCGAAAGCGTCGGCGTCGTCGGGCGCAACGGCGCCGGGAAGAGCACCCTGCTGAAAGTCCTCTCGCGCATCACCGAACCCACGCGCGGGCGCGCGGAGATCCGGGGGCGCGTCGGCTCACTCCTCGAGGTGGGCACCGGATTCCACGCCGAGTTGACGGGCCGGGAGAACGTCTACCTCAACGGAGCGGTCCTTGGCCTACGAAGGGAGGAGATTCGCAAGAAGTTCGACGAGATCGTCGCCTTCTCGGAGGTGGAGACTTTCCTGGAAACCCCGCTCAAGCACTATTCCACCGGAATGTACCTGCGCTTGGCCTTCGCCGTGGCGGCGCACCTGGAAGCGGAGATTCTCCTCGTCGACGAGGTCCTGGCCGTCGGCGACGAAGCCTTCCAGAAGAAGTGTCTCGGGAAGATGGGGGAAGTCGCCCGGCAGGGGAGGACCGTGCTGTACGTGAGCCACAACCTACACAGCCTGCGAAACCTCTGCCCGCGCGGTCTCCTCATCGAACAGGGGAAGATCGCCGCCGACGGCGCGATCGGAGACGTGATCGACCGGTATCGGAGCCGGGATGCGGTCTCGGGAGGGGCGGTGGAGTGGCCCCGCGAGGGCGAGGCCGCTCCGGGAGACGGACGGCTTGCGCTGCGCGCCGTGCGCTTGCGCTCGGGTGGATCCGTCACCGACCAGGTGGAGATCACGGAGGACTTCGACGTGGAGGTCGTCTACGAGGCCCGGGAGGAAGAGGAGCACCTGTTCGTTTCCATCCACCTGCTCGATTCGCTGGGCGGGTGTATCCTGGCGTCCGCGAACAGCGACTCCATGGCGCGCGCGCCGGATCCCTGGTACCATAGAAGGTACGCGCCGGGAGTCTACCGGACCTCGTGCAGTTTTCCGGGAAAGCTCTTGAACGACGGACGGTATGCGGTTTCCGTGTACATCGCCCGTCGGATTGACAGCCGGGCGGCCCCGGTGCAGGCCAGTGAGGTCCTCCGGTTCCAGGTCCGGGACAACGGCTTCATGCGCCAAGAGTATTCCGGCCCCTGGCTCGGAGTGCTGCGCATGCAGTTGCCCTGGCGCACCGAGCCGGTGCCGGCGGCGGGCGCCATGGGGCGATGAAAGCCTTGGCCTTGGATGCCTTGCTCCTGGTCGGAGGGCTGGGGACTCGCCTGCGCGAGACGGTGCCTGGCCGCCCCAAGCCCCTCGCTGAGGTGGCCGGGCGACCGTTCGTGGAGTGGCTCCTGCTCGACCTCCGGCGGCAGGACGTGCGCCGCGTGACCTTCTGCACCGGTCATCTCGGCGAGCAGTTCGCGGATCGGTTCGGCGACGGCGCCGACTGGGAAATGGAATTTGCGTATTCCCACGAAACGAGCCCGCTGGGGACGGCGGGGGCGATCCGGCTCGCGCTCGGGGTGGTCGAAGCGTCGCGATTTCTCGTGCTCAACGGGGACTCGTACTGCCCGTGGGATCTTCGGCGCCTGCAGGATGCGCACGCGGCGCGGCGCGCGCGGACCACGCTCTGGCTGGCCCGCGCCGCTCGCCGGGACCGGTTCGGGTCCGTCGTCCTGGAGGAGGACGGTCGCGTCCGCTCGTTCCAGGAGAAGGCTCCGGAGGGGGCGCCCGGCTTGGTGAACGCCGGGATCTATCTCCTGGAACGGGAGTTGATCGAGCAGGGCGTCGAGCCCGGGCGGGCATCGTCGCTGGAGCGCGACGTCTTGCCGGGTTTGGTGGGAACCGGGCTGTACGGAGTCGTGGGGGACGAGCCGCTGGTGGACATGGGGACTGCGGAAGGGAAGGAGGATGCCGAGCGGGTGCTCCGGCACCTCCAACATCGCTGAAGAGAGACCGAGCATCCTGCCGGAACTGAGGATAGGAAACTGGTAACGTCTCACGAGGACGGAGACTCATGGGCGGACGGACGGTCCTGATCACAGGGATTACGGGGATGGTGGGCAGCCATCTTGCGGACTACATCCTGGAGCGCCACGATTCTACCCGCGTCCACGGATTGCTCCGGTGGCGCAGCCCGAGGGAGAACATCGAGCATCTCCTGCCCCGAATCGGGGTGGAATACGGCGAACTGCGCGACCTCAACTCGCTCGTGGCGGTTTTTCGGCGCGTCCGCCCGGACTGGATTTTCCACCTTGCGGCGCAATCGTACGTGAGCACGAGCTTCGACGCGCCCGCGGACACGCTGCACACGAACGTGATCGGGACCGTGAACCTGATGGATGCGGTCCGCTTGGCCGGACTCGACCCGACGATCCACATCTGCAGCTCGTCGGAGGTCTACGGTCAAGTGCGAGAGGACGAGGTGCCGATCCGCGAGACGAACCCGTTCCGGCCGGCGAGTCCCTACGCGGTCTCGAAGGTCGGCGAAGACATGGCCGCGCTCCAGTACTTTCTCTCCTACGGGTTGAAGACGATCCGGACCCGGATGTTCACCCATACCGGGCCGCGCCGGGGGGACGTTTTCGCGGAGAGCTCGTTCGCGCGGCAGATCGCCGAGATCGAAGCGGGCGTACGGGACGGGCCGGTGCGGGTGGGGAACCTCGACAGCGTCCGCACGGTGGCGGACGTGCGCGACACCGTCCGCGCGTACTGGTTGATGATGGAGCGTTGTCCTCCGGGCGAGGTGTACAATATCGGGGGGACGCGGACGCTCAAGGTCGGGGAGATCCTGGAGGCGCTCAAAGGGATGGCGCGGAAGCGGATCGTGCACGAGGTGGATCCGGCGTTGCTCCGTCCCTCGGACGTGACGCTGCAGATCCCGGACACGACGAAGTTCCGGTCCGCGACCGGCTGGGCGCCCGCGATCCCGCTCGAGCAGACGCTGGAGGACCTGCTGAACTACCACCGGCAGAGGGTTCGGGCGCGAGCCGAGGCGGCTTCATGATCATCTCCCGGACTCCGTATCGGATTTCGTTCTTCGGCGGGGGGACGGACTATCGGGAGTGGTACCTCGAGGAAGGTGGCGCGGTCCTCTCGACGACGATCGACAAATACTGTTACCTCAGTTGTCGGTGGCTGCCGCCGTTCTTCGGCATCAAACACCGCGTCGTCTGGTCCCACATCGAGGCGGTATCGACGATCTCGGAGATCCTGCATCCCGCGGTACGGGAGGGACTGCGAATTCTCGGCTTCGACGATTCGGTGGGACTGGAGATCCATCACCAGGGAGACCTGCCGGCCCGCGCCGGGATCGGGTCGAGTTCGTCGTTCTCCGTGGGGCTGATCAAGGCGCTCCTGGGTCTGCAGGGGCGCGACATCGACCGGCACGGGCTGGCCCTGCGCGCGATCGAATTGGAGCAGGATGTCCTGAAGGAGCACGTGGGCGCGCAGGACCAGGTGGCGGCGGCCTACGGCGGCTTCAATCGGATCCGCTTTCAGCGGACGGGAGAGATCGAGGTTGAGCCCCTGGGGGCGGCGCCCCAGCGTCTGGAGGAGTTAAGATCTCGCCTGTTGCTCTATTACACCGGGGCCAGCCGGCTTTCCAGCGAAGTCGCGAAGGAGATCGTGGAGAACCTGCCGCGCAGGAGGGAGGTTCTCCTGCGCATGCGAGAGTTGGTCGACGAGGCGGTCGGAATCCTCCGGGGCGATGCCGATCTCGACTCGTTCGGGCGGTTGCTGGACGAGGGGTGGAGGCTCAAGCGCGGGCTCGGGTCCCGCGTCAGCAGCCCAAGGATCGACGGAATCTACGATGCTGCCCTTCGTCACGGTGCGCTGGGCGGAAAGCTGCTGGGGGCGGGTGGGACTGGCTTCATGATGTTTTATGCGCCGCCCGAGCGTCACGGCGAGATCCGCGAGGCCTTTTCGGGCCACGTCCCGGTGCCGTTCGAATTCGAGACGCATGGCAGCGCGATCATCTACTCCGATCCCGAGTGCGGAGTCGGGCGAGGGCGGTAGGGAATCGCGCGGGAGTGGCAAATGGAAGTACGAAAGACGAAACTTCCGGGGGTCCGCCTGATCCTGCCGCCGACCATCCACGAGGATTTTCGCGGACATTATGTCGAGACGTGGAACCGGCGGCTCTATGCGGAGGCGGGCATCGACCAGGAATTCGTCCAGGACGACATTTCGGTGTCCTCCCGCCACGTCCTGCGCGGGATTCATGGTGATTGCGAGACCTGGAAGCTGATCTCCTGTCTCCATGGAACATTCTACCTCGTAGTCGTGGACTGGGATGAGGAATCGCCCGCTCGCGGCCGGTGGGAGTCCTTCGTGCTTTCCGACCGGAACCGGCTTCAGGTGCTGGTGCCGCCGAAGTTCGGAAACGGCCATCTGGTGTTGAGCGAAACGGCGATCTTCCATTACAAGCAGACGACGTATTATGATCGAGTGGGCCAGTTCACGCTCCTCTGGAATGATCCGAAGCTGGCCATCTGGTGGCCGATGCGCGACCCGCTGGTGTCCCGGCGGGACCAGGACCCGAGTGAGGTCGGCGGGGAAATCGGAGCGTCGCTGGAATGACCGACGAGACGTGCGCCCCCAAGATCCTGACCGTCGCGCTTTCCGGGCGGGACGACGACTACATGCTGGATTTCCGGTATCGCCTGGCGACGACGATCTCCTACCTGGCGCGCAACCTCCAGCGGCTCGGACGTCTGGACGACGTGGAGGTGCTGTTCGCCGACTGGGGGAGCGATCCGCCGCTGGCTCGCTCCCTCACGCTGGATGCCGACAGTGCGCGGTTGACTCGCTTCGTGCACGTGCCGCAGTCGGTCACGCGCGAGATCCGCGGCACTGCTACGGGTTACCATACGGCCATGGCCCTCAACGTCTCGATTCGTCGCGCGAGGGGTGAGTACATCCTGGTGACCGGGAGCGACACGTTGATCTCGCAAGGGTCGCTGGACTGCCTACTCAAGGTGCTCTCCGGTGTGTCTCCTGTTCCGTTCGCTCCGGAGCGGACCTATATGCAACTGCGGCGAAACCAGATCTCCTGGCGGTTCGTTCATCGCCGTCCCACACGGGACGAATTCGACCGCTACCTGCTGCTGAACCCCATGGGCATTCCCGATCCCCATTGGGCCAGGTTTTCTCTCGGGGAGGGCTCGGGTGGAATCCTGGTGCACCGCTCCCGATGGCACGAGTTGCGCGGAGTGGACGAACGGATGGCTGGATATGGCCGCAGCGATTTCGACCTGTGCATGCGTGTGAGCCAGCAATACCCCTGGGTCGAGCTCTCCGGCCTCGGTGTCATTCTCTACCACATGGAACATGCCCCCTACGGCCGCAGAGCGGACCTTTCCACTGCGCAGCATCCGCCGGATCGCAAGCTCGTGCTGTTCCAGGCCTTTCAAGCCAACGATGAGAATTGGGGCCTAGGAGACCGAGATTTGGAGGTGCAGATCCCGCAACCCACGTCCGAATCGCCCGCAGCGGGTGCGCACGAACGTGAACGGGGAGCGACGACCAACGATGAGTCTGTCGGCCGCAGTGTACCGACGGGGGTCTGCCGCCCTGAGGTCCGGAGGCAGGCACGCCGGATCGTCGAGCATTTTCTCCTGCGCAAGTTTGCGGTGGAGGAAGGAGAGATTCGCGCGCTGCTGCTCCTCAGCTGGTACACGCTCCATCGGAACCCGCGGATATATCTTGAATTCGGCATTCGACGCGGATATGCCGCGGCGCTCGTCGCGGCGATTCAGCAGGATGTTGAGATGTACGGGATCGAGCTTGCGGACGGGTTTTCCGGCAAGGACGGTCCGCACATATTGACAAAAACGTTGCTGGATCCGTGGCCGGTGGGATATCACGGGTACTGCCGATTCGTGATCGGCGACATCACGACCGCCGTAGAGCGATTGCGAGATTCGTTCGTGGGCCCGTTTCGATTCGACCTCGCCCTGTTCCGGACCTGCTTGTTTGCGGATGGGAGCGGATCGCAGTTGCACCAGCTTCTGTCGCATCTCGCTCCGGGCGGAGCGCTGGTCATGGTTGCTGTGAATGCTGGCCTGTTCGCGACCTTGTGGGCTGACGCCCAGGCATCCTTCGACGGATATGCGTTCTGGCACTGTGACGACGGAATAACCGGGATTATCATCCACGAAGATGCGGCTGGCGCTGGCACTGATCCTGTGCGCGGGGGCATCGTGCCCCTGGATGTCAGCTGGTTCGGTCGCTCGCGTCTTCGTTGCCGCGCAATCCGGGTCTACGGGGCGGTCAAGCGGCCGCTCTCGCGCATGTGGGAGGGGGTCAGGAAGTGGTTTTTCGCTTGATCGGTCTGGAGGTGGCGCGTCCCGCCTCCGGCGGCCTCGCGCATCATTAGGGGTTCTTACGCGGTGGCGCGGAACGCGGTCGCGATTTCAACAGGGCCTTCGCCAGGCCTTTCCAGACGATCCACCGGAATGGCCGGTGCTTCAAGGATCGCAAGAGGTGGGTGCGTGCACGCGAAAAGTCGCCGCCAAGGAGATGGTTGCCGCCGGCGATTTCGTTCAACCGAGCGAGGCGTTCGCGAACCACTTCTCGCGGGATGAGCTTGGGGCAGGTCGTGACGAATCGCTCAAGGGCAAGGCAGAGATAGCGATAGAGTTTCGGGTCGCTGACGATGTTGTCGGGGTGTGAACGCTGCCTCAATAGAGGCTTGGGCAGGAATACCAACCGCTGCTTGACGACGAAACGAAGCATCCAGTCGTAATCCTCGGTCCCGATGAGATCCTCGGCAAAGGGCCCCACCTCGGCCCAGACGGACCTCCGGATCACGAGGGCGCCGGGGGTCATGAAGTTCCCTTGGAAGAGCGCCAGTACGAGATCGGCGGGGGGCTCTTTGAAACGAGCGGTCCAAGAGAGGCGCGGTGGTCCTGGGCCGAATGTCACCCAGTCCGTAAGGACCGCCCCGGCCCCCGGGTCCCGAGCCAGCGCATCCATCGTGCAGCGGAGGTAATCAGGTTCCCACAAATCGTCAGAGTCCAGAAAGGCAAGATAGCGGCCCTGCGAAGAACGGATACCGATGTTCCGTGCGGCTCCTGGACCGGCATGATCGTGCCGCATCAGCCTGAGACGCGGCTCGAACTTGGTGAAAGACTGAACCGCCGATACCGTGCCGTCGGTAGAACCGTCGTCGACGACGATGATCTCGAAGTCCCTTTCGGTTTGGGCCGCAATGCTCTCGAGCGTAGACGTGACTAAGGTCTCTCGGTTCCACGTTGGCACGATCACGCTGACGAGGGGAGCCACGGGGTCGTTCTCCGATGAGGGGCGGGTGACCAGCATCGTGTCGCGCCGTATTCTAGACCTCGCACGCACCTCCGACTCAACGATTTCGCGAGACGGTTATCGAGCGCAGTGAACCTCAACGAGTGGCTCCCATGCTCAGCGGCGCGATGCGAGGTCTTTCTTGCATGCTTTCCCCTGCTATTGCGGATTCGAATTCCGGCGCAAGCGTGGATGCCATGATCGGCCACCTGCCCGCAGCGCACGACGAGAGGGAATGCCGGTGAAAACGAACGCCCACGATGCGGTCGTCCTGTCCAGCGACGAGGAAAGACGCGCGCTCGAATCGCTCGTCCGTCTCCACCATGCGACACCCGTCCCCGATGACGAAATCCTCGCCAACCTCGGCTTGTTCCTGACGTCCAAGAACCTGGCGCGACTCCTCTTCTTTTGCGACGTCTATCAGCGGATCCTTCGCCATCACGGCGTCATCCTCGAATTCGGGGTGCGGTGGGGGCAGACCCTCGCGCTCCTGTCCGCCCTGCGGGGCCTCTTCGAACCCTTCAACCGGCACCGCAAGATCGTGGGCTTCGACACGTTCCAGGGATTCGTGGGCATGGGCGAGAAGGACGGGGCCCGCTCCGGATGCAAGGACGGGTCCTTTTCCGTCACGCCGGACTACGACCGGTATCTTTCCGAGATCCTGGAGGCACAGGAAAAACTGAATCCGATGGCGCACCTCCGGAGGTTCGAGCTGGTCAAGGGGGATGCGTCGCACACGGTCCCCGCCTACTTCCAATCGCACCCGGAGACGGTCGTCTCGCTGGCCATTTTCGATTTCGACCTCTACGCGCCGACCCGAGCGGCGCTTGAGGCAATTCGACCCCACGTGAGCAAGGGGAGCGTCCTCGTGTTCGACGAGCTGTCGGACGACATCTTCCCCGGCGAGACCGTGGCCCTCAAGGAAGTCTGGGACCTCAAGGAACTTCGGATCCGACGGTTGCCGTTCGCCGCCCGTCTGTCCTACGCGGAGATCGAATGACCCCCGCTACCGAGAATGCTCGAGAATCGTGCCGGGAGATCCGGCGCAACATCCTCCGCGCCTCGCATGCGAGTGGAAACGGTCACATTCCGACCTCGTTCTCGATCGTCGAACTCCTCTGGGCCGTCTATTGGTTCATGCGCCATGACCCGCGCCGGCCTGACTGGCCGGAACGCGACCTGTTCCTGCTCAGCAAAGGACACGGATCGCTCGGCCTGTACTGCGTCCTGGCGCGTCTCGGCTACTTCCCGGAGCAGGAGGTTCACACCTTCGGGGCCCACGGTTCACGGTTCGGCTGCCATCCCGATCGTCGAAAGGTTCCGGGCGTGGAGGCGTCCACCGGGTCCCTGGGACACGGCATCGGACTGGCGGTGGGGATGGCCCTGGCGTTCCGGCTGCAGGACGTCTCGCGCCGGGCCTATGTCCTCATCGGCGACGGCGAGTCCAATGAGGGGACGGTCTGGGAAGCCTTGCAGGTCGCGGCTTACCAGCGACTGTCGAATATGACGGTCCTGTTTGACGGAAATCGTTCGCAGACGCGCAGCCTGCCGATCGAGAATGCCTCCGAGAAGTTTCGCGCCTTTGGGTGCGAGGTCGTGGAGGTGGACGGGCATGACGTGGCAGAGATCCGGCGTGCCCTGCAACTTCCGCAGGACACCATCAAGGTCGTCGTCGCCCGCACGGTCAAGGGCTTCGGCTGCAAGACCCTGGTGGATGGCGTGTTCGAGTGGCACCGGAAGGCGCCGAACGACGAGCAGCTCCAGGCGCTCTTGAGAGAGCTCGATGCGTAGACAGTTCAAGGACACGGTGACCGACCTGGCGCGATCCGACGATCGTCTGATCGTGATCGTCGGGGACATCAGCGGCTTCCTGTTCCGGGAGTTCCAGGAACGGTTCCCCGGACGGTTCTTCAACATGGGGATCTGCGAAAATACCCTGATCAGCGTGACGGCGGGACTCAGCTCCCAGGGCTTTCACCCCTTCGTGCATACGATCGCCCCGTTCCTGACGGAGCGCTGCTTCGAACAGATCAAGGTGGACATGTGTTACAACGAGTTCGGCGGGAACATCGTGTCGATCGGCGCGACCTTCGACTATGCGTGGGACGGGGCTACGCACTTTTGCTGGGCCGACTTGGCCATGTTGCGGCTCCTGCCGGGGGCCGAGGTGATGCAGCCGGGCTCGAAGAAGGAAGCGGATGTCCTCTTGCGGACCAGGTACCGGAGCGGGAAAACGTGTTATTTCCGCCTCTCGGACAATCCGCACGACGTGGACCTGGAGGTCGAGTTCGGGAAGGGAGTGTGCCTTCGGGACGTCGGGGCCCCCTGCACGGTCATGACCGCGGGGCCGATCCTCAAGAACGTCCTTCCGGCGTGCGCGGACTTGCCCGTGAACCTCGTGTACTTCCACACGATCAAGCCGATCGATACGGACCTGATCCGACGCTTTCGCCATACGCGCATCCTGGTCGTGCACGACGCGCATGGGCTGTACGAGGCCGTGTGCGAGGTCCCGGAGCTGAGCGTGTCGCGTCACGGACTGCCGGACGATTTCGGCGTCTTTTACGGGAAGGTGGACGATCTGCGCAAGCGGATCGGCCTGGATCCCGCATCGATCCGCGAGGCGGTTCGCCGGGCGTGCGCCGGAGGAAGGTCGGGCGGATGAGGTCCGGTTCGGACTTCTATCGGGATCAAACCGTGCTCGTCACGGGCGGGAGCGGGTTCGTCGGCTCGCACCTCGTTCGCGAGCTGCGCGAACACGGCGCTCGCGTGCGGGTCACCCGTCACCGGCGTCCGATCGAGAGGATCGATCCATCCCTCGAGGTCGTAGATGCGGACCTGACGCGCGAGGATGACTGCCGGCGCGCCTGTCGGGGCGTCGACTTCGTGTTCCACGCGGCCGGCGCCGTCTCTTCCGCGTCGACGTCGGGCCGGGCCGGGATGCAGGCCATCAAGACCAACCTCGTCCTGACCGCCCAGTTGATCGACGCGGCATGGGCGGAAGGCGTGAAACGGTTGCTCCTCTTCAGCAGCAGCACGGGATACCCGCCGACGGACCATCCGGTGCGAGAGGAGGAATTCTGGGGCGGACCGCCGCACCCCGCCTATCTCGGGTACGGCTGGATGAGGCGGTATCTCGAGCGGTTGGCGGAATTCGCCGCGTCGCGCTCCCGGATGAAGATTGCCATCGCGCGTCCGACGGCCGTCTACGGTCCCGGCGACGACTTCGATCCCGCAACCGGCCACGTGGTCCCCGCCTTGGTGCGAAGGAGCGTGGAGCGTGAAGATCCCTTCGTCGTGTGGGGGACGGGGGAGGAAATCCGCGACTTCCTGCACGTCCGCGACCTGGCGCGGGGGTGCCGGCTGCTCCTGGAGAAGCACGCCGAATGCGACGCGGTGAACCTGGGATACGGCAAGGGCACCTCCATCCGCGAGGTGGTACGCATCGTGCTGGACGCAGCGGGGCACGCCACGGCGCGGGTGGTCTTCGACCCCACGAGGCCGACGACCATTCCCGTTCGTCTCGTGGACACGGCGAAGGCGTCACGGCTGCTCGGGTTCGAGCCGGCCATCGCGCTGGGAGAGGGCCTGAGGGAGACCGTGCGCTGGTTTGCGGAGTTGACGCGCCACCGCATGTCGGGCGCGGGGGAGTGGCAATGATGGATCCCGCGATCCGACGAGAAGTCCTCGCCCGAGGCAAACCCGAGCCGAAGGATGTTCCCTGGTGGGGCGAGGTGAACTTCGGCGGGTGGTACACGGAGGCGGAGATCGAGGCCGCGGTCAAGGCCATCCGCGATTCGATGCACTGGTCAGTCGGGTTCGGTCCCGACCCCGCGACCATCACCGAATTCGAGGAAGCGTTCGCGGAGTATTGCGGGGCGAAGCACGCCGTCGCCTTGACCAACTGCGGGGCCGGCCTTGACCTGGCCATGATCTGCCTGGACCTGCAGCCGGGGGACGAGGTGATCTGTCCCGCCGTGAACTACAAAGCCTCCCAGATGGCGGTCCTGGCTCGCGGCGGGAAGGTAGTGTTCTGCGAAATCGACCCGCGGACGCTGAACGTCGATCCCGCTGACGTGGAGCGGCGGATGACCGCCCGTACACGCGCGATCTGCCCCGTGCATCAGACGGGATTGGCGGCGCCCATCCCCGAGCTCCTAGAAATCGCCGAGCGGCATCCGCACTCCGTACATGGGCCCTCAAAGATCATCGGCGACGCTGCGAGGAGTTGCGGCGCCAGGGTCCCTGGGAGTCGTGTAGGCGGAATGGAATGGGTGACCGCCTTCAGCTTCCACAGCCAGAAGCTGATGACGACGCTCGGGGAGGGTGGCGCCGTCACCACCAACGACTCGGCCGTTGCGGCCCGCATTCGCGACCTCTGCCACTACGGCGGGGAACACGGCTGGGGGATGAACTTCAGGATGAGCAAGGTGCAGGCCGCCGTTGGTCTCGTGCAGCTTCGACGACTGGACGAAATGAACGCCATGCGAAGAAGGGCGGCGCACCGGCGCCATGCGCTGCTGGCCGAAGCCCCGGACATCCTGCTGCCGTACGAGCCGCCCGGGTACGAGCACCTGTACTACGTGTATCCTATCCTCGTCAAGTCCGAGTGGGGGGGCACCGTGCGGGACCGGATCCTGGCCGTCCTGCAAGACCGGTACGGTATCGTGTGCAGCGTGACGAATCGGCCGACCTATCTTCGCTGGCCGTACATCGCGCGGAACTGCGGCATCCCGAGCCTGCCGGTGTCGGAAGACGTGGGTCGGAGGCTGATCTGCCCACCTCTACACCCGCTCTTGACCGAGGAGCAGGAACTCTACATCTCCGCCGCGCTCCTGGAAACGATCGCCACGGTCGCTGAGGACGGAGGTTGAGTCCGAGGCGACGCGGCGGGACTACCGAGGGACACGAGAAGGGAAACTCGGATGCGCGGAACAGAACATCTGGCGCGCGCGCTGGAAGCACTGCCTCACGTGGGATCCGTTCGTGACTTCGCGGTCGAAGGAGGGATGCTTCGACATGGGATCGTGGAAACGCGCTCCGCGGGCGTCCTGACGGCCAAGCAGCTGGAGGCAGCCGATGCGCCCGGGCTATATGATTTCTATTTTGCCGGGCTGTCGGAACCTTCGCGAAGGAACTTCGTCCCGTACCCCCTGTTCCACACGCCGCCGGTTTCCCCCGGCGCGTTGGCGGAGAGGATTGCGGAGTGGAGAAGGGAAGACGACTGGTCGGCGATCCTGCTCGCAAAGGTTGGGCAGGTTGTCGGGTTCGGTCTGCTCAAGCGGATTCGGTCCGAGCACGTTACCAGCGGGCTGGCGATCCGCGACGACTGCGCGGGAAAGGGTTTGGGGCACCTCGTGCAGATACTCCTGAACGGTCAGGCGCGCATGCTCAACGTGAAGAGGTTCCACGTCAAGATCGTTTCGGACAACCTGGCCTCCATCCGGCTTCATGAGAAATGCGGGTTCAGGCGGAACGGCGTTGTGCCATGGGACGGGTACGAGGAGTTGCGGGATTACCTCGCGCGGAACGATCCGGAAGGCGTCGCCGTCGATCGGCACATGATCCGATGGGTCATCGAGTTGAACGATGAGTGAATCTGATCGAACGCTGGGGATTCCCGATTTCGCCGAGGCCTTCGGCGCCGATGCGGGCGAAGTATCTCGCCATTGTGGCGAGCTGATCCGGGGCCTGAATCTCGATTACAGGATCTGCTCGCGCGAGTCGCGAGAGCAGATCCTCCTGGACGCCATCCGGAAATGCGACCGGGGCGAGTTGACGGTCTCGGGGGCCCATCGGAAGCCCGATTGGCGTCGTGGATGGGCGGAGATCCTTCGGGAGTTCCGGGACTCTGGGGGCAACCTGAGCACGCTCACGCCCAAGGACGTGCACCGCGATCGTCCGATGAGGTATCACGGGGAATACATCGAAGCCGATTCCAGCACTTTCGAGCGCGATTTCACCGTGGTATTTCGCCACTGGCTCTATGGCGCGTACTTCCGGCCGTACGGATCGATCTATGAGTTCGGCTGCGGCACGGGGCACAACCTGGCATTGATGGCGCAATTGCTGCGGGGAAAGCCGCTCGTCGGCGTGGACTGGGTACCGGAATCTCAGACGCTCCTGGGCGAGATTTCCGCCAGGTACGGATGGCCCCTGGGGGGCCGATCCTTCGACCTCTTCGAACCGGATCACAACCTGAAGCTCCCGCCCGGGACCGTGGCCTATACCTCCTCCGCGCTGGAACAGCTGGGCCGCGGATTCGGCCCGTTCCTGGACTATCTGATGGCCATGAGACCCGCCCTGTGCGTGAACGTTGAGTGCATCCTCGAGTACTATGACGAGACGAAACTGTTCGACTACGCGGCGATCCGATATCACCGAGCGAGGAACTACCTGGACGGCTTCTTGACCCGGCTCCGGGAACTGGAGCGGGAGAGGGCGATCGAGATCGTCGCGACGAAACGCTCGGGGTTCGGCAACCTGTACCACGAAGGCACGATGTACGTTATCTGGCGGATCGTTTGACACGAAGGCCGGGGCCGGAGGTCTGAGGGAGCGTCACCGGTGGGTGGGCTTCCCGGCATTGCCCCTAAGGACGCGTAAATAAATAACTGCTTCATTTCCGTTTCTGTCGCTCGTCGCTTCCACCTCTTGGCTTGATCGTGTAGTTCCACTCGCCGTGAAAGGCTGCAGGGTGAATACTCAGGCTGGCCATCTGAGTGTCCGTGACTTCTCGCCCTTTGGGGTACTCGCCCGGGTCGAGTTCGCACCGTACGCGCAAGCCGTGGCTGGAGCGAGTCGATCCAATCAAAGTCACGATCACGGCCAGGCTTTCCAGCGGTCGTCCTCGCCAATTGCGTGCGATGAACGAGAACAGTCGGTGCTCGATTTTGTTCCACTTGCTCGTACCGGGAGGGAAGTGGCAGACCGAGATCGAAAGTCCGGTGTCGTCGGCCAACCGCTGAAGTTCCCATTTCCAGAGGCGCGTCCTGTGAGCGTTGCTCCCGCCGGCATCGGCTGTGATCAGCAGCGATTTCGCCTTGCGGTAAACCGGGCGTCCCATCGCTCGCCACCATCGTCGGATGCTCGCGACGGCGAATGCCGCCGTGTCGTGGTCGATACCGACGCTCACCCACCCTTCGTTGCGTGTCAGATCGTAGACTCCATACGGAATCGCCTTTCCATTCTCCGGCACGATGAAGTCGTGGACGCGCACTCGCCGCGGATTACCCTGGGAGCGCCATTCTCGGCCCGAATTCTTGAAGTCGCCCACCAGTTCCTTCTTCTTGGTGTCCACAGAGACGGCAGGCTGACCCGTCCGCTGATGGCGCATCACGCTTCGATTGATATGCTCAAATTGGGCGTTGCGATCCGGGTGTTGCTTCCCTTCGAGAGTCTTCCGATTGGCCTGCAAACTGTACTTGGCTTTTCTCAGCAGGTTCCCAACGACAGGTACGCTCACCGCATGCCCCATCCTCTGAAGGTGGCGAGTCAAGAGTCGCAGGCTCTTGGACGTCCATCGCAGCGCGGATTCTGGATCGCCTCGCGTGCCCGAATCCACAAGCGATTCCAAATCCGACACGAGTTTGGGATCCTGGTCGGCGAGACATTTTCGACCCGCCCCAGGGCGTCGGATTCGCGACGCGTCCTCAATCGAAACCTCCCCCCGTATTTCCTTCAAGCCGCGAAGGATCGTGGATCGCGCCAGCCCCGAAACTCTCGCAACAGCCGCGATTCCTCCCCGGCCCCAAGCGCGTGCCTCCGTCGCCGCGTAAACCCGACGACTACGCTCGTTCAGCGTAGGCATCAGCGCGCGAAACTTCTGTTTGAGATCCCGGATCCGCATGAATAGGGTATCGACAAGCGGATCCTAATGGAGCACTTATTTATTTACGCGTCCTAAGCTACCCCGAGTATGTTCTTTCCTATTGCTCGTACCCGTTCCCGTTCCCGTTCCCGATGAGCCTTTTCCGGGCACGGGAACGGAAACGGGGAGGAACGGGCCGCGCCCCGAGAGCAGAAGATCGGAAAAGACTTAGTCGCAGTAGCTTAGTAGTGCCCGGCCAGCTCCGGTTCTGCCGGGACACTTCCGTACAGATAGGCCCCCTTCTTGTTCCCATACCAGACGACGCTACGCGCCCAGTCATCCCAGCTTTCCCACCGTTTCGACGTCCGATCGACGTGGTAGCGGCTGGGGTACGACAGGAGATCCACCGGCTTCCCGACGATCACCCCCCGATAGTATTCCCAGAGGTTGTAGGACAGCGAAAGATCGATGTCTTCCGTGTGGAAGGGGAGTTTCAGAAGGCAGCGGTTGAGTCGAGTCGCTTCCTCCAGCACGCCAGCAGGGATACGCGCCGAGCGCGATTCCAGCAGCATCCGGAACGCCGCCGCGGCCTCGTCGTAGAACGCCTGAAGCTTGTCCTCGCTGCACATTCGGATCAGGATGTACTCGTCCGCCGGCCACCAGATGTCCAGCCATTCCTTCGAGTGGACGTACTCCTTCCCGCCGTTCTGGATGTCCCGGGCCTTGTCGAGGAAGAAGGTTCGGATTTCGGAAAGCACGGGGAACCCCTCCCGCGGTGCGCCGGGTCCCCGTAGGAAGACGCCGTCGGAGAAGAGCTCGATGAGTTCCCGATAGGACACACCGCTCAGCCGCCGCATGACCACGATGGGGATTTGCATCACCTTGTCGAAATGCAACAATCCCGCCATCCAGGCGAACGCGCGGGACCGGACCCAATCCTCCTTCGGCATCGTCGCGGTCGCGATGACGAGGACCTGGGTCTCTGTCACCTCATCCTGGGTGAGTTCTCCGTGGATGTTCACCACCTCGGACTCCACCATGACCATCCCGTATTTCGCCTGGTATGCGGGGTCGCCCATCTCGGCGTTCGGCAGGATCGCGAGGTTGTTGAACTGGATCCGGTTGTGCTGTCCGTTCTCGATCACGGTCGCTACGCCGTTGGCGAAGGAATCGTACGTTTCGCCGGGTAGGCCGAGAATCAGATCGCTCATGGTCTCGACGCCGTCTGCGGCAAACCGCTGTTGAATGGTGTGGTACGTGTCGAGACTGATGTTGTCGCGCTTGATCGCCTTGAGCGTGGCCTTGTCGACGGACTGGAGGGACAAGACGACCCCCTTGTTCAGGCCAGCGTCCTGCAAGATCTTCTGTACCAGATAGGACCGCTCCGTCGCGTTCTTCGTGTTCTGTACCGACACGGCCCGAGGGTACCCGTGCATCCTCTTCGTCTCGGCGCAGTATCGAACGATCTCGACGTCCCGGGGGAGGATTCCGAAATTGGCGTCGGCGCAAAAGACGAACTCGATCCTGTGTCGGGCGAACCAATCGATTTCCCGGAACAACCGATCGATTTCCCACGAGTTGACCTTCGACGCCACCGCTGAACCCCAATCGCAAAACGTACACTTGAACGGACACCCTCGGTTCGTCTCCCACATGACGATCCACTGCTCCGTGGGGTTCGCCCGCATCAGCGGCTCGAAAACGCCCTCGAGGTACGGCGAGGGGACCGCCGTCAGGTCCGGAATCCGTTCGTTCCGCGGTCGCTGAACGAGGGCGCCGTCCTTCCCAAGATAGCTGATCGAAGGGACCTTGTTCCACGCCCGGCCCGGAGCGTTCTGCAGAATCGACAGGAACGTCTTCTCGCCCTCCCCGTGACAGGCGAGATCGATGAACGGGTAGCGACGCAGGAAGGGCTCCACCCGATCCGGCACGTGTGGTCCGCCGCAGAAGACGACGACCTGCGGCCGACGGCGCTTCAAGGATTCGGCGATTCGCAGGGAGATCTGAAAGTTCCACACATACGTACTGAACCCGACAATGTCCGCTTCCAGAAGCCGATCTACCGCCGCCTCGACCGGGATCCGCGAGTAGATCGGGAGCAGGAACTCGTAGTCCTCCGGGTGGTCCAGGTGCCGCTGCGCGTAAGCCTGAAGGATCCCCGCGGAGTACGGAAAGTAGTTCTGACCCGAGAAGCTGTTGTTGATCTGGACCAGCCCGACCTTGATTCTACGGCTCATGAGTCTTCCCCGCCCATGGCTATCTCCCCTGCCCGTGGGGGGTCACCCGGCGATTCTGCCGGAGACTTTGCGTCGATGTCCATCCCGATTCCGGTGTCGCCGCGCGGCCCCAGGTGCGCCGCCGCGACGCTCGGCGCAATGGAGTGCGACGCGGTCCTTCCGGTGTCGAGCGGCGCGGCGAAGTGATCGAGGTAGACGGCGCGGGCATGGGCGAGGTCGTTCGTGGAGAGCCTCTTCCGGGGGTCTGCGGCCGCAACGTTTTCCTGCACCTGCCCGGGGTCCATCATGCCCGGAATCACGGTCGAAATGCCCGGCGAGGACAAGCAGAACTGGAGCGCAATCTCGAGCGGGGTACGACCCCCGTCCCGATAGATCGGCTCAAGGAGCGCGGGAGCGTCGGACCACCGTCTCCGTTGCTCGCGCGACCAGCGAGTGCGGTGATCGAGGACGTCGTCCGGCAGGTTCGCGGGGATCTTTCCGGTGAGATATCCGAAACAGAGAGGGGTGCGGGCGATCAGTCCGACCCCCTGCCGCATGGCAAGGTCCAGGAGGCCCGCATCGATGGCGCGTTGATCGGCCAGGTTGAAGTTCACCTGAACGCAGCGAAAGCCGAAAGTCTCGATGGCGGGGCGGGCGTCCAGCGGACTTCGGACCGAGATCCCGAAAGCCCGGACCTTGCCCGCCCGTCGAAGGTCTTCGAGAGTTCGCATCAGGTCGTCGGTGATCGCTTCCAGCGGAGGATCGTGAAGCTGGTAGAGGTCGACATAGTCGGTCCGGAGCCGACGCAGGCTCGCGTCGAGACCGGCTCGAACGTACGCGTTGGAAAAGTCCTGGGCTCGCCCGCGTGGCAGGAAGCCGACCTTGGTCGCGATGACGATGTTGCGGCGGGCGGACGGGAAGGTCCTGCCGATGAGGTCCTCGCTGCGCCCGTCGCCGTACAGGTCCGCCGTGTCGAAGAAGGTGATGCCCATCTCGTGGGCGGTCCGCAGAGCGGACACGGCGGTCTCTTCCGGGACCGCACCATACGCGTCGCCGCCGAGTCCCCAGGTGCCGAATCCGACCGCGGAAACCGTCAGGCCCGTCGCACCCAGCTTTCGATATTCCATTTCCGGGATTGACCCGAATGAGGATGAGGCTCGCAGGCCCCGTCCTGTCGTTCACATGTTGAACACTATACGGTACTATCGGCTAGGGGGTCAACGGATGGGCCGCCGCGCGGACGCCGGGTGGGCATGGCGTTCCACCCAGGGCGCGCAGGATCACCCAGCACGGGAAGTTCCAGAATGTCCCCACTCGTGAGCGTCATCGTCCGCACCTACGGCCCCGCGGGTCGAAAGACGCGCACGGTGGGGGCGAGGCTCAAGGGCACCCGGAGCGACGACGACGAGCACACGGCGCGGTGGTCGTCTTTCCCTCCGGAGTCGTAGGAGCCGTCTCCATGGCCCCCCGCGTATCCGTCATCGTCCGCACGTACAATCGAGCGGCCCTGGTCGCGGAGAGCCTGCGGAGCGTGTCCGCGCAGACGGAGCGGGACCTCGAAATCCTCGTCGTCGACGACGGGTCCACCGACGACACGGTGCGGGTCGTCGAGGCCCATGCGCGAACCGACTCGCGGGTCCGCCTGGTGCGCCGCGACCACCTCGGCCCGGCCGCCGCTCTCAATGCCGGAGTCCGCGAGGCGCGCGGCGAGTTCCTCGCCTTCCTCGACTCCGACGATCTCTGGGAGCCGGCGTCCGTGGAACGCCGGCTCGAAGTGCTCCGGGCCAACCCTTCCTGCGGGGCGGCCCTGGTCGATTGGTCCACCTTCGGGCCGGGACCGCGCCGTCCTTCGCCGAGCGACATGGGGGTGCGGGAGACGGGGGATCTCCTGCTGACCCTCTTTCGGGTCAATTTCTTTTCGCTCTGCGCGGCCCTGGTTCCGGCGCGCGTCGTCGCTGAAGTGGGCCCGTTTGACGAAGATCTGGGCGCATCGGAGGATTACGACTGGGGGCTGCGGATCGCCGCCCGTCACCCGATCGCCTTCGTACCGCAAGCGCTCCTCCGCTACCGATCCCATGAAAATCACATCATGACCGACCCACGGATGTACCGATTCCGTTGCCGGGTCCTGGAGCGCTTCGCGGCTGCCCATGCGGACCGTCTTCCCCGTCCGCTGGTCCGCGACCGGCTTGCGGAGTCACACACACAGGTGGGAGGGGCCTTTCTGGCGGCGGGGGAGTTCAGGGAAGCGCGTCGGCACTTCCTGCGGGCCTTGCGGCACCGCCCCTTGCGCCCGGTCGTGTGGAAGGCGCTCGCCCGCGCCATCCTCGGTCTGCGGCCGCGAGACCGGATGCTCAGATGACGTCCGCAAACACGCGTTCCATCCGGCGAAAGAACGCGAGTCCCCCGACCAGCAAGACGGAGACCGCCCCGACCGAGACCCAAAGCAGCGCGCCGGGAGCGGGGCCACCCAGCAGCGCCCAGCGAAACCCCTCCACAACTCCCGTCATCGGATTCATCCCGAGCCAGACCTGCCAGGGTTCCGGCACCAGGCTGCTCGGATACGCCACCGGCGTCACGAAGAGCCACAGCTGGACAAGGAAGCCCAGCGTGTACCGGACGTCGCGGTAGAGGACGTTCAGCGCCGAAAGCCACAACCCAACCGCGAGCGCCGTGGCCGCGGCTAGCAGAATCAAGACCGGCACCGCCCACAGAGCGTTCGAGGAGGGGAACCGCGAGTAATACACCATCATCCCGATCAGCACCAGGAACGAGATCCCGAAGTCGACCAACCCCGAGACCACCGAACGGAGCGGCAGCAGGAGGCGCGGAAAGTAGACCTTCGTGATCAACCGCTGATTCTCGACCAGGCTGTTGGACGCCTGGCTCAGGCTATTCGCGAAGTACATCCAGGGAAGGAGCCCGCAGTAGGAGAAAATCGGGTACGGGATGTCGTTCGACGGGATGCGCGCCAGCGCGCCGAAGACTACGCTGAAGACGACCATCGTCATGAAGGGTTGGATGACGGCCCACGCCGCGCCAAGCACCGTCTGCTTGTAGCGGACCTTGATGTCCCGCCAGATCAGAAGGTAGAGCAACTCCCGATATGCCCAGATGTCCTGGAGCCGGAGGGAGATCCCGCGAGAGGGCTCGATGACCGTAACGCGCAGCTCATCTCGGACGCGAGCGGGTTCCGCCGGGCCTGAAATGGGTGCGACGGGGTCGGGCATCGTGTCTCCACCACGAACGACGCAGTACGATATCCTACCCGCGGTCCTTCCTGGCACAATCGAAATCAGGCGAGCATCGTGGGGGCGCCCGTACCCTGGCAGAAGGACCTTGCCGCGCAGAGCGGCGGGACCCACGCAGAGAGGTGAGTGGCGGGTTCACGCCTTCGCGGAGGCCGCCAGCCGTTTCTGATACCGCTCGAACCGCTTTTTCGCCTCCGGGCCGTGGCCCGGCGAACGACTCATTCCGGTTGCGGCCCCTGCCGCGCCGGGCTATCGTCATCCCCAGGTTCCCGGCGCCCGCGCGTCGCGCTCCGTCGCCCGTCCCTTGCCCGTCATTTTCGAGGACCGCCGCATGATCCGCCGCCTGGCTCTCACCTTGGCCCTCTTCCTTCCCCTGGCCGCGACTCCGCTCGACGCCCAGCAGGGTAGGAAGGGCGGCAGCCTGCCCGCTCCCGACGTCGCCGAAGCGAAGTACGGCCCGCACGAGCGGAACGTCCTGTCCGTGTGGCAGGCCAAGTCCGACGCGCCCACGCCGTTGGTGGTCTTCATCCACGGAGGCGGATTCCGCGCGGGCAGCAAAGAACAGTTGGCGCCCACGCTCCTTTCCGCGCTCCTGGAGGCCGGGATCTCGGTCGCGTCGATCAACTATCGGCTGTCGCAGCACGCGCCCTTCCCGGCCCCGATGCACGACGGCGGACGGGCGGTGCAATTCCTGCGCGCCCACGCCCAGGAATGGAACCTGGATCCCGCGCGGTTCGGCGCGACCGGCGGGTCGGCCGGCGCGGGGATCTCGCTCTGGCTCGCCTTCCATGAAGACCGCGCCGACCCGAAGAGCGACGACCCGGTCGCCCGCGAGTCCACGCGGCTGACCTGCGCGGTCGGGACCGCCGCCCAGACTTCGTACGACCCGCGCTGGATCCAGGAACACATCGGCGGCCGCGCGCACGAGCATCCGGCGCTCCAGCCCTTCTACGGGCTCACCGCCGCGGATCTCGCGACCGAAAAGGCGTTCGCGCTCTTCGCCGAGGCTTCCCCTTTGACCCACTACACCAAAGACGACCCGCCCGTGCTCCTCCTGTACGGCGGTGACGACCCGCCCGGCGACAAGCCCGGCGCAGGGATCCACAGCGAAAAGTTCGGGTTCGCCTTGCGCGAAGCCGCAGCGAAGCTGGAACTCTCGTGCGAGGTCCGGGTCGGCCGGGAGGCGGGGCCGAAGCAAGCCGTCGAGTTCTTCCAGCGTCACCTGCAGTGAGCGCTCGCGCCGACGCCGCGCCTCCGACCCCGACCGAGGACGACCCCATGCGCCCGATCCCCACCCCGAGCGAAGACCACCCCATGCGCTCGACCCCGCGGCGACCCCGGCCCGGCCCGGGGGAAAAGCGCCGCCCACACCGCCCCGGACTTCGGGTCGTCACCGCCCTCGCGTTCGCCTTCGGGGCGCACCGGGGTGTCGCTTCTGCCGACGAGCCGCTGCCGCAAGACTTCGGCCTTTCCGCGAAGTACCCGGGCGACCGCGGGATCGCCCGCGACCCCGCCGGGCTGCTCGCCGCGGACTTCGAGACGGACGACCTCGCCGGGCTGCCAGTCCTTCTATGCCTACCGGCACGAAATGAAGATCTCGGCCGACCACATATACTGGGGCAACGGACTGTCCCCGGACTGGCGATCCGCCATGGCCGAAGGGGCGAGGCACTGCCGACCACATATACTGGGGCAACGGACTGTCCCCGGACTGGCGATCCGCCATGGCCGAAGGGGCGAGGCACTGCCGACCACATGTACTGGGGCAACGGACTGTCCCCGGTGGAGCCGCAGCCGGTCCCCCGGGACCGCCGGCAATGCGTGGAATTCATGATCCGGCTCAACGCGCCCGAAGCGCACGACGGGGAGCCGTAGGGCGCTCTCCTACCCCCGAGACCGACGCCACCCTCGGGCGCGTTCCGCTCGCGCCCGACACCCCAGATTTCGCGCGCCGGTTGCGGGAGACAACCGGCCGGGAGCCTACCAGTTGTTGATCCGCGAATTCTCCGGGTGGGTCCGGCCACCCAGGCGCTCGTCATCGTCGGCGCCGGGGGCGTTCTCGAAGACCCCCCCGGTCCAGAGGTCGTAGGTCCTCAGGTTGTACAAACCGGTCTTCTTGACCTCGCTCATGTTCTCGCGGTAGTAGACCATGTGGGTATCTGCCTCTTGGGGATTCCCCAGCACAGCGATCGGCGAGTAGAAGCACGGCCAGTTCGCCGGATTGTCGTCCCCCGCGATGAGGAGATCGTTCACGAACTTCGCCGGCGCGCCGCCCGCAAGCGAGCCTTGCTGTAGCCGGCGGAACTCGTAATAAGGCGTGCCGCGGCTGCCGGGCCGGGCCAGGCAGAAGACCAGGTTCTGGCTCCTGTTGGCGTTCGGGTTCGTGGGTCCCACGGCGCCCATGTCGGCGGGGAAACGGGCGTAGTCGGCTTCGTACGCGACGATCGCGGTTTGAAGGCCCCGCAGCATCGCCTGCGACGCGCCCTCCCGGCTCAGGCCCCGCACATGACGCCAGGCCGGGAAGAGCAAAGCCGCCAGAACCCCGATGATGCCGATGACGATGAGAAGTTCGATCAGCGTGAATCCCGAACGTGCGCGCGGCATGGCAATGCCCTCCAAGAGACGACGGGGCACCGATTCGCAAGCCGCGTACCACGGAGTTCGAAATCGACAAGGAGCTTCCCGGTAACGGGTAACGGCTCTCGGCGCGCAGACGGGGCGGGCGCGTCGGGTGACATACGTTACGGAAGGGTAAGAAACTCGGGGTCCCGCACCGGGAGTGGTATCATCGATGCCGATCCGGTTGCTTGCCCGGCAGCGTGTCCGACGCGCGGGCGTCCTCGTACTCGGCCTCGTGGTCGCACTCGTAATCGTTCTCGTGCTCGACGAAATCGCGCGCGGGGCGCGTCGAGCACGATTACGAGTACGATTACGATGACGATCCCGAGAACGGCTACGAGCACGAGCACGACCCGCACGCCAGAGTCTGGTCCGAGGGGAACCAGCGGTCCGGCGACGGGAGGATTCAGATCGAGCCTCGAAGGAAGGCGGACGAAAATGGCGCAGCGCGAAGTCGACCTGGTGATCGCGGAAGCGGCGGAGCTGCTCACGATCGACGGCCCCGACGGCCCGCGGGTCGGGGCGGCCCAGGCGCAGCTCGGCCCGATTTCGCCCGGGTCGGTCGCGGTGCACCGAGGCAAGATCCTGGCCGTGGGCGAGCCGCGCGAGATCGACCGCGCCTTCCGCGGCCGGCGCACGATCGACGCGCGCGGGCGGGTCGTCACCCCCGGCCTGGTCGACCCGCACACCCACCCGGTCTTCGCCAACTACCGCGATCGCGAGTTCGAGCTGCGCATCCAGGGCGTGTCCTACCAGGAGATCGCGCGCCAGGGCGGCGGGATCAACGCCTCCGCGCGCGCCTTGCGCGCAACCCCCCAGGCGGACGTCGAACGCTTCGTCGCCCGCCACCTCGGGCGCATGCTTTCCCTCGGCACCACCACCATCGACGCCAAGAGCGGGTACGGCCTGAGCCTCGACAGCGAGCTGATGTCGCTGCGCGCGATCCGTCGACTGGGAAAGGCTCAGCCGCTCGAGTTGGTGCCCACCTTCATGGGCGCGCACGCGGTGCCGGAGGAGTTCCGCGACCGCCGTTCCGCATATGTGCGGCTGGTCGCCGAGGAGATGATCCCGCAGGTCGCGCGCGCGGGGCTGGCGGAATTCTGCGACGTCTTTTGCGACGAGGGGGCGTTCACCCCCGCAGAAACCGCCCTCATCCTCCGGCGCGCGCGATCCGCCGGCCTGCGGCCGAAGCTGCACGCCGACGAGTTCACCGACACCGGAGGCGCCGCCCTCGCCGCGCGCCTGGGAGCCATCTCCGCCGACCATCTCCTGCGCGTGTCCGATGCCGGAGTGCGCGCCCTCGCCCGCCGCGGCGTGATCGCCGTCCTGCTCCCCGGCACCGCGCTCACCCTCGGCGTCCCGGCCTACGCCCCCGCGCGCCGGTTGATCGCCGCCGGAGTGCCGGTCGCCCTCGCGACCGACTTCAATCCCGGGTCGTGCTTCACCGAGTCGATGCAGATCGTCCTCGCGCTCGCCTGCATGCAGATGAAGATGACCCCCGCGGAGGCGATCGTCGCCGCGACCATCAACGCCGCCGGCGCCGTGAACCGCGCCGGCCGCTTGGGAAGCCTGCGGCCGGGCAAGCAGGCCGACCTGGTGGTGTGGGACGCGCCCGGCCATCGCCACCTCGCCTACCACTTCGGCGTGAACCTGGCGCACCTCGTGATCAAGAACGGCCTCGTCGTGTCCGGATGAGTCCGCGCCGGTCGGTCGACCACGGGCCGCGCGCGGCCGCGAATACGACAAGCTCGCTGCGGAATGGCGCGGCTGGAACAGGAACTGACCGAGGCCCAGGCTCGCCGGCAGACCGTCAAGACGGCCATGGACGCCCGTCTCGGGCCCGACGGCCTCCCGCGTCCCACGGAGCCGGAGGGCGGATGTCGAGCAAAGGCCCCGGCGCCCGAACCCACCCGGTCTTCGCCGGTCCCGTGACCGTTCGTGCGATTTGCCGGTCGACGTGGAAGGACGCCGGCCCTACTTCTTCTCCGCGGGCTCGTCCTCCTCGTCCTCCCCGAAGGGCTGGGCCAGCCACGCGCACAGGTAATGGTCCACCGGCAGGTGCCCGGCCACACAGTCCTGCACGTCCTTCGCCGTCACCTCGCTGAGCAGCTTCGATCGCTCGAGCAGGGACCCCAGCGGTCGTCCGACGCTCTCCCCGGCCCAGAGGTCGCGCAACCACGCGTCGTTGCTCCGCAACTCCTCCGCGTGGTCCGACAGCGCGATCTTCTTCGCGCGCTCCAGCTCCTCCGCCGCCGGTCCCTTCCCCCCCAGATCCCGGATGGCGTCGAGGATGAGCACCGTCAACTGCTTGCGGTGCTCGGGAAGGCAGACCAACCGGATCACCACCCGACCGGTCTTCGGAATGGGGAAGACATTGGTCGGGGAGACGGCTACGTCGTAGGTCTTCCCCTCCTTCTCGCGCAGGCGCTCGAGCAGCCGGGCGGTCAACAGTTTCGTCGTGAGATCGAGGCGCGCCGACTCGCGCGCGTTCGGCCCGCGCTCGCAGGGGAACCAGAGGGCCAGGGTGCACTTCTCGTCCCGCCTGCGCTTCACGGGGAGGTTCGCGATCCCCTCCGGGAAGCGGTAGGCCGGGGTCGCGTAGGTCGGAAACACCGGAGCCTTGGAGGTGGCGGACAGGCTGCCGAGATACGTCTCCACGAGCGCCTTGATGCGGTCGGGCTCGAATGCCCCGACCAGGTAGAAGGAGAAGCGGGACGCGTCCGAGTAGAACTCGCGCCAGGTCGTCTCCATCCCCTCGCGCGTGGCGGCGCGGGCGACCTTTTCGTCGGGCTGCCGGAGCCAGTGGAGATCGCCGTACGCCGCGCTCATCACGTCGAACTCGAACCCGACGTTGGGATCCGCCAGCTCGTTTTCCACGCGCTCCGCCGTCATCGCGACCACCCGCTCGACCGCCTCCGGGCGGAACGCCGGCGCGGTCCAGCGCAGGTGGAGCAACTGGAGCGCCGTCTCCAGGTCGGCGGGGGTGCAGGCGCCGGTGAAGCCGTGCTCGTGCGTCGACACCCACGGCGCGACGGAGACGAGCCGGCCGGAGAGCAGGCGGTCGAGGCTCGTCTTGTCGTGGGTCGCGAGTCCGCTCTCGACGGCGCCGGTCGCGAGCAGCGAGGCGGAGGAGTAGCGGTCCGTCGGGACGTCGGCGAATCCGCCGGCGGTCCAGGCGTAGAGCAGCACCTGGTCTTGCTTGAAGTCGGTCGGCTTGAGGATCACGCGCGCGCCGTTGGCGAGCGTCCACTCGGTGATTCCCGCCGCCTCGATCTTGCGTTCCGCGGTGACCTTCCCCGCGGCGGGCGGCTGCTCCATCAACTTGCCCGAGCCGCCCCCGGTCTGCGGCGCGTCGGTCTGCAGCGACCACGCCGCGGTGATCCGCGCGCCGAGCGCCTGGGCGGACGGGATCTTTCCGGCGTCCTGCTCGGGCGCGATCACGCACAGGACCCAGCCGTCTTCGCCGAGCAGGTCGCGCGCCGCGGCCTGGAGATCGGCGGGGCTCGCCTCCGCGAGGTCCTTGTCCTCGAGCGCATCGCCCCAGGCATCGTCGCACCAGATTCGGCCGAACATGCGGTCCTGGGTGAGTTCCTGCAAGCGCTGGTCGCTCGGGGTCTTCGCACGCTCCGCCCGGTGATTGGCAAACAGGGCCACGACTTCCTTCCGGACGCGCTCCGTCTCGGCCGAGCTGGGGGGATGCTGACGCATCCGCTGCAACTCGACGAGCGCTCCCTGCAAGGCTTCCTCCAGCCCCTTCGGCCCGGCAACCGCATCGATCTCGAAGGGTTGAAGGGGCACCAGGGTGTCCGGGAACGATGACCCGGCCTGTGCGAAGGGCGCCTCCGCCTCCCTCGCCTTTTCCGCCAGCCGGGTGTTGAGCACGAACAACGCCAAGACCTGGTGTATCTCGTCCCGCATGCGTCGGGCGGTCGCGGGTCCCCGGACACGCGGGCGATTGCGGACCAGCAGCGCCATCGTCTGGGGCACTTCCGCGTGGGTGAATACCGCGCACCGCGGTTCCTTTTGGATGGGGACCTCCACCGGCGGCAGTGGGTCCGCCGCGCCGGCCGGCAGCGCGGCGAACTTGGCGCGGATGTTCTTCTCCATCGCCTCGGGGTCGAGCGTCCCCGCGGCGAAGACCGCCATCCGCCCCGGTCGATACCACTTCTTGTAGAAGCCGCGCAACGTGTCGGGCTTGAAGCCCTCGAGCACCTCTTCTTTCCCGATCGGCAAGCGCTCGGGATAGCGGGACCCGTGGAGGAGCGTGTCGGAGAAGAACTCCATCATCTGCATTTGGGCGCCCTTCCGGGCAAGCATCTCGGAAAGCACGACCCCGCGCTCCTCCTCGATGTCCTGGTCCGCCAGGGTCATGCCGCCCGCGAAATCCGCGAGGATCTCCAGCCCCTTGTCGACCGCGCCTTCCTGGTCGGTCGGGATGCGCAGGTAGTAGACGGTGGCGTCTTGCGTGGTGTAGGCGTTCTGGTCCGCGCCGAATTGGGCGCCGATCGACTCCAGGTACTTGACCAGCTCGCCGGCGGGATAGTGCGTAGTGCCGTTGAACGCCATATGCTCGAGGAAGTGCGCCAGGCCCCGCTCGGACTCTTCCTCCACCAGCGAGCCGATGCCGACGTAGAGGGCGAGGACCACCCGGTCGGGCGGCTCGGCGCAGCGGTAGATGCCGAACTCGAGGCCGTTCTCCAGCCGTCCATCGCGCAGGTTCGGATCGCGCGGCGCGGGCGCGTCGAGGGCGACCGCCTGGCCGGCGGCGGGGACGGCGAGGGCGAGGGCGAGCCACAGGAGGAGAACGAAAGCGAACCGGGGCATGGGAGGCTCCCGCACATTGGAGAATCGAATCGGGCCGAACGCCCCGACGGCGAGGACGTCACGCGGGATGGGCGCCGCCGGAGATCGGGAGATGATAGTGCGGCGCGTAGGCGATGTCGACGATTTGGCCCGGCCCATATCCGCAGGCGAACATGGCCGCCGGCGAGGCGCGACGACGACGCGATGCCTCCAGCCCCGCTTCCCCGGCCGGGTGTCTGGAGAGCCTTGGCGGGTCATGGACGCCTTGGCGTCATTGGGGCCGCGGAGCGAACCTCACCTGCACCATCACTACTGGGCCTTCCATCTTGATTCGGTGGGTTGCCCAACGCGGCCTCGGCCGCAACCGACGGACTACGGATTATACGGATTGTCCGGATGGCACGGATTGTCCAACGGCAGAAGGTGCGATTCCTCGCCAGATCGTCGAACATGCCCCGACGCGCCCCAACCCACTGTTTCGAGGTT
>ORJL011482623.1_pt1 | contig 44050 bp, 34 predicted proteins | sample 1779941 | NCBI WGS metagenome assembly ORJL01 (sample SAMEA104232317, study PRJEB22302) | groundwater metagenome | biome: forest; feature: aquifer; material: groundwater | place: USA | collected 2011-08-07 | depth 5.8 m | reverse complement strand
TGAACGCCTCTACGGTGAAGACAGGGTCTCCGCCGGAGAACCCGCCGATGGCCACCGCTGGCACGCCCTCGATGATGAAAGGTGCCGCCTCCCGAGCGCTGACCATCCCAAGAGCAAACCTGGCTCCGGCGTCGCCCTGCTGCTGTATGAAAGTCGAGACGGCCAGGATGCGCTGTCTTTCCGGGCCGCCTCCCGCCCCCTGCGGCAACTGCTGAGGAGGTGGCTGCTGCTGGTTTGGGCCAACGTTTGCTATTCGCCCGCCGAAGTGAAGCCCAAACACCAGTGGAATACCCAGTAGCGCCACGGCTTCTGCTGCCAGAGCGCCCCTGGCCAGCGGAGTATCTGCCAGCTTTCTCCACAGGGCACAGGCCATCACAGTGCATACAGCCAGCACGACGACGATGACTACGGCTGCAATGAGGTTGCCCGCCATGCCGCTGGAAGCAAACACCTGGTACGCCGCGCCTCCGAGCAGGGCCACCGGCGGCACCCATGCCAGCAGCGCGCCTTTCGGGAATACCCGCCACAGCGTCGCAAACCCTATGCCGATGACGGCTGCCATGGGCACAGCCATGCTCACCAGGTAGTAGGGGTGCGTGGTCGTGGCAACGGCTACCCCAAACACCACTGCGGCGGTGGCCAGCCACCCAACCCAGAGCACCACCTGCGCCTCCGGCGGCGAGTCTCGGAAGGCGTGCAGGAACAGCAGCGGGCGCCTGACCAGCGGTTCGGAAAGCACCGTGGCCACTGCTACAAGGCTCATCAGTATGGCAACGGGCAACAACCACCCAAGTTGCGCGGCCAGAGGATTGGCCAGCAAGCCGAGGACTCCTTGACTCTGCGGTCCACCGTTGGCGGCAGGTGGCCCTGCGGGTGCGTCCGCTGCCTGGTCTGGCGCGACTCCCGGCTGCTGCTGCACGCCTGGGGGCGGGACGGCGTCTCCCGGTGCTCCCTGCAAAGGCTGGGTTGGCCTGCCTCTTATGAACCCGCCGAAGCGGTTGAGGCCGTTGTACTCAAACACCAGCGTCCAGATGGAGTTGTCCCGCGTTGAACCGACGTATGGACGGCTGTCGGCGGGAGTGACGGCCACCAGCGTCGCCCAAGAGAACGAGGCCGCCAACAGCAAGGCCATGGCTACAGCGGCACGGGAGGCGAGCTTGTGGTAGGAAAGCCTGGCGGCCAGGAGGTAGTAGAGCAAGAACGCAGGTAGCGGCACGAAGGCTGCCAGCATCTTCACGTTGAAGGCGAACCCCATCAGCAGGCTGAACGCCAACAGCCACCGCCACCGGCCAGTCTGCGCTGCCCTGATGATGCACGCCGCCGCCAGCAAGAGCGCGAAGTATAGCAGGCCGTCGGGCTCGTTCCGGCTGTCTATGACTATGCTGTCCGGCACTACCACTAGTACTGCCGCCGCCGCCACCGCCGCGACGCGGCCAAACGCCGGCTTGATCAAGTAGTACAGGACGATGATTGCCACGGTCCCCGTGATAGCCTGCGGCAGGTTCACGGACCACGTGCTGACGCCGAATAGGCGTGCGAAGATGGCCTGCACCCAGAACGCGGCTGGAGGCTTGTCCACCATGACCGCGCCGCCAGGGTCGAAGGAGCCGAAGGCGAAGTTGTGCCAGCTCCGGAGCATGGAGGCGACTGTCGCGGTGTAGTACTGGTTGTCGAACTCGCCGATGCGGCTGAACCGAGCCCACGTCCCTACCGCCACCACCAGTACGAGCCAGGGATCCAACGCCCTTGCCACGCTGCTGGCGGCCAACCTTGCCGTCAGGGGTCGCAGAAAACGGCTTTGCATCACGGCGATTGTACAGGAATCGCTAACTTGTAGGGGCTTGCTTCGCAGCTATGTCCAGGCGAATCACTCACCAGCTAAGGTGAGGCCTTGGTGGATGGCCCCAGCTCGGCTGCGGAGGCTATGGAAGGCCGCTCCCGCTCCTCTGGCGGCACTCCGGCCGCTTCCAGCACCTTGTCGATGAATACGGCCTCGGTCACAGCGCCAACGAACTGCACGCGACTGTTGATCACCGTCTTTGGAACGCCACTGACGGCGTAGCGCTGGGCCATCAGGGGGAACTCCTGGATCTCCACCACGTCCGCCTTTACGTGGGGGGTTTCCATTGCCATGGCGTGGGCCATACGGGCCACTGCAGGGCAGTACGGGCAGGTAGGTGTGACAAACACCTGGATATGCACGTCTTCCTTGAGCTTCTTCAGCTTCTTGCGCGTATCCAGTGCCAGAGGGCTGACGCCCCGGGACAGCGTAACGATATCCTCCAGGATGCTGACGAACTCATGGCCCATGGGGATGCCATAGAACTTGATGTTGCTGGAGTCCCCGGTGGCCAGGATCAGGGCAGGGATCCGCTCCACACCCGCGGCTTTGGCGGCCTGAGCCTGGCTGTAGAAGTCCTTGACCTCTATGTGAAGCTTGGGAGAGAGGGTAGCTAACTCCTCCAGCAGCTTCTGAGTGTCGTCACAATAGCGGCATTCCCTTCCAGGGATGGTCAGGCCAAAGGTCTTCTGAGTGAACAGTCTGACGGTTACGTCTTTCTTAAGCTCTCGCTTGAACCGGTCTCTGAGCGCCCGCTGGTCCTGCTCCGATATAAAGGGCATCTCACCCTCCCATGCAGCTTTGCTTAAGTCTAGCAGCGGTTGCAATGCGTGGCAAACAAACTTCCTGCTAGTTTCTAACGTCACGCTTGCCATGTATGAAGCGATAGGTAAATTGTCATTCCGAGGAGGTGGTTGGACTCCTCAGCCTTCTGCCAGTTCCTGCCAGAGTTTACCCTCGAGCACAGCGAAGGGCTCTTTCGGAATGACCGTGCTTCCTTTACCCCTCCTCCCACTCCTCCTCCCGCGCGAAGCCGCGCACCAGCTTAAGGTACGCATCCTTGGTCAAAGGCAGTTGGGCTGTGGCCACCACCTCCTTGGCCTTGGCCGCGCCATCGGCCAGCAGGTCTATCACCGTCATGGCCATGGCCTTGGCCGGCGTCACTACTGCCAGGTCGTAGTCTTGCACCAGGAACGCCGCGCCATGCGCAACGCCCGTAGCGCCGCCGGCGTAGGGCTGGATGGCCGGTATGATCTGGCTGATGTCCCCCATGTCCGTGGACGACGTCCGATGCCCCGTGTGGCCCACGTTCTCGTCGCCCACCATCCGGGCGGCGTTGGCACGCCATAGCTGCGCCATTTCGACGTTGTTGTTCAGCGGCAGATAGCCTGGCAGGGTAGTGATACGAACCTTCGCGCCTATGGCCATCGCCCCCGCCTTGAGTGCACGGTCAACCTTCCGCTCCGTCTCTTGCACCGCTGCGACGCTCTTGGCCCGTACAAACGTCTCCATCCGCACGTCTGCGGGCACTACGCTGACGGCGTCGCCGCCGCGAGTGATGATGGGGTGGATTCGTACCGTGTCCGCCTCTCGGAAGGTCTCTCGCAGGGCATGAATGCCCTGGAGGCCCAGCATGGCGGCGTTCAGAGCGTTGATGCCCAGGTGTGGCGCGCCTCCCGCGTGGGCTGCGCGGCCTATGTACTGGATGCGCTTCACCACCAGCCCGTTGTTGGTGCCGGCCAGCGCCAGCAGCTTGTCCTCCGGCGTGCTGGTGGTGTGCGTCATCATAGCCAGGTCCACGTCGTCGAAGTGGCCTAGGCGCACCAGCTCCGGCTTGCCTCCCAGGAACTCGATCTTGCCGTCGCGGCGGAGGCCGTCGCGGTACTCCACCTCGATAAGCTCTTCCGCGGGCACGGCGAAGAAGACCAGCCGTCCCGCCAGGTGTGGCAGCACTCCCGACTGTGTGAGGCCCATGGCTGCGCCCAGCATCATGGCGATCTGCGCGTGGTGCCCGCAGGCGTGGGCTGCGTTGGTAGCCGGGTCGGCCTTGGAGTGGCCCGGCACGATCATGGAGTCCAGCTCGCCGATGACCGCCACGGTGGGGCCGTGCGCGCCGCCGTTGGTCCACGCCTTGACGCCGGTGATGGCCAGCCCATCCCGATGTGGCAAGCCCAGCGCGTCGAACTGCTCCTGGACGTAGCGCGCTGTCTTCTGCTCTTTGTAGCCCGGCTCCGGGTTGGCCAGGATGTGCTGCGCGATGCCGGTGATCTCCTTGGCCCGACGGTCTATGGCCTGGCAGACGCTGGCTTTGAGTTCCTCTCTAGTGGCCATTGTGCACGCTCCGTTCCACTGGCTCCGCAGAGAACCTGCGCATGGGCATGAATAACGCGACCACAGTTATGGCCGCCACGATGGCCCCAGAGTAGTAAAATACCCCGTCCATCCCGTAGTTCTCGCGGAGCCAGCCTGCTATCACTGGCGAGATGGCGCCCAGGATGGCGGGGCCGGTGAACTGCAACGCCGTAATGGAGCTTTCGGTGCCAGGCTTGGCCGCATCCATGGCGGCGGCCAGCATCACTGGGTTGACCGTGTACAGGAAGAGCCCCAGGAGTGCCAGGATCAGAGTGAATGCCCAGCCCTGGCCAAAGGGCAGCAGGGCGAATATCAGCACAGTCATGGCAAGCAGGCCCAGGAATATCACGGGCCGTCTGCCGAACCTGTCCGACGCCCAGCCCATCACGGGAGCAAACAGGACGCCGAAGAACGTGAGCAGGGCTACGTGGTAGCCTGTTTTGAACGCCGAAAAGTGAAGGTCTTCGCTCATATAAAGGATGAGGAAGATGTTCAGGCCGTTATGGGCCATGGCTCGGACACTGGCCAGCACCACCATTCCCATCACGGTGGAGTTGGTGAACAGGGGGCCGACCGAGCGTATGTATGCCCTGAGATCGGTGGCCTGTCCGCCGGCGCTCTTCAGCGACTTGTGGGCCAGGAGGATGACGCCAGCACTGATAAGCGCGGGAGCCACCAGCACCAGGGCCAGGGCGCGCCACCCCATCCCGCCCCACTGCAACCCCCAGAAGGCGAACCCACCCAGGAGCACGCCCATGACCACAGGGGAAATGCTGTCGCCCAGGGAGCCTCCCATCCTGTGCAGCGACATGGCGAAGGCCTTGCGCTGGGGATAGAGGGCCGCCAGCGTCCCGAAGGCTGGGGCGTGCCACAGAGAGGTGCCTATGCCGGTCACGGCTACACCCAGGAGGAGGAGCCAGTAGTTCGGGTAGACGCCTATGAGGAAATACCCCAGGGCCAGAGAACTCAGGCTTCCCGCCAGTATCAGCGCAACCTTCTCACGCCACATATCCCCAACAATCCCCGCGGGGATGTTGACGGCCGCGCTGAAGATGGTTCTGGACATGCCGATGACACCCACTTGGACATCGCTGAGCCCCATGGCGGCCTTCACGGCGGGTATCAGTAGCAGGAACGCTTGCTGGTAGAAGTGTTTGACCAGGTGCCCCGCAGAGAGGCCAATCATCAGCCCCCAGGAGCGCTCCTGGACCTCAGGTCGCGATTCTACCGCCTGGGTCATCTCCCTCATGCTACGGCCCGCCTCTCTGGTGGATTGTTGACTGCTGCGTGCGCGCACAATATACCAGCGTCCGCCATGGGTGCCAAGGTACTGTGCCCATACCCCCTGCCATCTGCCCCTATCCCAAGCCGCCGCCCGCAGCCTATCATATCCCCATGAACGCAGTCGCCAACATTGCCCGCATGCCATTGCGCCTCTACCCTCTAACCAAGCTCGAGGTTGTTTCTCCAGAAAATTTCTCGCCTCAGATATAACTCAGCTTCAAAAGCTAGACATAACGTCTGAAACGACTCCCAGTGTTCCGCTCGTGGTGAGCTTGTCGAACCATTCGAGTGGAACACTGGGGCGGTTGCCCACGCTACACAGGCTATAATGCCCCCATGAAGATCGTCATCGCGCCCCAGGCCTTCAAGGGCGGCCTCCGTGGCATGGAGGTGGCACTTGCCATAGAGGCAGGCGTGCGGCAGGTCTTCCCCGACGCGCAAACGGTGCTGCTCCCTGTGGCCGACGGCGGCGACGGCACGCTGGAGGCGTTGGTAGGCTCCGGTGGCCGCTACTCCCAGGAGCGAGTGACCAGCCCGCTGGGTGAGCCGGTAACAGCTTCATGGGGCGTCATGGCCGACGGCGGGACGGCGGTTATAGAGATGGCTCGTGCATCCGGCCTGGCGCTGGTTCCGCCGGAGCGCCTGGACCCTCGCATCGCCACCACCTACGGCGCCGGCGAGCTTATCCGCGCAGCCCTGGACGCCGGTTGCCGGGATGTCATCGTTGGGCTGGGCGGCAGCGCCACCAACGACGCCGCTGCGGGCATGGCCCAGGCCCTGGGCACGTTGCTGACCGACGATCAGGGGCGGGAGATACCCAGGGGCGGCGCAGCCCTGGCCCGCCTGGAGCACATAGACCTGCACGGCCTTGACCCGCGACTCAAGGAGTGCCGCCTGCGCGCCGCCACGGACGTCACGAACCTCCTCTGCGGGCCGGAAGGCGCGTCGGCGGTCTACGGCCCGCAAAAGGGCGCTACGCCCGCCATGGTGAAGGAGCTGGACGCCGCGCTGCGCCACTTCGCCCATGTAGTGCGCCGCGACGTGGGAGTAGACGTGCTGTCGCTGCCCAGGGGTGGGGCCGCCGGAGGCGCTGGAGCGGGGATGGTCGCGCTGCTGGGTGCGGAGTTGGGGCCAGGCGGGGAGATGGTGTGCCAGGCATTGGGGCTCGACGGACACCTGGAAGGCGCTGGCCTGGTCATCACCGGCGAGGGGCGGCTGGACGGCCAGACGGTCTACGACAAAGCGCCTATAGTGGTGGCCCGCCACGCCATGGCGCGAGGCATTCCTACGCTGGCCGTTGCCGGAACGCTGGGGCCGGGCTACCAGGCTGTGCTGGAGCACGGCATCGCCGACGCCGAGGCCGCCACGCCGGCAGGGATGCCGCTGGAGGAGGGCATGGCCCGCGCCCACGACCTGCTCCGCGACGCCACTGCCCGGGCGCTCCGAAGGTGGCTGACGCGAACAGCCTAGTGTTCTAAGTCGAATGAAAGCTCAATATCGCGTGGCCGCCCTTCGATAAGCTCAGGGTGAGCGGGGTTGTTGTTCCGTTCGTGGTGAGCTCCGACTCCGTCGAGAGTCGCGATGCAATCGGACCTGTCGAACCATGAACCTTGAGTGATAAACTGTCGCTGGCCGACCAGAATCAGCAGTGGGTAGAGTGAGAGCATGGCGAATCCAGAGCATGTTGAAGTTGTGAAGCAAGGGGCAGAAATCATTGATCTGTGGCGCAGGAACCATTATGGAGCGCAACTGGATTTGGCTGAGGCGGATCTCAGAGGTGCTGACCTCGGAGACGCCGTTCTTATCGGCGCCGACCTGAGTAATGCCTATCTCTACCGCGCCAACTTGATAGGTGCTAACCTGATAGGTGCCAACCTCAGCGGTGCCTACCTCTACTTCGCCAATCTCTACTTCACTAACCTCTATTTCGCCAACCTCGGTGGAACTGACCTCACAAAGGCCCACTGCTGGAGCACAGCATTTACAGCCGTTGATTTGAGTGAGACCAAGGGCCTGGAAACGATTCAACACGATGGGCCATCCACAATAGGGATAGACACCATCTTCAAGTCGGGCGGCCACATACCAGAGGTGTTCCTGCGCGGCTGCGGCGTGCCGGAGGAGTGGATCGGGTATATCCAGGGCATGGCCAGGCAACCCATCCAGTTCTACCAATGCGTCATCTCGCACTCCGCCCAGGACGAGCTGTTCTGCACGCGGCTGTACAACGACCTTCAGGCAAGCGGTGTACGCTGCTGGTACTTTCCCAGGGATGCGCGTGGCGGCCGCGGCCGGGATGATGAGATTGACCGCCCCATCCGCATCTACGACAAGGTCATGGTGGTGTGTTCTTCCCACTCACTGGTTAGCGAGCCGGTGCAGAAGGAAATCAAACTTGGCTGGGAGAAAGAGCGGCAGACAGGCAAGAAGGTGCTTTTCCCCCTCGCCATTGATGACTCCGTGTACAAAAGCGACGACCAGTATGCCACGCTGCTTCGTGCCACGGTTATCGAGGACTTCCGACAGTGGACTAATCCGGCGGAATACAAGGAATCGCTGGACAAGCTGGTCAAAGACCTGGCCAGGGACGAACCTGCACCACCGTCGCAAGAATAAGGCAACCTCGGCTTATTCCGCCCTTATCCCACCTCTCCGCCCACAGGAGCCGTGAACTTGGCCAGCGCGGCCTTCAGCGCGGCGTGCTGGGGCGCTTCCAGGTCGGGGTCCCGCTCCAGCATCGCATGTGCCTCCTGGCGGGCCAGGGCCAGCAGATCGAAGTCGCCCAGGCGAGCCATGCGCAGGTCCGGCAGGCCGCTTTGCCGCGTGCCAAAGTAGTCGCCGGGGCCACGGTTCTCCAGGTCCACCTCCGCCAGCTTGAAGCCGTCCTCTATCTTCTCCATGGCCACCAGGCGTTCCTGCGCCTCCTGAGACGGCGACTCCGCCACCAGGATGCAGTAGCTGGGATGCTGGCCTCGACCCACGCGACCCCGGAACTGGTGTAGCTGCGCCAGGCCGAACCTGTCGGCCCCCTCGATGAGCATTACCGTGGCGTTGGGCACGTCTATGCCCACCTCCACCACGGGCGTGGACACCAGGATGTCCAGGTCGCCGCGCCGGAACCTGTCCATCACGTCCTGCTTCTCTCGCATGGGCATGCGCCCGTGCAGCAGGCCGATGCGCAGGTCTGGAAAGACGTCTCGCGCCAGGCGGTCTTGCTCCACCACGGCGGCCCGTGCGTTGATGTCCTCCGACTCGTCGATGAGCGGGTATATGATGAAGGCTTGCCTGCCCGCCGCGATCTCCTTGCGGATGAAGTCGTACACCGTGCCGCGACGCGCGGTGGCCACGGCCCTGGTGCGGATGCGCTGACGGCCCGGCGGAAGCTCGTCTATGGTGGATAGGTCCAGGTCGCCGTACATGGTCAATGCCAGCGTGCGAGGGATGGGCGTCGCGGACATCAGCAGCAGGTGCGGCTTCAGGCCTCGCTGTCGCAACGCGGCACGCTGCATGACGCCGAACCGGTGCTGCTCGTCCACCACGGCCAGCGCCAGCTTCGGGATATCCACGTCCTCCTGGATGAGCGCATGCGTGCCGATGACGATGTCCAGGCCGCCTTGGGCCAGCAGGCGGCGCGCCTCCGACTTCCTGGCTGCGGTCATGCTGCCCGTAAGCAGCCCCACGCTGATGGGCCGTGGGAACGGCTCCAGTCGGATGAACACCATGTGCTCCTGCATCGTGGGAACGGCCAGTCCTTCCAGCAAGCGGTGCACCGTGAGGAAGTGCTGCTCGGCCAGGACCTCCGTCGGTGCCATGATGGCGCCCTGGTAGCCGCACGTGGCGGCGGTCAGCAGGGCGGCCAGCGCGACCACCGTTTTGCCGCTGCCTACCTCGCCCTGAAGCAGCCGCGTCATTGGCCTGTCGGCGCGGACGATGTCGCCCAGCACCTCATCCAGGACGCGCCGCTGCGCCGTGGTCAACTGGAAGGGGAGAGAACCCAGGAAAGCCTCCAGTACGCCCGATGGCGGCGACAGCGCCACGCTGCCGTTGCCCGCGTCCATATGCTGGCGGCGGGCCAGGACTCCTAGTTGCAGCAGGAACAACTCCTCGAAGGCCAGGCGACGGCGCGCGGCCTCGTAGCTCTGCGGGCTATTGGGATAGTGGGCATTCCACAGGGCCTGCTGCACAGGCAACATGGCGTTCCTTTTGAGGATGTCCTGGGGCAACGACTCTTGCACAGACTCCACGCTCCTGGCCAGGGCTTCCCGGATAATGCGGCGCAGCGTCTGCTGGGTGATGCCTTCGGTCAGTGGGTAGACGGGGAATAGCCGCCCCGGCTCAACCAGCGACTCCACGCCGCTATCGTCGCGCAACTCCTCGTGGTGAGGCGAGTCCAGGACCGGGTGGCCACGGTATATGGTGACCTTGCCGCTGAGGATGTACCGTGCGCCGGCCTTGAGGCTCTTGGCCAGGTATGGCTGGTTGTACCAGACCGCCCGTATGTTGCCGGTGTCGTCGCCTACGGTGGCCTCCGTGGCCTTCATGGATGCGCCCAGGCGAGTGGCCCGCGCCTCCCACGCCACCGCCACCACTGTCTGCTCTTCGTCGGGCCGCAACTGGGCCACCCGTCGCACGGGGTTATGGCGATGCGGGAACAGGTATACCAGGTCCCGCACCTTCTCCACGCCCAGCTTGCTCAAGGGCGATGCGACTCTGGGGGTGACGCTCCGCAGCGCCGTGGCCGGCTGGTCTACAGAAAGGACGCCGGTGCTCTTCGTTGTCTTCTGCTTTGGGCTTACGCGGGGCGTGGCCATGGCCTTGCTTGGCGGTGGGAGCGCCGATGCTGACGCCAGATCTTCTCTGGCTGTGTGTATCCACCTCGATCTGGCGTCGGGCGAGAGATCGGCATAGGAAAGCTCCAGGAGCTTTGCCTTCTTGAGTTCCTCGATGGCCGGATGGCCGCTGTCCGCTGCCTGCCAGCGGGCCAGGAACTTGTCCAGCCCGCCGAATACGGACTTGTCGTCGTATCCCCGCTCCTGCTCCAGCTTCAGGATGCGTTGGAACGCGTGAAGGCTATCGCGGGTGGGCCTGGCAAGGTTGCGGCGACCTTTAGGTTGAGGAAGGCTATCGTCTTTGTTGGAAATGGTTAGCGCCCTGTTACGTTAGTCCGTGAATGATTCTGGTAGCTGCTATTCAAGGCCCGGTGGCCTGACAGGCTCACCACAAACGGGGGGCTTTGAAACCCCCGACTTAAGTCGGGGGTTTGGACGCATAGCCGCTCATCCTTGAGCGAGCCTGCCCTGTCGAAGGGTGGCCACAGGAGACCCACGGGAACCCCTACGATGCCTCGCCTATCTTCTCCGACTGCATTGCAATGCCGATGGCGCCTGGCCCCACGTGCGTACCGATCACAGGGCCTATGCGGGCGTGGACGACGTTTCCACCGTTGACCAGCGGGCAGAGCCTCTCGGCCAGGGCCTCCGCCTCTTGGGACGCTGTGGAGTGCATGACCGCCAGTTGCAGCAGAGGCGCTCGCTCCTCGGCCATGGTGGCCATGTACTGGATGCCCGCGGCCCTGCTGCGGACGCTGATGGCCGACTGGACAATGCCGTCACGCACCGTAATCAGGGGCCGCACGTGTAGCAGGGAGCCCACAAACCCTCGGACCTTGCCTACGCGGCCACCCCTGCGCAAGTACTCCAGGGTGTCCAGCATGGCGAACAGTTGCACCTGCCCCAGGGCCTTGTGGACGACCTCCGTAGTGTCGCGCAGCGAAGCGCCGCCTTTTGCGGCACGAGCCGCGGCGACCACCACCAGGCCCAGCGTCAGACTGACCTGGCGCGAGTCTATCACCTCCAGGTCTTTGTATTCCAACTGCTGTTTAGCCTGCAACGCCGAGTTCAGCGTCCCGCTGAGGGCGCTGGAGATGTGAACGGATACGATCTGGTGTCCCGCATCTGCCAGGCCCTTGTACACCTCCAGGAACACCGCAGGTGAAGGCTGGGATGTTGTGGGCAACTGGGCCTCGCTGACCAGGCGACGGTAAAAGCCGTCGGCGTCCATGTCTATGCCGTCCCGGAACGTCTCCTGCCCAAAGTGCAGGTTGCACGGGACGACGGTGATGTCCAACGCCTTCGCTAGGTCGGCAGGCAGGTCGGCGGTGCTGTCGGTAACGATTCTTACTGCCATTTTTTTACTCTATGGATACCAGGTAGTCGTAGTATGGTTGGCCTCCGTATACCACCTCCACCTCCACACCAGGATAGCGCGACCGGACGTCTTCCGCAGCAATCTGGGCCTCCTCTTCCCGCGTATCGCCGCCCCAGTAGAGGGTGATGAGAGCGCCTTTGCCGGGAGCGGCGTGTATGCACAGCTTCTGAAGGGCCTCGGCTGCTGTTGAACAGGCCGCTATCAGCTTGTCGTCCAGCATCGCTATGGCCTCGCCTTCCTTGACCCGCACGTCGCCCACTGTGGTGGTCCGTATGGCGCGGGTCACCTCGCCGGAGCGGACTCCGGACGCGGCCTCCTGCATCTGTGCCAGGTTGGCGTTCGCATCGGATTCAGGGTTAAAGGCCAGCAGCGCAGCCACTCCCTGCGATATTGACCTTGTGGGCACTACGTGCAGGGGCTTGGCGGACACCGCCGCCGCCTGCCTTGCGGTGTTCACTATGTTGGGGTTGTTGGGCAGCACGATGACTTGGGATGCGCTGGCCTGTGCCGCGTGGTCGACTATGTCCCGCACGCTGGGGTTCATAGTCTGGCCGCCGGGGATGACGTCCACTGCGCCAAGCTCCTGGAAGACCCGGATGATGCCTTGCCCGTAGGCCACTACCACCACGCCCAAGGCGGCCACCTGCCGGCGGCCCTGGCGCTCCCGGTGCATGGCCAGGAAGTCCTGGTGTTGGCCGTCGATGTTGTCGATCTTGATCTGAGAAAGAGACCCCAGGGTCACAGCGTAGCTCAGGACTTTCCCAGGGTCTTCGGTGTGGGCGTGGACTTTGATGGCTGCGGCGCTGCCCACCACTACGGCTGAACCAGCAATGCCGGCCACGTGCCGCCTCACGGCCTCAATGTCCATGGCCTGGCCCTGGAGGAGGAACTGGGTGCAGTAGCCGTAAGCCTCTTCTTCTTCGGTGGCCGCCAGGTAGGACGCTGCGGGGGCTGCCTGGCCAACGTCTATCTCCAGCGCAGACACCTCCTGGCCACGCAGGTGGCACAGGGCGCCTTCCATGAAAGCCACCAGGCCCATGCCGCCCGAGTCCACCACGCCCGCTTCTTTGAGCACGGGCAGCAGGTCCGGCGTCTCCGCCAGTGCCCTCCGCGCGCCATGGCAGGCTTCCTCCCAAATATGCACTGGGTCGTCTTCGTCTTTGGCTGCGGCTTCGGCTGAACTGGCCGCCTCGCGGGCCACGGTGAGGATGGTCCCCTCCACCGGTGCGCTCACGGCCTTGTAAGCGGCCTCGGCGGCGCTTGCCAGGGCCTTGGCCGCCAGGACGCCATCGATGGTGTCCGAGTCCGCCAGGCCCTGGGCAAAGCCCTGGAAGAACTGCGATATGATGACGCCGCTGTTGCCGCGGGCGCCCATGAGCGTGCCCCTGGCTATGGCCTGGGCTATCCGGCTTGCGCTGGCAGTCTCCAGCCCCGCCAGTTCCTCGTCCACGGCCTTGAGGGTTAGAAGCATGTTGGTGCCTGTGTCGCCGTCGGGGACAGGGAAGACGTTGAGCGCGTTCATGGTCGCGGCGCTCAGTTCAACGCACTGGCGCCCGGCGATGAACATCCCTCGCAGGTCGTCGCCAGCGATGCTACGGACGGCTGTTAGCGTCTTGCGCGACATAATGCCTCAGGTTGCTCAGTCTCCTGTATTGTGGTATTGTTGTCGGGTTGATTGTACTGAAAGGCTCATACGTCGTCAAAGAGGAACCCTGATGTCCAAGTGCCAGGTCTGCAATAAGAACGGCCAGTTCGGCCACAACGTAAGCCACTCCAAGCGGCGCACCAACACCCGCTGGTTACCCAACGTTCACCAGGCCCGCCTTCTGATAGATGGCCGAATGCAGCGCGTACGACTATGCACCCGCTGTCTGCGCACCTATCAGCGCGCGTTGGCCTAGGAATCCCTCCGCTCTAGGTTCTTTTCTCTGCTCTGCTGCGGGTTTCTTGCTATGCCATGCCCGCCAGGCTCACGATAGTGGTGAGCCACGCAATGGCGCCAATTACCCCAAGGATTACCTCTGCCAGACTTATTTTCACTGAAGACGCCGCCGCCCCCTTTACGCTTCTCCAATAAGCATTCAGATTGCTCTGAACGTGAACGAGCACTACCGCGACGATGGCCATTGAGAGTATGTCGAGAAGAGCGGGGGTCGCTCCGGCTCCACCAGTCTTTATACCCAGAGCACTGGCAATCTCTTGGGCAAAGCTCAGAAGCGACGATGCGGCGCGCAGCACATCTACGGCAAGCACTCCCGCTACTGCCATTCCTGGCGATAGCGACGTGAGTACTCCTGACTCGGCTGCCAGTTCCTTGAACGCGCGCACATGAGCGTGGACGCGAAACAGGTCGTATATCGGCACCGAAAGGGCTGCCGCATGCCAGAACGGATAGACCCGTTTCCCGGTGTGGTCCCGGTACTGTTTCCATGTAATGTAAAACCAGTAGAAAAGGTAAAGACCGTAGGAAACCATGGTCATGAGGACGATGCGCTCAATCGAGATGATGGTCGCCGACGCCTGAGCTGTAGGGGCTGCGACGCTTGGCGTAGCCTGAATATGAGCCGGGCTTTGGTCGGCGGACGCTTGGGACCCCAGCGCTTTGCCACAGTTGCCACAGAAGCGGTCTGAAACCTGGGCTTCAGCGCCACAGTTAGTACAGTAGGCCATCCTTCCACCTCCCTCCAGCCAAACGTTACTCGACGACCAATGCCTAGCCCTGCGACGCCGCTTTCCTTAGCCGCTGCATCGCCTGCTGCACGCTCTCGCGGTCGTTGAAGACAGCGGAGCCTGCCACCAGCACGCGAGCGCCCGCCTTCACCACGGCGGCGGCGGTGCTTTCGTTGATGCCGCCGTCCCCCTCGAGCTCCGCGTGGGAGCCTGCCTCGTCAATGCGACGCCGCATGCGCTGTAGCTTGTCTATGGAAGATGGGATGAACTTCTGCGCGGGGAACCCGGGGTTCACGGACATCACCAGCACCAGGTCCAGCTCGGGCAGAAGCTCCTCCACCGCCGACACCGACGTGCCGGGGTTGATGGCCACGCCCGCTTTCACGCCAAGCTCTTTGATCTGGTAGACCACGCGGTGCAGGTGTGCGCAGGTCTCGGCGTGTACGGTGAGGATGTTCGCCCCGGCCGCAGCAAAGGCCTCGATGTGCTCCTCCGGTTCCACTACCATCATGTGCACGTCAAAGGGCAACGTAGTCCAGGGCCGCAGTGCCTTGACCATGCCTGCGCCCACGGTGATGTTGGGAACGAACATGCCGTCCATGATATCGATGTGGATGTAGTCCGCGCCGGCCTCGGTGGCTTTGGCCACGGCCTCTCCCAGGCGGGAAAAGTCCGCCGACAGTATGGAGGGCGCGAGCTTGATGCCGGGATTGGCTGCTGTCATTACTTCGCTCGGAATGACATAAGAATGTGTACCTAGGTCTCTTCCAGCATAGCCCTGGCTGTGGTCAGCGCCTTCTCAACCTGCTCAGGCGCGGTGCCGCCGGGCACGTCCCTGGCGGCCATGGATGATTCCAGGGTCACCTGGTAGACGTCTGCGGCAAACTTGGGCGAGAACCGCCGGTACTCCGCCAGCGTCAGGGTCTCGAACAGCTTGTGTTGCTCGGCGGCGTACTTGGAAAGCCGCGCTACTATCCCGTGGGCCTCTCGGAACGGCACGTCTTTGGCCACCAGGTAGTCGGCCAGGTCCGTGGCCAGTACGTAGCTCTCCTCTGCTGCCTGGCGCATGCGCTCCGAGTCCACTTGCATGGTCGATACCATGCCGGACATCACCTCCAGCGTGGCTTGCAACGTATCCACGGTGTCGAAGAAGCCTTCCTTGTCCTCCTGGAGGTCGCGGTTGTAGGTGAGGGGCAGGCCCTTGATAATCGTCAGCAGGCCCACCAGGTTGCCGTAGACTCGGCCTGTCTTTCCTCTAGCCAGTTCGGCAAAGTCCGGGTTGCGCTTCTGGGGCATGATGCTGCTGCCAGTGGTGTACTGGTCTGACATGCGTATGAAGCCGAACTCCTGGGACGACCAGAGCACCATCTCCTCGGCCAGGCGTGAGAGATGGGCCATGCATAGCGCGGCGTCGGCCAAGTACTCCACCAGGTAATCGCGGTCGGAAACGGCGTCCATGGAGTTATCGCTGATGCGGGCGAAGCCCAACTCCTTGGCCAGCGACTGCCGGTCGATGGGGTAAGGGACGCCTGCCAAGGCGCCGCTGCCCAGGGGCAGCACGTCGGCGCGGCTGGAGCACTCCTGGAAGCGCTCCCTGTCGCGCTGGAGCATCTGGAAGTATGCCAACAGGTGGTGCGCCAGGAGCACGGGCTGGGCGCGCTGCGTGTGCGTGTAGCCCGGCAGCACTACGTCCTTCTGTGCTTCGGCGAGGTTCAAGATAGCGCTTTGCAAGCCACGTATGCGCGACAGCGTTTCCCCTATGGCCTCCTTGGCGTACAGGCGCATGTCCACGGCAACCTGGTCGTTGCGGGAGCGGGCGGTGTGCAGCCTTCCGGCGGCATCGCCGATTATCTCGAAGAGCCTGGACTCGATGTTCATGTGGATGTCTTCGAGTTCAGGCTTCCACGGGAAGGTGCCGTCGGCAATCTCCTTCTCGATGGCCTTCAGGCCCCGTACTATGGCCTGGGCGTCCTTTTTGGAGATGATGTCCTGGCGTGCCAGCATGCGGGCGTGGGCTATTGAGCCGGCGATGTCCTGCTGGTACAGCCGCCGGTCGTAGTGGATAGAGACGGTATATCCGGAAGCGGCAGGTTGGGAGTCCTTATCCTGTGCCAACTTATCCCTCTCCCTTTTGCTTCCTCAGTGCGCTGGTCCGCAACCTGCGTGCGTTGGTGCGAATGAAGCCTGTGGAGTCGATGGGGTCGAAACCGCCCGCCTCGTCCATGCTGGACAACGCCTGGTCGTACAGGCTTAGAGGCGACTTGCGTCCCTTGATGGTGACGTTGCCCTTGTACAGGCCCAGCATCACCGTGCCCGTGACGTACTCCTGGCTCTTGTCGAACATCACGCGCAAGAGGTCCGTCTCCGGCGCGAACCAGAGGCCGTAGTAGATAAGCTCCGAGTAGCGAGGCATCAGCGTGTCCCGCAGGTGCATCACCTCTCTGTCCATGGTGATGCCTTCCAGGTCGCGGTGCGCCTTCATGAGAATAGTGCCCGCAGGCGTCTCGTACACGCCGCGCGACTTGATGCCCACGAACCGGTTCTCCACCATGTCCTCCCGCCCAACGCCGTTCTCGCCGCCGACCTGGTTCAGGTAGAGGAAGAGGTTCAGAGCGCCGCGTTTCACAGTGCCGTCGCTCAGGTTGCGTACTTCCACAGGGTTGCCTTGCTGGAAGTCTATCTCCATCTCCGTCTCGCGGTTTGGGGCGCGGCGTGGCGACACGGTCATCTGGAACATGCTCTCCCTGGGCCCGTGGGCAGGGTCTTCCAGTTCGCCGGCCTCATAAGAGATGTGCATGAGGTTAGGGTCGCTGCTCCAGGGCTTGCGGCGCGTGGCCTTCACAGGGATGTCGTTCTTCTTGGCGTAGCGCAGCATGTCGGGGCGGCCCTGGAACTTGGCCAGGAACATAGGGTCACGCCACGGTGTGTATATCTCCAGTTCAGGTGCCAACGCGTGGTACGTGAACTCGAACCGTACCTGGTCGTTGCCCTTTCCCGTGGAGCCGTGGGAGAGCACCTGCGCCTTTTCCTGGTGTGCCGCGGCAACTTGCGCTTTGGCTATGAGCGGCCTGGCCAGGGATGTGCCCATGAGGTAGCGGCCCTCGTAGACGGCGTTGGCCCGGATGGCCGGGAAGATGAAGTCGGTGACGAACTCCTCCCGCAGGTCCTCCACGTAGGTCTGGACTGCGCCGATGCGGTACGACTTTGCAACCGCCTCCTCCATGTCCTCGTTTTGACCGAGGTCGGCAGTGAAGGCCACCACCTCGTCGCCACGGCTCACCAGCCAGTGGAGGATAACGGAGGTGTCCAGCCCACCGCTGTATGCCAGTACGATTTTCTTTGGGTTAGGCATAGATTATTTCAACCTCTGCTAGGAATCGTCACACTTATTGGCTGACTTTGCCAGCCAAATAGGCCTCTAGGGGCGTCCAATCGTTTTTGCGCCGTTCCCACTCTTGTGGGGTTACCCAATACCACCCCTTGTCACCTTCTTTGGAGGCGCTCGCAAGGACTTTATGCACCTCGCTTGAAGGAACGATAAGGACGTCTGGTAAGGCTTGTTTTTCCGATTCTATATTTACAAACTCATCGAGATTTAGGTCCACAAACGCAAAAAACAGACCTGAGTGATTTAGTGGCGCAGAGCCTTCACTCACACGCCAATGGTAGTAATCAGGTTTCTTGCCCAACCCCCTACCTTTGGTTAGCAAAGCCTCACTGGAGGTTTTAACCTGTAGGGACACGGCTGATGTGCCATCTAAGGATCCAACAAGAATGTCTACAAACGGCGCGTTGCCGTGGGTTATTGCCGCATGGAACCCCCGTGCTGCTAATTGAGAAGCAACGTAATAAACTCCAGCGGTACCAGTTAACACGACAGAAAGCTTAGCCACGTTCGTTGCCACCCTAGATTCTTGTATGTTAGGAGGTAAGGGCAAAAGAATGACGTCACACCACCTTTTTCAGCCCACGCTCCAGCCGCTCTACGCCTGTGTCTATCTCCTGGTGAGATATGGTCAGCGGCGGCATCAGGCGGATGGCGTTGGGCCGCACGGGATTCAGCAGCAGGCCCTCTTCGTTGCAGATGCCGACCAACTTGCCGGAGATATCGGTGCTGAACTCCACCGCCAGCAGCAGCCCCATGCCCCGTACGTCGGTGATGGAGGCGTTGCGCGACTTGATGGCTTCCAAACGCTTCTTCAGGTATGCGCCTGCCTCCTTGGCGTGCGACGGGATATCGTTGTCGATGGTGTACTTGGCGGCGGCGTAGGCTGCGGCGCAGGTGAGGACGTTTCCGCCGAAGGTCGAGCCGTGGTCGCCGGGCTCGAAGACCGCGGCCTTCTCCTTGGCCAGGAACGCGCCTATGGGCACGCCGCCTCCCAGACCCTTGGCCAGCGTCATAACGTCCGGCTCCACGTTGAACGACTGGTAGCCAAACAGTGTTCCCAGTCGCCCCATGCCTGTCTGCACCTCGTCGAAGATGAGGAGCAGGCCCTTCTGGTCGCACCAGTCACGCACGGCCCTCAGATAGCCTTCCGTGGGAATGTTCACGCCGCCTTCGCCCTGTAACGGCTCCAGCATCACGGCGCACGTCTTGTCCGTGGTGGCTCGCTTGATGGCCTCCAGGTCGTTGTACTCCACGTTCACGAAACCTTCGGGCAGGGGCTTCCAGTTCGCCTGGTAGTGTGGCTGCCCCGTGGCGGCCACCATGGCTAGCGTCCTGCCGTGGAACGAGTTCATGGCGGTGATGACCTCGTAAGCGCCGTTGCGGTGGAGCCGCCCGTACTTGCGGACCAGCTTCACCGCGCCTTCATTGGCCTCGGCGCCGCTGTTGGAGAAGAAGACTCTGTCCGTGCAGCTATTCTCCACCAGTATCTGGGCTAGCTGAAGCTGCGGGATGGTGTAGAACTGGTTGGAGGTCTGCATCAGCGTCGCAGCCTGGGCGCGAATGGCGTCCACCACTGCGGGGTGGCAATGGCCCAGGTTGTTCACCGCCCATCCTGCGGTGAAGTCAAGGTACTCCTTGCCATTCTCGTCCCACACCCTTGTGCCCTGGCCGCGGACAATAGTCACAGGCTGGCGGCGCACCACGAACATGTAGTACTTCCGCTCAAGGTCTTGCCACGATGTCATTTCTGTTCCTCCGCCAGGATTTTGGCCAGATCACTGACTGTTTGCTCCAGGCTGGCCAGGCCGTCCTTGAGCTTCTGAAGCGCTTCTTGGACCGCCTTCAATTTCTGCGCCATGTCGGAGGTCGAGGGAGGCTGCTCTTGCGTCGGTGGCTGCGGCCCAACAGTCGTAGCCGTGCCCAGGAGGGCAGACAGCGACTTGTCCAGGGTTTCCTCCATCACTACCTTGTTGGCGGAGGCTAGGATCACTCGTTTCAACTCTGGTAGGGCGAGGTCCTGGGCTTGAAGGTAGATGGGCTCCACGTAAAGAATGGAATCACCCAGTGGTATTACCAGCAGATTGCCACGTATGACTTTGGAACCCACCTGGCTCCAGAGGGTGAACTGTTGGGAAATCACCGTATCGTTGTCGATGCGTGCTTCGATCTGGGCTGGGCCATCGAGCTGGACTCCTCTTGGGAACGTGAAGTTGAGGAGTTGGCCGTAGCGAGGGCCGTCCATGCGGGCCGCCAGCCACGCTACCATGTTGGGCTTCGAAGCCGGCGTGAATGGCAGGATCAGGACAAACTCCGGCTCTGTTTCCCCTGGGAGTGTCATTATGACGTAGTAAGGTTCCATAGTCTGTTGCTTGCCAAAGAAGGCCGTCACGGGAACGCTCCACTGGTCTTCCTTGTTAAAAAACACTGTGGGGTCAGTCATGTGGTACTGCAGGTACGTTTCAGCCTGCACGGTGAACATGTCCTCGGGGTAGCGCAGGTGCTGCCGCAAAAACGGCGACATTTGATCCAGAGGCTTGAACATTGTAGGGAAGATACCGGCATAGGTCTGGATCATCGGGTCATTGGGGTCGCTGATGTAGAAATCCATAAACCCTGTGTAAGGGTCTATGACTACCTTGACGCTGTTCCTGATGTAGTTGAACGTACCATTGAAAGGCCGGGAGTACGGATACCTGCTGGTTGTGGTGTAGCCATCCTGGATCCAGAGCATGCGGCCGTTCTCCACCACCATATACGGGTCGCTGTCGAGCATCAGGAAGGGGGCGACCTTTCGCACTCTGTCCTGGATGTTGCGAACGTACTGGATTCTGCTTTCTGGGGTGACCTGGTTGCTGATGAGGATGTTTACGTCGGAGAACTGCCAGGCATATGCCAACCGCCGTATGTATGAGCTGAGCTGCACGCCACCCTGGCCGGCGTACTTAACGTACACGGGAGTATCCTGTTCTGTCGGGCGGTCGAACTCAGGCTGCCTGCTGTTGACTATGATATAGCCTTGCGTATTCTCACCGAAGTATATCTCCGGCCTGGTGATCTTTAGGAGGGCGTTGGGGTCCGGTGGCACGTCCTTGACAAAGAATATGGGTCTGCCCTCTGCGGTGAACTCTGTCACAGGGCTGGCGGCAGCGCCGTACCCGTGTGTGTATTGAAGCCGCTGGTTGACCCACCGCTGTGCCTCTGTAGGCAGGTTCTGCGGGAAGAGTTCCCTGGCCCCAATTAGCACCTGCCGGTACTGGTCGTCGATCATGTACCTGTCCACGTCCACGTCAAGGAAGCTGTAGTACAGGCGAAGGTGCTGTATCTGATTGTAGACATCCAGGAGAGGAGGCGGGTCCCACAGGCGAACGTTGGACAGGGTCGGCTTGTTGGCTGCTACCAACTCAGAGGTCACTCCTCCGCTGACTGTATGAAGCCGTTCCTCCACCCGGTCCAGACCGAAAGCGGCCCTGGTAAACTGGATGCTGCGGGCGATGTACGGCTTTTCCAACTCCAGTTCGCTGGGCTGGACCGTGAAACGCTGGACGAATGAGGGGTAGAGGTTTCCGACCAGTATGACTGCGCCTAGCCACAGGGCTACGGTGCCAAGGATCAGACGGGTGCCTCGGGCGCCCCGTAACGCTGGTAGAAGGGAAACAAGGAGCAGGATACCGCACGCTACAGCAACGGCTGCCAGGAACATCTGGGCCGGCAACTGGGCGTGAACGTCTGCGTATGTAGCCCCAAAAACTGCGCCGCGCGGAGAGAAGAGCAGCTCGTACCGGTCCAGGAAGTGCTTGGCTGCCAGGTCAAAGAAGATCAGGCTTCCCAGCACGGCCAGATGGCTGCGGATCCATGGCGTCGCCACGAATTGGACTCCCTTCAGGGAGTAGTGCGCCAGGTAAAGCAGGGCGGTGCCTATCAACAGCACAATGAAGACCATGAGGAACCAGCCCTGGATCATTTCCAATACGGGTAGAGAAAAAACATAGAAAGAGATGTCCCGCTGGAACACTGGGTCCTGGGTGCCGAATGATGCGGCGTTCATGCCACGCAAGACCAGGTCCCAACGCCCTGCGGCAGAAGCTCCGAAGAACACGCTTACCAGCACAGCGCCCAGAGCGGATGCCAGGACAACAAGCTGGTCCAACTGGTGGATCATGTCCTGCGGCAGAGGAAGGACAGACTCTCCCCATGGGTGGCGGCGCACCAGGAACACCGTGATGGCGCTCATGACTGCTACCACGGCGGTGCCGGCCAGGAACAGCCAGACACGTGTCCATAGCACCTTAGTGAAAATATGGAGAAAGCTGACGTTGTCGAACCAGAGCCAGTCGGTGAAGATTCCTCTCAGGACATTGATGCCCACCAGAAGCAGCACAACCAGGATAATCAGCAGGCCCCATTTGAAGAACGCGCCGCTGATCCGAGGCATCATGTCTGGTCCAAACGTTGGATTGTCGCCGTTTCCTTGCATTTTGTCCTATTCCTTTTCTGTTCTTGTGTCTGTGACCCGCGTCCCGTTGCCTGGCCCCTCCAGGGCGTGGAGCAGTGCTTTCGGCTGACGCCCATCAACAATACGGGCCACCGCTATTCGTTCCAGGGCTTTGATACAAGCCTCCAGCTTTGGGATCATTCCGCCGTCTGCCGTGCCGGAGGTGATAAGAGTTCGGGCTTCCCGAGTAGTCAATCTGGGAATGAGCCGCTTGGAGGAGTCCAAAACACCCTCCACATCTGTCAGAAACACCAGCTTGTCCGCATTCAATGCCCGTGCCAGATATCCGGCGGCGGTATCGCCATTGATGTTCAGTAGCGAGCACTCCTTAGCTGAGGCCTCAACCATGTGGATTCCCACCGGCGCCAGCAGGGGGATGTATCCTGCCTTCATAATCTCAAGGACTGGTTCGGGGTTGATCTCTGTTACCTCTCCCACCAGGCCCAGATCAGGGTCTGCGGGCCTGGCCTGGATGATGCCCCCGTCGGCTCCGCTGATTCCCACCACTCGTCCTCCTAGCGCCATGATTTTGGCCACCAGTTGCTTATTAATGAGCCCGGCCAGGACGGCCACCACTATCTCCAGGCTTGGAGCGTCCGTCACCCGCAGTCCTCTCACAAAGTGGGGTGCCAGGCCCTGCTTTTGCATCCACTGGGAGATGACTGGGCCTCCCCCGTGGACAACCACCGGCACGCGCCCCTGTTTTTGAAGGGCCACCACATCGTGCAGAGACGTATCGGAGGCCCCCAGGGTGCTGCCTCCAATCTTGACCACTATGGGTGCGTTGCTGGCGGACATGGAGCGTGGATTTGTGCTATGCGTTATATTCAGGCCCCGGAAACTGGCTGGTGTCGTTAAGTAGTATACGCGCTGTTGAAGGTAACGTAGGCCTCGCTGAGGTCGCACCCCCAAGCGGTGGCGCTACCTTTGCCTAGGTGGAGGTCAATCCGGAAAGACACATCAGGGCTCTTCATCAGCAGCACTATGGCATCTCTGAAGAACGGAATGGGCACTCCCTTCTCCATTATGCAAACATCGTTGATATATAGGGACACCCGCTCCTCCCGGACCCGGGCGCCGCTGCGACCCACAGCCGCAACGATGCGTCCCCAGTTGGGGTCGTTGCCGTGGACGGCGGTCTTGACCAGGCTGGAGCTGGCCACTGTCCTGGCGGCCATTCGCGCTTCTTTGTCGTTCCTGGCGCCCTGTATCACCACTTCGAACAGCTTGGTTGCTCCCTCTCCGTCTCTCACTATCTCCTTGGCCAGGTAGATGGATAGCTGCGTGACGGCTTCCTGGAAGAGGACGGCCTCCTCTGTTCCCTCGGTGATGGTTGGGCCGCCGGCTGCGCCGTTGGCCAGGATCAACACTGAGTCGTTGGTGCTGCTGTCCCCGTCCACGGAGATCATATTGAATGACCGGTCGGCGGCGTACTTTATGACCTGCTGCAGGAATCCGGGCTCCACCGCGGCGTCAGAGGTGAGCACGCTGAGCATCGTGGCCATGTTAGGGTGGATCATCCCCGAGCCCTTGGCTGCGCCGCCTATAGTGATGGTCCGGCCTTCGTGCTCGTAGGTGACCGCCGCCTGCTTGGGGTGCGTGTCGGTGGTCATTATGGCGCTGGCGAAGGCATCGCCGCCTGACGGCGATACTTGAATCCTGGGCAAGGCTCCGCGGATGAGAGCCATGGGAAGCTCGACACCTATCAGGCCTGTGCTGAGTACGGCCACTTCCTCGTACGCCAGGCCCAGTTGCCTGGAGGTCAGGTTAGCCACCTCCTCGGCGTCCTTCATTCCCTGTACACCTACCAGGGCGTTGGCGATGCCGCTGTTGGCCACCACCGCTCGGACGGCTCCCTTCAGGACATGCCTTTGGGTGAGGACTGTAGAGGGGGACTTGACCTGGCTGGTGGTGAAGACGCCCGCGGAGGTGCAGGGAGATGCGGAGCAGACAATGCCCAGGTCAAGCTTGTCTTCGGCATAGGTCTTCATGCCAGCGAAGGTGGCTCCGGCCTGGAACCCCTGGACGCTGGTGAGGCCGCCGTTGTTCAGGAACTTAATGTGGTTTGTCATGGTGTGATGTGAATAGCGCCTAGCAGCAAACGGGCGCAGTATAGCATAGCTAAGAGGCGAGGGAAAGTGCGAATGTTTACGGTCAATGGCAATGTTACTAGCGCTACGTTTGGCGCTTGGAATCAAGCGGAACCACATGGTGCCCAAGCCTTGACACCACCGCGAGAGAATCCCTACAATTGGACGTGCACTCAAGTTTGCTGGAGTTCCATTGGTTTCTGCGGCAGCGTGAGAGCTTCTTCTTCCCCTCCTGTTTGTTCCAGGGTCATGGTTTGCGTGTCAAGCATTTGAAGAGGAGTGCGGACGCCGTATAGCAGCCAGATGACCAAGTACATCTTCGTCACGGGCGGAGTAGTCAGTTCTATCGGCAAAGGCATCAGCGTTGCCTCCATCGGGCGTCTCCTGAAAAGCCGGGGCCTCAAAGTATCGGTACAGAAGCTAGATCCCTATCTCAACGTGGACCCTGGCACTATGTCTCCGTACCAGCATGGAGAGGTCTTTGTCACCAAAGACGGCAGTGAGACGGACCTGGACCTGGGCCACTACGAGCGTTTCATAGATATAGAACTCACCGCCTCATCCAACGTTACCGCGGGGCAGATATATAGCTCTGTGATAGCCAAGGAGCGGCGAGGCGACTTCCTCGGTGGAACCATCCAGGCGGTGCCCCACGTGACCAACGAGATCAAAGAGCACATCTTTGCTCTGGCCAAAGAAAGCCAGGCCGATGTGGTGGTGGTGGAGGTGGGTGGTACCGTGGGTGACATAGAAGGCTTGCCATTCCTGGAAGCCATACGGCAGATGCGCAACGATGTGGGAAGAGAGAACGTCTACTACATCCACCTCACGTTGCTGCCCTACATCCAGGCCACGGGGGAGTTGAAGACCAAGCCAACACAGCACAGCGTCAAGGAGCTTCGCAGTATTGGCATCCAACCCGATGCTATCCTGGCCCGTAGCGACCACCCTGTCCCCGACAGCATCAGAGATAAGATATCGCTGTTCTGCGACGTGCCCAGGCAAGCTGTGATTGCGCTGCCTACAGTGAACAATGTGTATGAGGTTCCGCTGATCCTGGAAGAGGCGGGCCTGGGTGACACTCTTCTGAAGTCCTTAGGACTGGAGTTTCGTAACCGTGACCTGGCGGATTGGCGCTCCTTGGTGGAACGCATGTCGCGTCCCAAGGAGAAGGTTTCCATAGCTGTGGTGGGCAAGTATACAGACCTCCATGACTCCTATATTTCCGTAAAAGAAGCCCTCTACCACGCGGCCCTTTTCCACGACCGTGAGGTAGAAGTCTCATGGGTCCACTCTCAGGAGGTGGAACGGAGCCGGCCGGACGACATGCTGGCCTCTGTACACGGCATTGTGGTCCCAGGCGGGTTCGGCCCACGTGGCATTGAAGGCATGATAGATACGGTTCGCTACGCCAGGGAGAACGGCATCCCGTACCTGGGACTGTGCTTGGGTATGCAACTGATGGTGGTGGAATACGCCAGGAACGTCCTGCATATGGAGGGCGCCAACTCAACGGAGTTCGACCCTGAGACGCCCTACCCAGTTATTGACCTCATGCTGGACCAGCATTCGGTGAGGAACAAGGGTGGCACAATGCGTTTGGGGTCTTACCCGTGCCACCTGGTGCCGGGAACCAGGGCTGCTAAGGCATACGGCGAACCCTTGGTATTGGAACGGCACCGCCACCGTTACGAGTTTAACAACAAGTACCTTCAGGCGCTGTCGGACGCTGGACTCAAGGCCAGCGGGACATGGCTTGAGGCTTCTCTGGTGGAGATCAGCGAGGTGGAAGACCACCCGTTCATGCTGGGTTCCCAATTCCATCCGGAGTTCAGGTCCAGACCGGACAGGCCACATCCCCTGTTCAAGCAGTTCATAGAGGCAGCTACGCACGTGATCCGCGAAGGCGGGCAGCACCCGCTGCCTCTGGACAGCAGCCAGTAGACGATGTGACAATGGTGTGCTAAACTGAAAGGGCCTCGAATGGAACTCTTCCTAGATACCGCCAACTTGGACGAAATCCGCCAGGCCGTCCGCATGGGAGTCATCAGCGGGGTGACAACCAACCCCAGTCTCGCAGCGAAAGAGGGCGTGGGCGAGCTGCATTACTACCGCCAGTTGGTACAGGAAATCGCACAGATAGTCGATGGCCCCATATCGGCGGAGGTCATCGCCACCACCTACGAAGAGGTAATCACCGAGGCCAGGGAGATCGCAACCTGGGCCCCCAACGTCGTGGTCAAGATACCAAGCACTGTGACTGGATTCGAGTCCATAGCCACTCTATCTAAAGAGGGTATCAAGGTCAACCAGACCCTGTGTTTCTCCGTCAACCAGGCGTTGCTGGGAGCGAGGGCTGGCGCCACATTTGTTAGCCCATTCGTTGGCCGCTTGGACGATGAAGGGCACGACGGAATGCAGTTGGTGGCAGACATGGTGGACATATTTAAGCGATATGACATCCATACCAAGGTGCTGGCCGCCAGCATCCGTCACCCATTGCATTGCGTGACGGCGGCCAAAGTGGGTGCACACATAGCCACGGTTCCCTTTAAGGTCCTGATGCAGATGGCGCATCACCCCTTGACGGATGTGGGAGTAAAGCGTTTTGAGGAAGATTGGAAGAGGGCGGTAAGAGTCTAGCGGGCTGCGGAGCAGTATCTTCTCTACCATCGGCCACGCGCGGATATCTTCGTTTTCCCCCAACGCCAGGGAGTGTACCTCGATTCTAGGTTCAGGCCAGAGATAGGCTGGTTGAACCCCATAACCAAACCTATAGGAAGGTGAGCAGTAGGTTGACTACATCACAGCAAACGTATCTAACCGAGCTAGAAGATAAGACCAAGGAAGAGCTAATTGACCTGGTCCAACAAATGGGCCTGGAAAACGGGACTCCCGTGGCCTCATTGCCCAGAGAGGAGCTGATCAAGAAGCTCCTTCAGTCCCACGCTGAGCAGAAGGGTATGCTGTTGGCCAGTGGCATCCTGGAGATCATGAACGATGGCTATGGCTTCCTCAGACAGAACGGGATGCTCAAGCCGGCCCAGAAGGACGTGTACGTCTCCCAGTCTCAGATCCGCAGGTTCGGGCTGCGTACCGGCGACCTGGTCACTGGCCAGGTGCGGCCACCCAAGGAGGCGGAGCGCTACTACGGCCTGGTGCGCGTAGAAGCTGTCAACTCCACGGACCCGGAGGTGGCCCGCAACAGGCCCCACTTCGAGAACCTGACCCCTGTGTTCCCTGACCGGCAGATCCACCTGGAAACGGTCGCCTCCAACCTCTCTACAAGGCTCATAGACCTGATAGCCCCCATTGGCCGTGGGCAGCGGGGCCTCATCGTCTCCCCGCCCAAGGCAGGCAAGACCACCCTGCTTAAAGAGATCGCCAACGGCATAACCACCAACTACGGCGACATACACCTTATCGTCGCCCTCATCGGCGAACGGCCGGAAGAGGTCACCGATGTAAAACGGTCCGTTGCCGGAGAGGTGTTCAGCTCTAACTTCGATGAGCCGGTGGAAGACCATTGCCGTGTGGCCGAGCTGGCGCTGGAGCGCGCCAAGCGTCTCGTGGAAGGCGGCAAGGACGTCGCTATCCTGCTGGACAGCATCACCCGCATGACGCGTGCCTACAACCTCGCGGTGCCCACCAGCGGACGCACGCTCTCCGGCGGCATAGACCCCGTGGCCCTGTACCCGCCCAAGAAGTTCTTCGGCGCCGCCAGGAACACAGAAGGCGGCGGGAGCCTCACTATCATAGCTGCGTGTCTCGTCGACACAGGCAGCCGCCTGGACGAGGTCATCTACGAAGAGTTCAAGGGAACGGGCAACTGGGAGGTGCACCTGGATCGCAAGCTGTCCGAGCGCAGAGTTTTCCCTGCCATAGACATTCCGCGTAGCGGCACCCGCCGGGAAGAGTTGCTTCTGGATGCCACCACCCTCAAGCAGGTGTACGTCCTACGCCGTATCGTGTCCATGATCAGCGGGGACGGTGCCCAGTACCCGGAGGCTACCGAGAAGGTGCTGGAGCGGCTTGCCAAGACCAAGAACAACGCCGAGTTCCTGGCCACCCTCGCCAAGGATATCTAGAGCGGCCTGACAAAGGTAGATTCTGGAGCCTTGAGCCTTCCTGGAGTTTTCCGCGGGTTTCCTTTGGCATCTCTGGTTGCTTTTGGGTGGTGGGGCGTAGTCGTACGCAGGGAGCCTGTCCTCGAGTCCCGATGCAATCGGGACGAAGGAGGGCGGATAGGGTGGGAAAAACCTCATTGGGGTGGGGTGCTTCTGCAAAGCTTGCGTTGATCGCCGCTGAGAAGCAAATAGAACCTGCGGACTCTCTCAGTTGCGTCTCCCTGCACGGCGTGGTAAGCTGCCCCTCCTGAGTCTTTGCAAGGAGTACCCGTGCCTATCTACGACTTTCACACCCACACCTTCCTGAGCGATGGCGTCCTGTCGCCCATCGAACTCATCCGGCGCGCCTATGACAGGGGCTACAAGGCTATTGCCATCACCGACCACGTGGGGTTTGCGACACAGGACAGGGTGGTGCCGGTCCTGGTGGAGGAGTGCGCCAAGGCTATGGCCCACTGGGACATAATAGCCATACCAGGAGTGGAGATCACGCACGTGCCCGTAGGGGCTATTCCAGAGGCGGCGGAGAGGGCGAAGTCACTGGGCGCCAGGCTGGTAGTGGTGCATGGAGAAACTATCGTGGAGCCTGTGGAGCCAGGCACCAACATTGCAGCCCTGGGCTGCCGCCACGTGGACGTCTTGGCGCACCCGGGGCTATTGACGGAAGAGGAGGCGCAAACCGCCAGTCGCCAGGGCGTTTTCCTGGAGCTATCGACTCGCCGCGGGCACAGCCTTACCAATGGCCTTGTAGCTAAACAAGGCTTACACGCCGGTGCGGACCTTGTGCTGGATTCCGACGCGCACGAGCCTGAAGACCTGCTCACCCTTGAGCTGGCCCGAAAGACGGCCTTGGGAGCCGGACTAGAAGAGAAAGACCTTCAGCACCTACTAGAGACGAGTCCTAAGAAGCTACTGCGAAAGCTGGGCTACCTCTAGTAGTCTGGCTCCCTGTATGCCGCTCTGCCGGCCTGAGGGTCGCGCTTGGCCTGCAGGAACCGGTTCGGTCTAGCTCCGCCCGATGCGGAAGACCTTTGTCCCGCAAACTGGGCAGCTACCCTGGGTAGCAGGACGCCCGTTCTTGAGGGTGATTCTCTGCGGGTTGCGAACCTGTCGCTTGGCCCGGCACTTGAAACAATATGCCTCTGCCATGAGTGAAACCTCCCTCGCTAGATTCAGACAGACGATAACTCGTATCTGGCCAAATGTCAATACTTTGCGGAAGCTGTTCATGCTTGTTCCGCTGGCGTCACCCTTGCGGCAAGGCTGTTTCTGCCATGCCCCAGCTTCACAGCCAGAGTTATTCTGGCTTGTAGGGTGATGGAGCAGTCAGATCAAACACCTTGAAAGGCTGCCACATTCTCTCTGTACGGTGGAACCGGAGCAGGGCTACGAAACGCCCGTCTGTGCCATACGCTCTACGCATTTCCATGTGCTCGGCGTAGTGGGTGCGCGGACTCAGGGACACAGGTTGCCCGTTGCGGACGGTGCGTTCCTCCACAGGGTTGAGGGTCACGGATGCCGCATGGAGCACCGCATAGTCAGGAGGAAAAAACAGCCTGGGCCAGGAATCGTCTTGCAGGGCCTTCAACAGGTGCTCGAGAGTGACGGCTTGGTCTACGTGAAATGGGCCGGCGCGCATACGTCTCAGTTCGGTCAGATGGGCTCCGCAGCCTAGTATCTCGCCCAGGTCGTAGGCCAGGGAACGGATGTATACGCCGCGACCGCACTGAATGGACAGGGTGACCAGAGGAGGCGCCCACAGCACTATCAAAAGCTGTTTGATCTCGACCGTACGTGGCGCGCGCGCCACCTCCACTCCGGCACGCGCCAACTCGTGCAGCCGGCGGCCGCCGACCTTCAGCGCGCTATACATGGGTGGCGTCTGCTGAATGGTGCCTCGCAAGGAGTCCAGGGCGGCATGGACGGCCTCCAGCGTCACCCCTGATGCATCTCGTTCCTGCACCACCTGTCCCGCCTTGTCATAGGTATCGGTAGTGATACCCAGGCATACGGTGGCCCGGTATTCCTTGTCTCCGTCCACCAGGAACTGCATCACTCGGGTGGCCTGGCCCAGACAAATGGGAAGGACCCCGGTGGCCAGGGGATCCAGCGTGCCCGCGTGCCCCACATGGCGCTGCGAGCACAGCCGCTTCACCTGGCGCACCGCCTCCATGGAGGTCATGCCCAGGGGCTTGTCGACGTTGAAGATACCGTCCACGGGAGCAGTCATTGCGAAGTTTCTGAGGGTGAGTCAAGCTCATTCAGTATACGCAGAGTCTTGTCCCCGGCCTCTATGGACTCATCCAGACGAAAGGATAGCTCTGGGATGTACCTGAGGGTTAATCTGGGCTTTAACTCCCTATGCAGGAAACCGCCAGCCGCGCTGATCACTTTGAGCGCCGACTGTTTTTCTTCCTGGCTACCCATGACACTGATGAATACATTCGCATGGCGCAGGTCCTGCGAGACACTCACGCGGGTGATGCTGACCAGCATGGGAAGGCGCGGGTCGTGCATCTGGTTAGCAAACAGCCAACTCAACTCCTCGCGCAGGAGTTCACCAAGACGGTCGGTTCGTCTGCTCATGAAAGGGGTCTTTCCCAGAAAATCGGCTTGCCAGGACTTGGCCTATGCGAGTGACCACACTGCTCACCCTGGCTGTGAGCGCCGGACATTCCCGGCGTAGACTGGACTGAGGGGAATTTCCACCTGGTGGAGAGTATTACTTACCCTTTTCCTGCCGGTGGACCTCTATGATGTCGTTCTCCTGAAAGTCGCTGAACTCCGTCAAGCGGATGCCACACTCCATCCCAGCCGCCACCTCTCTCACATCGTCTTTGAAGTGCCGTAGGCTGGCAATGGGGCCGTCGTGGATCACATTTCCGCCCCGTAGGACCCTGGCAAAGGCGTTCCTCATGATGCGGCCGTCCGTAACATATGATCCGGCGATCTTGGCCTTGTTGCTCAGGGCGAAGACCTCCCGCACCGTGGCATGGCCCTCCACCACATCTCGCACAACGGGTTCTACCAGACCTTCCAGGGCGTTCTTAACGTCCTCAAGCAGGCTGTAGATTATGGTATAGAGACGGACCTCCACTCCTTCCGATTCCGCTACACGTCGGGCTCCGGTCTCTATGGAAGTGTTGAATCCAAGGATGATGGCCTGGGAAGCCACGGCCAGGAAGATATCGGCTTCAGAAATGGAGCCGCTGGCGGCATGGATCAGGTGTACCTGTGCTTTCTCAGTGCTCAGTTTGCTCAGAGCGTCTCGTACGGCCTCAACGCTTCCCTGTACGTCTGCCTTGAGGATCAGGTTAAGCTCTTTTGCTTCTCCAGAACGGATCCGGCTGAACATCTCCTCCAGGCTAACCTGCCGGCTTGGTCTGGCTGCTTGATGCTCTTCCTGGAGGGAGCGGGCCAATTGCTCGCTCTCCGCGACCACAAAGGTGTCTCCGGCTTGCGGGAGCTCGCTCAGGCCCATGACCTCTGCGGGCATGGCGGGCGTAGCCTTCTTTATACGCTGTCCTGTGTCGTTGATAAGGGCTTTGACTTTGCCCCGGATACTGCCTACCACCACCGAGTCGCCGACCTTCAGAGTCCCGGACTTCACCAGCACAGAGGCCACGTGGCCACGGCTCTTGTCCAGCCTGGCCTCTACTACCACTCCTCTGGCCGGGCGGTCTGGGTTGGCCTTCAGGTCCGCCACCTCCGCCACCACCAGGATGTTCTCCAGCAGGTCCTCTATCCCCAGACCTGTCTTGGCGGATACGGGCACCGCTATCACATCTCCTCCCCACTCCTCAATCAGGAGGCCGTGCTCCGAAAGCTGGCGCTTCACGCGATCCGGGTCGGCGTCGGGCTTATCCATCTTGTTAATGGCCACCACGATTGGGACATGCGCCGCCTTGGCGTGGTTGATGGCTTCCACCGTCTGAGGCATTATGCCGTCGTCGGCGGCAACCACCAGGATGGCAATGTCTGTTGCTTCAGCACCTCGGGCCCGCATGGCGGTGAACGCCTCGTGCCCTGGGGTATCCAGAAAGGTGATGGGTAGGCTGCGGTAGCTTACCTGGTACGCACCAATGTGCTGGGTGATGCCCCCAGCCTCTTTCTCAGCTACCTTGGTCTTGCGAATGGCGTCCAGCAGCGTGGTCTTGCCATGGTCCACATGGCCCAGGATGGTCACTACTGGCGGCCTGGGGCGTAGAAGAGAAGCGTCCTCTGTCTCTGCCTCCATGCCTTTGGAGCCATGAGTTGGCTCCTCCTGGGAAGCAACACGGTAGCCGAACGACGCTGCTACTGCTGCTGCCGTGTCCCGGTCTATGGCCTGGTTGATGTTGGCCATGATGCCAGCCCGCATAAGCTGCTTCATCACGTCTATGGCACTGACGTTCATGAGTTGGGCCAGGCTGGCCACAGTGATAGCTGCGGGAACCTTCAGTTCTCGCGGCGCCACAGCCGTGCGATGCGCTGCATCGCCTGGCCCGTGGCTGGCGGGTCTTGGCCCTCTAGATGTGGAAGGTGCTCTTTCCATAACATACACTTCGCATTTGGAGATCAGTCCTTGGGTGCCAGGGCACCAGCCGCGGCATTAAGGAGGCGCTCACGGTCCTCGGCAGAAATGCGGACCTTTAGGGCATGCTCCAGCCTATTCTTTTTTAGCCCTTGTTCCCAGCAGGCGGAGGAGTTGCATAGGTACGCACCCCTACCTGCCAGCTTGCCGTCTCGATCTAATGCCACTTGCCCTTGCGGCGTTCGTACTATGTGTACCAGTTCCCCTTTGGGGCGCTGTGTCCCACAGGAGACGCACCGCCGCAGCGGGACGTGTCGCTGCTTAGCCATCCCACCGTCGCTTCTGCGAAGCTTGCGCTCATTCCTCGGGTGGAGGATCGGCGCCCTCACTTCGCTTGCGCCGCTCGGCGGCTCGCTTGGCCTTTCCTGTTTCTTCGCCGTCTCGTCTCCCCCTCTTGCCCCGTCGCCGGTTATCTTCCCCTCGGGAGAGCATTATGTCCTCGGCGAACCTGATCTGAGAGCCGCCGGTAGGCACAAGGATCGGCACCTTCCAAACGTCTTCCGTGATAGGAATGGCCTCTTCCTGCTGCTCCTGCTCCGCCGGCTCTTCCGCAACCTCTTCTACGGTGGGCGTCGCCAGTTCTTCTGCGGGAACTGCGGTTGGCGCAGGCGGCGCCTTTCCTTCTGTTACTTCGGGAACTGGGCTGCTGACCGCGGCCTCTACCTTTGCCGCCTCTGCGGCGGACGGGACCGCTTTTTCAGCAGCTACAGGCTCCTTTGTTGTCGGAAGCGGCCCAGCGGCCTCTGCCACCTGTGCACGCTCTTCCTTTACAGGCGCCGGCCTGCCGCGCCTTACCACCTCTGCCTCTGCAGAGCTCAAGATATCTATCTTAAATCCGGTAAGCTTGGCAGCCAGGCGTGCGTTTTGCCCGTCCCTGCCAATGGCCAGAGAGAGCATTTTCTCTTGCACCACCACCGTGGCTGTTTTCCCCGCGTCATCCAACTCTACGTGCATGACTTGGGCCGGGTTCAGAGAGTTGGCTATGAACGCGGCGAAGTCTTTGTTCCACTGCACTACATCTATCTTCTCGCTCTGAAGCTCGTTGACGATGTTCTGGATGCGAATGCCGCGCAATCCTACACAGGACCCTACTGCGTCCACACCCTCTTGTTTGGCCCATACCGCCACCTTGCTTCGAGAGCCTGCCTCCCGTGCAATGGCCTTGATCTCGACGATGCCGTTGTATATCTCGGGCACCTCGATCTCGAAGAGGCGGCGCAACAGGTTCCGGTGGGAGCGTGACACTATGACCTGCGGGCCCTTGGCTGTCCTTCCCACCTCTACGATGTACACCTTCATCTTCTGCCCGGGGCGGTACCGCTCCGTGGATACTTGCTCCCTTTCGGGCAGGAGCGCCTCGGCCTTGCCCAGGTCCACAATGATGTCCCGGCCTTCGACACGGTGTACGGTTGCAGCCACCACCTCGTCGGCGCGGCCTGCATACTCCTCGAAGACCAGCTCCCGCTCCGCCTCCCGCAATCGCTGCATGACCACCTGTTTGGCGGTCTGGGCGGCAATACGCCCTCCCATCTGGAGGGTGGACTCTATCTCGACGGTGTCACCTACGGCGACGCCGCTCTTGAATTTCTTGGCCTGCGCTGGCGTGAATTCCTTTTTCGGGTCCTCTACTGCCTCCACTACCTTCATCAACACGAACACACGGACGTCTCCCGTGGCTGGGTTAAGGCGGACAGCTATATTCTGACCTGCTGTCACGCTGTCCTTTTTATAGGCAGATGCCAGCGCCGCCTCAATCGCCGACAGGACGGTTTCCCTTGGTAAGTCTCTCTCTGCGGCAAGCTGCGTTAGGGCGATCAAGAAATCGCTTTTCATAGCTTGCGTCCTCCTTCGTTACCCTTCTCCCACTCCCACCAATCGAACAAAAAAGTGGGATCAAACCCACTTTTTCCCTCGAAGCACCCCCCTCAATTACCGGAGAGCAACATATTCAAAACCGTATCAAGTATAGCACCATTTGCGCTGATTGGACAACTTGCGCATTCGCCGGTGGACGAGTCGTCCCTCGCCCCTTTTTCTATGAGTCTGCTGCCGGTGATGCAGGGAGCCTTCAGCCCGTAGTAAGATACTTGCATGTCCTTGGACACACAGAAGCAGCTTCCCGTAGTCGTCGGCATATCGGGCGCCAGCGGGGTTGCCATGGCAAAACGCGCCATAGACCGTCTGCTGGCCACGGATATCCCAGTTGTCACCATCTGCTCCGCACCAGCGCGCCAGGTCTGGCAGGAGGAGATGGCGGAGCCGTTCCACGATGTGCTGGCGGCCTGGCAGGAGCATCCCCTGTTCACCTACTACCCCATTGGCGACCTCAAAGCCCCTCTGGCCAGCGGCACTTTCCCCAGCCGGGGTATGATTGTTGTGCCGTGCTCTATGGCCACCGTGGCCGCCATTGCCCACGGCTTCATCACCAATCTGCTGCAGCGCGCCGCTGAGGTGTGCATGAAAGAGGGACGAAAGCTGGTGCTGGTGCCCAGGGAGACCCCGCTATCGGCGATCCACTTGGAGAACATGACGGCGCTGGCCCGGCTGGGCGTGACCATCCTGCCTCCAGAGCCGGCCTACTACCTGTTCCCCAAGACTGTTGACGACATTACGGACTTCATGGTTGAGCGTGCGCTGGTGGCTCTGGGCGTCTTGCCCGCCATGAGCGACCGCTTCACCTACCAGCCGCGCAGCGAATGAGGGCTACGTTTTCCCGTTCATCTGCCGCGCTGGACTCCCGTATAGGGTACGACGTTGGCTGACCTGAAAGGCGAGGCCAGGGCGCGCTACGTCGCCTCGTTGTTTGCCCGTATCGCCCGCAGATACGACTTCATGAACACGGTGATGAGCGGAGGCGCGCACCACCGCTGGCGCACCAAAGCATCCAGGCTGGCCATCCAGGGCCTCACAGGCGACGCCCTGGACGTAGCCACCGGCACCGGCGACTTCGCCATATCCTTGTCCAAACAGTCAGGCGTACAGCAGGTGGTTGGCCTGGATTTCGTTCCAGAGATGCTGTACCTGGCCCAGGAGAAGCTGCGACGCCGCCATATACAAGCCGATATAGTCTTCCTCCAGGGCGATGCTGTACGCCTGCCCTTTCACGATGACTCCTTTGCCTGTGCCACTTGCGGCTTCGGCCTGCGGAACGTGGTGGACGTCCCCGGAGCGCTGGCGGAGATGGCCAGGGTCATACGGCCAAGTGGAAGGGTGGTCATCCTGGAGATCGTGACGTCCGACAAAATGAACCCACTGACAAAGCTGGCCAGGTTCTATTTCCATCGCGCCGTCCCGCTCCTGGGCCGTTTCCTGGCTGGCGACTGGGATGCCTACAAGTATCTGCCTCGCTCCGTGGACGTCTTCCCCTCCACCGGAGAGTTGGTTCGCATCATGGAAGGCGTGGGCCTGCAAAACGTCCAGCACCGCACCATGGGCCTGGGCCTGGTGTCCATCCACGTGGGTGAGAAGGCCTAGCGCAAACCTTCTACCGTTCGTGCTGAGCCTGTCGAACCGCGGAGAGCGAAGACGTTTGCCCTGAGCACATCTCATACGGGCTAGGCATTCTCGCCCGTATCCCTATCGATCCAAAGGTAGGTAGTGGTTCAGTTTGAATCCTTGAGGAGCGAAACTATCTCTTCGATTCCCCATACATGGTCAGTTAGGCCAGCGGCCATCGCTGGCGTGGTGGCATAGGGCTTGCTGAGCGTCTTGTGGGGCCTAGCGAAGTTGTAGTACATGAAGTGAAGCGATATGGCGTGCATGTGGTTCTCTAGCTTCTTTGAGAAGCCGTTGGTCAATCTAATGAAGCGCCGCATAGACATGCGCATTGTAAGGTTCTGGCGCTCTACATAGCTGGTAGAGATATGGGCCTTGTCGGGATTGCCAGTGATAACCGTTTTCTCGGCTCCGATGCAGTCAGCGGGGCTGTAACGGCGTCGGGCCTCACGCTCTGGCGCTACAGGCCCGTACAACTTCACCAGCATGGCATAGTCCACGTCGGCTCCGAAAGCGCCTTCTACTGCTTCCAGGTAAGGTTTGTGGCCGTCTGTGGTAAGTTGGACTCGGTTAGCCAGTCGTGAGCGTAGGTTGGCTATGAACTCCTCTGCATCTTCCGCTGTCCGTCCACCAACATGCCAGCAAGGGACTAACTTGGTGTCTGCATCTATGGCTGTCCATGTCCAGACATCGCCATACCCGAACTCGCCTTTGTGCTCGGTTGGTACGTTCTTCTCTTTGGCATAGCAGAACTCCCATATCTCGTCGCACTGTAGGCGCTTGGATGTGAGTCCACGGAGCGTTTCATCCTGGAAGTCCAAGCAGGCGGAGCCAAGGTCAGCTAGGAGCTTCAGTACTGTGTTCTTGGCAACACCCGTCATGCGAACGATGCCATTGATGCTGTTGCCTTCTACCAGGGCCTTCACAACCTGGATTCTGCGCTCTCTTGTTAACCTATTCATAATGAACTTAGTATACGCTAGCGCTCACGCATTGTCAAGACATACAGACATATTTTCCAACCAAAAAGCCACTTTTGAAGTATTGACACAGCGCTACAGCCGTGGTCATAATATGACCATGAAAATACCACACATACCTCCACCAGAGCAAGTCCTGAGGGAACTAGAAGCCTTGACAGCCGTGTTGTATGAACTCTTCCCACGAGCTGCCTTGCAAGCCATTCCCTACTTCAAGGCAAGGGATTTAGAAATCAACCGAGCCTTAGTGACTTGCATGATTAGGTATGAGGTCAAGATTCGGTTGCTGAATGCAGGTCTTGATGTTATTGAGGAGCCTAGTGACAACTTGGTGGATTTTGACCTCTCGGTAGAGCAGTTAGCCAATAATGGACTGGCTGGCAGCTTCGCTGGCTATAGTTTCAAGATTTTGAAGGCTGACGACGGCAGATTACCTGTTCCTGGCCACTCTCGCCGGAAGCAGGATTTCTATGCCCAGCAGTTACCATTGCTTGAGCTTGCAGCCGAAGCATCCTTTCGCCCGAACGTGGTGATTCTTTGGGGGTTTGACCCTGCCTATGCGATAGTCCAATTGCGGTTGGCCGTACCCAAAGCGGGTGCTTTCTCCAGAGCGTCTGTCCAAGAGCATTACAATGTTTCGATAATGCATCCAGCCACTCGAATTGTTGCCGAGAGGGAGAGATACGAAACAGAGCCAATAGTCGAGCCGGACATCACAATCAAGGCAGAGGAACCAGCTAAAGACAATAGCCAAGAGACAGACAGGCCACAATGATTTACGGCGAGCGTATCAAACAGGCGCGAGAGTTATCTGGTCTCACCCAAAGAGAACTTGCTGAACAGGTTGGGGTACACCAATCAACAATCGCTTATATCGAGATTGGCCGTTTGCTCCCATCTGGGGAAACTCTCGAATCTATAGCTAAGAACACACAGGTCTTGCCTTCATTCTTTAGCCAGGCACCGATTGAAGATTTCGCAATGGGTTCCCTGGCGTATCGTGCCCGAAAAGGCTTGAGAGCGATAGAGCGAGACGAAGCGTATCAGTTTGCAAAGCTGTGTGTGGAACAAGCCCGCCACATGGCTGCAAAACTGAACTTACCTCCACTTGTTGTCCCGCCGCCCGCTAATGACCCAATAGAGGCTGCTCGATTAGCCCGTTTGTCACTGGAAGTAGACTCAGAAAAACCCATACCGAACCTTATAAACGTTTTGGAACGAAAGGGTTTCCTCTTGATAGCGCTGCCATTTGAACTACAAGGATTCGATGCGTTTTGTACTTGGGCAGTAATTGACCAAGAACGGCCCATCATTGCGATATCCTCTGGGAAACCGGGCGATAGGCAGCGATTCAGTGTTGCTCATGAATTGGCCCATCTTGTCTTACACAAAGGAATACCCGCAGGACTCACAATCTTAGAAAGGGAAGCCGATCAATTCGCCGCAGAGTTCTTGCTTCCAGGGAATCCCATGCGGCAAATCATGTCGCCCAACTTCAACCTTACTGCTGCTGCTCGGCTCAAACTTCGGTGGGGAGTTTCTATGCAGGCACTCGTGAGACGTGCTCACGACCTCCGGATTATTACGGACCGCCATTACCGCTACCTGTTTGAGCAAATAAGCCGCAGGGGTTGGAAGATGAGGGAACCGACCAATCTTGATATCCCCGTGGAAAAGCCGCGCACATTCCGAAAAATGGTAGAAATGAATTACGGACTACTTTATGAACTTGAAAAGCTAGCCAGTGCCATGCATGTGACTCCCATCCGTGCCGATAACTTGCTCAGTGAATATGCGGTTGGGATGGGCCGTCCAGCGCTAGAGGGTACTGAGGAATACATCTATTCCCAAGGCAACCAGGGCCGCAACTAACTCTTTGCTTGCCACCTTGCCCGTGCTGCCTTCCGTGCACTCTCACTCCGTTGCTCTGGCGTGAGCTTCGCGGCCCGTGCTGGGCCACCCTTCTTGCCACCTAGCCGTCCCAGGGCAACGGCGGCATCGTGGCGCTCCTCTGGCGTAGGCTCAGGGGCCTTCTTAGCCTCTTCTTGCGGTTCCTCTTGCTCTTCGCCGGTGGCCAGAGCTACAGTGGACGCGGCTCTAACGTTAAGGTCACGTGGGCGCTTCGGTGTCTTGTTGGTGCGTGAGCGGTCTGCCATACTCCAAGGCTATCAACTAACCGCCAGCCTTGTCAAATCCAAACTGAACCACTACCCAAAGGTATGGGCGGTGTACCCTCGTTTCAACAAGATGGTACACTGGGAGGTGTAATACTCAATCTTGCGTACTACCTGCGTAGGCAGACGCCGACAACGCTTGTTGGCGCAGGTGGTTACGACTGTGCTCGTGGCAACGCGCTGATCGGGGAGGAAGCTGGTTATGGTTCGCCGTGTCTCGGTTCTTTTCTTGCTCCTATCCTTGTCTTTGGTTCTTGCCTTGCCAGTAGCGGCGTCCGGCCCTGGTGACCTGGACACCACCTTTGACACCGATGGCAAGGTAACCACCGACTTCGGCGGAGGCGGCGATGTCGGTTATGCGCTGGCCATCCAGAGCGACGGAAAGATCGTAGTTGCAGGCTACTCCAACGCGGGCGGCACCCAGCAGGACTTTGCCTTGGCCCGGTACAACGCCAACGGCAGCCTGGACACCGCCACACCATTTGGCGTCGGTGGCAAGGTGACCACCGACTTCCCAGGAGGCAACGATTTCGGCCAGTCGGTGGCCATCCAGAGCGATGGCAAGATTGTGGTGGCAGGCTTCTCCAACGCCAACGGCAACCAGGACTTCGCCCTGGCCCGGTACAACACCAACGGTGGCCTGGACACCTCCTTTGGCACGGCGGGCACGGGCAGGGTGCTCACCGGCTTCGGAGGAGGCAGCAGCGATTTCGGCCAGTCGGTGGCCATCCAGAGCGACGGTAAGATAGTGGTGGCAGGCTTCTCCAACGCCAACGGCGGCAACGACTTTGCCCTAGCCCGTTACCACGGCCTTAGCACCACGGGCGCTCCCGGCACCCTGGACACCACCTTTGGCACAGGAGGCATGGTAACCACCGACTTCGGAGGCAACGATCACGGCAACTCCGTGGCCATTCAGAGCGACGGCAAAATCGTGGTGGCAGGGGCCGCCGACATAGGCGGCACTTACGACTTCGCCCTGGCCCGTTACAACACCGACGGCAGTCTGGACACCACTACACCCTTTGGCACAGCGGGCACGGGCATGGTGACCACCGACTTCGGAGCCGGCGATGGCGGCTGGTCGGGGGCCATCCAGAGCGACGGCAAAATCGTGGTGGCAGGGGGTTCCGGCTCCGGCGGCGCGGGCAGCTTTGCCCTGGCTCGCTACCATGGCCTCAGCACCACGGGCACCCCAGGAACCCTGGACACCTCCTTTGGCACCCTTGGCAAGGTGACCACCGGCTTCAGCGGCGGTTACGGCAACTCCGTAGCCATTCAGAGCGACGGCAAGATTGTGGTGGTAGGGAGTGTCGTGGCTGGCTTCGGCGACTTCACCGTGGCGCGGTACAACGCCAACGGAACCCTGGACACCTCTTTTGACGTTGACGGTAAGGTAACCACCGACTTCGGCGGGCCCACCGATAACAGCACCAGCGTGGCCATTCAGAGCGATGGCAAGATCGTGGTGTCTGGGTTGGCCGACATGGGCATGGGTGGCCCCTACGACTTCGCCGTGGCGCGCTACTGGCCCGCCGCCGAACCTGAGCCCACGCCTACGGCTACGCCCGTTCCACCCACGCCGACCGCTACACCCGTGCCGCCCACTCCCACACCCACCCTTGTCCCGGGTGTTGGCTGGCCCGGGCTTCTGGCGCTGGCCATTGGCCTGGCGGTCCTGGGCTTCATCGCTGCCAGGCGCACCGCCCGCATGAACAAGCCAAGCTAAGGACACAGGTTCCACCCAGCGTCGTAGGGGCAGGTTTCAAACCTGCCCCTTGATTGTTCGTCGTTGCTTTTTTCCGTTCGTGGTGAGCTTGTCAGAACCACGGTCTTCAACAACATCTGCCAAGCAGCGTTGCCATCTTCTTCTTTCCCGTACCATCGCCCGCAGCCTATCATGTTCCCATGAACGCTATCGCCATCATTTCCGGTATACCTATATGCTGTTACGCCCTATGCCCGTTACGAGAATCGGATTCGTTTCTCCAGAAAAAACTTCTCCGCCCCAAATAGCTTCAAACATTCGACATAACGTCTGAAACGACTAAGCTCTCCTGTCGTCGGCCTAGGCTTACCCCTCTCCCTCGCCTTTAGGATCCTTGTCTCAAAACCGAAGGAAAGTGCAGAGAACCGTGGTTCTCTGCCGGGGTTTGGGGTGTCCCCAAATATAAAACGTTTGGGGCGGGCTGGGTGGGAAAGAACTCGCAAGCCTTTTGTAGGACTTTTGGAACAAGCCTGCCTTTAGGAGAGAGCTTGTCCTCGAGCGAAGCGAAGGAGAAATACAGAGGGAGAGGTAAAGCCCTTTCCCTTTGCCCGCCCTTCGAATCCCTTCTCCAGGCTGGTATACTTATAAATTCCATATCTCGCCAGCCAGGAGGAAACCAATGCCGATTATCCGGCGTGGACAGTTGCCCGCGGATGTAGACGGTGGCGTTCGGCGACAGTTCATCGCCACTGCTGCTGTGGGTACAGCCTCGCTCACAGTGATGGAAGTCACCATGGCTCCCGGAGCCAGCCTTCCATTGCACATTCATCCAGGCCATGAGGAGTGCATAATCATCCAGCAAGGGACTTTTTCGTGGGTGCTTGGCGACCAGAAAGGCACCGTGGGCGCAGGCAATACCATCATCGCTCCCAGCGGCGTCAAGCATTCCCTGGCCAACGTTGGCAGCAGGCCCGCCAAACTGCTGGCCATCTTCCCCACCACCAACGTGAAGCGGGAAGCAGTCAGCTCTTAGCTTCAAGATTCTTACTAGGAGGACGGCCATTCAGTACAAACGTCTCGGCAACTCTGGACTTGATGTCTCTGTAGTGGGACTCGGGACCAATAACTTCGGTGCGCGTATGGATGCCCAGCAGTCGGAAAGGGTCGTGCGGCAAGCGGTGGAGTCGGGCATCACCCTCATAGAGTCGTCAAACAGCTACGGCAACGGCCTGTCGGAGGAGTACATAGGGAAAGCCATCCAGGGCATTCGCGACAAGTTGATAGTGGCCACCAAGGTTTCCAGCGCCATCGGTACGGGACCCAACCAACGGGGCACTTCACGCAAGCATATCCTGACCGAGCTGGACAAGGCGCTGAAGCGCTTCGGCACCGACTATATAGACCTGTACCAGATCCATCGCCCAGACACCCGCACGCCCGTCGAGGAGATGATGCGTACCCTGGACGACCTGGTGCATCAAGGAAAGGTGCGCTACATCGGCTGCTCCAACTTCCCCGCCTGGCAGGTGGCCGAAGCCATATTCACCTCAAAGATGTTGAACCTGGAGTCTTTCATCAGCGTTCAGCCGGAATACAGCATGCTTAACCGCGATGCGGAGAAGGAGTTGATCCCCTTCTGCCGCAAGTACGGCTTGGGAGTCCTGCCCTACTATCCCCTGGCCAGCGGGTTCCTGACCGGCAAATATCGCCGTGGCGAGCCTCTCCCTGCGGGGACCAGGCTGGCGGGGCGGCCCGCGGCCCAGAACGAGCAGGTGCTGAGCGATAAGAACTTCGACCTGCTGGAGCGGCTGGAGTCCTACGCCGCGCAGCGTGGCCACACCATGGTGGAACTGGCCATAGCCTGGCTCCTGGCTACTCCTGCGATGGGAAGCGTAATAGCCGGCGCCACCAAGCCTGAGCAGGTTGTGGCCAACGCCAAAGCTGCGGACTGGCAGATGACTCCAGAGGAGAAGCAGGAAGTGGACCGAATCCTGGCCGGAGAAGTTCACCCCCGCGACTGACGTCAGCCTCTGCGAGACTGCCTTTCTCCATGCTCGGCGTGAATGGATATTTCATCCGTTCGCCCTGAGCTTGTCGAAGGGCGAGCCTCCGTTCGTGGTGAGCCGAAGCCCTCGAGCGAAGCGAAGGGTCAGTCGAAGGGAGTGAGCGGACTTCAGGATCGAACTACAAGGTCTTGAGTGGTAACCGGTATTGCTTTATTCAGCGGATGTGGCTTAGCCGAGCATTGCCCCCGCCACTCTGGGCGATATCCTCTTTCCCTAGCCGCGCGATTGGCAAGGAAGGCGTCCTCTACCCTGCCTGCACTACTCCATCTCCACCTAGCATCGGCAGCAACGGCGTTATGGGGTTTCCTACAATACCGGCCTGGGCCGCGATAATCGCAGCGTGGGTGCGGCTGCGCGCTCCCAGCTTGCTGATGATGTTTTGTGCGTGTTTCTTGGTCGTATCCAAGCTGATGGAGAGACTTTCGGCGATTCCCTTGTTCGTGTCTCCGTTTCCCATGAGCCTGAGCACATCCACCTCCCTGGGGGTGAGGTGGGCTGCTTCAGCCGTGCGCTCTGCCAGCGTCTTCCGTCCGTTTTGAATGAGGGCGTCCACGGCCTTGCGCAGCAATTCCGGCTTCATCTGCGTTCCGCCCTCGCCCACGCG